>ERZ1292632.420-Hain-H43-01um-R2-420-length-44943-cov-31_pt2 | contig 39844 bp, 45 predicted proteins | sample MGYA00564407_ERZ1292632 | MGnify/ENA primary metagenome ERZ1292632 (study PRJEB36523, sample SAMEA6512637) | groundwater metagenome | collected 2019-01-08 | study: AquaDiva: Metagenomics assemblies of 32 groundwater samples | reverse complement strand
GACAACATGCAGTAACGCAAGGCACCGTCACCGGCTCAGGCTGGTGACGGCTAACAAGAATTAGACCCCAACTGCACCATTACGGTGCATAACACAAAAAGGAGAAGCCATGAAACTACCGAGCCATCTAGATAGCGTGCAACTGTATCCACACATGAAAGAGATTGAAGCCATCGTGCGTGACTGCGCGAAGGTATGTGAAGAATTGGGCAAAGATATTGTCTGTCCTGAAGAATGTGCCGTCGCCATCCTCGCCCACTACAGACTGGAAGATAAGCCATGACCACAAACTGGCAGGAACAGCACGCAAGGGACTGCGCGCGCATCGCAGAACTCGAAGCGCAGCTTGCCGCTTTCCAACAAGCCGTTCTTGAGCACCACGGAACGCTGTGGACAAGCATTCAGATTCGAGCAGCACAAATACTTGAGGAAAACAATGGAAAACATCACAGTGATCTGTAACGTTGAGCACGACATTACGCCGGGAGTATGCTGCTTCTGCGAGAGGGACAAACTCACCGCGCAACTTGAAGCCAAAGAAAGAGATCGTCAGTATCACATGGGTGCTATTAACACATTAGCAAGTTTCCTTGCTTTCTCTGGCCCGAGTACCACGGTAGTGCAAGCGGCAATAGATAAGATGACTTATCTAGTACGAGAATTGCAGTCTGAGTGCAAGGCGCGGAAGCAAATACTGGCGTTTGCTGTACTCGCCGAAATCGAAGCGATGAAAGCGGAAAACGAGCACGGGCCTCAAAGGATGTGACCATGACCGACACACCGAACACCGAAACCTCTGGCCCAAGCTACTGCGCGACGTGCGGTGAGTGGCCCGCAGTGCCAACAGCAAGAGCCAGTACAAGCGCCTTGTAACCAAAGGTGCAATAGAACGGCCCACCCTCGGCCAGTTCGACCAGGACGAGATCAATGCGAGGATGAAGAACAAGGTCTAAGGATGTTTCTGACCGCTCGCCAAGCTGCCGAGTACCTGAACCTACCGCCACCCCGCCCAGATGAACCCGGCATTGGCAAGACTATACGAAAGAAACGCCAAGCACATCCCTGGATCACCTTTCTTCGCATAGTCCCATGCCGTGAGCAGGTAAAGGCCAGAAGCGGCGGCGAGCGCCCAGGTCGCCATCATCCGAGCCTAACATCGTAGGCGTTATCGTGCATAGCGCTGTTACCGTATGTAAAACACAACATGGTGTCGCTATTTTTGTCGTGAAAATGGGGGTGTTTTTGTGTCAAGATGGTTGAATAAAATCCAGACACATATCCGCGCACTCCAAGTAACCGGCGCCATCGACTCGATTATCGCGTTTCGGTTTCCCGGCCTCGCGGCTGATCTTCATGGTCGCCATCATCAGGCAGGCGAAGTCTGGGGTAAGCGGCACATCGACCCCGTAGCGGCGCAGGATTAGAGCGCGCCACATCTCTGCCGTGCAGAGGTAATCCACGTAAGGATTGCCGTAGTCTGCGTTTCGGTCCCCATGGACGAGGTGTTGGGCTTCTTCTAGGATGCTGTCGGCCATGATGTTCCTGTGCGTAATGTACTCATATTAGGTACAATCGTACCTAATTTGGGTACGATAATACCCATTATGGGGATGTTCTCAAAAAGGCGACGTTTGTCCCCAAAAAAGCAACAGTCGCTATACTAGGATTTGTCAGAATCTAGGTTAACCACCGGCCATCGGTAGTCGCGCGGCTCGGTCACAATGACTTCTTCCCCGCATACGCCGCAAGTGTCAATATGGTAGGTGGCGACGTGGTTCGGAATGACCCTCGCGCCAGACTTGATCGCGCAGGCATGGCAAATCCAATTTACAGAACGCGGACTCATATTTGCACCTTATTGTAAATATCCAGCAAAATCTAAACTCAACGGATATCGGACGGCTCCGTGTACTCGACCGGGATGCCGTTGTCGCGGGCAAACTCGATTTCTCTGGCAACGCCGCGACTCTCACGCCAGCCATCGAGCTGCAGCACGATCAACGTGGTGGCCTGGGCGAGTATTGGAAGATCCTGCGCAAGCCAGAATTCATGATCCAGGTGTCGGCCATTCATAACTTCGGCGATCGGATGAGAATGGCAAATAGGGGCGAAGACGGGGATTCCGCGTTCCATCAAATGCGCCGCTGCGCGGCAGGCTGCGATGAATCGTTGGTGGCGGATGGCGGGGTCTGGGTGAGAATAGTTTGAAGCTAGGTACGCGAAACTCATGCGGCCACCGATACCCAGTCGGTCTTCGGCCCTTCGCGCTTCGAATTGACGTACACCGGCATTCTGAAAGTTTGCCCGTGCTTCGGATGTGTCAGCCAGAGCGCTTGTTGCGGTGGTTCAAAGCCGAAGTTGTTCGCCCACGCGTACTCGTCCATGCCTTTCAGACTTCCGTTGATGATGAATCGGCCGTGGTGGACATACTGATGGAAGTGTCCGAGCAGCATGCAATCGTAGTCCATGTCGATCTGCGCGTTGCGAGATCGCTTTTTATAATCTCCGCGGATGATAGGACCCATAACACCTATGACGCCATCGCCCCCGCGGAAAGAATCTCCGTGCGTGAGCAGGTAGGCATAGTTGTAGACTTTGTAGTAAGCGTCCGGGCCGTCTGGGATGAAGAACGTAATACGCTTGTCGCCATCGAAGTGTTTGGCGAGGAAGCGGTAGAGCAGCCAGTCAAAACTGGTATGGTGCCGATCCTTGTTCCAAATTTTGCGCGTATCGCGCCCGTGGTTGCCTGAGACGCAAGGCAAGAATACGCGCCCGAACTGATCTGCCATCGCATTGATGACGCCCACCAGTACGCCGTATAAATCCAACACCGCTGGCATGCTATTGAATTCGTTCGTGGCCGTGAGTTCATCATGGAGGTTCCCGCTGATCATGTCCCCGCCGAGCGGAATTACGATGCCGGGGTAGTCCATTGAGGGACTGATGATCTTGAGTAGGTGAACAGCCGAATCAACGAGGACATTCATGCGATTGTGGGCGATCTTGACGCTATACTCGTTCACGCCGTTGATCTGGGACGAGAACACAGTTTCGCCCCAGTGCAGGTCGGAGATGAATAGCGTTGGAACCCCAGGAGACTTCGCCGCACCGAGGTCACGCACCATCCATTTCGGGGGAGCAAGGTCTTCTACCTTTCGCGCCATCGAGCCGATCGCGTCCTTGATGATTTTGCCCTGTTCAGATTCAGTGTCACTGCGATGGATTGCGGCCTCAAGCCGTTTGACTTTGGCCTTTAGCGCTTGAACGTCGTCGGCGTCTGGTTGGCCTGAGTTAGGAGTCATCCCCCGCAACCTTGCGACATTGATTCGATTTTGTAATGCTGACCTTCCGATGCTTAGGGCATGCGCGGCGTGCGTCTGATTTCCGTCTGCTGCGGCTAAGGCGTTTAGGGCTTCTTGGGCAAGCGAGTTGCTAAGAGGCGGGCTAGGCATAGAGTCGATTCATCCTATGAAGTGGGCGGTCTCCCACCCGTGATACCGGCACACTCTCTTGGCGAGCCGTTTGAATTCAGTGTTGTGTTCTCCCCGTCTTGCTGTTTTGGTTTGCTCTTGATATGCGTGGCACATTTCATGCGCCATCACCTGCATCAGAGCGTCAGTGGTCTTGATGGCCGCAGCAGAGACCCGAATAATGTGGTCCTGCGTCCTTCTATATACGCAATGGTCCCCTTCCCTGTCCCTGTGCCGGGTTACAGCCAGTTCGATTTCTTCGACGGGCGGGAGTTTCCAGCTCTTAAATGGGGATGTCGATCTCAGATACTCGTATGCCGTCTCGAGCATTCGCGGGGTAAGAGACAGCGCCATCAATGCGTCCCGTCAAGATAGCTGTCAATGCCGTCCGCATCATCGACCCAAATCACTACTGGATTCCCGTGCCGTACCGCCAGTATTACGGTGTCGTCGTCAGAATCCAGATGGTCGATGTCTTCCATCAGATCGGGTTCTTCGTCTTGGGTCATTTCAGCCTGAGTTCGTCCACCCCGTTACCGCAGCCAGGATCAAATACGCAAGCGACCTTGACCGCCTCTTTTGCGTTTTTTCCAAGGAACATCGCAGCCAAGGCAAAATCGCGGCCGGTGCCACAAGCGAATTGCTTGTCCTCGTAACGAATCGGATAGGGAGTGCGTTCGTACAACTCGATGATGGGGCCAGGGCGGATAACGAGTGTCGCCGCCCAATCGTTTTTGTCCCGCTGTGATTCCGGGAAGGATGCTGGTTTTGCTCCCCTACTGATCCAGGCCAACATCTCGCGCCCCTGGTCTGCGTCTCCGCAGTAGCCGACAAGCGTCTTACCTACGCGGTGAATCTTCGTCGTCGTGCGACTCAAGCTGGATATGGTCGCGCGCTTATCGGCGGCCAGAGTCGTGCCGTCCCAAGCTATACAGGTGATTTTCGGCTCCTAGAAATGGAAAAGCCCCGGGAATGGGGCTTTTGGCTTGGTCTAGCTGGGCGCTAGTTGGGTTTCGGCAGGGTATAGGAAACCCGCCACATGACAAAATGCTAGCACAGCATGGGATGGTTAGCACCAGCCGCCTGCGGGAATTTACGGTGTTGCGGAGCCTGGGCGGCAGGGGTATTATTTGGACAATATGACCGGACTCGGCATCGCCGCCCTACTGTGGATCGCGGGACTCGCGGGCTACTTCTACTTCACCACGGAGCGACAGCGCGAAAACTTCCTGCTTGTCGCTTGGATAGCCCTGCTCGCGCCCGCCGTTATTTGGCTGATTATTGGGCTGATGCGCTGACCTGTTTTACGCGGTCGTTGAACGTCTTCATGCGGGCCGTAATCTGAAGGTCAACGGCCTTGATATCGTCCTGCCCCATATCCTTGGCAATCAGTTCACGCTTGCGCTTACGCAGGGCGCTGACTTGGCGCTCTGTCGCATTCGCCAGATGGACTAGCCGCGCCTCAGGGTTTTCTTGGATGTAGTCACCCAACGGCTCGCCCGCCTTGCGGCGCCCTTTAATCTCGGCTTCGTGCTCGTTGATTGCCTTCAGGTTGTTATAAAAGGCGTTTCCCTGACTGGACTGCTGCTCGGCGTTGCCGTAGAACCTGCCGACTAGCGGAACCTTGTAGGTTGGCAATTCCTCGCCCGAGAACACGCTTGCGATGGACTGCTCTGCCTTCATTGCCTCGCGTCCTACGCCGCCCGTCGCCTGCCCGATGAGATAGTCAATGGCATCCGGTGTTGGGCTGAAGATGCCGGGCTTGTAGGTGGTGCCGCCGCTGGCGAAGTTCAATGCCTTGGAAACGGTCTTGCTGAAATAGCTGGCGGTGTCCTTCGCACGAGCGTGCCCGGGCGACGGTGACAATTGGCTCATGTCCTCGCGGTAAATCGGTTTGCCTGTCCAGTCGCGGTTTTCAGCCAGCGCGGCGAACGGGTCAATGATAGTCGGCGCGATCGTCTGGAGCGACAGGCCGGCAGAACCGATTGGGTTGAAGGCGTCGGCAAAGACGTTCCCGAGGTCCATCACACGCTTACCTGGGTTCTTGAACCCGGATAGCGCAAACTCCGTTCCGACGCGGCCAATGTTCGGGATGAAGTGCAGTCCGAGCGGCATAGGGATAGTCAGGTATTTCTTGTCGCCTATCGGGATAATCAGGCTGCGCTCGCGCACGAATTGCGGCGGCTCGTCGTCGTCGAACCCGGCGGCGGCCAGCATAAGGGCTTGAACTGCTCCAAGCGTAATGCCTCCAATGATAATCTTGCGCCCCATCGGGCCGGCAAGCGTTTCGGCCAGTCGCGCCGAACCCTGAACCGACGCATTAAAGAAGGCGTACAACGCGCCCGCCTGCATTCCAATCTGGCCCTTGCGATTGAAATTGACTGTCAGATTCTTCGCCATGCTCGCGGCGCGCTGGTTCGTCATGCCGGATTCTTTACCGACCTTGTAAGCCGCCAAACGCACCGCGTTTTCCATCGCTGAATTGTAGTCAGAAAGCCAGTCAAACACGGCGCGGCCAACGTGCTTGATCTTGCCCTCGCCCGCCCGCTCAAGCTCGCGCTGGATGGCTTCCGCTCGATCCTTGCCGGTCCTGAACATATCCCGGTAGCCTGTTTGGCCGCCCTCTTTCTGGAATTCCTCGAACAGTTGCGCCCAGGACGATGACGGATGCTGTCCGTTGCGCTCGGAGCGCAGGTCCAGATAGACGCCCTTCAGCGCCGACAGAATGTGCTTGGCAACATCAGCTTGCTTCCCGGCGATAGGTGTAGTGGACAGGTTGAACATCGCCTGCTGGCTGTCCCGCGTCAGGTTGACGACGCCGAATATGGGGTTGTATTGCGTATTCACGCTGGCAAAATAACGGGTTGCCTTGGCTGACGCACTCAGGATCTCGCCCATCTGGTTCGTGTCTAGATTCTTCAGGGCGAGCGCCATGCGTAGCGCACGCTCGTTGTGAAGGTTGAACTCGACGCCGCGCTGAACGATCTTGCCGTCCTTATCAAGAGCGCGGGACATGACCACGTTATCGCGCCCTTGGTATGACATATCCACCACGTCAACGGGTGCGCCCGTTTCCGTGCTGATGCTGGTCGTAATGCCAGGCTTTGCCAGCGTCCAGAAATCCGGGTTTGGGTTCGCCTTGGCAAGCCCGTAGAGCGCGGTAGAAACGACGTTCTTTTCTCCGCGCACGATGGTTTTCTCGCGCTGCATGGCGATGTTTCCGAGGATGTCAACCACAGTCCTAGCAGACCCGGTGCGCATCTTCGACGCCGGTCCGCGGATAGAAAAGCCCTGCCCAATGCCCGGGCCGCCGCCCATGTCCTCGCGGTGCAGCGGGACGTAGTGCTTATAGGCGGCCTTCCATGTGTCGATCATGTCCCGAGACTCAAGCTCGTAGTCAACGAGCAATTGCCGGGTCGCATCGTTGATGGCATCAACCCGCTTCGCTAGCGCCTCAAAGTCGCGTTGTTTCTCGGGATCAAGAGTGGCGAGGTAGTCTTGCGCGTCCTTTGTCGTGATGCCAGATCCGCCATCCGGCATAGCCGGGTTGCGTCCGGCAATAACTGCGTTCGCTTCCTCGGCGTGTCTGGCGTGCAGGTATTCCTCGAATTCCTGCATCGTAACGCCGCGGGCCGCCATCTCGGTAATCAGCGGTTTCAGTTCGTCGTCAACAAATAACTGCGTTTCCTTCGCTGCGCGGCCGTGGAACAATTCCTCCTGCAAGTACACGTCCTGGACGTCGCCGACCTGTTTGGATGTGGCGCGAATGGCCTGCAAGACCCGGCGGGTATCAATCTGCTTGTCTTGTAGCGTGTAGATCAAGGAATCCAGCCTAGCGGCTTCCGGCGCAACCCATGAACCGGCTATCGCCCCGCCCTGTACGGCGGCGTGGCTGAACTGAGTATCCCGGTCTATCTTTTTGCCTTTGTATTGAACCGTAGGCTGTTTTGTGGTAAGATCAAACTTCTCCGTCTGGACCCCTGCTCGTTCCGGGATGGCTGCGGATGATTGGCCATTCGACTGATTTGGGGGCTCTAAGTTGCCGCGACTTACATCCGGGAAGGTTAAGCGCCCGGACCAGACAGGATTTAGTCTGTATCTGTATTCATTAAACATAGAGCCAGGAACTTCTTTCCGCTCAACGGCGCCTGTTTTTTGCAATCGCATCATCGCCCCGCCGACGCGCCCACCCTCAATACCCATCCGATCAATGATATTACCGAGCGGTTCCCACTGACCGCTCATCATTGATTGTGCGGCCTGCTCTGTTTGTTGTTCTCGCTGTTTGATAGCCGCACCCAAATCTTCGCGTGCAACGGTTTTTTTATACGCCTTCCATTGATCTTCGTCCATGTTCCATAGAGACGGTTCTGTCGTCTTGACACCCCCGCGTCCCCGCGCAAACTGCGGCTCTAACACCCCCGAACCTTCCTCATTCTGTTCCCGCCCCGCCAGCCGGCCTTCGTCCAGCGCCCGGAACACATCCTCTGCCGAAGTGAAGCCAAGCCCGTTGACGGCGTTTTGAATGCGCTCTAAGAATTGCTGCAGCTTGGCGAAGATGCGCCCGATCACGCCGTCTGCCTTCATGTCGCCGCGGCGGTAGAACTCGAAAGCATAAGCCCGGGCCTCTGCTGGAATGGTCGCTATCTCGTTCGCTATGGCCGTCCCATTCGCCTTGTCGTAGGTGCGGGCGGCTTGCATCGCGCGATTGAATAGCGGGCGCCCAGTCCTCAACGCATTACCGACTACCTCACGTTCCGGGTCGGACAGCAGCAAGTCCTCGGCGACGTGGAAGCCTTCATGGTCGGCTATGGATAGCTCGTCCTTGGCGTTAAGCGCCATCGTGATGACTGAGCCAAAGGGCGTCTGGGAATACGAGCCTATGGGCGATTCTGGCGTGGCCATGAAGGTTTTCACGATAACATCAGGTCTGTTACCGAGCATTTCGGTGATACGGTCGCGCAGGGCTAGGCCGCGCTGGCGCATCTCTGGAGTTATGGTGTCGGTGATGCCGGTAGATTGAGCGTTGGAGAACAGCGCCGTTCCCTTGTCGGTTTCGCGGGTCTCGACGGTATCCACAAGCGTCTGAAACGCCTTGTTGATCGCCGTGCGTTCCTCGCCTGCCGGAACGGTCTCGCCTTGCCTGTCGGCGTGCGACAAGTAGGTATTCTTGGCGGCTTTCTCTGCCAACGTGTCGCTCACGAACGCATCGAAGGCGCGAGCGAATTTCTCAAGGTTCGTGCTCCAATACTTCTTGCCGCTCTTGCCCTTGTCCAGCGCTGCGGCATTCGTAGCGTAGTCCGTCGTCACCTGCTGCGGGACGTGCGTGCGTTCTGCGGCCCTGTCCGAGTTCAGATAAACGGAATGATCGACGTTGTGCTGTAGCCCCTTCGTCTGATCTAGCGAATAGACGCGCCCGGTCTTTTCCTTATAGAGCGAGCGCAGTTCGTCCACCACAGGAGACAGGTTGACGTTTCCGGCCGCCACCACGCCGTCGCCAAGGTCCAGGGTGCGGATACGCTCTGCCAAGGCGTCAAATTTCTGCTCGTCAATCTTGTTCGCCATAAAGTCGCGCTTGATCGAGGCGAGCCAGTTGTTGACCTGCTTCAACGATTTCGCTTTCGCAACGCCAAGGCGCACCTGCACCTGCAACGGGTTTTCCTGCTTCGTGTTCATCGCATCCACGATGGACTTGAAGGTGGCGGCGATCTCTGGGCGCAGTCCTTCGCCAAAGGCTTTTTCCTTCACGCCTGCGCGCTTGGTGTAGCCATCGGCATCCACGTTGCCAACGTGTTCGGTCAGGAATGGCTCTGAGGACTTCGCTAGTCCACCCTGATTCGCAAAGTAGTGATCCAGTGCGTGTCCAAATTCATGGGCAAGGCTCCCGGCTCCGCTGGTGCGCGTAAGGTTTATCTCGTTGAGGCCAGGGACGAAGTGTGCTGCGTACTTCCCGCTGCCCTGCGCTCCGACTGCCACGCCAAGCATCCCGTTCAGGGACATGGCCTTGTGCGGTACGCCGAGAATATCAGCCAGGTCCATGAACGAATCGTAGGCATGATTCAGGTGCAACTGGCGCTCGGCCTGATTCGTGTCGCCCTTCATCCACGTCCCGAAGTTCACGCCCTTGAAGCCGAAGGTATCGCGCAACTTGTCACTTGAGACATCCTCGCCCTCCATGCGCCGCGCTTCGCCCATACGCTCGGCGGACTCGACGGCAATTCCCTTGTCGCTGATCTGCGTCTTGCCCTCGCGTTTGGTTTCAGCGCGAGCTGCTTCAGCAGCCAGTTCCTCGGTCGCGTAGGAGCCAATGATGTCGCCGTTCTTTTTGGTTAGTGCCCATTCCCCAATGCTGTCGCGGTAGGCTTCGGCCGCAGCGTGCGCTTCTTCAGCAGTCGCACCGGAGAATGTTTCGTAGCCGCTGAGTTGTTTTCCGACCTTGTATGACAAGGTGCTGTATGGAGTTCCATCCGTGCGCTTGTCGTCGTGGAACGAAAACTCGATGCTGGTCTTTGGTGTAACCGAATAGCCCTGCTTCTGCCACGCCTCCTGCTTCGCGGGCCATCCCTGTTCTACCGCTTTGATCGCGCGTTTGGCGTCCTCGTAGCCGGGTTGTAATGCACGCAGAACCTTGTTGCTGCCGATAATCCCGATCTCCTCACGGTGCGCTTTCCATCCATCGGGATAAACAGAATCGAGTAGCGTCTTAGGCTGATTCGCCAAGTCTGTTATGGAAGTGGGCCGTCCAAGCATCGCGCCGGCCACTCGCTGTTGAGACTGCGCCCATCTACCAACAGCGTCCTTGTCGTTCGCCCATGCCGTCACGCCGGTCATGACGCGGTTGACGCCTTCGATGTACGTTTTCAGGTCGGCATCGGTAGGTAGTGATCTGGTGTTCGGCTTCGCGGCGATTGAGTCGTACACCTGCTTGACGATGTGCGCGACAAGCGGCTGCACGTCTCCCGCAATCAGCGCGTCGTAATCGGGCTTCGGATAGACGTTCTGCTTCGTGGTCTCGGACACGCGCAAGGTTTCGTTTTTGTCGGCAATGTCCGCCCACTTGATGCCGGTGCGGATACGGTTGCGCCGGTTGTATTCGAGTTCTGCTCCAGCGTCTTCGGTGTTCTCGTCACCAATACCACCCTCTTTTTGTGACAAGATGGGCGGCTCTTGTTGGGATGTGCCGACGTTTGATTTTATCTCGGTTGTCGCAGTCTCGCTACGATTGGGGGCGGTTTCCCGCGACGACAGCCAATTGGCGTACTGCATTCCGTATTCGCCAATGGTGCGCTTGTTCCACCCCTTCATGTCCTTGCCGACGAGGGCCGGACCTGCGGCCGTCAACGCCACGCGGTCGCCGCTGGCAATGCTGTTTTCAATGGCGGCTTGTATTGTGCCGCGCGTCGTTTGGCCGTTATCCCTGAATGTCATGGTCTTGGACAGGGCGGCGCGAGCAGAGCCAGCCTCCTGCGGCGTCATGTCGGCAAGGAAGGCGTCCAACTGTGACGGGGCGGCGGTAGAGCCTATTTGGTCGGTGCGGGCAGGCTTCGCCGCCTCATCCATCTTCGCCGCGGCAGCGCGCAGCAGATCAGCGGCGGTCATTTCGCTGGCGGGTTTGGGTTCTGCGGCGGGCGGGGTCTCGGCGGGGGCGGGTTCGGGCTTTTGCTCAGTGAAGTATTTCGGAGCCTCGCCGCCAGCAGTGTGCGTCTTGGCTACTTCAAACCAGCGCGCAAGATCGTCGTGCGAGAGTTTGGTTACATCGGCACGCGGCAGGTTCGCATGAATGACGGCGCGAATAAAATCTTTGGCTTGAGCGACACCAATGAACTGTGCAATGCGCAATCCGGTCTTGGTGTCGGCGACGCTGTATGGCTCGTTCTTGTCGTCGATCTTGTGGATGAACAACCCATCGTAATCCGTGCCCGTCAGTTCTAGCGGCTTGCCATTGCGGTCCTTTACCTTGATGGTTTTCTTGACGCCCTTGGGCAGCGCGACTGCGGCGATGGCCTCGAAGTAACGATTGCGTGCCTCTGACGTTCTCATTACCTCATCGTGCAACGCTTTTTCTCTTGCTGCGTCTTCCGCGTGTTTCGCTTCGAGTTCCGACCGCCGCTCGTCAATCTCTTTCTTGGCCGCGCTGGTCATGGCGATTATGTTGTCCTCGCCGTGGCGCGTGGCGATGTCTACGGGGTTGCCGCTGGTCTCTCCGAGGATTTGGCCTTTGTTACTGCCGTCGCCGTCAAAACTGGTGCGGTAGCCCTTCTCGTAGATGGTGTAATCCCGCGACGTTCCAAGAGTCAGGATCGACTTCTCGCCCTTGGCTTCCGCCTCTTTCAGCCGATTGCCTACCCACGGCGCGAACTTGGCGAACACTTCAGGCTTGGCAACGTGCAGCCCTGCGCGTTCAGCCGATGCCTGTTCGGGGCCTTTGGGTTCCGGCGGCGCTGCTTCTGCTGGTTTGGCCGGCGCAAGATCGCCTCCAAAATTAGGGCGGCCTTGATGCATCCTGTAGACGCTCCCGTCAGGACGCTCGTAGAGTTGCTCTCCGGCGGCGTTCTTGCCAATAACGGCATCTTCCGATGGCGTAATTACTGTGCGTGCCGGCGCTTTGGCCGGTTCGGGTTGCTTGGCTAGGTCAGGGTAGTCTGCGAGCACGTTGGCGGGGACAGGTTTGCCATCTCGCAATGCCCGTATGACATCAATTTTATGTGCATTCCCTACCGCAGCGCGGTATCTCTCTGGCTGTTGCCGAGTGTATGCGTCTCGCGTCATCTGCCACGGCTCTTTAACCACCTCGGCGCCTTGCGCAGGCTTAAGGGCGGAATCGACCTTCTGACGAGCCATTTCAATCGCATGGTCGCCGGTCATGTCGGCGCGTTGCCAAGTGTAGTCAGGGCGTTTCGCGTTGTGCTTGGCGACGGCTTCGCGGGCGTATGCCTTGGCTGCGGTTTCCGCCTGTTCCGGGGTCAACCCTTTACGCAGGCCGCGCAAAAACTCGTTCGGCCCCTCGGCGCGAATGAATTCATCGAATCCAGCGGACCCAACAGGGATAGAACCTTGCGGGGCGCGCAAGGCCCGCTCGTTGGTGTCGTGCTGCATCGCCTTCGCGTCAATCTCGCGCATGGCAGTAAAAACGGACTCTTTGTGCTGCGCCGGCAGAGATTCGAGCCAATTCGCCTCGGCGGCTTGCGAGGCTGGTGCAGGGCTGGCGATCTTTGGCTTGGCGGTAGGTTGGGCAGGGGTCGCCGGTTGTGCGGCTACAGGCGATTCTACGGGCTTGGCCGTAGATTTGCTGGTTTCAACAATCTTACGGCCAACGACATCGAAACGGTCAGGAAACTCCGGTATTGTCGATTTTTCGACAGTCCAAGCAAGTTGCGGATTTACACTACTTAGGCGTTTCTGTTGTGCTTTTGCAACACGCTCGGCCATGCCTTTTTTGTATTTGCCCTGGAAACGCTCTACCTCAGGGCCAACTTGTAAGGATTCCTTGCTAGTTGGTGCAATGTCTGGCTGCTCAGTCTTGCGTTCTAGCGCAATTTTCTGTTTTTCTGTGGGTGTTGGCGTTAATGTATCATTTCCTGTACGAATCGACTCATTTTGTGACGCGATTTTGAGTTGATTTGGCGCAATCGGTGCCGCCGATACTTGGGCGTTATCGGGATTGGCGATTTCCGGCAGATCGGTTCCCGTGGTCGGCGTGACTCGACCCTCACCCGTCTCCAGGGCTTTCGCCGTATCGGGGACTTGACTCTCAGTTAACGGGATACCGCTCCGTGCTTCCGGGTTCTGTTCGCGGTCTTGAAGTGCAGCGTCGGCCGCTCGCCGCGTGTTGGCGTTTGCGTTCTGATCCTCTTTACGCGCCTGCAACTGCTCATCGGATTGGGCGCTAACCGGGATACCGCCTACAGTTTTGGGCGCAGTTTCAGCGGATGCTGAAATAGGCTGTTCGACTAGCGGGGCAGGCGCTACCTCGGCTTCGTCGGCTTGGACGGTTTCTGCGGCGGCTGCGGGCGCTGCCGCGGCGGGTTCTTGATCTGTTGCGGGATGTTCGATCTGCTGATCATTTGCTTTTTCCTTTTGAAGTTGCTCGGATAGTTTCGCGTCGGCCTCGGCTTTCGCTAGTACGGATTTCGCGGCGTCGTCTAGGATTTTTTCGCGCTGCGTCAATGGGGGCGGAGCGGTCTCAACAAATCCGCCAAGCGCTGCGGCTGGACCCCCCATCACGGCGCCGGTGAGCATTCCCATAGCGCCGGCTTCTGGAACACGGTCCATGATCGGCTTGCCTGTCGCATAGTTCTGCCACATCTGATCTTGCAGGGATTGCGGCAATTCCTCGAATATACCTTCCGAGACAGCGCCTTCGGCCAGTCTGCGAACGAATCCCTTGGCGCTCGCACCGGCGGGCGCGGCAAGGCTACCCTGCGCGATCATCGTGTCGATGTCGGCAATATGGAGTTTTCTAGCGAGTCCTGCGCCGGCCATCGCCAGTGCGCCGGTTCCTATGCCAGACGCGACCTGAGACAAAGCCTGCTTGCCACTGAGTAAGCCGCCAGGCGTTTCCTGCCGTACCTGCTCTGCGTTCTGTCCGGCGCTCGCCAAGCCCTCCCCGATAGCCCCGGCTACCCACGGCAATACTCCGGCAGACTTGATCAGCCCCCGCGCCACGACACCACCGCCGCCCATCAGCGGCAACGATTCGACTGCCGAATGCAGAATGGTACTCGGATTTCGTACCGCCGTGCCTATGCTCGCAAGGAATCCTTTGGTGTCGGCAAGCGCCTTGTTTGCCGCCTGCTGTTGTGGAGACAAGTATTCGTCCAGGATTACCTTCGCCTCTTTCGGGCGGAATCCGATATCCTCGGCCACCTGCCCGGCATAGCCGCCTGTCACAATGTCGGAAAGACCCACAGCAGACTCTGGTACGCCGATCGCGCCTTTGAGTGCAGATATGCCAACGTCGACCACGCGACGCATAGACGACGGAGGCGTTGCCGGCGCGCCGTCGTCTATGATCGTTCCGCCAAACTGATCAAATCTCGGCTGAGATTCCTCAATCAGCGTGCCGCCGAAGATATCGGTCGCCATGAATTACTTCCTAGCCTTTTTCCCGTCCGGCCCCACGTATTCTGTCCCTTTTGGCAGCGCGTCAAATTCGGCTTGCGTCGCTATTTTCTTGACGCCAGTTGCGGAGACTGGACGACCCGCTGCGCGAGACACGGCTTCGATGTTGCGCCGCAGGACAGCATCCACATCTTCTGTACCGCCAAGCGCAGTTTGTCCTTTTGTGAGCTCGACGGCCTGTGCAATGATGTCTTTGTCGCTGATGCCGTTTTTGTCTCCCCTCAACTCTTTTGCCGCCGTCATCAACGACGGGTCTTTTTTCAGGGCATCCAAGACAATCAGCTCACTCGGCCTTTCGTCTTTGTGGCGCGCCTTGACGCCGGTCACCACGGCGGCATTTTGTCCGGTTGTATCAATTAGGGTATATGTGCCTGAATCGTTCTCGACCGCTTGGCGCTTGCCTAACCGCAATTCCTTCTCCATCAGCCTAATACGCCGATTCTCTGCCGCCGTCCTGTCCTCCCTATCCGCCGACCGCTCGACGACCTCTTGCCGCCTAACATCGCGGTCTTCGGCTTTGTCCTGTTTCCAATTCTTGCGGTCTTCGTCTTGGCCGGCAAGCGTGAATTCTGTGCCGATGTTCGCCCGTTCTTCGCTGCGCGCCTTGTCAGCCTGTTCTCGGTTGATCTTCTGCATTTCGCGGGCGACGGCTGTTCCCTGCATCCCGCCATGACCTATTGCGCCTAAAGCACTAGACCCAGGTCTGGAAGCGAACGACATTATTGCGAGTCCGGCTTCCATCAGGGCCTGCCCCTTTTGCTCGGCTGTCATTTCAGGCGGGCTGTGCTTGTCCATCTTCGCAAGGCGTTCCAGGAATTGATCCCGCAGGCTTACCTGTTTCGATTCCGGTGCGCGTGGTGCGAATTGATTGATTCCCCCGTCCCCGCCGCCCCGGGCCGCCTCTTCTTCGGATACGGCGGGCGCAGCAGTAGTCACATCAGGCAATGCGCCGCCCGGTGTCTTTGGTATGGCTATGCGTTGCGGTTGAGGCGGGAGGGCTCCAGGCCACGGATTAGGCGCACCACCCCACGGAGTAGTTGCGTTTGGTGCCGAACTTGCAGCAACCGGAGCGCCCGCTGCAGCGGCGGTCGGTACTTGAACGGCATCCTTCCATCCCAGGGCATTCGCAATTCCTTCCTTTCCGCTGGCCATTGCGTCCATGAGCGAATTTCCAGCGTTGCCTATGTCTTGGAAACCGCTGTACGCCCCGCCTTTGACGGCTTCCGCTGTAGCCGCGTTTGGATCTGGGCGTTGTTTGCCCATGAGTCCAGCGATCACGTTCGCAATCGTGTCTTGATATTTTGATTTGACTAGATCAACACCCCCAGCTATTGCTCGCCCCGGCGCACTGAGCATCCGCGTCTTGTCGGCGAGATACTGATAGGCACGAACAAGAGCATCAGTATCGTCCGGGTGAATACCGAAATTGACAGGCTCTATCGGTGCAACACGGTTTTCCATGAAAGTTTCAGTCATAATTTACTCTCCAAGCACACCAATCAGTGATGGCTTAACCCCTAGAACCACCCGGCTTTGTTCGCCCCGGCCAGCGCGGTAAGCGCACCCACTACCTGCCCGGTCTTGCTGGCTTCCGGTGCTACGTTGGTCGTCACCGAACCCGGATTACCGCGTAACGCGTTCGCGTAGCCACCGATAGCAGTCAGCGGCGCGTTGAGTTTCGCCTGTTCTACGCCGCGCGATAGCCCCCCAGTCGAAGTCAGCCGCGAAATATCGGCGTCGGTCAGTGTTCCAAGCGCCCCGGCGTCTGAGCGATAGCCGCCTGCGGTATCGGTCAGTGAGCGACCGATGTTCGTGTAGGCCGTGGAAGTATTGTTGGCCACATTGCCGAGCGTTCCGAACTGGCCGGACGCCGCGAGTTTGCGCTGCAAATCAGCCTGAGCTGCGGTCAAGCCAGTGGTGAATGCGCCGCTACGGATATTCGCCTCGGCTTCGTTCAGATTGCGGTCGGCGGATTCCGTTGCCAGATTGGTCAGCAGGTCATTGCGACTTCCACCGAAGGCCCCACGCATCCCGGCTTTCGCCGAAATGTCGGCCAGCGTTGCGGCTTTGGCGATCTCGTTTCTACGGGCTATGGGAGTCAGCACGTTGTCGAGATACGGGTTCATGTAGGCCGACAGGTCTATGCTCGGGATTCCCCCTGCGGCTTCGTTGGCAAGGGCGCCTGAACGATCAAGGTATCTTTTTACCGAATTCGCAGACTGTCCGGCCTTGGTGTAGTACGGCATCGCGGCATCGAGCGCTGACACGGATTTGTCCATCAGCGGTTGCCAATCGCCCGCGGAAGTCTGTGCCAGCCTGATAGCCCATTTCTCGTTCGCGGATAATGGCGCTATCGAATTCGGCCCAAGCGCGGCGTATTTGTCGGCCAGAGCAATAGCACTCTTGGATGCGGAGTTGTACCAGTCCGGGTATTCGACCTTCGTCGACGACGTGCGATCTGGATTTTCGGTTGCCGCAGCGATTACCGCTCCGGCACCAAGAGCTATCTTGGCCCATTCTGACAATGATTTTCCGGCTGTAGTCGCCGCGGCAGTTGCGGCAGCGGTCTCTGCTGCGGTTGCTGTACCTGCCGCCACTCTAGCAGCAACGCTAGCTTCGGCCGACGGGTTAGACGCCAATGCCTCGGCTATAAGAGATGGACTAGAGTTAGCAAATTTATCCCACGTTGTTGCATTGAAACTCTTTTCCACTACAGGAGCAGGGTTTTGGGTAGCCACATCTTTTGCCGCGGAAGCGACATTCTCAACGGTGCTTAATGCTCCAGGCGTTCCAGCCGCTGTACCTATCCCCGCCGCATTTTCAGCCAGCGTCCCACCACCACCAAGCCAACTCGATGTCCCGGCCGCTCCAGAGCCAGCGGCAGCGTTTCCCGCACCACCACCAAGCCAACTTGCCGCTTCCCCAGAGCCTGCTGACAAAGCCCCTGTTCCTATACCTCCATAGATACTTGGAAAAGCACCGGCTAACAATGCCCCACCTGCAATTAAACCTACTCCAGGAGCAGCCTCACGAATTACATCGCTAAGACTAATTGACTTCATACTTTGTGCAGCTTGAATTCGCGCGCCAACCGCGGCGTCCACTTGCGCCGGGGAAATGGGTACAGGGGTGCCGGGTTTGTTGTTTCCGAATCCTGGCGGGGGCGTTGCTGCATGGTATTTGCCCGCAGCGTCCTGGTAGATCAGGATATTTCCCGATGACGTAATGCCGTAGTTATCGTTTAGCTTTGTGCCATTGGGCGATGACACAATGGGCGTCAATCCAGGAATGGGAGGCGCAACATAGGGCTTGTGGGCTGTTGCAGCCGCCATACCGTAGACACCACTTGGATTGCTTGCCCAAGCACCAAAGGGACTATATAAAGATGTTGCCATGATCTACCCCATGCTCGTTAGTGTTTCCACACGGACACCCGTAAAGTGCCAGATGCAAGATTGATATTCCCCGCCGTCCCGTTTCTCAAAACGCACGTCACGACATCCGTTGCCGACACATAGCCGGTCAGTTGCAACAGTTGCAAGTCAAGATTAAAGCTGCAAGTAACTTCGTCGCCTAACGCTGCGCCCACCAAAGCAACGGTAGTCGATGTCTGGGCTGCCGCCGCCAAATCTACAGGATTCCACGTCGCTGTAGTAGACATGTGCTTGAGTATCGGTGTTCCGCCGCCAATATTGATCTGGTCGTCAATTCTGATCTTTCCGAAAGCGAGTTCTATGTCCTTGAGGATAGCTCGAATCGTCTGCGCCAGCGCCGTCATTGTCACGCCGTCAAACACATCTGGGAAATAAGACAGTTTGACTTTCATTTTTTACCGTGTTGCTTTACGTCCAGCCTCAGCGTCCCCATGCGCCAGTCGTCACCTACCGCAGTCGTGACCAGGCTCACCGATACCTGCCTCGCCCTGATTCTGGGATTCACAAACTTGGTCGTCGCCGTGATGGTCTGCGCCGTACTCGCTATCGTTTCAGACGACCCCGGATATTCCTTCCCATTCAGCGTCAACGAAATCGAACCGTCCAGCGTTTTGAAATCGGGCACTACTTTCCTGACGTGCATCAGATACTCGCCGTCGTCTATGTCCACGTCGCCGCTTTCAAGGCTGGATTCAAGAGCAGAGGCGTCGTCGTCTACACCAGACTCGTGGTCGTACAGATAGCCATCCGTGCCGGCTGCATACGGCGTCGGGAAGGTATCCGAATCGCCTACGATGAACGTCCGAGCCAGCGTGCCGTAGGTCCAGTGGTTTTCCACCACGTTATAGATCACGTAGGCGTCGCATTCAGTCGAGGCCGCCGTCGGATAGAGCCACCAGACCTCGCTAAACTCGCGATTTGATCCAGCGTATATCTTGGCCCTCTGCGTCCAGTTGATGTCGTCAAAAACGTGGTTCAGCACTTCACAGAACAGCGTCTTGATCGCGCCGTCATAGACAAAGAAGTTTCCTTTCCCCATCCAGAACACGCGCCCATCCTGCTCCTTCGCCGCGTTGGGACCTGCTATTCCCCCATTCAACCCGATATAACTGAATCCAAATGTATAAGGAGGCCCATCGAATGTCATCGTGTAGAGCGTAGAATCAGTAAATATCGCGCTCTCTTTCGATGTCTTTATGCAGCAGTAAATCTCATTGCCGAAATCCAGCCGTTTGTCTCCTGCGGTATTCGTGACAGAAGCCGTCCAAGCTGTGTAGTCCTCGCTCGAACACCAGCGAATCAATAGCGGGTCACTGACCGCCCCGTCGTGAGCGCCCAGAGCGATCAAATGCCTGTTTTCGGACGACATCAGGATGGCCTTGCATGTGGTGGGCGCGTTCGTCACGACAACCGCCCGCGTCCCGACCCCGGTGCTGGAATCCCAAACGTAAATGCCGCCGCCCCGAGGACAGGCGATTAAATCCTCGCCCCAGTTATCCAGCGACCAGATGCGGCACATATTCAATAAGCCGGATACCGACCTAGCCGTCCCGTAGGTCGAGGCGCCGTAAGGTCCTATGCCGTACCCAAGACCCGCTGCAGAATCTCCGGTACCTACTGGCACTTCGTATGAATAAGCCACTGCGGCGCCGCCTGTAGTAGCGTCTGTCGAAGTGGCTGGCGTCGAGTGGGTGATGGTGTAACTTCCAGTGGTCGGCACGGTGACGACGGCATATTCCCCGTTGATCGTGATCCCGCCGCCGGCCGTCGCACCGGAGTAATGCGCATAGTCGCCGACGCTCAACCCGTGATCCACGTCGGTTACGGTTACTGTGGTTGAGGTATTCACCACGGCGAACGGATCGTTGGCGAGCGTGCTGGATTCCCGAATCGGGGTGATGTCAGAAAACGTCCCTCCGATCCAGACATAGAGCTTCAGGTGCGTCCCCATGCCGATGATTTTTTGCACAGATAGCGCCGCCCAATCTTTGACGCCGCGCGCCTTACCAGCAAATACAGCGCTGCTGATGACCTTCGTCCAACCACCTAACTTCTGCGACAAGCCATGTCGGAAGCGAACGTGATCGCCGTCCTTCCAGCGGCCTTTTGCACCTCGCGAAGTGTTAATTGTGTAGAGGCCGGGGGCGAGGGGGAGTGGCTTAAGCGACATTTCATTATTCTTCTTTTGATTTCAACGCTTTCAGTTCTTCCGTCCGTTCTTCAATCGTCTTTTCCATATTCGCTATCAATTGTTTAAGCGATGCAATCTGCGCAGCAAACTGTACGCACCGCACCGATAGTGCGTCGGCAACAACCGTCCGCGTGTTCGCCAATTCCTGCATCATCGCGTTGCTCTGCAACTCATCCATTTTGCAAATACTCCTTTGCTTGTTCAATAGTAATATTCAATTTGTACTTCGGCCCCGCAAGCCTAGCCGCCGCATCGTTGAGCGAGAGATACTTGTCATGCCTATCCGGGTAGGCGCGCTGCACGTTGTACGCCTTGACTTCAGCCCACAGGCGGTAGCGCCTGACGAATAGGTACAGCAGCGCGTGGCCGATGAAGAGCGTACTGACGCTCTGCCAGACGTGTTCCTTCTCGTGCTCCAGTAGCCCGCGGTCGCTCTCGTAGCCCTTGCGGATCAGGATCACCGGCCCGCGCGCCTGTCCGTTAGTCCCGGCGGGGAGGTTGGAGGTGAAGAAGGTTAGGGGATAGGTCATGTTCTATTTGCACGACTGCCGTAATCGATAGTTGAGTAAGCACTAAGCAGGAGGATCAGCAACAGGGGCTTCATGTTTCTTCAACTCTTCCGTCAATACGTGAATCTGCTGATTTAACTCCGCTTCCCGCTTCAATCCCAAGTAGATGTCAATATCTTTACGGCCAAGCAGGACGCACACTTCGTCCATCGAGATTTCATTCATCTTTCCCTCACAATCAACACCCAGTTGCGCTGTCCTTCGAGTTCGGCGAGCATTGCTTGTACTTTTAGTTCGTCCATTAGTGATCTGTCTTATGTGAATTGTGTAGTTTTCTTCCACCCGCCATTGAGATAGGCATACAGGTATTGATTAGAAGAATCAAAGATGAATGCTATTGTCCCCGTTGTTGGTGTTGGCACCCCTGTAGGCGGGCCAACGCAACTTGCAATAGACACATGCCCGCTAGTAGCGGTTGTAGCAATTGCAGCACCTAGATTTGCTTGGGCGTCTATGCTTAGCCCGGAGTACCCAACTAAACCACCTGTTACCGTACATTGCCCAGTCACCCCCAGCGCGCTACCGAAGAAGCTATTCCCTGCTACCCCGATCCCACCAGCAAACGTCGCTGATCCCGTTGTGCTGCTCGTAGAAGCTTTCGTCCCCGGTATCGCCACCACGCTCGTAGCGCCCGTGCCACCGAGAGTCAGGAGAGTTGTAGCTCCGGCGAAGGCGTTGAAAGTCGTCGAGGATGTAGTAATTGAAGTGGTAATGTCTGGCGATGTCAGCGAACTCGATACTATGGACGTAATGGCCTCAACGACATTCGTCCCGTCGCAGAATAGAATCATCGTCTTGTTATTTGGCACGCTGATTCCGGTTCCTGCTGATGTTTTCACGGTGACCGCAAAGCCTCCAGTCGTCGCGTTCTTGACGACGTACAACTTGCTCTTGGTCGGGACAACGACATTACGCGCAGCGCCCAGCGCCCCGCCGATATTCAGGATCATGTGACGGGCTTCGTCGTCCGATCCGCTCGCTGTGGTCAGCGTGTAGTTGGCAGTGTCGTCGTGCGTTACGGCGGCGCGGCCGGAGATCGAGGATTCAAGAAGCTCAAGGTCTGTATTTAACTTTACGCCCCACTGGGCATCCTGCTCGCCTGTGGCCATTAATTCAAGTCGGATTTGGTCGCTGTATGTTGAGGCCATCTCTATTTCCCTTCAGGTGGTTGCGGCAGCGGCGGCAAGTCGTAGTCCTTGTGCAGCAAGTGCCGGAATTCGATGCGACGCGCTTCCAAATCTTCGGCGTACTCCGCCTTCCATCCGCCAATCCGTTCGTCGGCAATGTTGAATTGCTCGGACACGACAAGGCAGGCTTTCAAGAGCAGACTGCCGCAATTGAGCGACAGCCACGAGCCAGCGGTATCGGTGATGATCGAGGTCGGCCGCTTGATGCCCCTGGCCGTGGCAGTCGTGGTGGCGCTCGGCGTGGGCGCGATGTAGATGGTCGTCGTGGTATAGGGCGCCCAGTACAGCGGAGTCCCCTTGACCGTTGTGCTCGGCCAGTAGTCAACCAGATATTCAAATGTGCGTTGCTCAAGGAAGGTGCGCGTCGTTCCAGACGTGTTGAACATCGAGCGAATCTTTAGGAATCCGGTCGGGATGGTCGCGGTCTGAACGGCGTCGGTCAGCGTCACGCTATCTGTTTCATCAAAGATGTCAATATCGAGGTCGATCAGAACCTTGTCCTCAGCCAGTTTGATGAGGTCATTGATACTGCCGTCGAAATCCGTGCCTTGATCCTCGACGAAATCCTTGATGCTGGTCTTGAGTTGGGCCAACGTATATGACGAACTCATGATATATGCGCCCAAAACGTATGTTGTTTAATTTTTCTAATGGTCTCTTTGCACACCAAATAGTCAGCCGCAATGGTGCGCAACGCTCTATTGTCTGCGCGAATAGATAACACTTGGTTTTCCTTTAACTTTGATTAATGTTTCCAGCATAGCGAGCGTGCTATCACCTTTCCGCCGCACTCTTGGACTGAGCATAAAGCCGAAGTTGCCATCATGTTCCGCCACCAAAGAATTGCTCACCAGTGAACAAAGCCACCGCCAGGGTATCTCCAGCCCCCGCAGAGTCGTCGTCAATGTCGGGCGCTGGCCGACGCAAGGCTTCGGCGTCGGACACGTCCAGCGGCCTTTCCTGCTCGTGCTTGATGTCGCGCCAGTCCGGGTCTACAAGCAAGCCGGGATTCTGGCCGTCGGGAACCATGTCACGCAAAAGCATCTTGCGTCCTGATCGGGCACAAATCCCGACGGCCGAACGGCCTTTAGCATACTTAGGCATGGTTTCCTCTAAGCCGGTTTAGCTGCTAGCCGCACAGCATTCAGGCAACGCCCACAGAGATGTTTGGTCGGGCGGATTTCAAAAAACTCATTGATGTCCTCCTGTGCCTGCACGGCATTCCGAATGGTCGCCTTAATCAGAGACAGCTCAACCCCGGCATACAGATAAGGAGTCGTTCTGAACCTTCCGCAGATGTCGCACGTCACCTTGTCGATGATCTCGCGCATGAATTGTCTGCTACCCTGATTTAAGTGGTGTATAATGTGTGCATGAAACGCACACATGTCTTTTTGCCGAAGCCAGTTATTACTAGGCTAAAGGCTTTGTCCAAGAAAACCGGACTGTCAGTTGCGGAACTTATCCGCCGAGCCATTGATGGATACTTAGAGCGAAAGAAATGATCACCCAGAAACAACTAAAAGAGTTACTGCATTACGACCCCGAAACCGGGGTTTTCACATGGATACAACGCCGCAGAGGAACCCGTTTTGGTCATAGTGCCGGGCGGACTCGCCAGGGTTATACTGATATTCGTATTCTAGGAACCGAATACGGGGCGCACCGTTTAGCTTGGCTATACATGACGGGGGAGTTGCCCTCCGAACAAATTGACCATAAAAACGGAATCCGCAACGATAACCGTTGGGACAATCTGCGCGCGGCTAATTATTCATTCAACGGACAAAACCGACACAAAGCCCCAAGCAATAACCACGCTACTGGATTATTGGGGGTGCGTCGGCGCGGAAAACGGTTTATGGCAAAGATTGTCCTAAACCAAAAGACTCATTACCTCGGGACTTTCGATACCCCAGAACTTGCGCACGCGGCTTATTTAAAGGTGAAGCGCAAACTACACCTAGGCTGCACTATCTAGGACCACCCTAAAGTAAACTGGCAATCCCCTCTTTCTCTTTCTTCCCGGTGCGCTTCGGCAAATGCGGCTTCGGCCAGAGGAACCAGCAACTTGATTCGATCAGGCGCGAACTTGACGGCGAGTTTCGCGGCGAGCCCAGACGCTACCGGCTCGAACCATCGGCTTGCCACGTCCAGGGTATTGCTCGGGTCGCCAACATCCTGAAGCCTGCGAACGCGCCAATAGAGCATATCGTCGGTGCTGTTCTCGGGAACGGGCCAGACGGTGATTGTGGGTGTCGTGATAGCCCGGGCAAGGTAAAAGCGCGACGGCAACCCCTCGGTCGTTTTTGAGGGGATAGCGGCATACTCCGACCTGGACATCGGGAACATGGGCGTATCCACGCCAGAGCGTCTCAAAACGGCATCCAGAATGCAGATCGTGCCAGATGTGGTGTTGTAGGTCGCCGTGCCGTCAACCATGTCCAGCGTGACCTGATCTACCGCCCACAGGGCCACCCCTTTGTTCGGCCACTCGCTGAACATCAAGCTAAGCGAGCGCCGGGCACTACGAAGATGGCGGACGGTCAGTTTTGCTGGGTCGATGCCGATTCTCTCGAATGCCTCATCCACAAATTCCGCAGACGAGGGGTCGTAGGTATACGTTGAACTGGTGGTAATTTTAATTCTCCAAGTATCTAAATGACTTACCGTAGACAGACGCTCTCCTGCCCGCAGACACGCAAAGAACGCTATGGTATTTCAGCCCATAAGCAACGGCTGCTTCTAGACACGAAGGAAACGTCTCTCTGGTCTCAACACAAATAACCTTCCGTCGCCTTTTGAGTGCTAATGCGGCGCCAGCCTGCTTTAAGATTGATATTTGCTTTTTGGATAATGTTCTAGTGGTGATTCCGATATATAATGCGCCGGTCATTTTGTTGCGGACACAATACACAACCATTTCTATGTCGCGCGGAATAGAATTGATTGCATACGTCGCACTTGTAGTCATCTAACCCTCAGAAATGAAAAGGCCGCTTGCGCGGCCTCTATTGCTGATTTGCTCATCGGCATCTTGGTTAATCGCTGCTTTGCAGGATGGAGAACGCCAACGTCGCGTTATTGGTGTAGGTATTGACCTGAACCCTTATTGCGCCTACCGGGCCGGTAACGGTCGTCTGAACGTCCACCGCGCCAGCCGCCTGCAAGGTGATCCAGTTCGGTGTTTCGCCAGCCGTAGGCCGCTCGTAGCACTTCTGCGGGGTGAAATTTATAGTCCCGCCGATGTCGCAGGCAACCGTGGTGTATTCTCGGTTGATGTCAACAGGAAACGTCGGCGTAACCGCGGAGAGAGTCAAATTGGACGTTCCGATCGTGACCGCTGCATCTGTTCCAGCCGTAACGGTGATTGACGATATTGACCTGTAGAACTTGGTCGAATACACGGTGTTGGAACTCGGTCCGGCAACGTCTTCGGTCTGCGCGGCATTGTCCTGACTGGTGCCGGTGATCGTGAATGTCCGGCCCGACAGATCGGTCGCCGCCACGGTAATGCCGACGATGTAGCCCAAGGTCTGCTGCGGGATAACCCCGCTAACCGCAAGCGCCCCGTCAATGGTAAGCGTCGCCGCCCCCGCCCCCGGTGACTGGCTCGCGCAGATGTTACTCGTGGTGCCGGTTACCGGCGTATAAGAAAGCCTCTTGCTCTTCATATTCATGCACTCCAAAAAAAGAGAGCCGGATTTCTCCGGCCCCTTTTGTTACATTGTTACGATACGGTGACGCCGCGAGACAACGGCCGATAGCGCATGTGGTGCTGCCATGTGCCGGTAGTCGTCGGCCCAGTACCGATCGTCGAAGTGATGATACCGGCTCCGACGATGATACCGAGGGTTGGCGTAGCCCCGGCCATGCTTAAACCAACCCCGGTCGTCACCAGTGTCGGAGCGGTCGTGAGCGCCGTACCTTGTAGGATCAACATAGCGCCAGCCGCCGCGTTGGCAAGAGAGGCAGATGCTCCGCTAAATGTCGCAGCGGCACCATCGGTCGGGTCGGCACTCCACTGCAGGGTTGCGGCCTGAGCGTCACCCCCAACCACGCATCGAGCCACAAGACTTAGAATTTCAATCGGGCCGCCAGCGATGGTGAATAGAGTAGTGCCAGTAGCCAGAACCCCCGTGGTGTTGGTAACGGACTTGTCGGATTGATCGTAGGTCTCGCGCAAGACCTCCGAGATGCTAACCCCGGTTGCCGGTAACTGAGCGGCTTTCCAGGTTGTAATCCCGGCGGCTCCTGACAACACAGCAGAAACCGGATCGGTATCGGCCTCAGTCCCAAGCCGGTCACCAAGAGTAGCCAAGTCCATGCCGCCCGTGGTCTGCGCGGTCGGGATTTCTGTGGCGTTCGAGTCGGTGTCGCTGGAGTCGAAATACTTGTTGTCGAATGCCGAGCAAGCACCCCAGTCAACCGCGGTCGCAATGGCATCGGTAACAATCGTGTTGCGCCGGATAAAGCCGGTGCTGGCGGACACCAGTTCGATCGCCCAGTCGCCAACGTTATCATTCCTGATGTGGTTGTCGTCGATGACCAGGTTCGTCAGGACATTACCAGTGGCGTTCGAGATGGCCGCCGTCGACCAGTCGCCGCTGATGGTATTCCCAACGATTTCCGTGCCATCCGCAGTACCAACCAAACTGATGGCGGATACAGCACCGGCAGTCGTTGACCGGAACGTGTTGCCAATGATTCGCATCCGGTCGGCCGCCGTTGCGCCAGCCACGACATTCAGGCACTGGTTCGTCACATTCGACTGGATGAACTCGCAACCCTGCAACGTGAAGTCGGCAGCATTAACGTCAATCGGCGCCGCCAGACTGGCAACCCCAACCAAGCTAAACACCATGTTCGAGATCGTGATGTTCGCTGCGTCGATGTCGATGTCCGCAGTGTCAGCGGTCGTAAAGCTGATCGTCGGCCGTCTGCGGCCCTGACCCAGACCGATGATACTGATGCCCGCCACGTCGGCGTCGATACCAGCAGCCGCCGTGATGGTTTCAGTGTGTCCGGCCTTGACGAGAATGGTATCGCCTGCCGAGGCGTGGTTAATGGCCGTATCAATGGTCGCAAACGGGCGATTGAACTTGCCGTCGCCGATCTGCGCGCCAGCCGCGTCCACCCACCAGATTTGACCGCTGTACGTGTTGAGAACAGGTAATCCGCGAATAGCTACTCCGTCGGTAAACCCGTTCGGGTATTGCGCAATATTTTGCTTGCTTGCCATGATTAAATCTCCTGAAAACGCCTGAAAGCGTCTGTTAAGAAAAGTTCCAGATCAAAAGAAAAGAGGACTCCTGAGCCCCCAATAAAAAAGGCCACCCGAGAGTGGCCTTATCGAAACCGCAGCGGCTTAGCTACGGGTGGGATTCTTTTCGCTTGCGTTCAACCCATCGTTTCTTCATGACCGCCGAACGCTTCGCCTTCATTGCTGGCGACGCCAAGACTTGCTTCATCTTGGCGCTTTGTTTAGCCCTGCGTTCGTCGTCCCATAGGGCCTTACAGGACGCGCTGAGTTGCGCCCGCAGTTCAGGGGTACGCGAGGCTTTGATCGCAACTACGCGGGCCTGCCGCGTAGCTTTGTTGCGCCATCCTGCCTTGGTTGCGGCGGACTTGGTGGCCTTCGCTTCAGGTGTGGCTGCCGCTGCGCGCATAGACTCCGTAGTGCGCTTCCGGTAATCAGAGTCTTGCCAAAACGCCTTTGAGTTTTCTCCGACTCTCTTCCTAAATTCAGGGGTTCGGTATGAATCATGGCTGCGTGACCGAATCCCGTTGCCATGATTCTCTCGATATTCTGGCGTCCAAATCAAACCGACCACACCGACACCGCCGCCCGTTCTATTAAACAGCGTGCCAGCCTTCAAATCCCTGCGACCGTAGAGTGCTATCAACTCGCATTCTTTAGCGTGCGCGTCTGCTTCGCTCTCGAATTCCGCGATCACCTCGATGATCGGTTCAAGCGATAACCGGCGAATCATTGTCAGCCAATCGTTGAACGGCTTATTCCCGGTATTGCCACGCAACCAGTGATGATTCGCGCGGTTGCCGTTGCCCTTCCCAACATAGACTGGCTGTTGATTCTTTGTCGGCCTCGGGTCTCGATACACATAAACATAGAACATGGTTCTCTCCTTGCGAATGGAGATACCATCTTACTCTTATTGAGATAGATTTGCAAACGGTATGCTAACTTACATACCTGCATACCGTTTGCGAATCCTGCTCGCGCAGGAAACAAGGGGATTTTCAGCCATTTGCATAGCGTATAATCCCCTTGTAAATCAAATACTAACCACCTCCGGCTGTGCCGTACGCCCCATGCCAGTCGGTCCAGCCGACAGCAAAGCGTTCACGCATCTTATACCGGAGATTTCCGCTATCGAAGTCGCCTTCGATTCCTTTCTTGAGGGCTTTGCGTTGGATGAACTTCAGGCCATCCGGGCAATCGGTCGTGACAAACCAAGCGTCGGTGTCGGTCAATTGCTTGTCCACCACCAGGCCGCCGGGTAGCATTCCCATCGCCTTGATCGCGTTCTCGTCGTTGTTCGGGGTTTCGACCCGACCCTGCGAATTGAGAATGCGATGCGCCGTGAAGCGAAGTGCTGTCGGCACGATCAACTTCTGGGCTTCGATCGAGATCGGGATGCCCTTGTAGTCGGTCGCGTTGTCGATCAGCACCAGCATGTCTTCCAGGCTGGTTTCCGATAGGTCCGCCGCGGTTGCCAGCGTATTGTCGTCTTGGCCGCCAGAAACGAGGTGTCCCGTAGAGAACAGGCAGATGCCGTCCCCGCCGAGATAACTGCTGCTAAAGCCGTTATTCAGCACGTTCGCGGCTTTGACCCGCTTCGTGTACTGCATCGAACGCATCAGCGCCCTGGCGAGTTTGTTGCCGAGCGAGCCGTAGAGTCCGTCTTCTTCCGCTTCTTCGGTGATCGCGAACTGCAAAACGATCGTCTCGAAAAGATAACGCGCGGTGTAGAGTTCGGACGCGGTTGCGTATGCCCCTGCGGCCCCTTCCACCTTGACCGGCGCTGCGCTGAAGCCGGACATAACCACGTCCTCTACATACGCGCGCTTGCTCTCGGTTTCGAAGCCCAGGTATTGCCGCCACATATCCTTCTCCGGCTTGTATTCCAGGCCGGCGACGGTATTGAGGCCCAACTGCATTTGCTTCTTAAACTGCGCACGATTCATTGCCATGATGGGCCTCCGTTATGCGCTATAGGACGAAGAGGTGCGGGAGTCTTTGATTCGGCACTCCACCTTCGCCCAGTTACCGACAGCATTGCCGGGTTCGTCAACCATCTGCAGAAGCAAGAATTGCTCGTCACCGGTAGTACCAACCAGAAGTTCCTGCTTGGATTGCCCGGTAACGGTGCTTCCCGTGTGGGTTGACACCAGATCGCACAGCGTCATGTTGTGCGTTGCCAGCACGAAAGCCACGTCGTCGCTGGTTTGGGCGCGGTAGATGATGTTCGGGTCGTCATAGACGAATCCGACCGCATCTTCGCTGCCCAGAGTGGCCGTAGTTGTCGGCCAATAGGGCGAATAGACGATACTGCCGTCAGACGCACGATATTGGCAGCCGGCAAAGATGCCGAGCAGACCGGCCGATGAAGCTGTTGCAACTGCCAGGTAGCCGCTTGTCGCTACCACCGCATCGCCACTGAAAATGTTGGCCGCATACGCGCTGGTTATTTTGTAACCGTTCGCGCGAATAACCCCACCACTCATATGACGCCACGGCTGAAACCCGCAAGGGGCATCAACATTAGCCATAGATTTCTCCTAGAGAGAAAAGGGATTGAAAAAGGGATTTATCCGCACTAACTGCGCCGTGGAACGGCTTGGATACTCGTTGAAGTGCGCGCCCGATCGGGCCACCGACTACCCTGAATAGGGGTCGTGTTGTACTGCAACGGGGGCCGAAGCCCCCGCCTTGTTACTCGTCCGCTGCTACTGCAACCTCGCGGATGAACTTCGAGGATTTTTCAACCTTCACCGGCCCGAAGGCCGTGCTGCGATGCTGTGTTTCTTCCGCCAGCCGTTGATTCACTGAATCAGTCTGGCGCTTGTTCTTGTCGGCGAAATACTTGTTTCTGGCGTCGTTGCGCTCGGCAGGCATCTCGCACAACACCATGCCCTCGACCCCGACGCAGCCGGCGTACTTGCCCATTTCAATGCGTGGAACAGGGATGTTCTTCGGCACCGTCTCAATTTTGCGCGGCAGCCAGCCCTCGCGCATCTTGCGCGCCGTATTCACAGGATCCGCTTCGCCACGTATGGCGACTCGAATCCAGCGCTGCACCATGCCCGGCCTCGCCTTGATCCGCGGCAGGCTGACCGGATTCACCCACGGCTCGTCATGGGTCTCGTGGACTTCTTCGGCAATCCTTTCGTCTTCTACACGAGAGGCGTGGATAGTGTCTTCATGTACGCGCCGATCTCCGGTGCGTACCCCTTGTGCTGACGCTTCCGCCCACTGTTTTTTCGGCGGACGACCTGGCTTGCGTTTCACTACTTCAACTTGTTCGTTCATGGCGATTCCTTATTGGGCTGCGAGTTTTTCGCGGGCGTACATTGCGACGTGATCTTTGTTCGTCGGATCGAGTCTGTGATCCCGCATGTTCTGCAGGTCCGACCGATCCAGCGTAACGCGCCGCTTGCCGGCGGCATCCGTCTTGATGACGCCTGCGCTTCTGGATACCGGGGCTACAGCACTGTTGATCTTGCTCGCCGGCGTGAACGATCGTTTCACCTTGTCCGTCAAATCCGGCATCTCCGAGCGAATCCTGCGATTCAACTCCCGGAAATACTCTGCCGAACCCTTGTCGCTTCTCTCTGCGGCGAGCGCTTGGTCCATCGTTCTGACCAATAACGTCTCGGCCGCAAACCCTTTCTTCCCGAACCACTTGTTCTGCCCAAGCCATGACTGCGTGGACGGCGTTACCTTTGGCTCTGCCGGCGCCTGGACTTCCTTCACCTTGCGCTCGAATTCATTGGCCTCCTGCTCCAAGAAAACCTTCGCTGCTTCGAGTTCGCGTTTCTTCGCGCGAAGGTCGTCAAGCTCGCCTTGGACATCGACCTGCTTATCCGTGTCCCCGGCCTCGAGCATCGCCTTCAACTCGGTGGACTTCGCCTTAAGTTGACCGTCGATGTTGACCAGCAAAACGGCGGTCAGGTTCTTGTGCGCCGTCAGGGATTTCCTTTCTGCTTCTATCCGCTTCGTGCGCTCTGACCCTACGGCGACTTCCGCTTCTTCACGGGTCCGCCTTACAAGTCTGCGTTCGCGCTCTATGCGGTCCTGGACCTTCTTCGAGTAGGTCTTGATTTCCTCGTCGGCGCCGACTTCAGTATCGGCCCCTTCGACTGCGGCCAGGTCTTTGTCGTCGGCTTCGTCTGGTTTTTCTTCCTCGTCTGGTTTCTCTGCCGCTTCTTCCTCGGCCAGCACCACCTCGATGTCATCCGATACTGCGTCCTTTACCGCTGTCTCGGTTCCCTCTTTTTCTGCGGCTTCCTCGGCTTCGCTGACGACTCGCTGGTCGTCGTCGATCACCTGGTCGTCGTCTTCAAATACATCCTTCACTGGCTCTGTAGCCATGCCTGTCTCCTAAACGCGGCGATGTCGTCCCGGGCGGGAACCGTTCCCCTCGTCGCCTGAATCGGGGGATACAACATTCGACCGGCAACAAAAAACCCGCCGAAGCGGGTTATATGTGCCGTGATAATCTAGAGATATACGCGAAAATCTGCCGGAGATTCACACTTCGCCAGCACTTCATCGTCGTTCATCATGATCAGCCGCGTGTTCTTGAACTCGCACCGCTGCCCCGTATAGCGCCCGTGGACCACCCAGTCCCCGACCTTAGGCGCCGCGGCGACGGTCTTGCCGATCAGCACGCGCAAGATGTCCTTGATGCCGGCACACAGTTTCCGCGACCTGAAAGCCAGGGGTCCCACGGCCGCGACCTTGCCGATAAACTGCAAGTGCCCCTCGGTGTTCTGCGTCGACAGAGCCAGAACGATGCCGCCCTTACTGACCTGTCTTGGCTGCACTGGCATCACCAGGATGCGCCACATGAAAGGCTTGGGAAGTCCTTCGGGTATCTTCGCTTCTTCGTCATTCGCCCATTCCTGAATTTTGCCGGGGTTAAACTCGTCAGTCATCGTCTTCCTCTGATTTAACGGTGTCCTTGAAATGGTCAACCGCCGTAGCAATACCGTGCAGTTGACCGACCTTGTTGCGGTAATCGTCGAAATTCACGCAGCGACCACCGAGAATGCAATCCTCAAGCGACTTCTTGCTGGCCTCTACTACCTTGAAAAACTTGTCGCGGTCGATTAAGACGCTTTTCATCGCGCCCTTCTGAACGTAGACATCAATGCAGCGTTCGGCCCCTGTCCTTGATCTGATCCCCGCAAACTCATCAAAAGCCGCACGGTTTCGTCAAAAGACTTGCCAAGTTCCCGGGCGACAACCGCTAGTCTGCGCGGGGGAATGACGGTTTCCAACCCCCTCTGCTGCAAATATTCTCCGGCCTGCTTGACGGCGACCGGGCTTATCCCGGCCGCGGCGTCCGCGCGCTCGGTGTCATTGGCCAGCTTGACATCCTTGCGCTTCTCATCCTGCTGGAAGACCGCCTCTTTGATGGCCTCGTCCTTTTGCACTGCGGCATCTTTCTGGGCCTGCTCTGCGGCAAGGTCGGCTTGTTGCGGAGCCGCATTTGCCTGATCCTGTCCTTGTTGCGAGGCCACCTGCGCCTCGCGCAATTGTGCGGTCAAGGCTTGCATCACCTGAGCGGCCTTCACCGCGATCTGGTTCTCGACCTGCGGCGGCAACGGCTGGACTACCGGCTCGTCGTCTTCGCCGTCCGTGTTCATCACCGGCAACTGCATCCCCATGCTCTGCATCATCTTGATGCGCATGGACTGCGCCTCGTGATCCGCGATGTGCGGCATCATGACCTGCTGAAACAATTGCAGGCTTGGCGATTGCTGGGCGGCAAGCAGCTCCATCTGCCCCATATGCACCGCGATGTGGGCGTCATGCTCTTGATCTACAAAGACTTTGATCGGCGTGCCTACCATCGCCAGGGCGTTCTCAGTCACCGGGTCAGCCCGCTCGACCGTCTTCCGGTCGGGCAGTACCCGGTCGATGTCTGGGACTCTCAGGGCCTCATTTATCCGGCGATGCACTTCCCGCCTGTCGTACAGATCAGGAGCCGAGTCTGCGAGCTGGACCTGGGCCTGGGCAATCGCAATGCGCTGCGTCTGGCTGAATATGTTCGGGTCCGAGACCGGGAGCACATCCACGCGCTCGTCAAAGTCAGAACGCATGATCTCCCGGCTCTCGCCCGGAACATTGTACGGATAGCCTTCTTCCGGCAGGTTCTCGCCGTTCAACTCGGCAAGGATAGCCAACTCCTCACCCAGCGCGAAGTGAAGACGCTTGTGGACGGCAGTCTGAACCTTGCTACCTTGCTCGATCAAGGCGACCGTAGTGCCAACCGGCCCGGTGTTCTTGGCGTCCCCAACCGTAGCCTCAGTCGTCGAAACCAGTCTTTGCCCCATCTGTGTCAATAATTCGACAATGGAAAACAACGCCGTCGGCACGTCTTTATAGGGCGGGGTGTAGAAACACTTGCCCAGTTCCTCGGCCGTCATTTCGGTGTCTATCCACTTGCCCGGCGCCATTTTGACCTGAGATGGCAATTTTGCGTCCTTGGTCTTGAACCCGCCCTGAAGCGCAGCCCATGCCGCATTGTCCAGGATCACACGCAAAGCCCCCGTCGCCGCCCGGCCCAATCCAGCTGCCAGGTGAAGCAATCCGAAGCCGTAAAAGCCGTCGCCGCGGATGAAGGGGTAATGCACCACCTGGACTCTGCGGCGCCTGTCCTGGTCGCTTTCCTTCCAGCCTCGCCGTATTGCCAGCACCTTCATGGAATCACGCTCGACCGAGAGCACGAATGGCAGCACTTTGTCGCCTTCGATCCCGGGCACCGGGTAGTCGATCATCATTTCATAGACGATGTGCTCTTGGTCCTCGTCGCGCAGGCTGGTTTCAACCTTGCCCTCGGCCTTGTCCTGGGCGTCCCTGAGGTCCTTCGAATCGTCTGCCGCCTGGCTCCCGCTCGGGATACCTAGTTCGGTCTTGCGGTAGAAACCCAGATCCTGCAACTGCTTCATCTCGTGCTGGCTGTACGGGATGAGGTGCGTGTAGCGCGGCGCGTCTTCCAGCGTCGTCGCGCTGTAAGGCACCAGGAAATCAGCGGCCTTGATCAGTCTAGCTACGTTGCGCTTCAGGATAGGATCATAGTAGGACTTCCGAAACATGCTGCCCGCATAGCCAATCCCCCACAGCATTTTATCCGACTCGGGGTAATAGGTCTTGTCCAGCACGGTAAGCTGGTAATTCATGTAATCCGCTACGCGATTGGACTGCTCTTCGAGCTCGCGCGTCGATTCTCCCATCACCACGCCCTTGACTGGACCTGTAGCCGGGAACAGTTCGGCCAGTGCCCGGGACTGGAATTGAACGACAGCCTCGGCTATCAGTGGATGGACTGCCGTACTCGCCCCCTCAAAGGGGGGATCGACGCCTATCTCATCCACAACACCGAGTAATTCCATGCCCTTGGCCAGCCTGTGAAACCACGGCGCCCGGCTCTCGCGGTCAACCCGGACCATTTCTTCAACGTCCTGGGCGATATTGCTCAGTTGCGCCTCGGTCAGTTTCTCGGCCAGGTTCGCGTAGTGCTCGGACTCATCAAAGTCGGGTTGCTGATCCGCCACCCCTGGGTCAAGGTCAACGTCGATCTCGCCGCTCGCCAACGTGGTCATGAGGGCGCCGGGCGCGGACATCACCTGCGGACCGCCCATGTCCACCGTCATTTCGTCGGGCAACATCATGCCGTCGTCGCGCTCGGCAGCAAATACTGGGAGCGCCATCTAGTGCACCATCGACGCAGCCGCGCGCCTTACCATTTCGGCGGTCGCTCGTTCTTCCGGGTCGCCACGCAACGACATGAGCATTTCTCCTTGTCCGACATTCCGGCCCATCATGAAGCCGTTGTTATAGTCCTGCTGGCGCAGTTCCAGCGTCAATGTGCGCGCGCGCTCGATCTCGGAGCGGGCGAGCCAGCGGATGAGGCGGGCGAACATTAGCGGTCGCCCCTGATTAAGCCGACGCCGCGCAAGAGTTGCATGGATCGGTCTAACGCCATCCGCATCTCCGGGGTGCGAATAGCCCCTTCTATCGCGTAAGTCTTGTGGGTGTACCCGTCGGCTGTCTTCTTGCCAAATACTCGCTCATACCCATCCCGAAACTCAGGCGTCGCCGGGCGCGTCTTGATCGTCATGAATACAATCTCCTCGGTACAGGGTTCGGTACATCGTCCTCGTCGTCCTCGTCGCGCAGTTGCAGGTGGAACGTGCGGCGCAGCCAGTTCCATGCGTGGACGCAGGTGTCAACAATGTCGTCGTGCTCGCCGGCGGGAAAGGCTTCACACTCGTCCATGACTTCTTCGGACCAGCGCCTATCCATGTAGAACACGCAGCCCTGCTCAAGCACCGCACTTGCCGCATGAGCTCGCGCGAGTTTGGACCTGTCGGCCTTGATCGCGGCGACCGGAACCTTGGCCCGGCGTAGTTCCTGCAGCAGACTGTGCCCGCTGGCCTTCTTCTCGACCAGCAGCCGGTCGGGCTTCCATTCTTTGTAGTGCTTGACCGCAAGCGTACGGAGTTCGGGAAACTCTACCTTGTCCTTGAAGCGCTCCAGCAGGATGCAGCAATACCGCCCCGAAATCGGGGGTTTGCCCAACTGCTTTTGCAATGCCTGGATCTCGGCTGGCCTTTCCTCTTCGTGCCAGAACACGCCCCATGTCGTCCGGGCCGTGTAGTCGTTTTCCTCGCCTTCCTCGAAAGCCGTGTCGTACACGCTAACAACGTATTCGCACTTCGGCGGCTTTTCCTTCGGCCACTTGCGCCACTCGGAACGCTTGAGGATCGCGCCTTCGGCCGGCCTGGGCTTCTGTTGGTACAGGGCAGACCAGTTCTGCCTGCCCTGGGTCTTGCGCTCTTGCTCGAGCATGGCCGGCGTGAACCACTCGGGCCACAGAATGTCACCGATCTTCCGGCCTAGCGGGTCGTTGTCCTCTTCTTCCTGAGTCTCGATGACCGCGGCAAGGCTTAGGACATACCAGCGCTCACCGTCTTTGGCCGTTACCCACCCGGACTTACCGATCGACTCGGCCGGCAGGATGCGCCCAGCGGGGTCATCCTCGTGCCAGCGGGTGTTGTGGCTCACCAGTCCACCGGCAATGAAGTTTTCGGTGCGCTCTACCTCGATGTCGAATACGTCTTCGGTGCCGCCTTCGACTATCTCAAGAACCGTGTCCCTCGTGACTTCGCACGTACTCAGCGGCGGCGGCAAGGGTTTCCGCAGTCTTGCCATACCCAACAGCGAGGTTGCACTCGTCGCACAGAAGCCCGCGAACCTTCTTGCTGTCGTGACAATGATCGACGCACAGCCATTTTTTTGTACCGCGCTTTTTCGGTAACTGCTTACAGACGGCGCACACACCTTGCTGCTCGGCCAAAAGCCGGCCGTACTCTTGAAGATCAATCCCGTAACGGTAGCGCAAAGTACGCTCACGATTGTCGACAGGGTTGTTAGATGGTGGCCGAACGCCGGCCGCCCATCTGGCCTTGGCGTAGTGGACCATGCACATACCCTTGGATTTCGCCGGGGCTTCGCACTCTTCCGCAAAGCATTTGACGCCCCGGTATTTGCCCCAGTGACCTTCAGGATGACGCTGCCCTTTTTGAGCGTAGCCGTTCGCCGCCATACCGCCACCCCGTTTTCTTCCACGAGGAATGGATGCCTCGCGTTCGCTTTAACAACAACCCCAGACTTCATCCTGATTTCAGACACCTCATCAGGACCATGGTTCACCCAATTAAGCACCGTAGACACGGCGACGCGCCCGCGGTCGTAGGTCGCAATGCGATCGCCTGGCCGTATCTCACGCAACGGCCTTTCGCTACCGTCCGCCATCAGGACTGGCGTATCCCCGGTCATGCAGGCGATATACAGCATCCACGCGCCCGGCTTCATGCGGGTGCGCACGTCGGCTACGTAGGTCTCCCAGGTGCTATCCCGCACTACCTTGGAGTCTGCCTCTTTGCGGCCCTTGACGATATCATCAAGGATCACGCCATCAGCTCTGCGCCCGGTAACGCCGGTATTCATGCCGAACGAGAAATACTCGCCGCCCCGCTCTGTCTCCCACTCGCCGGCAGCCCGAGAGTCTTTCGCTAATCCGACGCCGAACACGTCCCGGTGGATCTGGGAACCGAACGTATTCCTTGCCCGGCGTCCGAACTTCGACGCCAGCGTATCGTTATAACTGCCTTGGATCAGGCATTGTGTCGGGTGCCTTCCAAGACTCCAAGACGGGAAGAACACGCTCCCGTACATGCTCTTGGCGCTACCCGGCGGCATGAAAACTGCCAGCCGCTTGAATGGAATCTGCTTCCCGCCCTCGACCACGTAACCGCGCTCAAGCGCTTCTAATTTCTCGATCAGCAGTTGGTGATGCTGCGCCGGGATATACCGCGCCGCAATCGGCAGCTTCTCCATCCCCGGCAGGTCGTCCCGCTCTATCTCGGCCGGGATGTGCAGCCCGGAGTAGATGGCTAGGCTGTCGCGGGCTCGACGGCGTTCAATTTCTTCGCCATCTTTATCTAGGGCTAACCACGCCTCACGATTATCGGTCACGCAGCCTTCTTCTGTGCCTTGATGATCCCTAATTTCACAAACCGTTCAGTGGCGCTTTTCTCAATTTCCGGCGTAGGTCGGAAATCCCCTGGCCTTCCTTGTTCGCTGCGCTCAACCGCCTTACCCCATGCCCGATCAAGCAACGCCACTGAAGCCGCTACGCGTGGTGCGCCAGATCCGTTCTGAGCCTCATCTGCCAGCGCCCGCAACGCCGCCTCGCTGTATTCTTTCGCGGCATCCTCGATGCGGCGCATTTCGTCGGTCTTCTTCGGGCGACCGCCCGGATTCGCTCTATTCCCAGGCTTGAAAGATCCGCCGTTACGCTGTCCCTTCTTTAATCCAGCCATTCTGTTTATTCCCGATTCTGCGGAATCATCACGTCAACCGGCGTGCACAACAAACCACAATAGGTAGTTTCATATGCGTTAAAAGCCGCGTTTTTCGACACCAGCCACTACATATAGTGGTTGAACGGCGTGCACAACTTTACTTTTCCCACTTTGCCAGTCATTCCCTACCTCTCATCGTCCGACCAATGAGGCTGATGACTGTACTTCATGGACTTATGCACGCTCCAGATATCGGTCAGAACCAGCCGGTTAGCGCAGCGGATGATATTGCCTATGGAAACAAAGGCAATGCCTAGTACCGCCACGGTGTTGATGTGATCGATCAGTCCTTGGGTGAGCATCCAGCTAAATCTTAGGACGAGTAACGTCCACCCTGCGATGAGCAGCCTGCGGCCCACCAACGACAGGTCGTTGTCTGGGATGGCGGGGTCTCTCAGGCAGGCTAATTCAAGGACCGCGGCCACTAGGCATAGGATGATGAGGATTGAGGCGATCATTCTTTCGATATCCCGCGGATAGCCCCGCCTACCCGGCGCATGAATCCTATCGGGTCAGCGCGGAGTATGGACGATAATTGCAGAATCCCGTCCAGAATGTCTGCTCCTACAAAAGCGCATATCCCGACAATCGCGGCTTGGGTGGCCGTTCCAAGGCCAGAGTCGTTGATGCCTAGGCCAACGAAGACAGCGACCAGAACAGCGGATAGAACACCCTTGAGCCAGCCTAACCAACTGCCATACCGAGCCTGGACCAAGCCAGACGCTACGCCAACGATGAGGCCGAGAATACCAGCGGGCGCCGCCGTCACCAGTAAATCATGCCAGGCTTGATTAGACATTGTTATTTTTCCTTTCCGCACTCAGGCCCGGAAAATAACCCGTTATCGCAAGCCCATTGTTGCCAGCCGAGGATTTGGCTTCTCAGGTAATTGCCGATGGCAAAGTTTTCCGCGGCGTTCACAATCAGTTCGTCTGCTGTAACGGTATTGGGGGCAGCGGCTTCTGCATCAGCTCGCCAGGCACCGTAGGCTTCGGGCAGTCCTTGAGCGAGCCCGTCGTGGTACAGCCCGATACAACGAACATTACACTCAGCAGGGCGATCATCAAGACGCAAACCCGTACCGCCGACCACAGTAGTTCCATCCGCCGGACTTGGTTCAGGAATCGTAATGAGTGGCCCGTCTTTGCGTGCATTATTTAATTTCCTTTGAAATGCAGATCGGTCTTTATTTAATTTCTCGCGATCCCGCGCTAATTTAGCGGAAACGGCCGCATTAATTTGGGCGTCCTTGCGCACGAACGTCTTGATATAGGCGATATTGGCTTCGGCAATATCCTTGAGCGAGGCATCCCAACGCCATGATTCTATTTTGAATCCCGTACCAATGCCGGCCACGAACAACACACCGGCAATGACGAGTACCCAAGGATTGAGAAATGCCGTCAACCCAGGCGCTAATCCCGGCAAAACTCGCGCAATAAAACTCACCACCGCTCACCTATCCACATGATAAAATAGACGAAAATAATTATGGTGAGGGCAATTAAGACGGCGGCAACAATATTTTCCAACGCCGGCCTCATATCGCCTCCACTATGATCGGTGATAGCGTGCAGCCATCAGGACAATCGCCCTTGATGCTGTCGCGGAAGTTGTCATACCCGTTTCCGCATCGATTGCAGCACTCGTAATGCGCGATCGACGACGGGCCGCCGTAACACTCTCGGAT
>ERZ1292632.599-Hain-H43-01um-R2-599-length-39876-cov-19_pt1 | contig 39876 bp, 43 predicted proteins | sample MGYA00564407_ERZ1292632 | MGnify/ENA primary metagenome ERZ1292632 (study PRJEB36523, sample SAMEA6512637) | groundwater metagenome | collected 2019-01-08 | study: AquaDiva: Metagenomics assemblies of 32 groundwater samples | reverse complement strand
GCAAAAACGAAGGCGAGGCCATCAAAAAACGCGAAAATGTCCACAAAATGGCCGAGGCCAATAAAGCCTTCGCCCACTTCGCGTGGTAGTATTAAATATTAAGAAAAGGGACACGCTTACAGGTGTCCCTTTCGCAACAGAATCTCATGAAAATCTGCACTCTGCAGGTACTGGTGCTCCACAAATCTTCTGAAACTCTCTCGCTACTTCCTCGGGCAACCCATTCTCTATTGCCCTGCGATAAGCGTTTCGGCCAGCCCACTTTGCGAATGCTTCGTAGTTAAACTTCCGTATGCGAATTTTCACGCCGCCGATGTTTTTCGAACCCTTATTCGTGGGTTGTCTAGACATTTCTAGATCTCCTCTCTCGTGTAGATTTTACAGATTAAGATAAATTAGTCAACGAACTAATTTTGCAATTTATTTTTTTCATTTTTCACTATACACAGATTACTGACGACCGTCAGTGATTTGTGTATTATAATAAAGGTAATGAGTTTAGAGAAAAAAGTTAAAAAAGCAAATATACAAAAAGTTATTTTGGAATCTGTAAAATTGGCCGGAATTATTGGTATCGGAATAATTGCCCCGAATGTTTTGGTGGCTATGAAAAAACTTGGTTTCGTCACACACCCAAGACAGATTGAGTCAATAAAAAGATCCAGAGACAAGCTTATCGAAAGATGTTTGTTGGAAAACAAAAACAATCAATTAAAAATAACCCAAGCAGGCAAAAGATATTTATTCAGATACCTATCTCTGGGGAATAATAAAGAATTAAATAAAAACAAAAAATGGGACGGCAAATGGCGAGTTTTGATTTTTGACATTCCTGAAAACAGAAGATTTGATAGAACAAATATTCGCCAAGCTCTTATTTCAATCGGTTTTATGAGATTACAAGATAGTGTTTGGATTTATCCATATAGTTGTGAAAATATAATTTCTCTTTTGAAAGCCGAAACCGAAACAGGAGAAAATGTTTTGTATATGATTGTAGAAGCTTTGGAAAATGACGAAGAAGTAAAAAAGTATTTCGGGCTCAACAAAAAATAGATTTTGAACATACACAGATTACCGACGGTCGTCAGTGATATGTGTGTGGTTTTAAAAATATTGGAATTAGGTGAAGATAACAAAAAACAAAATGGCGGAAGCCAATAAAGCCTTCGCCCATTTTGCGTGGTAACAAAAAACTCCTTAAGGAGTTTTTTGTTGGTCGGGTCTTGATTGGAGGATTCTTAAGGTCAAAGCTAAACAGTAGCTTATAACTATAAAGATAATAGGACCAATATAACCGCATTCATTTTTGCAGATTACTTTTCCGGTTCCGTCCGGTATACATCCAGCACAACCACCAATTGGTGTTGCGAAGACCATGTATGCACCATAGGTCAATACAAATAGTAAAAATCCTCCAAGCAGCGTTTTCCAATGATATATATTCTTCACGCAGATATTATAACATACTCTTTTTGCCTTTTTTATGTGAGTAGTGTATATTTCCAATGTTCCTTTTGGGATTTTTTATTTTATGTAAATTTTTTATGGAAAGAGATTATCCACTAGAGAGAGTTAGAAATTTTGGCATCATAGCTCATATTGACGCAGGCAAGACCACCACTTCCGAGCGCATTTTGTATTATACCGGTTCACAGCATAAAATTGGTGAAGTGCATGAAGGAGATACTACTACCGACTGGATGGAACAGGAAAGAGAGCGGGGCATTACTATTACGGCAGCAGCCATCACTTGCTTTTGGGCGCCGACATATTTGACAAAAGAAGAAAGAAAAAATAAAGATAACAAATATAGATTTAACATTATAGATACTCCGGGACACATTGATTTTACGGTTGAAGTCAAAAGATCAATGAGAGTTTTAGATGGAGCCGTCATTGTTTTTGACGGAGTGGCTGGGGTGGAGCCTCAAAGCGAAACTAATTGGCGCTATGCCGAAGAAGCCAAAGTGCCGCGTCTTTGCTTTATAAACAAACTGGACCGAACCGGCGCCAACTTTGAAAAATCATACCAATCAATTTTAAACCGGCTTTCAAAAAAGGCGGTTAGAATGCAAATACCAATGGGTGAAGAAGAAAAACACGAAGGTGAAATTGATTTGCTCAAAATGAAAGCTTACAAATTTGAAGGTCAGCTTGGCGGCGAGGTGGTAGAAATGGAAATTCCCGAGAATTTGAAAGCGGATGCAACAAAATACCGAGCCGAATTGGTAGAGAGAATCGTAGAAAACGACGATGCTTTTATGCACAAATATTTGGAGGGAGAAGAAATTGCCGTTGCTGATTTGAAAAAGATTTTGCGTGAGGCGGTGATTGCCAATAAAGTTTTCCCGGTTTTTTGCGGTTCGGCTTTGAAAAACAAAGGAGTTCAGCTTGTTTTGGACGCGGTGGTGGACTACTTGCCGTCGCCCTTGGAAATGCCGGCCATTAAAGGCATTGATCCGAGAAACGGAGAAGAAATAGAACGCCATCCGGACGATTCCGAGCCTTTCTCGGCTTTGGCTTTCAAATTGCAGGCTGATCCTTTTGTTGGCCAGCTTACATTTTTCAGAGTCTATTCAGGGACGATTGAATCGGGTTCTTATATTTACAACGCTTCAACTGGCGATAAAGAAAGATTGGGGCGAATTGTGAGATTGCAGGCGGACAAAAGAGAGGAAGTTAAAAAAGTCTTTGCCGGAGAAATTGCCGCTGCGGTCGGACTTAAAAGCGCCAAGACTTCCCACACTTTTTGTGATGAGAATAACCCCATTATTTTGGAAACTATTGTTTTTCCAGAGCCGGTTATTTCTTTGCGCATTGAGCCAAAAACAAAAGCAGACCAGGAAAGAATGGGCATGGCTCTGCACCGCCTTTCCGATGAAGATCCGACTTTTAAAATAAAGGCTGATCCGGAAACGGGAGAAACTGTCATTTCTGGCATGGGTGAATTGCATTTGGATATTATTGTCGATCGCATGAAAAGGGAATTTAATGTTGAAGCCAATGTTGGCGCGCCACAGGTCGCTTACAAAGAAACTATCACTGGTACGGCTGAAGCGGAAACTAAATACATCAAGCAGACTGGGGGCAAAGGCCAGTACGGCCATGTCAAACTTAATCTCAAACCTTTGGCGCCTGAAGCGCAAAATAAAAAGAAACAAAAAAATATTCATCGCGAAGAGGGATTTGAATTTGTTGATTCCATAAAAGGCGGTGTTATTCCCCAGGAATTTATTCCGGCGGTTGAAAAGGGGGTTAAAGAAGCGATGGATCGCGGCATCGTGGCTGGCTATAAAATGGTAAATGTAAGTTGCGAACTCACCTTTGGTTCTTACCATGATGTTGACTCTTCCGAAATCGCCTACAAAATCGCCGCCTCTCAGGCTTTCCAAGAAGCGGCTAAGAAAGCCAAGCCGGTTATTCTGGAGCCTATTATGAAAGTTGAGGTGGTGGTGCCGGAGAAGTTTATGGGTGATATTACCGGCCATCTCTCTTCCAAACGAGGACTTATTGAAGGCATGGATGACAGAGCCGGTCTTAAAGTTGTTCGCGCCAAAGTGCCTCTCTCCGAACTTTTCGGCTATGTCACTACTCTGCGCTCTATGACAGAGGGCCGCGGCTCCGCCAACATTGAATTTGACCATTATGCTATCGTTCCAGCCAATGCGGCTTTATCCATTGTTGAGGCGAGGAAGTAAAATATAGCAAAAAATTTTATCTTATGGTATATTAAAAATGTTATAAATAACGCGGGTTGTTTAGGTTTGAATATTTTTGAGCCCAAAATTGTTGGACTTGAAAACATTCAAAACTCGCTCGCCCAATAATATGACATCTAAAAAGTTTGAAGTTGAGATTGGAGGTGAAAAGTTAATAGCCGAGTTTAATGATTTGGCTGAAAATGCTCACGGCTCTGTTTTGGTGAGATTAGGCGATACGGTGGTTTTGGCGACGGCGGTCATGTCCAAAGGAGAAAAAGAGCTGGAATATTTTCCTTTGACGGTTGAATACGAGGAAAGATTTTACGCTTCAGGACAGATTTTAGGTTCTAGATTTTTGAGAAGAGAGGGAAGGCCGTCAGATGAAGCTATTCTTTCTGGACGAATTGTTGACCGAACCATTAGACCTCTTTTTGACAGCAATTTAAGAAATGAAATTCAAGTAGTGGTGACTGTGCTTTCTCTTGATAAATATGACCCAGATATTTTGGGCGTTATTTCTTCCTCTTTGGCTTTGGCTACTTCTGAAATACCTTGGAATGGACCAGTGGGCGCCGTTCGTATTGGTAAGCTTAAGGGCAAAGAAGAATTTTTAATAAATCCTTCTTATGAAATAAGAAATGGGGATTACGAGCTAGACTTAATAGCTTGTGGGCGAGATGGCACAATAAATATGATAGAAGTTGGCGCTGGTGAGATTGGCGAAGAAGTTCTAATGAAAGCTCTGGAAAAAACCAAAGGAGAATTGGAAAAAATTCAAAAATTCCAGGAAAAAATAATTAAGGAAATAGGAAAGAAAAAAATAGAAATAAAAAAGACGGAAATACCGGCAGATTTGCAGAAAGCTTTTGAAGAACAGGTTTTGAAAAAAATTGAAAATATTATGGGTGAGGCAGGTAAGCATAAGATTTATGCCTTGGAAGATGAGTGGTTCAAATATCTTAATGAAAATATGCTGGGGGCAGACCAAAAAATTGCCAAAAAGCTTTTTCACGAAGCTATAAATGATTTTGTCCATAAAATTTCTGTTGAACAAAACAAAAGGATAGATGGTCGGGGATTTGATGATTTGAGAAATTTATATGCCAAGGCGGGCGGTATTTCTCCCGTGCTTCATGGTTCGGGTATTTTTTACAGAGGCGGCACTCATATTTTTTCAGCTCTGACACTCGGTGCTCCGGGAGATTCTCAAATGATAGACGGCATGGAATTGCAGACAAATAAAAGATTTATGCACCATTATAATTTTCCGCCTTTTTCTGTCGGTGAAGTTGGCAGAGTGGGGGGTATGAACAGAAGAATGACCGGCCATGGCGCTCTGGCTGAAAGAGCGCTGCTTCCTGTTTTACCCGCTAAAGACGAGTTTCCATATACCATTAGAATCGTTTCAGAAGTTTTGGCGTCAAACGGCTCTTCTTCAATGGGTTCGGTTTGCGCAAGCGCCCTAGCTTTGATGGATGCTGGCGTGCCAATTAAAAAAACGGTGGCTGGCATCGCTTCGGGACTTATGTTGAGCAAAGCGAAATCCCGAGCGGAGTCGAGGGAATGTGATTATGATTACAAAATCTTAACCGACATTCAGGGACCAGAAGACGAACATGGCGATATGGATTTTAAAGTGGCAGGCACTAGGGATGGGGTAACCGCAGTCCAAATGGATGTCAAAGTAAATGGCATTTCTCTCACTATTTTGAAGGAAGCATTTGAAAAAGCCAAAACAGCCCGGCTCAAAATAATTGACCGCCTTTGCGAGGAGATAAAAGAGCCTAGAAAAGAATTATCGCCCAGAGCGCCCAGAATAATTTCCATCAAAATCAAGCCGGACCAAATTGGCATGGTCATTGGCACCGGCGGCAAAGTCATAAATGAAATCAAAGATAACACCGGGGTGGAAATTGATATAGAAGAAGATGGTACAATTTATATAACCGGCGAAATGGCAGGCGCGGAAAAGGCCAAAACTTTGATTGAAGATATTGTTAAAGAATATAAAGAAGGCGACAGATGTTTTGGAGAAGTGGTGCGTGTTGCTGATTTTGGGGTTATCGTAAAACTTGGGCCAAAGAGCGACGGCATGGTGCATATTTCCGAAATTGCTCCGTTCAGAATAGAAAAAACAGAAACATATTTGAAAGTGGGCATGAAAGTGCCAGTTATTATAAAAGGTATAGATGATAAAGGCCGACTGAAACTTTCCATCAAAGACGCCGACCCCAATTTCATTCAGAGGAAATAAAATAAAAAATGTGATAGTATATTCCCATTATGGACTGGACAAAAATATACAAAAAATATAAAGGACTTTGGATAGCGTTGGCAGACGATGAGATTACTGTGCTTGGGTTTGGCAAAACTTTAAAAGAGGCTATTTCTGTTGCTAAAAAGAAAAACAACAATAATCCCATTGTCATGCGAGTACCTGAAAGGATGGCTGCTTATGTTGGTTCACTATGAAATTCAAATACAAACGATATGGTTCAATATTGAGGCCTGTTATAGAAATAACTCTTAAAAATCAAAATAAATATATTCGTTATGAAGTCCTAGTAGATTCTGGGGCCGATCTCTGCCTTTTTGATGAAGAAATCGGGAGTTATCTTGGAATTAATATAAAGAAAGGAAAACCTAAAGAGGTTTTTGGAGTTGGTGGTAAGTGTTCACTTTTTTATGTTCATCCAATAACAATAGAAGTTGGCGGCTGGCCTTTTGAAATCAACGCCGGTTTTATGCCTAGCGTTGCTGGGAAAGTTATGCCTTACGGATTAGTTGGACAAAATGGATTTTTTGAAAATTTTATAATTAAGTTTGATTTATTGAAAGAAGAAATTGAAGTGAGGAATAGAGAAAAACACTGAATTAAAAACTTTTTGTTGTTTGTGGTAAAATAAGATTGAAATAAACACATGACCCAGGACATACTAATAAAACTTATCTCCGGCCTTACCTCCATAGTACTGGCTTTACAGAGTATGGTCATGGGATTGCCAAATCTGGCAGCAGTTCAGCAATCATCTCAAGGAACAGTGTTAGGAGCTACTACCGGTGAATTTTATGTTTCTCCCAGCGGCACCTCTTCCGGCGATGGTTCTATTACTAGTCCCTGGGATTTGCAAACTGCCTTAAATCAGCCGGCATCGGTTCAACCCGGAGATACGATTTGGCTAAGAGGAGGGACGTATAAAGGATGGTATGTCAGCAAGTTAGTCGGCACCTCGGCCCAGCCGATTATAGTCCGTTCGTATCCCGGAGAATGGGCAGTGCTTGATTGGAATGTTAATATCACCCTGGTCAATGCAATTTCTGAAACTGACACAACAATAACCATCAGTGATATCAGTCAATTAAATGGCAATGGTTTTACAATTGAAGATGGAACAAATTATGAAAGTATATATGTAAGGGGCGTTGGGTCAAATAATAGTTTATCAGTAATTCGCGGTTGGAGCGGGTATCCGGCGAAAGCTTTTCCAGCCGGCGCGCGCGTATTTACCGGCCAGGCGAATCTTTTGGCATTAGGCCAGAATACCTGGTTCTGGGACTTTGAAATAACCAACAGTTACGATAAGAACAGAATTTTAACTACCCTTGACCCTAGAGGCGATGAATCAAACCGATTGGAACGCAGGTTGGGTGGCATCAACAACAGGGGACAGGACGTAAAATTCATTAATCTTGTTATACACGATGTGGGGGACGGGGTGGGGACTTGGGAACAATCCATTGGCAACTCGGAGTTTTCAGGGTTAATAGTATATTCAAACGGCTGGACAAGTCCGAGCCGCGGCCACGGGCACGGATTTTATATTCAAAGTAATGCGGGCAGTGTTAATTTGAATGATGTGATTTCTTTCAACAACCACGCTACCGGGCAAAAGGTCTTTGGTTATCAGGGCCACGGCAATAATGTTTCCTTTGATGGATTTACCAGCTTTGGAAATAATGAAGGTAATTTCTTTCTTGGCACCGGCTCCTACCCGATGACCAATATCCATGTTAAAAATTCCTACATTTACTCGCCGCCGGTTTCTTGGGGAGGCGGAGGGATGACCTTCGGCTGGTCCGGCACGCAAAACAATGATGTAGAAATCAAGGATAATTATATTGCGGGAAGGAAAAACGGTTTAGCAGTTGAAGGATGGAATTCAGCCGTGGTTACGGGGAATACAATTTGGGTGTCCGGTAATCCCTGGGGTGGCGATATTGCCTTCGCCAAACCCAATACCGGAATTCCGGCTTCTGCTTTTACTTGGAATTACAACACTTATTTTGATAATAATTATGTCTGGGAAAATGGAAAGACATATAGTTTTTCCTATCCGGGCGGACCCAATACCTATGGAGGAGGACAATACGATTATGATTTGGATTGGTTGCGCCTCACTCCCTTTGACAAAAACAGCACCTACACTCAAGGAACTCCGGGTGGTGTGCCTCCGGAAAATAAAATTTTTGTGCGGCCAAATAAATATGAGACAGGCCGGGCAAATATTATTATCTATAATTGGCTTAAGCAGAGTAGCGTTGAGGTGAATATTTCTGGTACTGGATTAGCATCGGGCGATAGATTTGAAGTGCGCGATGTTCAGAACTATTTTGGTTCACCCGTGCTCACTGGAATATATTCAGGCCAACCTATTTCCATACCCATGACTGGGCTTGCGATATATTCTCCTGTTGGAACGTTGGCAAATATGCCTATCCATACAGCTCCCGAATTCGGCGCTTTCGTTCTCATCAAAACCGCTTCCGGAGGAGGTACACCGACTCCTCCTCCCCCCACTCTTCCCCCCGCAACCACTCCTTCACCCACGACCACACCCGCCCCCACTACTCCAGTACCTGCCACCCCAACCACTCCCACCCCAACCACTCCTCTGTCCACTACAGCTTTACCGCCCCAAGTCATATTAGAAACACTCAACCCTCTCCAAACTTCACTAGGCATAGGCACCAAGAACGCCACTCAAGAAATCACTTCTCTGCAAACTTTCCTTTTTCTAGAGAAATATCTTTCCGAAGATCAAATTTCAGGATCTTTTGACACTATCACTGACGCTGCCGTTAAAAAATATCAATGCGACAAAAGTATTATTTGCAGCGGACCAGCTTGGGGAAATGTCGGCAGAACCACCCGCGATAAAATCAACACCGATATATTCAGGTATAGAAGTGCCGCCATCTCTGCTCCAATCGCTTCTTCTCAACAAATTTCCAAAAACATTTCTCTTGGAGCCCGCGGTACCGATGTCACCATTCTTCAAACTTTCCTCATTAAGCAAGGCCATCTGACGGCAGACAATGTTACCGGCTATTTCGGTTATGCCACCCAATCAGCTGTTCAGAAATTTCAAAAAGCCATGAACATCATCTCTTCCGGCAATCCAAACTCTACCGGCTATGGAGCGGTTGGCAATATTACTAGAGGGAAGATCAATTCTTTGCTTTTTGCCAGCTCTGCATCTCCCGTTTCAATCCAATCCTTGAAAGCCCAAATAGAAGCTCTACAAAAACAGGTGCAGGAATTGTTGGTAAAGCTTCAAAAAACCCAATAAATAAAATGGAGGAAGAAGAAAAAAAAGAAGATACTAATCTAGATAATCTCGGACAAACTCCAAAAGATTTTGGCAGAGTCATTGACGCTTTGCATAATAAAAGCAAGCTTTCTTCGTTGCGAACTTATCAAGGCGATATGGCTGAGTTTATAAAAGAAAAAAATGAATCGGTTATTTCCATTGCCGTAAAAGAAAAAGAAGGAAAAGAGGAGGAGAAAAAAAAGGAAGAAGAAGCAGAAAAAGAAGAGAAAAAAGATAATGTTCATTTGATTCCAAAACCAGCCCAGAGCAAAGAAGGTTTTCAGATAAATTTCACTATGGCTTTTTTAAGTTTGCTTTTGGTGGCTGGCGGCATTTTGGCTTCTTTTTATATTTTTGAATTTATTAAAAAGGAGCCAGTGAGCAAAGTTGTGGTTGAAGAAAAAATAATTCCATACAATAATTTGATTACTCTGGCCAATTTAACCGGCCAAAATCTCGGAACGGAACTTGCAAAATTATCTCTATCTAATGGCATAAGTATTTTGAAAATATCAGATGCAGACGGACGCTTGCTGAAAAAGGCTCAAGATTTTTTTGATTTTTTGGAAGTGTCATTGCCGGCCACTCTTGGACGGACTTTGGAAGATGAATATGCAGTCGGAGTGATTTCCCAAAATAAAGAAGTTTCTTCTTTTATAATCATCACCGTCAATGATTTCGGCAGGGCTTTTTCGGGCATGCTTGATTGGGAAGGAAATATGGAAAAAGATATGTCTTTCTTAAATACGGAAACGAACACGGGTATTGTCGCCAGCACTACTGTTAGTGTCAAAATACCAATGAAGCAAGATTTTCTGAGCTGGAAAGACATTATTGTCAAAAACAAGGATACCAGAGCTTTGGCTAATCAAAAAAACCAAACAAAAATAGCCTATTCGTTTCTTGATAAAAATACTATTCTCATCACCAATAATCTTCCGGCCATCGGTGAAATATTCTCCATCTATGCTTCCCGCTCGATTGCCAGATAGCCCAATTATGATAAAATGGTTCGACAAGCTCACCATAAATAAAAATATGAGAAACGACATAGACATAAATTATTTTAAAGAAAAATTGGAAGAAGAACTTTTTTTAGTTGAGAAAGAGCTCGACAGTATTGGCCGAAAAAATCCGGACAATAAAGCTGATTGGGAAGCGGAGCCGGCTGATATGAATGTGGAAAGCGCTGATGAAAACGAAACTGCCGACAACATAGAGGAATTTGAAGAAAATACGGCGGTGCTTAAAGAATTGGAAATCAGATACAATGATGTAAAAGATGCCTTAAATAAGATAGAAAAAAATACCTATGGCGTCTGTGAAGTCTCTAGCGAACCCATAGAAGAAGACCGCCTCATAGCCAACCCCGCCGCCCGCACATGCAAAACGCACATGAATTAAATTTTTCTTGTGCTAAAATATTCATATGAGTTATGCGAAAGTTCACAGCGCTCAGGCTTCATTGTTAAAGCCCTATATTGTTGATGTGGAAGCGGACCTCTCACGGGGTCTCAATTCTTTTTCTATAGTTGGACTAGGAGATAAAGCGGTGGATGAAGCCAAAGACAGAATAAGCGCGGCGGTTAAAAATAGCGGTTTTGAATCACCAAAATCTAAAAATCATAAAGTAATTATTTCATTGGCTCCGGCAGAAGTCAGAAAAGAAGGTTCTGGTTTGGATGTGGCCATTGCTCTTTCATATTTACTTGCCAGCGGCGACATTCTTTTTGATTCAAAAGATAAAATATTTTTAGGAGAGCTCTCTTTGGATGGTTCTCTGCGTTCTGTAAAAGGCGCTCTGGCCTTTACTAGAAAAGCCAAAGAAAAAGGATTTAGGGAAATATATTTGCCAATTCAAAATGCTTCCGAGGCGGCATTGGTGGACGGCATAAGAGTTTATGGGGCCGAGACATTGGGAGAAATTATAAATCACATTGCTCATGATACGGACATAAACCAAAAATTAAAACAGGAAAAAAATAAAAAAATAGAAAACTTGCATAATATTTCTCTTGATTTGGCCGATATCAAAGGCCAAGAATCGGCTAAAAGAGCGCTGGAAATAGCGGCAGCCGGCGGACACAACATTGCTCTTTACGGACCGCCGGGCACTGGTAAAACAATGCTTGCTCGAGCGCTCTCCAGCATCCTGCCGCCGCTTTCTTTTGATGAAATTTTAGAAGTGACAGAAATTCATTCTATGACTGGCGCCTTGAACGACATTTTGGTAGCCGAAAGGCCTTTTCGCTCCCCCCATCATACTGCCTCTTATGTGGCTTTGATTGGCGGCGGCACCAATCCGAAGCCGGGGGAGGTGACTCTCGCACACAAGGGTGTTTTGTTTTTAGATGAATTTCCAGAATTTGAAAATAGAGCCATTGAGTCATTGCGCGAACCTTTGGAAGAAAGAGTAGTTTCGGTTTCCAGAGCCAAAGGGACGGTAAAATTTCCCGCTCATTTTATACTGGTGGCGGCGATGAATCCCTGTCCGTGCGGAAATTTTGGTATAAAAGGCAAACCTTGCACTTGCGCTCCTCTGCAAATTGAGAGATACAAAAGAAAAATTTCCGGCCCAATTATAGACCGTATTGATATTTGGACAGAGGTTTCAAAGGTAGATCACGAGAAGCTTACCGAGAAAGCAGAGAGAAGCGAAAGCATTCCTGCTCGAGAGAGAATTATAAAAGCCAGAAACATTCAAGAAAAAAGATTCAGAGATGCGGGGAGAAAAATAAATACAAATTCAGAAATGAGCGCTCGCGACATAACCCTTATTTTAAAAATTTCAGATGAGGTAAAAGAAATTTTAAATAAATCAGCCAAAACTTTGGATCTCTCTGCTCGCTCTTATCATAAAATAATAAAACTGGCCCGCACCATCGCCGACCTTGATTCTTCTTTGGAAATTACTCCCAATCACATCCTAGAAGCGATCTCTTATCGTCCCAAGCAACAACAATACTAAAGAAATTGAAAGAAGGAAAGATTAAAAGCGAAATGGTGAAGTCAGTCTAGACGCACAGCAAACTTTGGTAAAAGAGATATACAACCCCTTAATCATTAAGGGGATGGAAATTTTTTAGTTGGTATTGATTACCGCTGCCAAATTTTTGCAAGATAAGATTTTATTTTTTCCCAAAACAAGATTCTAACCCCGAAAATTTCAAGCCCAACGAGTACGAGCCACGAACCGGGAGTTAAGGGCGTGAAAAAAGCGATTACTCCTATAATTACGCAGAAAACTCCAACTGTCCGCCGGAAATTTTTGTGCTTATGCCAGTAATTTTTTACAGGCTGGAAAAAAGATATTATCACCAATCAAGTATACGCTTTCGTTTGAATCAGTGCGAACTGGTGGTGCTTGCACCGCGTAGCTCTTGGAGCGTGGCGACAAGAGCGAATGTGGTGGAGAAGGGGGCATTGAAGCCCCATGCAAACAAGTTTTGATAATGCTTCTACGCGATGTAGTTATTTTATTCTGCCTTTCGGCAGGAATTTGATATTTGTTCTATAAAATAACAAAACAAACAAACACCTAGTTTCTTATTTCAAATATGGAGCGAAACACTTTCCATATTCTAAGCCCGATTTATTACAATCATTCTCTCCTCCGGACGAAAAAAAGATGACCGTCGTTTAGGTTAGCTTTTAAGTTCTAACATAAGCGAAAGCAAAATCATTCACCCCAAAATATGGAGAAACGATTGCTTTTGCAAGAGTGTTTTTAGCACTTATGCTTTGGAAACTTTTTAAGAGTTTTTCCAGCTCTACCGCGCGCATTGTCAAAGAATCTCATTTGTCTAAACCTGTCATCCCCTCGAAATTTGTCTGCGAGCGCAGCGAGTAGCTACAAATTTCAGACCCCGCGAAGCTCCGATGCAATCGGAGCGAAGTGGGGGCAGACAAACTTTGAGGAAACTTTTGGTTATTTAATTTCTCTTCTTATCTCCCTCTCAACATCGCGTTTTTTAATCGTCTCGCGTTTGTCGTATTTTTTCTTTCCGCGGACAATGGCGATTTCTAATTTAAGCTTTCTGCCCTTATTATACACAGAAAGAGGCACTATAGTCAAGCCCTTTTGGTTCTCTTCGCCGCTGAGCTGGCCGATTTCTTTTTTGGTCAAAAGCAGACGGCGGTTTCTGGTAGGGTCGTATTCTTTGGGAGTGTTTGCCGGCTGATAGGGCGGAATTTGCATATTTACGACGAATGCCTCATTTCCTCTCACCGTAATATGGGAACCTTCCAGAGAGCCTTGCCCCTTTTTTAATGACTTGACCTCAAAACCAAGCAACTCAATACCGGCCTCTATTTTCTCAAGAATTTCATAATTAAAATACGCTTTTTTGTTCTGAATTAATGGCATTTATGGTGAGTTCATCGAACCCATATTCGTAATTTTAGCATTTTTGTGATATTATTGCTCCACCAAATCAAAATGGCAAAACAAAAAAATAATTCACCAATAAATGGAAAGAAAAAGGAACCCAAGGCTGGGAATTCTTTTTTGGGCAATTTTTTAATAAGCGTTTTAATTTTGTTTTTTGTTATTTCCATTTATTCCTTGATTGCCAATAACAAAAGCAAACCGGAAATTAGCATTTCAGAGTTAGCCAAAGCGGTGCAAACGGGAGATGTCAAAGAGATTTCGGTTAAAAGTGGAGCGATAGAAGCAACTTTTAAAGATGGTGTTGTTAAAACTTCTAAAAAAGAAGATGGCACTAATATCGCTGAAACCCTGACTAATTATGGAGTAACAACCGAAGAACTTGGTAAAATTAAAGTGAGTGTAAATCAAGAAAGCGGCTTTTTTTATTGGATTTTGAATCTTTCGCCAATATTGTTCCCCATTCTTTTTATAGCCATTTTTATTTGGATGATGACCCGCCAGATAAAGGGAGCGGGCATGCAGGCCTTTTCTTTCGGTCAATCGCGGGCTAGGCTGACCGAACCGGATGACCAGAAACAAAAAGTGACATTCAAAGATGTGGCCGGCTGCAAGGAGGCCAAAGAAGAACTTTCTGAAATCGTGGACTTTTTGAAAAATCCAAAAAAGTTTTTTGAAATCGGAGCCAGAATTCCCAAAGGCATACTTTTGATGGGCGCTCCAGGAACGGGCAAAACTCTTCTGGCCAGAGCGGTAGCCGGTGAAGCGGGTGTGGCCTTTTTCTCCATTTCCGGATCTGAATTTGTGGAAATGTTTGTGGGTGTCGGCGCTTCCCGAGTACGCGACCTTTTTCAAATAGCCAAGAAAGCGGCTCCGGCTATCATTTTTATGGACGAAATTGATGCGGTGGGCCGGGTGCGGGGCGGGGGACTGGGTGGAGGCAATGATGAAAGAGAACAAACCTTGAATCAAATTTTGGTTGAAATGGATGGCTTTGAACCAACCGAAAAGGTGGTAATGATGGCGGCCACTAATAGGCCAGATGTTTTAGATCCGGCTCTTTTGCGTCCAGGCAGATTTGATCGAAGAGTCACTCTTGATTTGCCGGATCGGGCCGACCGAGAGGAAATTCTTAAAATACACTCAAAAGAAAAACCATTTGCCGAAGATGTCAATCTGATCGTTATCGCCGAACGCACCCCGGGGTTTTCCGGCGCCGATTTATATTCACTCATGAACGAAGCGGCCATCTTAGCCGCCAGAGAAAATCGGAACAAAGTTTCCCAGTTTGACCTGATCCGTTCCATTGAAAAAGTGATGTTGGGTCCGGAGCGTCGGAGTCATATATTATCCAAGAAGGAGAAAGAAATTACCGCATATCACGAAGCTGGCCATGCTCTGGTTGCCAGTGTCTTGCCTTACGCCGACCCGGTGCACAAAATTTCCATCATCAGCCGCGGCCGGGCGGCTGGTTATACACTTAAATTACCCATTGAAGACAGGAGACTTCAATCTAGAAACGAATTTTTGGATGATATTGCAATGTCATTGGGCGGCTATGTTACCGAAAAAATTATTTTTGAAGATTTAACCACCGGGCCGTCAAATGATTTGCAGATTTCTACCGCCTTAGCTCGGGATATGGTGACCAAATACGGCATGTCTGAAAATTTGGGGCCGGTGGCCCTGGAAGGCATAGGCGGCAAAGCTCTTTTTGGCAGAGGCGTAAACGATAAAGAATATTCCGAGGAAGTTGGCGCTTTGATAGACAAGGAAGTCTCAAAAATAATGAAAGACGCTTTTGATAAAGCTCAAAAAATTATTAATGAACATAAACCGCTGCTTAATATCATAGCCAAAAGATTAATGGAAACAGAATCTATTGAACGCGACGAATTTGAATCAATACTGGTGGCCAACGGCATTCAGCCAAAGAGAAAGGAAGACCTATCCCAATAACTTATTAACAGATAAACGTTGATGAGTTTGATAATTGTTCTATAATTGCAGAATATGATAAAAAATAAAGGCTTGCCCAGCAAAGCCAAAGCGAAGTTGGGATTTACTCTCATAGAGTTGTTGGTAGTAATCGCCATTATCGGCATTTTGTCCTCAGTGGTTCTGGCCAGTTTGAATGTGGCTCGTAGTAGAGGCGCTAATGCAAAAGTTAAGGCGCAAATAGCCGGTGCCAGAGCTTCGGCTGAATTGTATTTTGATAAAAACGGCAGTTATAACGGGGCTTATGGCGATGTCGTGTCCAGTTGCGCGGAAGATGTTGTCAACAGCGCGACCATGTTTCAGGATGTTGATTCAGGTATGGCCCAATATACCGACCCGAACAACTATCCATCGCCTGCCACTATTGACCTCAGATGCTCTTCAACCGCTGACGCGTTTGCGATAAGCGCCGCCCTTAGCGATGTTGGCGAATTTTGGTGCGCTGATTCAAGTGGTGTTTCTAAACAGCTTTCACCAGCTGACGACTTGCACACCACTGCCCATCCGGACATTGACACCACCTGCGATTAAAATAATTTATTCTCCTTTTTTGTGCGCGCGGTAGGGCTCGAACCTACGACCCCCGAGGTATAAGCTCGGTGCTACTACCAGCTGAGCTACGCGCGCAACAATTCTAGAATAGTATAAATTGAACAAAATTTCAATTTTATTCCATATGCACTGCATTTTTTGAAACTAGATATTTGGCGAGCAGGGGATAATTTTTTAAGTCGGGATCTTTTTCAATCAAAAGGCGGGCTTCCAAACGGGCGGCCTCAACCATTTTTATATTTTTAAGAGCTTCCATGGCTAAGTCGGAAACGCCCCACTGCTTGGCTCCGGCCAAATCGCCGGCGCCTCTCTGTTGCAAATCCGCTTCGGCCAGTTCAAACCCGTTTTTAGCTTTTACAAAAGATTTAAGCCGGCTGATTGTTTTGGCTGACTTTGATTCCGCAAAAACAAAACAATAAGGTTTATAGGAACTTCGGAGGATTCTGCCTCGGAGCTGATGAAGCTGGGCCAAACCGAATCTTTCCGCGTTTTCAATTATCATAACGGTGGCATTGGGCACATTCACTCCCACTTCCACCACCGAAGTCGCCACCAAAATATCAATTTTTTTATCCTTAAAATCTCTCATTATTTTTTCTTTTTCGGCTGGTTTTAATTTTCCCGTGATTGCTCCTACTTTGAATTCTTTAAAAATTTTATTCTGCAATCTTTCTGTTTCTGACTTTACTGATTTTGCATTAATAGCCGTTTCCTTATTCGGGTCGGGGTCGTTTATGCGTGGACAAATGACAAAAACTTGTCTGCCCGTCTTAAGCTCCTCTCTCACTTTTTCATAAATTTCTTCTCTTTCGTGAGACAAAACAATTTTAGTTTCCGGCATCTGACGGCCTGGAGGCAATTCGTCAAGCAAAGATAAATCCAAATCTCCAAAAATAGTTAAAGCTAAAGTGCGGGGAATGGGGGTGGCTGTCATAGAAAGGAGGTGTGGGGCAATATCGTGCTTTCTTCTCAACTGCATTCTCTGTTTTACGCCAAATCTGTGTTGCTCGTCTATTATTATAAAAGCTAAATTTTTGAATTTAACTGTTTTCTGGATGAGGGCGTGAGTGCCGATAAGTATAGGTATTTCTCCATTTTCCACCCATTTTAAAAGCTGGGGTTTTGAAATTTTGGTGGATTTTTCGCGGTCGCTCTTGGATGGAAATTTTTTGGCTCCGCTGCCGGTAATCAGCCCGACTGGCAGTTTGTATTTTGCAAAATATTCTATAAAAGACTCAAAATGCTGTTCGGCCAAAATTTCAGTTGGCGCCATGTAGGCGACTTGCAGATTTCCAAATTTGCGATCTGGAGGCGGAGTAGAAACTACGGCAAAACTGGCCGTGGCGGCCACAGCTGTTTTGCCAGAGCCGACATCTCCTTCAAGCAGGCGAGACATGGGATGGCCGGTTTTGAAATCGTTCAATATCGCTTCTATTGATTTATTTTGGGCTCTGGTAAGGGGAAAAGGAAAAGTTTTTATAAATTCTTTCATTTCTTTTTCTTTTTTTTGGATTGTAAAAGATTTCTCTTTTTGGGCGATGTATTTTTCTTTCTGCCGGTCAAGTTGGATGAAAAATATTTCCTCAAAAGCAAATCTTTTTCTGGCTATCTCGGCGTCTTCTTTTTTGCGGGGAGCGTGTATCCAAATCAAGGAAGTTTTCAAAGATGGCAAGCTGTATTTTTTTAAAATTTCTTCCGGTATTGATTCTTCCAGATTTTTCAATACCCCGCTTTTAAATATTTTTTGAATGGCGTGATAAATCCAATTTGAAGAAATACCTCGGCTTTCGGCATAAACAGGGGAGAGATTAAAATTATCTTCTCCGGAAAAAAGAGAATCGCTTGTTCCATCCGGCATTTGAGACACTTTTTCTATTTTGGGGTTTGAAAAGTAAATCTCTCCGTTCTTTTTGACAGAAACTTTACCTTCAATTCTTACTAACATTCCTCCAAAAAACATTTTAGCTATATAAGGTTGACTAAACCAAATAATTTTTATTTTTCCAGTAGAATCTTCTATTTCTGCCGTTGAAATAGGCACTTTTGATCTGAAAGTTTTAGCTGTTTTCAATTTGGATATTTTGCCAAACACCACCGCGTTCTCCCCAACATTTAAAAATTCTATGGCTTTAATCGCGCCGGCTTCTCCGTATCGAGTCGGGAAATATCTTAAAATATCATCAACTTTTTTTAGGCGCATTTTAACCAGCGCCTTTTTTTGAAAAGGTGAAAGTCTAAAAATGATTTCAAGAGGCGTGTCTAAACTAATCATGGGGTGGTTGTGGCTGAATTATTTTCAACCCTTTTATACTCCACCGGGTCGGGATTGTAAATGTAAAGCAGTCCTCCGAGAATGAAAACTACAACGATGAATATGAGAATAAAAATTTTGTTGTTCATCCCAGCGGAAGGAGTGGGAGTCGAACCCACAAACCGCTTTTTACACGGTTACGGTTTAGCAAACCGCTGGCTTACCATTCGCCGCACCCTTCCTTCGGCCCGCGAAGTTTTATACGAAGTGGGCCAATCCCCATATTCTTGCACGAAATCAGGCTTTTATCAAAGATATTTAAATTTGACTCTTTGGTCCGGATTTGTTAGCTTTAAGGGAGCCCGAGAGGGTGTTTTAATTGATTTATTAGAATTTATTAGATATGGCGAAAACTTCAGTCATAGCAAGGTCTCAAAAAAAGCCGAAATTCAGCTCTCGGATTGTTAGACGATGTTTCAAATGCGGCCGAGGCAGGGCTTATATGGGGGATTTCGGCCTTTGTCGGATATGTTTCAGGGAGTTGGCCAATGAAGGCCGGATTCCGGGAGTAAAAAAATCATCATGGTAGGCGACCCGATAGGAGATTTTATAATAAGAATAAAAAATGCCGGAAATGTGCGCAAAGAGAACATTTCAGTGCCTTTTTCGAAAATGAAGCTGGCTATTGCCGAGTTGCTTTCAGCGAAGGGATATATTGGCGCTGTGGCCCAAAAAAGCAAAGGCAATGCAAAATATTTAGAAATAGCTTTACTTTATACAGAAAATGGAAAACCGGTAGTTTCAGATGTCAGAAGAATATCAAAGCCTTCCAGACGTCTGTATGAAAATGCCAAGAATATCAGGAAATTCCGCAGAGGTTTCGGCCTTTCGGTTTTTTCCACTCCTAAGGGCATTATGGGGGATATGGATGCCAAGAAGAACAACCTGGGAGGAGAATTTTTATTTAATATTTGGTAGTTTTCGATAATCTCGCTATAAACAATGAGCAGAATAGGCAAAAAAGGAATAGTGATACCGGAAAGAACGGAAGTTTCAATAAATTCTGGCGTTGTTTCGGTCAAAGGCCCAAAGGGCTCTTTGGAAAGAAGTTTTCGCCCTGACATTTCTATTGGAATTGACGGTCGGCAAATATCACTGGCGGTTGCCAAAGAAAACAAACAGACCAAAGCTTTGTGGGGGACTTATGCTTCTCACATAAAAAATATGATAAAAGGAGTGAACGATGGCTTTGAAAAGAAGCTTATTTTAGAGGGAGTGGGATATAAATCTCAGGTAAATAGCGACAAATTGATATTGGCTCTGGGTTTTTCCCATCCGGTGGAAGTGGAAATACCGGCGGGTTTAAATGTTAAAGCCGAAAAAAATCTTTTGACGATATCAGGCATTGACAAAGAATTAGTTGGCAGTTTCAGCGCTAAAGTAAGGGCTTTAAAGAAGCCGGAACCTTATAAAGGGAAAGGTTTTCGTTACCATGATGAAATTATTAGAAGGAAGCAGGGCAAGAAATCTGTATAAAATATGGATACTAAAATAAAAAAAATACAAAGGGGCAGAAGAAGAAAGCGTATCAGAGCAAAAATTTTTGGAATAAGCAAAAAACCAAGGCTTTCCGTTTTCCGGTCAAATAAATACATAACCGCCCAGCTCATTGACGATGCCAAAAGTGTTACGCTGGCTTCAGCCACCAGTAAAAATATCAAAGGCAAGAGCGTTTTGGAAAAAGCCGCAGCGGTTGGATTGTCAATTGCCGAGCAGGCCAAAGCCAAGAACATATCGGCGGCGGTTTTTGACCGAGGGGGCTATCTTTACACCGGGTCCGTTTCAGCTTTGGCGGAAGGAGCAAGGAAAGCCGGCCTAAAATTTTAAATGAATAAAATAGTATGATAGATAAAGAAGAAAAAATAATAGAAGAAGAACTTATCCCGCAAAGCGATAGCGAAGTGAAAGGAAAAAAAGAAGAAGCGGTAATAAAGAGCAGGCCTTTAACGCCGGTGGCCGGTAGTTTTAACATGGGCAATAAAGATAGGCACAAGAATGAGCGCCGACCGTCTAGAAGGCCGGAAAGGGTCAGGCAGGAATTTGATAATAAAATCATCAGCGTTAGAAGAGTGACCAGAGTTGTTTCTGGCGGCCGCCGGTTTAGTTTTAGCATTGCCATGGTAGTTGGCGATAAAAAAGGAAAAGTGGGAGTGGGCATAGGCAAAGCCGGAGATACTCCAATTGCCATAGACAAAGCCATGCGCGCGGCCAAGAAAAATGTAATTAAAGTTTTTTTGACTAATAAAAATTCAATTGCTCATCCGGTGGAAGCCAAGTATTCCAGCGCCAGAGTTTTTATAACGCCGGCACCGGGCAAGGGCATAATCGCCGGCAGCGCGGTCAGAGTGGTGCTTGAACTGGCCGGCATTAAAGAAGTTTCCTCTAAAATTTTTTCCAGATCTAAAAACAAGCTGAATATTGCTAGAGCCACCATTAAGGCATTATCACAAATTAAAAATGTAAAAATCAAAAATCAAGATGATAATGCAAAATAAAAAATTAAGTAATTTTTTATTTTGATATTTTAATTCTCAATTATTAACATGCAATTCCATAATTTAAAGAGGAATAGATCAAATAGAAAGGCCAAACAAGTTGGCCGGGGCGGCACCCGCGGCAAGACTTCAGGCCGCGGCACCAAAGGCCAAAATGCCAGAGCTGGCCGAAAGAAAAGGCCGGAAATGCGGGATATAATAAAAAGACTGCCAAAACTTCGTGGCCGAGGCAAAAATTTCCTCAAGTCCAGATTTGAAAAACCACTTGCCATAAATCTTTCCCGTGTTAAGAAATATTTTAAAGAAGGAGAAGAAATTAATGCTAAAACTCTTTTAGAAAAGGGTCTTATAAAAACAAGAAACGGCAAAGTGCAAAAAATAAAAATTTTAAATGGCTAATCTTATTCACAAAATTAAATTAGTGCTGGGGGACAAAACTTTGAGAGGCAGAATTTTATTTACTCTTTTTGTTTTGGTTTTATTCCGCCTGATGGCGGTCATACCGATTCCGGGCATTGACCCTTTGAGATTGGAGCAATTTCTGTCTGGCAATGATTTTTTTGGCTTGCTGAACATATTTTCCGGCGGCGGCCTTTCAAATCTCTCCATCATAATGCTTGGAGTTTCTCCGTACATCACTTCTTCTATCATTATGCAGCTGATGACTGTTATGTTTCCAAAACTCAAAGCCATATATCAAGAAGAGGGAGATGCCGGCCGGAAAAAATTTGCCCAATATTCAAGGTTGCTTACGGTGCCTCTGGCCTTAATGCAGGGATACGCTTTTATCGCCCTGCTTCAAAATCAGGGTGTTTTGGCTAAGCTGGCCACTTTTGATTTGATAACAAACCTGATTGTTATTGGTACCGGCTCTCTTTTGTTGATGTGGCTTGGCGAACTGATAAGTGAATTTGGCGTCGGTAATGGCGTTTCCCTCATCATCTTTGCCGGCATTGTTTCCGTTTTGCCAAGCTCCTTAAGCCAACTTATTTTCTCTTTTGATCCTTCACAATTGCCGGCTTATGTGGGCTTTTTGGCTGCCGCTTTGGTGGTTATCTGGGGGGTGGTAATTATAACTGAAGCCGAAAGGCCAATACCAGTTACTTATGCCAAGCAAGTGAGGGGCAATAAAGTATACGGCGGAGTTTCCACTTATCTGCCGTTAAGAGTAAATCAGGCCGGCGTCATTCCCATCATTTTCGCCCTTTCCATTCTTCTTTTCCCTCAGATGATAATGCGTTTTCTGTCCAATGTAGACAACGCTATAATCCAAAAAGTTTCCGCTTTTATACTTTCTCTTTTATCAAACCAGACTTTCTATGGAGTGGCCTACTTTCTTTTGGTTTTTATTTTCACCTATTTTTATACCGCTATTACTTTTGACCCGGATTCAATATCCAAAAATCTGCAAAGAAGCGGCGCTTTCATACCAGGAGTTCGTCCCGGTATTTCCACTTCCGCTTATATTGCCAAAACCCTTTTTCGTTTGACCATGATTGGGGCGCTCTTTTTGGGCATCATCGCGGTCTTGCCGCTGGTAGTGAAAGCCTTCACAGGCATCAGCGCGGTGGCTGTCGGAGGCACCAGCTTGCTCATTGTCGTCTCTGTCGTCATTGACCTCATAAAAAAGGTAGATGCCCAAATTTCCGCGAGAGAATATTAAAATATAAATACAAATGGCTCACCCTGTAATTGGATGAGCCACTGGATGAGCTATCGGATTCGCCGGGCTCGTAGCTTGGCCAAAACTACAATAAAAACAACTCCCGCGGCGATCCAAAGTAAAGATTTCAACAAGATTTCCATCTCAATTTCTCCTCTGCTTCAAATTATATCATATTCAATACAAAAAAGTCAAGGAAAATGAAAAATGTGTTGAGGAATAAGGAGATTTTAGACTAGTTGGATTTGTTTACCGAGGGCGGTGGCGATACGACTTATGGTTGAGAAAGAAAGTCCCCTTTTTCCACTTTCGATACGGGCGATTACAGATTGTGGCATATCAGCTTTCTTAGCGAGTTTTTCTTGGGTCATTTTTTTAGATAATCTGGCTTGTTTAATTTGGTGAATCATGTTTAATCTGGCTACTTCTTTTTCGTAACCATCTTTGAATCCTTTTATTTTCATTTGTTTTTTGAGCATATCCTCAAAAGTCACAAATTTCATTCCTTTAATTGTAATTGTTTTCATATTTTAATTAGTAATTAATTTATAATGTTTTTCCGCTATGTCTATTTCGTTTCTCGGCGTCTTGTTAGTTTTCTTTATAAAAATTCTTACAAAATAAACAATTTCTTCATGAATAAAAAATATTAATCTAAACTTTTTAATCCTTAATTCCTTGATGCCCCCTTTTAACTGTTTTATATAGATGGAATCAAATCTTTTGTTTTTCAAGGCCTCAATGGTTCCAGATATTTTATCTTGGTCATCGGGTGGTAAATTAGACACAAAAGCTTCAATATTCCTAAGCAATATTATTCTGAATTTATTTCCCATTCTTTAATTATAAAGAAACCCCCACTAAAATCAAGTATAGCAAATTCGCTATATTGGTGTCAAGCGGTTTACTTATTTCTTTTTTTCATTTATCCTTAATACATAATATTTAACCCATAATACATAATTTATGCAGCCTCAAACTTTTATATTTTTTGGACCATCGGGTTCGGGCAAGAGCACTCAGGCTAAACTTTTACAGGAAGAAATTAAAAAGAGAGATCCTGAAAGAAATATTCTTTACATAGAAACAGGAAAAAAATTCAGAGAATTGGCAGAAAGCGATTCTTTTACCGCCAAAGAAATTAAAAAAGCAATAGAAAATGGAAATTTACTTCCAGAATTTTTGCCTATATGGGTTTGGACCGGATTTATGATGGATAATATAACTGGCAATGAGCATATCTTTATGGATGGACTTGCGAGGCAGCCTAAAGAGGCGCCAGTTTTGGATTCGGCCATTAAATTTTATAAAAGAGAAAATCCATTTGTTATCTCCATAAACATTTCTGATGAATGGGCAACAAAGCTCCTCAAAAACAGAGGCCGAAGCGATGATAATAAAGATGAAATAAAAAAAAGATTGGATTGGTATCATGAAAATGTAATACCAGCCATTGAATACTTCAAAAATAATTCTTATTATAAATTTATTCCCATCAACGGCGAGCAAACCATTGAAGAAGTGCATAAAGAGATAATGAAGAAGATGGATTTATGATTAAATACAAAACAGAAGAAGAGATAGCCGTTATGCGGGAAGGGGGAAAAATTCACGCGCGGATTTTGAAGGAAGTGGCTAAAAAAGTTAAGCCGGGAGTTAAGACTGATACACTCAATACTTATGCCGAACAGCTCATTGATGAAGCCGGCTGCACCGCTTCCTTTTTGGGCTACCAGCCATATGACGCTAAAAAACCTTTTCCAGCCGCTCTTTGCGTTTCCATAAACGAAGAAATAGTCCACGGCATACCAAACGACGGCAATGAAAGGATTTTATTTGAAGGCGATATTGTTTCTTTAGATATGGGTTTAACTTACCAAGAACTTATCACAGACGCTTCCGTTACGATACCGGTGGGTAAAATAACTAAAGAAGCCCAAGTTCTTATACAAGCGACCAAAGAAGCATTGGATAAAGGCATTAGGGCAATGCAACTTCACGGCCATATTGGAGATATTGGAGACGCTATTATGCAAGTAGCTATGAAATATAATTTGGGCATTATTGAAGGGCTGTCTGGTCATGGAGTGGGCTACATCGTGCATGAAGAGCCATTCGTCCCGAATCGAGCTAAGCGGGGAGAAGGTCCTGAGCTCTGCGAGGGATTGGTCATCGCTCTAGAACCCATGTTTTCTTTGGGTAGTCGAGATATAAAGAGGCTAAGCAATGGCTACACTTTCATCACTCGCGACAAATCTCTCTCGGCTCATTTTGAACACACGGTGGCGGTAACCAAAAATGGTATTGAAGTTTTAACAAAATTATAATTTTTATTTATGAATCATCCAAAACAAGAAAAAACGCTTGTTATTATAAAACCAGACGGAGTACAAAGAACTCTGATAGGTGAGATTATTAACCGGTTTGAAAAGTTGGGGTTGAAATTAGTGGCCATGAAAATGTGTGTGCCGACTGAGGAGTATGTTGAAAAACATTATACTTTGGATCCGGAATGGCGAAGAATTACAGGAGAAAAGAGAATAAAAAATGCGAAAGAAAAAGGGGAGGTTTTGAAAACTGAAGATCCTCTGGAAATAGCGGCTGTCATTTTGGAAAAATTAAAAAAGTATATGACTTCGGGACCGGTAGTGGTCATGGTTTGGCAAGGAGCCCATTCAACAGAGCTGGTGAGAAAGATCGTGGGCGGAACAGAACCAAGGTCTTCTGATGTCGGTACCATAAGAGGGGATTATGTTTTGGATTCTTACATTATGGCCGATACTGATGGCCGGGCGGTCAGAAATTTGATTCACGCTTCTGGTACGACAACCGAAGCCGAAAAAGAAATAAACCATTGGTTTAAGCCAGAAGAGCTTATAGATTATCGCTTAATTCAAGAACAAATTTTGTATGATGTAAACTTGGACGGGATTTTGGAATAAAGAAATGACCCCGCACTTTTGCGGGGCCGTGTCGCTTTTTGTCCAATTATGTCCTGTTTTTTTTTGATCTGAATCCAACGGTTTTTGGCGCTGTCTCCGGAGGCTCACGGCCAGAGCCAGAGCCAGCGCTAGCCGCCAGTGCGGCCAGGGGGGTGTTGGCCACCTGCGCCATAATGTGCAGCGACATGCCCTCGGCCTCTTTCAAGAACCTCAGACCGCGGTTGGTATGGTCAAAATCCACCTTAACCCAGTCGCCGGGGGCAACCTGGTCCGAAGCGATCAGGTTGGAGATTGGCTGAACCACTAGACGTTCGATTGCCCGTTTCAAATGCCGTGCGCCATAGCTAGTGTCAGTTCCCTCTACCAGCAGATGCTCGCGGACGGCATCGGTCACGGTGAATAGGAATGACCGGTCGCCCCAGGAGTGGAAGACGCGCTGCTGCACCATGCGCAGCTCAATGTCCAATATGCGGCGCAGTTCCCGCGTACCAAGCGACTTGAAAACGACAATCTTGTCCAGGCGGTTCATAAATTCCGACGTGAACTTTCGACGAGCAGCCTCCATAGCGCTACGGGTCACCTTACCTTCCGTCTTGCCGTCAAGTCCCTGACCAGTTTGTGCCGGTTTGATGGTAGGAAATCCCAGTTTGGGACTCATAATGGAACTCATCTCACCGGTGCCGAGGTTGCTGGTCAGGAAGATCATGGCGCGGGAGAAGTCCACTTTGCGGTTGTCGCCGAGGGTGAGTGTGGCTTTGTCAAGGATCCCTAGCAACAGATTCCACAACGCATCGCTAGCCTTTTCAATCTCGTCGAAGAGAATGAAGCTCACCTTGACGCGCTCCGTGTGGTACTGATTGATTATCTCCTGGCTGAGCAGCGGATGCGTTTCCCGGTGGCCCAGATACCCCGGAGGGGAGCCGATGAGCTTCGCAATCTCGTGAGAATGCTGGAATTCCGCGCAATCGATCTTGATCAGCGCACGCGCGGTCCCCACCAGGATTTCGGCGGTGGCTTCGACGATGCGCGTCTTGCCCGAGCCGGTCGGACCGAGGAACAGGAAGTTCCCAATCGGTCTGTCGGGCGGACTAAGCGCTGTCTGGTACATCTGGTAAATGTTCACGATCTGCTTGATCGCCTCGTCCTGGCCGACTATGAGTCCGCGCAGACTTTCTTCTAGTTTCTGCGCCTCGCGGCCTATTTTCGTTGGATCTAATGCTACTGCTGCTACCGCTGGCATATTTCCCTTTCTTTGACAAAAGACAATGTCTAATCTGTTTATATCAACATTTACATCTGATAGCAAGTATCCAGACTTTTCTAAGTTTGATACAATTAAAACAGGGTTGCTTGGATATTTTCTAAGTTGCGCATATTCAGGGAGGCCGACTTTTTTCAACGTAAAGTTGGAATCGGGGCCACCCACCTAATATTTTTCAATTAGGGAATTATCTCAGGCAGCCCTACAAAAAACATCTCTTCGACAAGCTCAGGGTGTTTTTTGTTATAATTAACTAATGCTAAAAAAACCCCTTTTTATTGAAATGTTTGTTTTGCTGATAATAGTTGGTACGCTCCATTTAATTGCCAATATCTTTCACCTTTACTGGTCTGTTTATGAGTTTGATTCTCTGGTTCATTTTATTGCCGGTGCTGCTCTCTCTTTATCTTTTCTCTGGCTCTATTTTTATTCTGGTTTTTTTAATTCTCAAAAAAGAAATTTAACAAAATTTTTAATCATTTCTATTTTAGGCGCAATATTTATAGTCGTATCCCGGGAAATTTTTGAACTTTTGTTGGGAGAAGCATTAATACAAAAGTCAGAATATCTTTATGACACTTCGCTTGATTTAATAATGAGTTTTTTGGGTGCAATAGCGGGGTCTTTTTATGCTCATTTAAAAGAAATTAACCTCATCTCTTAATATGCAAAATCCAAAGCTTACATTTTTTGGCGCGGTAGGTTCAACAACGGGAGCAAACATAATGCTTGAATTTGGTAATCATAAAATTTTAGTAGACTGCGGATTTTTTCAGGGAACAAAAAATAATGAAGATAAAAATTTTGGTAATTTTAAATACAATCCATCTAAAATTGATTTTCTTTTAATTACCCACGCCCACATAGATCATGTTGGAAGAGTGCCTAAATTAGTAAAAGAGGGATTCAGAGGCCAAATAATTTCAACTATTGAGACCATGGAACTAGCTCGGCCAATGCTGGAAGATGCATTAAAAGTAATGCGGGTAAAATATCCAGATAAAACACTTTTTGATAAAAATGATATAGAAAAAACTTTCTCTCTTTGGCAAGGCAAAAATTATGAAGAGAAAATTGAATTATTTAAAGAATGCTTTTTAGAAATGCAAGACGCGGGGCATATTTTGGGCTCGGCTATTTTAAATATTTCGTGCAGTGGTATAAAAATTGCTTTTACGGGGGATTTGGGTAATTCACCTTCGCCTCTTTTGCCTGATACAGAATTTCCTAAAAACGTTGATTATGTGGTGATGGAAAGTGTTTATGGAGACAGAAATCACGAAAGCAAGGAAGAAAGAAGAAATAAATTAAAACAAGCTATTTTAATTGGTATAAAAAAAGATGGCACAATAGTCATCCCCGCTTTTTCTATTGAAAGAACCCAAGTCTTTCTCTATGAAATAAATAATATGATTGAAAATAAAGAAATTCCGCCAACACCTGTTTTTTTGGACTCGCCTCTGGCTGAAAAAGTGACAGATATTTATAAAAAATACCAAAAAGATTTTAAGGAGTCAGTTAAACAAGAAATAAGAGCAGGCGATGATATTTTTATTTTCCCGGGATTAAAAATTGTAAAAGATGCAAAGGAGTCGGAAGAAATAGAAAAAACGGCGGGAGCCAAAATAATATTGGCTGGCTCGGGTATGTCAGAAGGGGGCAGGATAGTGAATCATGAAATGCATTATCTGCCGGACCCCAAAGCGACAATTATTTTGGTTGGCTATCAGGCTGTAGGTACTCTGGGGAGAAAGCTGGAAGATGGGGCCAAAGAGATAACTCCCCCAACCCTCCCTTACATTAAAGGGGGGAAAACAGAGAGTAATTCTGGCAAGATAAAAGTCAGGGCTAAAATAGAAGTTATAAAAGGCTATTCGTCACACAAAGATTCGGAACACATGCTTGAATTCGTTGAAAAAACAAACGAATCCAAAAAATTAACAAAAGTTTTTGTAATAATGGGCGAACCAAAATCTTCTCTCTTCCTTACTCAGCGCATCCGCGAATACCTTGACATTGACGCCGTTTATCCGGAGGAGGGAAAAGAGTATGAATTAAAATAATTTACCTTGCAAACTCTATGGTTCTTGACTCGCGAATGACAACCACACGAATTTCACCCGGATATTTGAGTTCATTTTCTATGCGGACGGCGATGTCGCGGGCTATTTCCTTGGCTTGCAGGTCGTTTACTTCAGTCGGAGTGACGAATATCCTGATTTCCCTGCCGGCCTGCAGAGCGTAAGCTTTTTCCACTCCGGCGAAGGAAGTGGCGATGGTTTCAAGCTCGCCCAGTCGCTTCAGATAATTTTCCACACTGTCCCTTCTGGCTCCCGGTCTGGCGCCAGAAATAGTATCTGCTGTTTGAACGATATAAGATTCCAGAGTGGCATAAGGATATTCTCCATGATGGGATTCCATGGCCCTGATTATTTTTTCATCCGCGCCAAATTTCTGCAGAATTCTGCGGCCTATTTCTACATGGGTGCCGGCGATTTCGTGGTCTACCGCTTTGCCGATATCATGGAGCAAAGCCCCGGCCTTAGCGACAGCCACATTAGCTCCTATTTCGGTCGCCAACATTCCGGCGATATGGGACATTTCGATTGAATGTTGCAGGACATTTTGGCCATAAGAAGTGCGAAAATGCAGTCGGCCCAATATGCTTACAATTCTAGGATCAAGATTGAAAACTCCGCATTCATAGGCAGCCGCTTCGCCTTTTTCTTTCATTATTTTATTTATTTCTTGTTTGGCTTTTTCCACCATTTCCTCAATTTTAGCCGGCTGAATCCTACCGTCTTGAATCAAATTTTCCAGAGCCACTCTGGCTATTTGCCTCCTAACAGGGTCATAGGAAGAAATGGTGATAAGACCCGGAGTATCGTCAACTATCACTTCTACCCCGGAAACTCTTTCAAAAGCCTTTATATTTCTGCCCTCTTTGCCGATAATTTTACCCTTTATTTCATCGGAAGGAATAACAACGGCAGTGGAGAAAACTTCAGAGGAAACAGAATTAGCCAGCCTTTGAATTGAAGTGGTGAGAATTTCTTTAGCTTTTGAATCAATTTTTTCAGAGCCCTGGTTTTCCAGTTTTTGCAATCTTACCGTAATATCTTCTTCATATTTTTTTTCTATTTCTCTGATTAAAAAATCTTTGGCTTCCTCTTCGGTCAGATTGGAAACTTTCTGCAATTCGGCGTATCTTTCTTTTTCCAAAACTTCCGCTTTTTCCCTGATGGCTTTTATTTCAGAAACTTTTTCCTTTACTTGTTCAATTTCTTTGTCTATATCAAGTTGTCTTTTATCCAAAAATTCCTCTTTTTTTATGAGGCGATCTTCGGTCTTTTTGATTTTTTCTTCTTTTTCCTTAAATTCTGTTCTGGTTTCTTTTAATGTTTCTTCCGCCTTATTTTGAGCTTCTTCCGTAATTTTCTTAGCTTCTTCTTTGGCGTGAAGCTCCATCTGCTTGATGCGAAGTTCCACCGAGCCGCGCTGACCCAAGGAAATAATCCATCTTAAAAAATAACCAAAACCAACACCTACCAAAGCCGCCAAGCCGGCAAAAAGCATTGCTATTTTTAATGACATATATTCTGCTGTAATTCCGCTTTATTTTATAGTGGCGAGAGATTTATGCTTGATTTTGTTGGAAAATAAAGACATTTTTGATTTTTATACGAATCCTTCACCGATTATTGACGAAATTACTTGATTTAATAGTAATGCAGACATTATACAAAATTACAAAATTTTGTCTACAATGCCGTATTTTTTGGCTTCGTCGGCGGTCATAAAAAAATCGCGCTCGGCATCATTTTCTATTTTGGAAAGTGGTTGGCTGGTGTTTTCAGCCAGCATTTTATTCAGATTTTCCTTAGTTTTTAAAATATGTTTAGCTGTGATGGCAATGTCTGTGGCTTGGCCTTCGGCGCCGCCGATTGGTTGGTGAATCATTACTTCGGCGTTTTTCAAAATAAATCTTTTGCCTTTAGTACCAGCCGAAAGTACCAGGGCGGCGCCGGAAGCAGCAATGCCGACACAAAAAGTGGAGACATCCGGCTTTATAAATTTCATAGTATCAACGATAGCCAGAGTAGAGGTGACTGAACCACCGGGAGAGTTTATGTAAAGGGAAATTTCTTTTTTGGAATCTTCCGATTGCAGGAAAAGAAGCTGGGCGATAATAAGGTTTGCCATAGTGTCTTCAATTGGCCCGCCCAAAAAAATAATCCTGTCTTTTAAAAGCCGTGAATAAATATCATAAGCCCTCTCTCCGTTATGTGTTTTTTCTATAACCGTCGGCACAAGTATTGAATTTTGGGGGTCTTTTTTCATATAGTGGCATTATAGCACGTTATTTCTAAAATCCTAACTCCCCAAACCCCGCTTAATTTAAGCGGGGATTTATAGTGTCAAAATTGCATTTTGACTCTTTTTTTAATTTCGGAAAGAATTTTTTCCAGAACTTTTTCTGTATCATTTTCCACTTTATCGTTCCAAAATCTCACAACATGAATATTTGAAGCTTGTAAAATTTTTTCTCTGTCCCTGTCATAAATTTTTAATTCATCTTCATTATGTTGATTTCCATCAAGTTCTATTCCAAATCTAAATTCCGGGCAATAAAAATCTAGAATATATGCTCCAATACTAAATTGTCTGTGAAATTTCAATCCATGAAATCTTCTACTACGAAGCAGTTCCCACAACTTTTTCTCCGCGTCTGTCTGATTAGTTCGCAGCTCTCTTCTACGATTTTTCAGAGATTGATTGTTAAAGTTATATTTATACATAAATACATTATAACCCAACTCACCTACAACGAAATCCGTTGGAGGGCGGATTTTGTTTGTGGTTTTTAAATAAAAAGTGTGCGAAGCACGCCATAAATCCTCTCTTAAATTAAGAGAGGTTTGGTGAGTTAGGTTTCCAATATTTTTAAAACTTCGGAGTTAAGGAGGATGGTAGCTACATAAATGCGAGCGTTGGTTTCGGAAGCGTTAGGATAATGCTTCATAACTTCCTTGATTTCATTTTCTAAAATTTCTTTGTTGGGTTCCAGTTTTTCTGTCTCAGCAATTTTATTAAATATAAGCTGGATTTTGGCTTTCTTTTCTGAACTTTCTCTCAAATCTTTTTTTATGTTCTCTTCAGTTTTCTTTGCTTGTGTTAAATAATCTTCAAATTTGCCCCCCATTCGCACAATGTCATCTTTCATTTGAGCCAAAGATTTTTGAATTTCACTTTCCACCAAGATCTCCGGCAGTTCTATTTCTGTATTTTTGACCAGTTCTTCCATAATGCCCGCTCTTTTCTTTTCTATATTCCTGATTTTCTTTTCTTCAATAATATTTTGCTTCACTTTTTCTTTAAGTTCGTCTAGGTTTTTAAAATTGCCCGCTTCTTTGGCAAATTCATCATTAAGTTCAGGCAAATCATCATCTTTTATTTCTGCATGGTCATGCCCTTTATCTTCCGGATTGTTTTTATGATAATCAAAATGCGCTTTATTTTTTCTTATTTGCAAAAGCACATCGTTTATTTCTTCTTCGCCCGCCGTAGCTTCAGCGGAGGCGGGTTTCGTGGTTATTTCTTTTGAAATTTTTCTATAATCCGGCAATTCAAAATCCGGCATTACTGCAAAAACCGCCTTAAATTCAACAGGATTTCCCAAAGCCAATTTGGTTATGGAAATTTTAGGCTGGCCGATTATATCCAATTTTTCCTGCTCTATTATTTTTAGATAATGCTCTTTTAAAAGCAGGTCAGTCGCTTCTTCCAGTATTTTTCCTTCGCCCACTTTTTCAACTATAATATTTTCAGGCGTATGGCCTTTTCTAAAACCGGGTATTTCTATTGAATCGCAAAACACCCCAATCGCTTTTTTGCGGGCGAAACCTAAAAAAGTGGCAGGTAGCGACACCTCCATCTCCATCTCCGATTTCGGCAGTTTTTTTATTTTAACTTCGTACAGCACCGAGCTAGTTTACCAAAATATTTAATTACTGCAACTCTGCTTCAATGGCGGCGGCGCCTTGGTCAAGATTGTTTAAGTCAGTGGCGTTTAAGTCCGCTTCTATTGAATTCAAATTGTCAGAAGCGCTTTGTTGATTCAAAGAGGTGGTGATATTGTCGCCAGTTTCAGTTGGGGTGTAAATATTTTGGTCTGACCTTGTTTTTAAGAAATACAAGCCAGCTACTACTATGAGAGTCAGAATAATAATAACGGCAATAAGGGGGCCAATTGACTTTTTTTCCGCCTGATTTGGCATTGGAGGCATTTGGTTTGGATTGAATGTGTCCATATTTTTGAAATTTTTAATTTATAATTTTTTTAATCCTCAATTTTAGTAGTGGTGGCAGTAGAAGTCGCAGTGGTTGAATTTCTCATTTTATTGTCTCCCGGCTTGAGATTTTCGACCACATTTACTAAAGCGGCATGAGCTATTTTTATATCTTCTTTAGCTCTCTCCATCTGCGTTTTTATATCCTCAAATTCTTTTTTAATGGCTCCGGTGGTGCTGGCCAACGAGCTAATACTGGTAGTGCTGGCAATATTTGCCACGCTTATTTTAGCCGTTTCAATTTTAGATCTGGCCACGGTCAGGAGCTCCTTTGCTTCTATAACATCAATATTTCTGGATTCTATTTTAGTTATTCTTGATTCTATTCTGTCCGCTAAAGTTTCAAGCCTGTTTGTGGCGGCTTCGTATCTGGCGACGACATTTTCAACAAACTTATTTATCCTCTCTTTTATTTTGTTTACAGCATTTTGCCTTCTTTCCTCAACAGAATTCTTGATAGATTCTTTCTTTGCGTCTATCTCAGATTTTATAGTTTCTTTGTTTGTTTCAGCAAAAGATAAACTCGGCAGAATCATTAAAGAAATCACAATCAAAAGCAATAATTTATTTTTCATATATTTAATTTTATTAATAAATAAACACATTAGAACATTTCCTATTATACTACATAGTTTTTTATTCAGCCATCTGCAACTCTTCTCCTTTGGTTGATTTTATATCAATGCGCCAGCTAGTAAGCTTAGCTGCCAATCTGACATTCTGGCCGCCCTTGCCGATGGCCAAAGATTGCTGATCTTCAGAAACTACTACATTGGCCTGATGGTTTTCCCCATCTATTTGGACGGAGACTATTTTGGCCGGCGAAAGAGCGTCCTCAATAAACTCGGCCGGATTTTCTGACCACTCTATAATGTCTATTTTTTCTCCTCCGAGCTCACTGGTAACGGTAGCTACTCTCACCCCTCTTTGGCCGACCAAAGAACCCACCGGGTCAATATAATTGTCGTTTGTTGCCACCGCCACTTTGGAGCGCGAGCCAGCTTCTCTGGCCACCGATTTTATTTCTATGGCGCCATTAGCCAGTTCCGGCGCCTCATTTTCAAAAAGTTTTACCAGAAAACGCGGGTGGGAGCGGGAAAGGCGAAGGGCCACACCCTTGAGGCCGTCTTCTACTCGATACAAATAAGCTCTGACTCTCTCGCCCTGGCTGAATCTCTCGCCCGGTATTTGCTCCTCGTAAGGCAGAATGCCAACCGCTCTGCCAACATCTACAAAAATATTACCCCTTTCAATTCTTTGGACCGTGCCGACGATAATGTCTCCTTCCCGTTCTCCAAATTCTTTAAGCACAGAATATCTCTCGGCCTCTCTGATTTTTTGCATAATAACCTGCTTGGCTGTTTGAGAGGCGATGCGCCCGTAATCTCCTTTTGATTCAAGGGGGAAAATTATCTCGTCTCCCACTATCACTCCCTTTTTTATTTTTTGGGCGTCAGGCAATAAAATATGATGCTCCGGATTAAAAAGCACCCTCTCGTCATCTTTGGCCTCTGCCTCTTCCAGGGCTTCTCCCAATGATTCCTTGTCCATAAATACTTTTGAATCGTCCACCACAATTTTTATTTGATTCATTTCCACCGACCCGGTGCGCAAATCAAAACTGGCGCGGATTATTTGGCCGCGTTTGCCGTATTCTTTTTTGTAAGCGGTGGCCAAAGCCATTTCAATAGCTTCAATCACTTTTTCTTTTGGGATGCCACGTTCTTCCTCCAGCTGGTCCAAAACCGAATTTATGACTTTTAAGTCAAACATATTAACAAAATTATACGAATAAAATAACTCAGAAAGAAAAAATCCGCTTTCGGGCGGAATATCAATCTTTCAGTATTGTTGCTATTATATACCCAAAGCAATAAACAAGTCAAGCTTTGTTTCTAAATGCTATTGCCGTATAATTTATTATATGGAATCCAATTCTCAACAACAAATTAATCCTAATTGGCCGCTTTATCGAAAAAATTCAGGACAAGAAACAATACCCTCCGATTCTCTTCCCGAAATTGAACAATCTTTTGGGGGGCAAAACGGATTAGTAAAATTAAATGCTATTCTGACAACAATAGAAACCGACCAACCGGAAGTAGAAACTAAGAAATTTAAAAAAATTCCTGCAATAAACGGAGCCGCGTTTTTGGAAAATATTACTGATGAAAAAGTTTTGGCGCAAAAAGAAATGGTAAAAGAAACAATTGCAGAAAAAACTCAGGCTCCAAATCAAATTCCAGAAATTCCCAAGTTTTCTGAAAGCAGGTTAACGAGAGGAGTTTTTGAACCCGTAACTGTTCAACCTCAAAACAAAGAGCCCAATAAGCATGAAGTGCAAGAGGGAGAAACTTTGCAGAAAATTATAGAAGAAAAAATTAAAAATAATTAAATGGGTATTTTAAATGATCAATTTAAAAACATGACCCCGGCTCAAAAAACTTATGTTTTGAGCATGTTGATAAATAAAATATATAAAAATCCAACGGACTATGGGTTAAATGAAGACGAGGTTTTAAGAGTTGGAAATAAGTTGGATTTCTCCAAACTTTTTGAAAACACTGAAGAATTAAAATCAATTTTTACAAAAGCCAAAGAAACTATTGTTGAAGGTGGTCTGCAGGAGAAATTGATTCTGGAAAATAATAAAAAAATTGCTGAATGGGTAAAAAGATCCGAAAACTCCTGGGTAAAGCTGACCAACGACAAAGTGGCCGAAATTTTGGCTGTTAAACCAAAAGAGGAAATTATTTCCGAACCATCGCTGGAAGAACTAATCAAACCAAAAACAGTTATTGAAAAACAAATACACAGAGAAATTGAAGATGCCAAACAGAGGTTGCAGGTTTTGGAGGGAGGCAAAAATCAAAGCGGGGTGAGGTCAATGATGGGCGATGCTTCTTTGGGGCGGGAGACAGAAGATGCTTTTAGAAATGAAATTGACAGCATATACGGCAAGAGCGGTTTATTGGGAATTGGCAAGGTTGCAGGAGTAAACACCAAAGAATGGGGAGAAATGGCAAGACTTCCAGCCGGCAAGATAGTAGAATATTATACAGGCGATTCGGCCAAATCTGGCCTACCTGCCGATATAGCTGAAAAATTATCAAAGTCCAGCCGGCATGAGGCTTTCATGGAGCAAGCGGTCGGACTGATGGAACAGTCAAATAGAGCAGTCAAGCCGTTTGAGAATGAAAACATGGAGCAGTTTATCAGACGACTTGGTGGTTATGTTTTGAGAGCCCATTTACAAAAAGTGGCATAAATTTTAAATTATGGATGAAAATTTTAAAAAAAAAATAATAAAAGATTTTGGGCTGGAAAATATAGATTCCCGCGAGCAGGAAAAGATGATTGAAAAAATAGGCAATCTGCTTTTTGAATCGGTGGTGGAGCGGGCGGTAGACATAATGGACGAGAGCGTTATGAATGATTTTGAAGAAGTTGTTGCCAATGCCGGCAGCGATTATCAAAAAATAATTTCTTTTCTCAAACCCCATGTTCCCGGCTTTGATGGAATAGTTTCCGAAGAACTCTCCCGTCTGAAACGCGCCACCTCCGGCATATTTGCATAAAATTATGCTTTTGGTATAATGCTAATCATTGATTAAAAAGAGCGCTTTTAATTTTGCGCTAAAAATTTATTCGTTATTTAATTTAAAATTATGGCAGAAGCATTTGATCGTTCCAAGCCCCATGTCAACGTCGGTACTATCGGACATGTTGACCACGGCAAAACAACTTTGACCGCCGCCATTCTTAAGATTCTTGATATGAAAAAGGCTGAAGGGTATGGCGCCCGGGTTGAAGGTGTTGATAACATTGACAATGCTCCGGAGGAAAAGGCCAGAGGCATTACTATTGCTTTGCACCACAGCGAATATTGGACTCCTCAGAGACATTATGCCCACGTTGATGCTCCGGGACACGCCGATTACATTAAAAACATGATTACAGGCGCCGCTCAAATGGATGGCGCTATCTTGGTGGTGGCTGCCACTGACGGAGTGATGCCTCAAACCAGGGAGCATATACTTTTGGCCTATCAAGTGGGAGTGCCTAAAATAATAGTTTTTCTGAACAAGTGCGATATGGTGGCCGAACAGGACTTGATTGATCTAGTTGAAGAGGAAATCCGCGAACTTTTGACCAAAAATCATTATGATGGCGCCGCCACTCCTATAATCCGCGGCTCTGGATTGAAAGCTCTGGAAGCCAAGGGCGCGGATGATGAATGGGCCAAAAAAGTTATTGAATTGGTCAATACCATTGATACTTATCTGCCCACTCCGGTCCGCGACCTTGATAAGCCGTTCCTGATGCCGATTGAAGACATTTTTTCTATTGAGGGCCGAGGCACAGTCGTGACTGGCAAAATTGAAAGAGGAGTCGTTAAAGTGGGCGAAGAAATGGATGTTATCGGTCTTAGAGACGCTCAAAAAACGACTGTCACCGGCATTGAAATGTTCAACAAACAGCTTCAAGAAGGCATAGCTGGAGACAATGCCGGCATTCTGCTTCGCGGCCTCAAGAAAGAAGATGTTCACCGCGGCCAGGTTATCGCCAAACCGGGTTCTGTCACTCCTCATTCAGAATTTGAATCCGAGGTTTACATTCTAAAGAAAGAAGAAGGGGGCAGACACACTCCATTTTTCACCGGCTATAAACCGCAATTCTATATCAGGACTACTGATGTTACCGGAGAAGTGACTCTTAAAGAAGGGGTGGAAATGGTTATGCCCGGTGATACTGTCACTTTCAAAGTGAAATTAGTGGCTCCGATAGCCCTTGAAGCTCAGCAAAGATTTGCCATCCGCGAGGGAGGCAAAACTGTTGGAGCGGGAGTGGTAACCAAGATTGTCGCTTAATTCATTAGACTTCGTCAGAATGAAAATTTGCAAAAGTCCTCGGGTCGCCTCTTTCAGGGCTCAACCAGACTTTTGAAATTTTTTTCTGACTCGTCTTAACAAACATGACGGAAAGCACATTAAAAAAACCAAAGAGGACAACAAAACCAAAGGTTAAAAAAGAAGAACCTATTTCTAAATTGCGCATCAGAGTGATGGCTTACGAGTACAAAGTGCTTGACCTCTCAGTTAAGCAAATCATTGATACCGCTCTCCGCTATGACGCCAAAATTGTGGGTCCCATACCTTTGCCGACTGAAATTAAAAAATGGACCGTCAATCGCTCGCCATTCGTCTACAAAAACGCCCGCGAGCAGTTTGAAATGCGAGTGCACCGCCGTGTCATAGACATCATAAACCCGTCTCCCAAAATAATGGACTCTCTAACCAATCTCTCTTTGCCGTCAGGAGTAAATATAGATGTTAAAATAATATAACTCACCTTTATCCTTGACAGGATATATACATCGTATATACTTCTTATATATGGATACAATAATATTTAAAGTAGATAAAAAGATTAAAGAAAAAGCCCAAAAGCAGGCCAAAAAGGGCGGTTTTTCGTTATCTGATTATTACAGACATGCGACAGTATCTTTGGCTGCAGGGGAGTGTACTGTTGAGATTGTGGAAAAACCAAAACTTAATGCCAGAACTATCCGTGAATTATTGAAAATTTCAGAGGACATTAAGAAAGGCAAAAATCTTTCCCCAGTTTTTCACACAGTTGAAGAAATGAGAAAATATCTTGAAAAATAGATGGAGATACAACTGCACAAAAATTTCAAAAAAAAATTTAAAAAGTTATCTCCTAAAATAAAGCGTAGTTATTTTGAAAGGGCGGGACTGTTTTTAAAAGACCCATTTCATCCATTATTAAATAATCATTCAATTGAACCCATTTATCCTCCTGGATGGCGTAGCATAAACATAACCGGTAATTATCGCGTTCTCTTTGAACACCAGAACGAACACACGGTTTCGTTTATGAAAATAGGCACCCATTCGGAATTGTATAAATAAAATAAGGCTTTCATTTGCAAAAAAAGATGGTTTCTGTTAGTCTATCCAAAAGCCCAAAAGGCGTTTTTCTTCGCCCGCGCTCCGTCGCCAGAGGCTTTGGCGGCGTGCGACCGAAGCTAAAAGCGGAGGAGGGTTGTTTAATTGTATGAAATTTATATTGGCAAAAAAAGTGAATATGACCCAGATTTTTGGGGAAGACGGCAGCGTAGCGGCGGCTACCGTTTTGAACGTGGAGCCAAATGTGGTTTCCTATGTCAAAACCAAAGAAAAAGACGGCTACAGTGCCGTACAAGTTGGTGCAGGTTCCAGGAGAGAAAAAAATATTTCAAAACCGGTCAAGGGGCACCTCAAAGATTTAATGAATGCGGAAACGAAAAGAGGCCCGGCTGTTCTTAGGGAATTTAGGATAGAAGATGCAAGCGAGTTGAAGAGGGGGGATAAAATATCAGTGGAAAATTTTGCTGTTGGGGATAATGTAACCGTTTCGAGTATTTCCAAAGGCAAAGGCTTCCAGGGAGTGGTCAAAAGACATGGTTTTCATGGCGGTCCGCGCAGTCACGGCCAAAAACATTCTGAAAGGGAGCCGGGTTCTATTGGCGGCGGCGGTAGAAGCGGTGGTAAAGTTATCAAAGGCATGAGAATGGCCGGCCGCATGGGTGGTGATAGAATTACCGTTAAAAATCTCAGAG
>ERZ1292632.598-Hain-H43-01um-R2-598-length-39908-cov-6_pt1 | contig 39908 bp, 55 predicted proteins | sample MGYA00564407_ERZ1292632 | MGnify/ENA primary metagenome ERZ1292632 (study PRJEB36523, sample SAMEA6512637) | groundwater metagenome | collected 2019-01-08 | study: AquaDiva: Metagenomics assemblies of 32 groundwater samples | reverse complement strand
TCGTGCGCTGGTGGCGCGCGTGGGAGCTCGGATACTACCCCATCCGTGAGGACGGCGATAAGCTGGTGGTTGGGAGGATTGTGTAATGGAGATCATGCGCCGCCTGAACTATGACTGGATACCGCGCTGGGACTTGGTGGGACGCGGCTGCGCATGGCTGCTTGACCACGTAAAGCTTGGCCCACTCGCTCCGTATGTCTTCGGATTGATGATGGGGCGATGGCCGCGCAGGGTGCGAGATGATTGACCACCCGTCCTATATGCCGAGTGCGCAGTGCGATCCGCCCCAGGACATCATCTGGGACATCCTGGAGCGCAAGCATCCCTACTGGGACTGGGCACTGCTCCGCGAGTTCCACATGGAGACTGGGCGCACAGGTGATAGCCTACAGGAGCATGGCGCAGCGAGACGTAGCATCGACGCGTGGGCCATCTCCTACTGGCACTCACTGGGCTACCAGCGCATCGCGTACGAGATTAAGCGATCACGCCCGGACTGGCTGCGCGAGCTCAAAGACCCCAATAAGCAGAAGTTTGCTTGGTCGGTCAGCCACGAGCTCTGGGTGATTGCACCCAAAGGCTGTATTCTCGTGGCGGAAGTGCCGGGCGGCTGGGGATTCTATGAGATCGTCAACGGCAGATGTTATACTCGCAAGAAAGCGATGCCGCATGAGCCACTTATTACCAGCAACGAGATGATCGCTATGACCGCGCGCAGAACAGATATCGAGGAGTTGCGGCAACAGCGCGAGCACTACATGTGGCTCATCAAGCAGGAGCAGCGGCACTACAAGAACCAAGTTGCTGCCAATCGCAATTTAGACCGGGCATACAGAGCACTGTGCGAACAATATGATATCGCATATAGGGAGACACACGACCAGATGGCGCACGAGGGATAGCCATGGACACGCCAAAGGTAAAACACGGCCAGGTGTGGGTGAATAGGTTCACCGGTACGGAACGCTATGTCCGTCGCGTTACGCAAATGAGGGTCTTCTGGACGTTCTTTGAAGATCGCCCACTGGTGATGGAGCATAGCGACGCGCTGGCAGCATGGAACCACAACCACACCTATGTACGGGACTATGTCGTTCAACGAATGGGCTACAATGTGCCGCCGAAACGCGGCTATACTGGACGACCGCTGAATTCCCATGGCCGTCCACGTCGCATGACCGAGCCAGAGGACATAGGATGACCGACGAGCTTGAAGAGTGGATAGACTGGGACATAGAAGAGGAACACGATCAGGAGGAGGATATTATCATGTACCAAGTATGGGAAGTATCGCTGGCGAAGTCGGTCAACCTTGGCGGGAGCGCATTTATCGCGGCGGAGACAGCGGGCGCAGCCAAGGCCATCGAACACCGCGAGGTAGGGAAGATACTGGGCATGCGCTACACGGACTGGCGCGCTCGCAAGGTGGCGGGCAAGTATGCGCCACGCGGGAAGGTTGAGATGGTAGCATAAGCAATGGAGATAATGATTCGCTCGATGCGCGCCAAGCTGGGCGATTACATAGTCTTCGATCCCGCCACAGAGGAGACGATTCAGGAGATCAGCAAAGCTATTGTGGCGGAGCTCCAGGCAAGGGTAGAAGTCGAGATATGTGGCATAGCGTGCGAGGATAATCTGGGCGCATCCATCGCATCTGCCATGAAGCGGATGCATGAGGATTACATGGCGTCACGTATGTTGCGGGATGCCGAGACTGCCATACGCAGACGCTTGCTTGAATGCTGTATGTACCCCTACAGCGCGAAGGTAATAGAATGAGACTGCATCCGCACATACTATTCGACGGCATCCACATGGTCGTTATAGACGGCGACATCCACGAGGTGGCGCGCAACAGGGGACTGAAGCGCGAATGGTACCAGGACGGTAAGTTCCCGCACTACGACGTGTTTGGCGCGCCGGCCAGGAAGCTACGAGTCAACTGCACCACGCGGGAGCTCGTGCGCATCATGCGTGGGCCATACGACACGCGGATCGCTCTGCGCTGTCCTCGGTGCGGCGGACGCGGTTTTGATACTACGGTCATGTACCAGCCAATCGGCGCAAGGCATCCAGTCATGGACAAGTGCATTTTGTGCGACAATCATGGCGTCATACCTGGCCCGGCTTTCAATCCCGACAAGCACGAATTGCTATTCACGAGCAAATACTGTACCATTGCCTATATCCACAAGCCCATGACTGAGCTGGAGCATTATGTACTGGGTGCAGTACACCACGGAGAGATCGCTTGGTAATCCACTCGCGCACACTCGAGTGCTGGCAGAAGCACCAATGCGGGAATTGTCGCTGGCAGAACAAGATCGTTGATGGCTTGAATGTACCACGCGAGGACGACGAGGAGCCCTGTGTTACGTGCCATCCACCCGGCATCAATGTCGAGCGCAAGGTATGCTGCTGGGAACCACAGCCAGCCAACATGAAGTGGTGCGCGCCGGGTAATAGCTTTATTCGGATCGTGCGGTTTGATACGCAAGGAGAGAACACATAATGACGGTCAAAGAGCTCAAGGATTTACTCGACAAATGCGACGATACGTTCGAGGTACTGGTATACCCTCACTACCACGATTTGGAACCAGACCAGAAGATCGGCGTAGAGTTGGGCCCGACATACGTAGTAGTGGTTGCCTTACCCTGGGATTAGTGTCTCGTCGCCAACTGAACCTGCCGATCCCGCAGCCACGCAATGAACTCGGCCTCGCCCGGCAGAAGTCCGTCCGTGGCGAAGCTCTTCGTCATCTGAGCCAAGCCAGCAGCCAGTCCCTCCGGTACGTACCTGCTCTTGCGCGGTAGCTTTCCCGCATTCACGAAGTGCGACCACACCTCCGGCGCAGCGTAGTTGTCGCGGGTCTGCGTCCACTTGTGTCCCAGGAGATGCGCGGTCTCTTTGAACGCAGTGTTCAGTATTGTCTGCCGGCTGCGCAGCGTATCCGGTACGCCACCAGCCTCGCGGCACAGCACGTGGAGGTTCAGGAATACCAGCCTGCTTGCGTGGTACGTGCGGAAGTCCTTGGGCAGCACATCGAATGCCTTGAGTGCCGACCGGATCGCGTCAGCCTTGATCGGCTTCCATGCTCCACCCGATGAGTAGTATTGCCACAGGTGCTCGCCGGGAGCACCCTGCATGAGATTGCGAATGACCGCGCGAGCCCGTCGGTCGTGTACAACACGCTCCCACTGAACACCGTGCTTGCCCACAAACCGCAGCCTCGTCTCGCGGCCGTTGTCGACCACGTGCTTCTTCTGGAGCGTAGTGATCCCGAAGTGCTCCAGCTCGTTGGCTGACTTCTCGTTGCCAACGCGGAACGTCTCGCGGTCAATCAGGAACAGCATAGTGCCGAGAGCAGCGTCCCGTGAGCCAAACGGTGCATGCATCATGCGCTTGGTGAGCTCTGTAATCGCTACGATCTGCTCCGCCAGGGAGCACGTGCGCTTGAACTTGATCGCAGCCTGGTCTGCTATGAACTTGTCGGTATAGTGCGCGTTGCGCTTGCCAGTCGCAGGATCGTGCCAGTACGCGACAACATGCTTGGGCATCCGCGGCGTGGTGTAATAGACGACGTTAGGTCTGCTGCCGCGTCCGCCAGTCGGTCGGTCGACCACGGTAGAGTTCTTGGGGATCGGCGTCGCGTTGAGTTGCTCCACCTCCCGTGGCTCCTTGCCATCCGCCATCTCGTACTGCACGTGCGCGATGTGTGGCTGTCCGTTGATATGCCGGAACTCCTGCTTGATTACCATGCGCTTACCGCCGACGTGCCGCGAGCCCTTGTGTGAACTACCCGATCCGCCGACGAGGTGAAATGGTGCAGCAACTGCCTTGGCGATTGCGTGCGCGCTGGACAGGACGAGCGCGACGAGGCTCTTCTTGGACGCCTGCTCAAACTGGATGCCGTGGTCGCCGGGATACGGCGACGTGTGCTTGACCGATCCCATGATGATCTCATGCGGTATCCCGTCGGGGAACGCGTCGCATGGGAGCCCTCGCTTGTCGCGAAAGTGCTTGCAGTCTACGCATATTGGTGCGGGTGCTATCATGTCGTCTTCCTCTTCGCTATGTCGTGCCACTGCGGGAACTTGTTGCGCTGTCGCCAGATTACGGCATGCTGCGACATGCTGTCCTCGAGTCCGTACTTCTCACAAAGTTTGGCCAGTTTATCATACGTGGCGGCAATACTCAGTGGCGATGGCTCCGTGGGTACAGGGAAATTATCGGGATGTAGGTCTTGTAGCAGCCCCGCGAGCTCCTTGTAGTTGAACTTCGTCATCGAAAACGACTCAGCCCACGCCTCGCCATACGGCGTATTATCGGGGTCTTTCTTCGCGTACTTGGACACAGCCTCCATCTTGGAGTAATTCTTAGCACACCATGAATAGAAGATCTGTAGCCGTGCGCCCGATAGCCATCCCTGCTTCGATTGCTCGCGGATCGTATGCTCAAGGCGATGACCGAACTCGTGCCAGAAAATGCAATCGGAATCAATTTCGCTGGGGTGCCAGCCGGTGCTTATGTCGCGGTCAAGTATCGCTTGGAGTCCCATCTCGTTACGGTAGAATGCATTATTGAGCCGGATTAGCCCCTTGTTCTGCACGTAGTAGGCGTAGGACGTGGCCGCATCCGCGCGATCTTTCTTAACTTCGTAATCCCAAACAGCCTCCACGCCACCCAGCGACGCCATCGCCTCTGGGAACTGCTTGTCAAATGTGATCTGGCTGCGAATTATTCCTTTTACCAGTGGCGCATCCATGCCAGTAAATCGCCAGCGTTTGCCCGGCCACTTGCGAGCACAGTAGGTTTCTGCCTCTGCCGCTGTCTGGTCATCGAGCTCGTCAGCGCGCAACGTGCGGTCTGCGTCCTTGCGACGGGAATCGGGACTTGCGGTGGCGGCCTTTATTCTGCTATCCTCGTGCTCGTGAACATAGACCGCCTTGCCGCCGACCATGCGGGTGTATCCGCGCACGTGGCTCTTGGCTATATGCGGCTGCCTTGACCATCGCCACAGCCACGGCAGCTTGTCGACGTTGGACTTGAACACCGGCAGCGACTTGAAGTGCTCCGGCGTGATCCCGCGCGCCTGTAGCCAAGCCTCCAGCTCCACTACGCTGCTCGCGTCGATATCCCACGACTGCTTCGTCCAGTCGGCGTTGTGAATCGCGGCGTCTATGTTGGGCATCTTAGTAATGTACCCCTCCACGCATGTTGCGCAGTATCGTCGAGCTTCGTGGTGCTCGTATCAGCATTCTATCCGCGCCACGTATTGGTGTGATCCAAACCTTTGATGGCGATCCCATGATTACCACTTCATTCTCGTCGCGGCAACCAAAACCCGTCTGGCATGTCGAGAAGACTTGCGACTTGGGTATACGGCACTGTAGGAATACTGCGTATTGCCCTGTGGCCGCAGCGAATACCGCTGCGCAAGCTGGCAGGATAGTCCGCGCGGATAATGGCTGTGCGCTAATATCTGTTTTGGGAACGCACTCGGTTGCGCTATATGTCCAAGGCAGCTCACCACAGGCAGCCTCTGCCTCTTCCTTTGTGTCGAAGTGCATGCCACGATACAGTGTGACATAGTCGTCCGCGTCGCTGGTGTAATCCAGAAACTTCTGCGCCTCGTCATATTGAGCCCGCAGAAACTTACGTAGGCCCTTGCCGCATTTCGCCACGATATCGTTGGCTGCGGTCTTGGCATCCTCATTGAAATGCCCCATGTTCGGTTGCTGAATACCAAACTCCTCGGCCGCTGCGATTTGCATTGCTATTGACCACGGATAACCATCTGCGCTACTGGTCGCCCACACATGTATCAGGTCGGACACATAATCCCCAGTCGTAACTGTGTCGCGTGGATTGGATTCCTCATTCCATGCCAGCATAACAGGCAAGAAATCGGCGTCGCCTTTCAGTGTTTGTTCCAATTGCCACGCGATCCGATTCTTTGTTTGCCCTGCGGTTTCATTTGTGCCCTGTAACGCCTGCCACCACAATTCCGCCTCAGCCAGCGCATTATCCAAATCTGGCAACTGCACGTCAACAGGAGCCCGCGCTGACCGGGCGCTGGACGCACGTGGCTGCGCGCGTGTGCGTTTGTCCTCGTAATCGTGCACAAATACGGTCTTGCCGTTGATAGTGCGCGTGTGGGCGCGCACGTGCGATTTGGCGAGGTCTTCTGCCCCTGGATTCAGTATCAGGACGGGATTACCCACGCTTCGCTGCCTCCCGCTTCTGCCAGTCGACGCCGAAGTCGAAACCGTCGCGGACTGCCTCGTAACACAGCTTCTGCGCGCCGGGCTCTATGATGCCCATCTTGGCTGCAAGCTCCAGCCCGCGCGACCAGCAATACTCGTCGATCTCGTGTCCTCGTACTTCCGGCGGCGGGCCAGTCAGCGTCGCCACGGGTGTAATATTACTGTCCATCTTCCCCTCCAAATGTTGCCGCTAGTGATAGCTTGAGCGCGCGCACGCCAGGCACTTTGCGTCGCTCGTTCTTTGCGCCAGTCTGCGCAGACCATACCTTGAGTAGGTGCTGTAACTCTTCTCGCTCACCCTGGAGCTCTTGTATTTTCCAGTCGCTGTCATCGTAGTATGCAGACTTGCGCTTATCGATGTCGAGTTTGCATTGCCATGCGCGACGCGGTATCTTCGTAAACACTATTTGTGTGGCATCATCGGGCGTGATTGTGTTAGACGACACCTTGCGCCGCAGTCTTTCGAGCAATTGTCCGAAATTATCCAGCGCAATGCCCCTACCATCGTAGTGGTCTCGCGATTCATCGATAGTGGGCACGCCACCCGCCCGACTCCAGTTGCTCTTGTCTAGCAAGTGGTTTGTGGTGTTTCCAACCGCATCCATCGTCCACATGTCGGCATACGTCGGCTTGGCATTCGCCATCTTTGGCTTCTTTCCCGACAGGATCGCACCACACACGCTGCGGATTTCATCTGCGACCGGCGGCACTGTCATCGCAATATCCGTGAGCACCGTGGCATAGTCCACGTTGTGCTGTTCAACCAGGAAGTGAGCGATCTCGTGCTGTGCCAACGCGGACAAGGCATCTGCCTGCTGTTCCGGCGTGCGCATCGCATCGAGCTTGGGGGTCACAAAGAATGGATTCAGCAGCAGGAATCGGCCGTTGCGATTCGACTGGACACCATACGAATCTGCCAACTCGTCAGGCAGATGCGTGCTGGCGTTGCATGCCATAACCTCGTCATCGAGCGTAAAGCCAGGATGCCAATCGCTGCCAACCTCTGCACCCAAGATGCGTGCTCGCACAAGCTCCTTGCAGATGATCCGCGACGCCATCTCCCACGCCATGAGCTCCTTGAGATGCTTCGCCGTCATCTTGAAGTACTTGTCTGACTTCGACTTCTTGACGCGCTGAATGATGAACGGCGTACCGATTGGCGATTGTCCTGCACCCGCAGTCTTGTCTGTCCATGTGCCGCGAACGTTCGCTTCGGGCTCTGCGAACTCACCCGTCCCGCCTCCGCCGCCACGACTGCCATTGTCAACGAGTCGCTCGCGCAGCTCGGACAATCCCTCGGCAACCTCGCGCAACTCAGACGAAGACTCCATCACCGCCTCGGCCTCGTCATACGACGTAGGCTTCTCCCCACTCTCGCGTCCCTCGCGGGTGTAGTACTCTGTCTCGGTATCTGGGTCTCTGACCATGCTGGTCTCGTCCACTGCCAACTGCTGACCGAGATGATTCACCACGGTCTTGAGCGCGCCCTTGGTCTCGAGACGAGCCAGGTTGAACGGGTAATCGGGATGCTTGGGACGGACGGTGCAGGCGACGTCCAGCAGGACATCATGCTTGCACTTCGTGCTGTTGGACACCCAGTCCGACGTGTGATACAGCGAGTATCCATACTTAGGCGAGCGTATCCGCACAAACACGTAGCTGTTGCTGCCCTTCCCGCTACGAATCTCCTTCTTGGGCATATACGCGTCAGCGACCACGCCGTCGGGCAATCCCGCATCCCTGATCGGCTGCTTCTGTATGCGCGCCATCCCTTTGCCAACGTCCTTTGTATCGCCGTTGACGATGATGTCAACCTTGCCGCCAAAGTCTGAGTAGTTGAGCATGTTGGCCATCTGGTCGGTAAAATCAGACCAGCCCCATGCGCCGGGATCGATACCAGAGAACTCCAGCCGGAACCCAGGCAAGAACTCCTGCCCATAGTGGATCGGGAATGTCCCGTCCTCGCTAGTCTCCTTGGTGCTGCACTCGTAATCCTGGCTGCGCATGGTCACGCCAGCACCCGGCTTGGTAAAGTCCACGATGCCCAGGATATACGCCTTGGCTACGCCAAATCCGCCAATGGAATCGCCCTCGGTCTCCTCGCTCTTGCCGGATCGGAACAGCGTCAGGAACTTCTCCTGGAGCGTGTTCGCGTCCATACCGCCGCCATTGTCCTCGATAACCATCGTGCCGGAGCCCGAATCATAGGTGACTTTGAACTGTCCCTTGGTTATCTCCTTCTTGGCGATGCGACGGAATATCGCGTCAGAGCTGTTTTGCAGGCACTCGCGCACGGCAAGGAATGCTTTCATTCGCGGTGGAGCATCGCTCTTCATGCCCGCCCACGCCAGCATAGGGTCTGCCCGCAGTCCCACGCGCTGCGGCGGCATATTGCTGGCAGACATCGCGGATCGCATCTCCTCGCAACGAGCGTGGTTGTCGTTCTCGATGGACATAGCGAGCATGCGCTGCTTGCGGTCGTGCTCGGACAGTGCCAGAATATTCTGCGTCGCGGGCTCGATCGCTTCCGGTGTCACTTCCTGGCTGACTTCCGCTGTATCCAGTTGGTGTCGTTTTGACACCGACTGAGCCTCTGGCTTCCGCGACCGCTTGTTGCTGTATGGCTTGACCCACACTCGCTTGCCGTCCTCGTCGCGGTAGTGTCCACGCACCTGGGACTTGACGATATCGAGCACCAAGCGCGGGCCAGACAACGCCTTGCCAAGCATGTCCGATATATAGCCAGCATGCTTGTGCTCATCATCGCTCATCTCCTCCAGCTTCTTCTTGTCGCCGGGCTTCTTCACTTTGCGGGACAGCTTCTTGTAGTCCTTGGTCGCTTTCTTCTCGTCCTTGAGATCGTACTCCAGCTCGTCCTCGGTGCTGTCGAATTCCTTGTCATCTGGTTTGGCTACAGATTTCAGCATCTTCCCGTGGTACCTCCCGCTCTTGACCTTCTCGATGAACTGGTGCATGGGCATCGCAGTGATCTCGCCCGGGTACTTGTGCGTGTCGTAGTGCGCCAGGTAAGCATCGCGCGCATGCACTTCGCTATCAAAGCCGAGCATGACTTTGTCCTCGTCGAAGCCACCTGCGTCATTCTTCTGATGCACCACGTAGGCCATCGCTGCGTCATCGTTCGGGCCGACGTAACAATCGAGATGGTCGCCGTCCTTGCCCTCAGTGCCGAGGATATAGCCGTACGGCCAGAACATCTTAGTTTCCCACTTCTCTCCCGTGGGACTGGTACCGCGCCGACACGTCCCCTTGCGATTCTCAATGCTGATCCTGAGCCCCTGGAACTCGCGACGACCGTCGAGCTTGAAAGACTTCTCGACGTCATCATATCCGAACGCGCTGCGGTCTATGACCACAACCGCAGGAATCGCCCGCGCGTTGATGATCTTCATGGCGTCGTAGCGATGTCCACCCTCCAGTATATACGGGCCTTCGTCGTCCACCATTACGATCAGCGGACTGATCTCGCCGGATTCCCTGATATCCTCGCCGAGTTGCTTTGTGCGGGACGTCACTTCAGGCGGTGCAGGAAACTCGGACAATGGCACTTCACGGATACCGGGGAGCACAAAGTAGTCGGTAGATGATGCGCCGATGCTGTCCATATTCGGCACGTGCTCGCGCACGGTGCGACCGTCACACAAACCATTGGTGATGATGGGGTAGTTGGCGACAGCATGCCGTCGTGCAGCACTCCACGGCTCGTCATCCTCTGGCTGCTTCGTCCGCTTATCCGTATGCTGCCCCACATGCACCGTCTTGCCGTTGACCACCTTGTCGTACGCGCGGACGAGGGACTTGCCTATGCGCTTCGCAATCGACTGTTTTACCGGCTTTCCCGGTACCTCGGATGATTGCCCGGCTTTCCCGGATGATTGTGAGCGATTAGTAGATGATTGTGGATGATTAGCGAGCGATTGTCGCAGGCACTCGTTCCAGCCGATAATGCAGCGAGTGAGCACTTTCATGTACTCCATCCACTGCTGATCGTCCTTGGGCTTCATGCTGGCGAGCTTCTTGAATGCGTCGCGTCCCTGTCCCTGATGCCATGCATACGACACCGGCGTCGCCACGCGTATCTCAGCCACGAGCTTGTTGGGAAGCACCACTATACCGTTGTAACCAAACCGGCCCGTGCCAGTGGGATTATTGAATCGGTCGTCCTCGCTCACGATCTTGAACGTGGACTGGAGCTTCGCATAGACGTCCTGGAGCTCTTTATCGGACGTAACTAGTATAATTCCGCGCAGGATGTCCGATACCATGTCTGCGCGCCCGCCGTGCTCCTTGGTCTTGCGCGCCATGTCCTCCGGGCTCTTGGTATCCGCGAACACTGGCCCACGCAGCTTGACACCAGCAGACTCGAGATATGCAAGCGTATCCGCCTTGGTCTGCTCGTCCCAGGATGGCGCACAACGAGCCAGCATGTGCGCGAACGTGGGCAGGAACTCCTCGCAGCGCATCAATAGAGCATCCGCGTCGTTCACGGGCTGTAGCGGCAGCGGAGCGCAGTCAGTGCCCGGCTTGCACAGGTGCGGCGTGTCGCCCAGCCACTTGCGCAGGAGCTTGGCGTTGTTCTTCGCCGCGTTGCTGCCGGCACGCGCATAGTCGTACTGCTGCGCGTTCTGTGGTATAATAGAGCTGACAACATCCTTGGAGGTGGCTGCTTTGCCCGATCCCGCAGTAGTCGAATCGTATCGCTTCAACGCTGGCGAGAATGACTTGTTCCGATTGCTCGCCGCCAGCACAGGTCTAACCGCTGAGGTCTTCCGCTGGGAGGACTCCTGGGTATCCTGTCCCTTGGCAATAGCGATGGAGGCCCGCGAAGTGTCGCCCTCGCAGGCAGAGGAGATACTGAAAGGCTGGGAAGCTACAGATGCCGCCAAGGACATCCGCTGACGCTTGTTCATGAACGGCACCCCGCTGTGTAGAGGACGGTCGCGGCGTATCTCGCACTTTCCCGCGACTATTGACCCCTGCTAGTTACCGCGAGTCCGGTTTGATTCATCCCCGTGTCACACACTACATTATACCAGGAATCGCGGACAGATGCGCAGGACTACCTACGACATGCGCGTTGTGTCACACGCGTCCGCACCAGCCTGCTTACGTGCATGCACGATTGCACGATGAAAGCGTCGTGACGCTGCTGGCGCAGAGATGCCCAGCGCGCGCCCAATCTCCGGGAACGACATCTGCTTGGTGCAGCGCATCTGGATAAGTTCCTGCTCGGGCTGCGTGAGCTTGTTGAGGATTGCCTGTGCGGCCGCGTTGTCGACAATAGACTCGTCGGAGCATGAACCCTCCGGTATTTTCAAGTCCTCCAGATAGTCCACGCCAACTGCGCCGTCCCTGGAATGCAGGATGTGCCCATCGCGGATCGCATGACGGATCGCGCCGCGCACTACGATGTATATCCAGGTCATGAGCTTAGTCTTGTAGCCCTCCTGGTAGGTACGCAGTGCCTTGAGCACGCCACGCCTGCCCTCCTGCACTAAGTCCTCCAAGGGCCACATCGCGTGGACGTACGGACGCGCTATGCGAAATACCAGGCTATCCCACTGCTGAATATCGCCGTCGGTGACTACTGCTTCCATACCATCTCCTGACGCAAAACAGCCTACGAGCGTCGAGTCTCGCAGGCTGCGGGTCTTCCCGTGGGCCGTTATGTCGAGTAACGCCTACTTATTCATCTTCCACCATCGCAAACAGGTCGAGTGCTGTATTGCGACAATGCGGACTGAAGAACAATGCCTCGCGCATGCGGTTCTTCTTGCCGCGCGACTCCTCGCTGCCCTGGTTGCCATAGCCACCCTGTGCCGACCAGCAGTGGACACGCCAGCCATGTTTCAGCAGATCCTCGTGCTCCTCGTAGTAGCCAGCCAGCACCATGCGGTACGTTTCCTTGTGTCCACGCTCCAGTGCCCACTGTCGCACTTCGCCAGCCACGTCCATGCTGTCCTCTTTGTAGACAACGCAGCGCGTCGCATCCGTGCCATACGGCGGGTCAAAGAACATACCGCAGCTACCCTGCCCATCCTGCCAGTTACCGCCACAGACGCGCTTCCAGTCGCCACACACTACGCGGACGTAGCGCAGTCGCTCGGACAGCGCGCGGAACCATGCGTAGAGGTTTGTGCTGAACGGGACTTGGAGGAGCGATGCGTCGCCGCCATTGCCGACCGCAGGGCCAAGTGCGTGGATACCCTCACCAGAGCCTCCGACGTGGGGAATGCTACCGAGCGAGCAGACGCCGTCGCCGGGTCTGCTGATCTTGGGTATGCCGTCCACTGCTGGCTCGTCGGGGTGCGTCTGCGCGCCATGCACTCCCATGCCAGCACCGGACAGATGTGGGCGTTTCTCGCCAGCTAGACCACTGGCACAGACACCGTTGCCGCTGTGCGATACCGCAGGACGTGCGCCAGCGTCGGGTTCATCCATGCCAGGGATCGTCGCCATGCTGTGAATCCCTTTACCCCGGCTGGTCAAGTAAGGAATGCCGTCGGTCGCGGGCGTATCCGCTGCGTCGGCAACACCCTGCGCGCACACGCCATGACCACCATGTCCAACGCTCGGACGCTTGCCAGGATCAGCATCTTGCGCATCTGCCTGACCGAGCGCATGCACGCCAGCACCGCTACCGCAGACTTGTGGCATCTTGTCGGACGAGGATGGTTGCGGCGTATCTGCGGCAAGGCCCAGTGCGTTAACGCCTGCGCCAGTTGATGCCACCTGCGGGATGTTGTTGCCGCCACCCAACTCGGGTTCCGCGCCAGGAGCCTTGACCTTTTTGCGATCAAGCATCCCCGCGCCAATCCACTGGCTGGTTGCCCATATCCAGTAGCCAGCGAGCTCGACGTCGCAGTACTTCTCGTCGTCGATCAAGCGGGCAAGCAGCTCATCCTCGCGACGAATAAGCGCAGTACGTCGTGCAGCCAGGTCTGCGTGATTCACGGGCCAGTCGCATACCTTGGCGAGCTCGTCGGGATACCACTGCATGGCACGCCAGATATTTGCAATATGGCCGTCCTTGTCGCACACCGTCTCGATGTGCGTGCCTTGTTTGTAGCCGGGACGTGCCAGGAGCACCGCGCCACTACCAAAGAATGGTTCGATGTAGTGTTTCGGTTGTCCTAACGCCTCCCAAACCTCGTGGGCGCACTTTGACTTACCCCCGAAAGTAAGGTACAGGTGCTTTTAACTGCACGAGTACACCTCCCGAACCCGCCCATGGGCTGTATTTAGACTATACCGCATTGTGCTCCTCCCTTACGATTGTGCGCGCTACGCCGTTCAAGATGCGCCATACATGTCCCATGGCAACACCGTGCTTTCGAGATAATTGCGAATAAGACATTCCGTCTGCGCGATCCCGACGCATAGACTCCAGCACAGTCTCATCGAATTTGAAGTTCCAATGCTTGCGTCCGCGCTTGTAATTGCCCGCTTCGCGCGAGCCATCCTTCATGCAATATTGGTGTGGCTGCCGTCCCTTTACAATCTTGTCGCGATTGTTGTCTGCCTTCGTTCCCAACCAGAGGTGATCGGGATTTACGCACCCAGGCTTATCGCCACCGGGACAGTTATGAAGAACGCACATGCCCTCCGGTACTGGCCCGTTGACCAGCTCCCACGATACGACATGTGCGCGTGCGTTGACTACATTGCCATTTGCGTCGGTGTATCCGAATGCACCGTAGCCCTTGTTGCGTTGACTAGCCGTCCACAGCCAGCATCCATCGGGATGTGTCTTGTCGACCTTCGCCCAGAATCGCGCCGGCGTTTTCGGATCAGTAATCACTTGGTACTGTGCCCCCCCAACACCCATACCATTATAGCACATCGCCTACGATTTGTCAAGTGGCTTGTGGACGTAGTAGTCTTCCAGGTGACACTTACAATTACTTAAACACTTTGTGTTCTCCCCCGGAAGTATGTGGTGCTCGTTGTACCAGGCGATGAACTGCCGCGGCGTCCACACGCGATTCTCCAGCTCAATGCAGGTCTCGCAGTGCTCTGCCTCGTCCAGCACCCACTTGATGCGTCGCATGTCGGACAGGTTCGCATTGACCATGCCCAGCCAGAACAGGCCCGGCAGCGCGTCCGCGTACATCCGCATCCGCTGCATATACGGCATCGTCCCGCGCTCGTTCTCGATATCGTTGAGGAACCCCTTGAGGTACCTGTACTCCTTGTACCGCGCCTTCACGAGCTCACGCTCGTCGGCCTTCGTCAGCTCCTCGTACTTCCCGCCTGTGCGCAGTCCCTCTTTGTACGCGCGTCGGTAGAAGTACCTGATGTCGCGCTTCATCCACCACTCGACTGATCCCCTGGTGCGTGTGCCAGCCTGGAACTCCTCCAGCGTCTTCTGCATGCGCTCGTTCATCTCTTCGAGGTCGTGTCCGAGCTCGCGCAGGGAGTCTGCCTGCATTGGCGTGCGCGTGACGATATGCGCGCCGAGTGCCTTGGCGATATCGGCTATTACGTCGGGATCGCCTATGATCTCCATGCGTCGCATTACGTCGCCCTCCACCAGTTCATCTCCCGCCACGTCGTGCGCATGACGTTGTCGGGAAGCTCTCCCTGGTTCCACGCGGCGTCGAGCAAGTAGACCTGCTCGCACGCCTGCGACAGCAAACACGCGTTAACATATCTGTCCTCGACAAAGCACAGCAGTCGCTCCTCGCGGGCCACGCTCCGCTTGTCCTCGTTGAATATCAGGTCGTCGTATGGGACATCATAGCGATGCAGCCACTCCCTTGTCAAGATGTGGACTGGCGGGTGCGCGCCCTTGACCCAGCTCGACATGCCCTCGCGTGAGCCCCTGGCGGTGACCAGCACGACGTCGTGTCCGCACTGAATCATCCTGCGCAGGCTATCGATGGCATAGTCCATCGGCTTGATGCTCTCCCAAAACGCAGGCTGGCGGAATAGATCGCGGATAAACTGCTCGGTTGCGTCCGGCCAGATATCCCAGCACGCCCAGTCCACCCAGTGCTGGAGATTGGTGTCTGCCGGCACGAGCTTCTCGATCTGGAACACGTCCAGCATTGCCTGCTGCGTATTGGCGACCACGCCGTCGATGTCTATTCCGATTCGCATCCCTGTCTCCCTGTCGTTCCGAGGAAGTCGTTGATCTCCTGCTCGGTCACAAACACGTGCGACCAGTTGATCTCCATGATCCGGTTGTGGTTGCCCATGCGGATTTTGACGTTGACGACATTCTGCTCAGGGAATGAATCCACGATGCCCACCCACGCGTCATTGCCGACCACTGCCCACACCTGCTGGCCCGCGCGCAGCGCGATTGCACCCTGCGTCACTGGTCGCGTATCGTAGTGGTCGTTGGCTTTCTCGCGCGCGTACGCCTGCGCCAGGATCGAGTAGACCGCGCGGTCACACAGTGAATCCGCCACACTCTCGTTCTGTGGGCCTTTGTTCTCCAGTCGCAGTGCCTTGAGCCTCGCGCTCTTGGTCGCGATGAACATCTCCAGCACGATTGGGACGTCTGCACCTATTGCCGCGGCAACCTCCTCGAAGTTGCTCCAGGGATTGCCGCCGTGCGTGTAGTCCGCACCCTTGCGCAGGTTCGTGTCGATGATCTCCTCGATGCAGTAGGCGAACGCGGGGTTCACCTGGCACAGCTTCTCGAACTTCTCGAATACGCGCTGTGCGTAGCCGGGCACATCCAACTTCTCGTCGTTCATCATCCCCTCCGTTACGAATCACCTACACATGTTGACAGGTGCAGGTACTTATGTCAACTACTGCTTGACCGCTGCCTCCAGCGCGCCCTCGTTTACGAGCTCTTCCTCCGCCGCCTTGCGTAGCGTTTGCAGATCAGCCAAGTCGCGCCCCTGCTCGTCCTGCTTGGGCATTCCCTGCCACAGCATCGAGCTAACCCTGCGCTCAATCTGCCAGAAGCGATTCACGGTCGCATGCGCCTTCCTCCGGCCGTGAACGGCGAGCAGTGACTCTGCGTCGATAGGCGTGGCAGTAACGCAAACGGTCATCACGGGATGCTGCTGCTTCTCGTTGAGTTCCCCGGCACGCATACGGAACGTAGCCATGTCCAGCACGTAACCAGCCGCTCGTCGATACCACGGCAGCGACGCAGCCTCCACGTACGCATCGTGGCACAACTTGGACACCTGCTGCTCGAAAGCGATGCGGCGAGTGAGGTCTGTGTTGGATTTCAGCAGCACGTCGCCACGAATGATCGCCTGGTCGCGCTCATCCTTGAACTTGCTGGCGTGTCCCTGCATGATGCCGACCATCTTCTCGGTAGCCGCCAACTCCAGTTCCGCGTGCGCTCCGGCATCGATAGCAGCTATGCGCAGGCACTCAAGCTTCTCGCACTGCTCCTCGAGTTCCTTGACTGCGGTCGTCGCAGTATCGCGCTCACACTCAAGACACTCGCAGATCTCGTCGAGCTCCTTGATCTCGTGGTACTGCTCGACTGCCTTGGCTGCGTTGAGCTTCGCCTGTTTGCGCCACCACTTGAGCTTCTTCTCTATGGCTGTCATTGTCCCCTCCGAAACATTCCTCGACCCATTGTCTGTACTGCCCTGCCGTGGCATTCTCCCACGGTTCAGGGAATAGGCTATACGTACTGCCCACCATCGATACGATCCCAGTTGGTATACGGGAAGTCCGCATATAGGTCTGCGACACCACCCTGGTAGACCACGAAGCCGTTCGCCCACTTAGCGTGGACGGTCTGGCGCATGGCCCGGTAGTCAATGAGCTCCTCGTCGAACATCCCGCCAGTGTCGATGATAATCCGGCCGTTGTCCGCGTGTCCCTTGTTTGCTTTGTGGCTGTGTGCCGATATGACGTGCTTGTTCTGCACGAGCGCGAGCCTGTTGGCAACGGAGAGTGGAAGCGTGCGGTAGGATGCGGGGTGAACGATCAGCCACTCGTCGTCGACGATGGCATGTGTGTATTGCGACCAGGTCAGCTTACCTGGGTCAAACTCAAAGGTGAGTCCGCTGCGACGCGCATACTCGCACAGGATACCATCGAGCACGCCAGAGTATGTCATCTGCCCGTCGGTCAGTCGCGCAAGGCGCGCTTCGTGATTACCGGACATGTACCATATCCTGTCGAACGACTGGTAGAGTCCCCACAGGAAGTTGGCTGCACCAAGCAGCTCCTTTGACCACGGACATTCTGGATCGCCTCCCCATCCCGAAAAAGCGTGCATGTCCAGACCATCGCCTGGTATGATGATCTCTGTCAGTCCGCGCAGCTTCGCCACCTTCAGCATCCGCTCAAACCATATCTGCGAGTAGAACGGAGCGTGGAAGTCTGTGGCAATCATGTAGCCGCTGCGCGAGGTGAATTGCCAGTAGTCAGTATACCTCTTTAGGTCGCCGTTGTCAAGTCCGAGTTCATCGTCCTTGTTGGCGGGATGGTTGGCATACTTCCGGGGGGCTTTCCCCTCCAGAATCAGCTTCCGAATGTAGTGCTCAGCCTTATTGATCGTGGTATCGAAAGTCCGAACGAGTTCATTCGTAGTCGCGCCACACAGATACATCCGCAGGAATCGTTCGGAATCAGATGGTGTCCAAGCCAACCTATCGCGACCGACGCCTGGTTGGTTTGCTTGCCGGTACCTCGATCTGCGCGAGTGTGGTCGCGCCGATTCGATGGTCGCGGACGTGTCGAGCGTCGTACGGTGCGTCTCCTGGTATTCGATCTCGTCGGGTCACTGCTTTTCTCCCCTCGTGAATCACGACCACTTGCATTTTGCCTATGGCCGATGGATCGATCTCTCCAACCAGTATACCATGCCAGAGGTCAAGAATGCAACAATCAAAGTCGCCTTTCGCGCAAGTAAACTGGCCCTCGTGGTCAGTCGCAGTGCGTCCGGCGCAGCGATTGCACTCGCCTGATATGTGGTCGTACGCAGTCGCGCGCGCTTCCCTGCACGTCTGGCAGTCGCAGCGTTGTCCTGGCTGGGGTTCTGGCTCGTGGATACAGTCGGTCATGGTCTTACTCCTTGGGTTTCATGTGCTGATGCCATGCTGAATGGAGCACATGGAAGCCCAGTGCCTTGCCGGGGTCTGTCGCGTTGCTCGCCATCCTACTCAGGTATTTAGCACCCGCTGCGAATCCCTCTTTGTGAGGCATGTTAGACAACTTCATTATGTGTCCCGCAAACTCCTCGTGTGCAGCATTGTAGCCGTTATTTACTGCGGTATCCCATCCGGTCCCACCTTGTACCGCATTGTGATGCGCATTCGCAATCTTAGCGAACCCGTCCTGCCCCTGTGGGCTACCAGCGTGCGACAATGTTCCCCGCATGAACATCCCCTTGTCGCCAGTGCCGCCGAAAGCCTTCTCGATATCATCCCCCGCGATCTTGTCCGCCATGCTCTTGATAAGGTCGTCACGTCTACTCATGGTATATCACCTCAATTGTGCTCCTGCGCGATGCAAGGCTCTTCTCTGTCTGCTCACCCGGCTTCACGAAAGCGGGCTTGTCTGCCGGCGGCTTGCCCGGTACCTGCTGTCCTGGCGGGATGAAGTCACCCTGGTCTTCTGCGCCAGGGTCTTCCTGTCCGTCGCCCCCACCCGGCATCATCGGCTGCTGCGGCTGATTCTTCATCATCCACGCTTGGAAGTGCGACGGGTTCACTGGGACGTCCGAGAACTCATGCTTCTCCATGTCCATTGACTTCTGTTCCTGCGCTGGCGTGGTAAGCCCGGCCATCAGCCGTTCGTTCGCCAATGCTATCTCGCGCTCCTCGTCCACGCCGTCCAGGTTGACCCACTTGAATATATACTTCTTGTCGGGGTACATCTGCCAGAGTATCTTCTGGTTCATGAGCTTGGAGATGACCTTGCAAAGCGGCTTGAGCCCCCGATCGGTCGACGCGTCTATGCGCGACTGCGGGTTCGCCTGTCCACCCAGCGAGTTGGCTTGCGGAGCCCATGACTGCATACCGATCTCTTCGGGATGGATGCAGAATATGGAGCAGAGCACGGTAATCAGAAACGCCAAGTACTGGTGGAACTCCATGTCCCTGTTGCTTGCGCGTAGCGGCACGTACGTTGCGCCCTGTCCGCCCGCTGTCGCGATAACCGGCGTGTGCCACCAGTTACCAGGGCCTTGCATCTGTGCCGTCCACTGTCGCCTGAACGCGTCGAGCATCTTCTCGCTCATCTGCCCTGATATGCTCAGGATACCAGGCGGCACGCTCGACGACGTGAAATACTGCCTGTTATAGCTCATACCGAACAGGATGCCCGATATGACGTCCATCACTTGTTCGAGCTCAGGGGTTCCGTATCCCAGGCGGTACTCGTTGGTGGACGGGTTCCTGACGCCGTGCGCTATCTCTTTCCAATCGTACTCTTGGACAACCTGTCCAAGCTCCATCTGCACCGCATACACGCGCTTGACGTTGGTCATACGAGCCTGGTATGCATTGTCACCCTGCTGCTCCACTAAGCGCACACGTGCAGCGTCTACAGGCGCAAAGCAGGCCACGGGATATTTGACCGGATTAGTGCCCGGTATGATTTCAAATGTCAGCGCATCGAGCTCCAGTGAGTCGCGTGTGACCGCACGTACGAAGTCCTCGAAGTCTGTGCCATCGCGCTCTGCTGGCTCAACGAATCCGCAGTCCAGGATCATATCCTCGAGTTTGCGGCACTCGTCTTTCTCTTCCTTGGTTGGCTGGTGATCAGGATCGCGCGTGGTAACTTTGAAACCTACATCCGTCTTGCTCTCTGGTAGCTGGCAAAGTGCAGCAGTCCTATTGACGCGCGTATTGATAATCGCGCCAACAGGCGGGCACTTCGCCGACATGCTGCGCAGCGTGTCCTCGGACAAGCCACCAGCAGCACTACGGTCGCGCACACCCTGCCACATCGCAACGTACTCGTTGCTCGACATGGGCTTGGTCTTCTGATCCGCTGACCCGAACGACTTGTTTATGGGATTGGTATCGAGCTCATTCTGGAGCTGCGCCAGCCACTCGGCGAACTCGCGAGTCAGCACGCCACCAGGTGGTGCGCCGACCGCAGGAGTCCATATTCCGCTGTTCGTCTGCTCCCAGCTACTATAATCAGCCACGTGGGCCTCCGGTTATTTTACTGGCTTCGCGTTGCTGAGCTCCTGCGGAGACCAGCCAGGCTTGGTCTTGTGCTGCATGTGATTCTGCCATGAATGTCTGAGCGTGCCGTATCCCATTGCAAGGCCCGAGTGGTGCTCCGCCTCGTTTGCGCCTGCGACCGAGTTGGCCTGCTTCATGTGGAATTGCTCTTTCTTGCCCAGGTAGTTATCCACGTTGTGGTAACCTTCTGCGTGTGGCAGGTGTCCAGTCTTGCCGAGCTTGGCGACGAGGTTTTCGTGTGCCTCGTGGAACCCCGCGTGAAAACTATTCCCAGTGTTCTGCCCAGTATCGCTGGTATCCACTTCAATATGCGATCCCATGCGGCGATGATCTGCGGCCACATTCGCAAAGCCGGACTTCTTGCCGCCCCAGCTACCGGCGTGTGCCAGTGTACCCGGCGTGAACATGGCATTCAGCTGATCCAGTTCCGCTACGAGCGCGGGATCATACGTGATCGCGAGCTCTGTCACGATGGGATACCGCACGGCAGTGATCCTGCTCCACCAGCGACGTAACATTAATCCGCACCAGACTTAGCATACATGGCAATGGATATGGTACGGTTTCCAGTAGCCTCTGCGCTGTTGCTGACCACCAGCCTCATGTCGCCCAGGGCAAAGCCGTTCTCGATCACGGTCATGCTGCCCTCGTGGATCACGCCTGCCGTCGTGCGCTTGTCAAACTTCCCGCTCGTGTGCGTGATGCCGTAAGCGTCGTTGCTCATCAGCGCGAAGTTGAGGTCAAACTCGGTCGCGGGGTTCGTGCCCATCAGGACGTACTCTTTGTCGATGACCGTCGGCGTCTCAAATAGACCCAGGTTGAGATCGAACGCGGCGTCGTCGACGGCGGTAGCCGCGACGAGCACGCTACCCGTGAGACCCGACGCATTCTCTGCACTGAGCGTCGCTGTTCCGCCACCGTTGCCGGTAACTGTACCGCGCGCCACCAAGTCCGCACCACCCATATCAGCGTCCTTGTAGAGGCTCACACGGGCATCATCCGGGACGGCCGTGAGGTCAAGCTGGAACGCGGCGTCAGGAACAACCGAAGCGATGATGTCAACCGTGCCGCTGATGCCTGATGCGTTCGCTTCAGCGATCACAATGGCTGCGCCTCCAGCGTTTTCTACGCTCAGCGCAGTCGCCACGAGCTCGGTCTTTGCGGCATCCTTGTACAGCCAGACCTTGCCATCGTCCGCCTGCACGTCCACGGCAATCGATATGTCGAGGTCTTCCACTGCGCTGGCGACCAGCGTCATGCTGCCGCTAATGCCCGAGGCATTCTGCTCGGCCAACGTGACCGTGCCGCCACCGTTGCCAATCTTGCTGCCCGCCGCGACCAGTGCTGTGCATGCGATATCCGAATATACGCTCACTGTCGCGTCGTCGGGTGTGATGGTAATAGCCAGGACGATGGTTGCATTATCAACCGCAGCAGCCTCCAGCGTGACAGTGCCCGCGATACCAGAGCCATTCAGCTCGGCCAGCACGAGTGCTCCACCGCCATTGCCAACCTTCGTGCCGCCACACACCTCCGCGCTGCGTCCGATGTCCGAATAGACATGCACGGCTGCGTCCGCCGCCACGGCCGTCAGCGTTAGTACGACGTCCACCTGCGCTGCTGCGGCAGCGACAATAGTGACCTGTCCCGATAGCCCCGACCCGCCTTGTGCCGCCAGCGTGACATCCTGGGGTGCTCCGGCAGTCTCGTTGCCCACGGCAGTGCCACGTGCTACAAGCTGGTCGCGTGCAGCGTTCTTGTAAATGCTGACTTGTGCGTCGGCGGGTACAGCAGTCATCTGTACGTCAACGTCCGCGTCGGGCACGGCAGCAGGGATAATCGTCACAGACCCCGTGAGCCCGGAACCATTCTCCTCTGCCAGCGTTACCACCTGCGGTGCGCCTGCGGTTTCGTTGCCCACGGCTGTTCCTGCCGCCACCTTGTTGAGCAGCCCCGCATCCTTGTAAACGTTGATCACTGCGTCATCCGGTGTAATCGTGATAGCCAGCACTGTGGCCGAGGACGACGCGGCACTAGCTATCAGGTCAACTGTGCCGGTGATTCCCGATGCGTTCTGCTCGGCGAGTACAACCTGCCCGCCACCGTTGCCTACAAGTGGGCCTTCCGCTACAAGCTGAGTCCGCGCGACGTCGTCGTAGACGCTGACGGTCGCATCGTAGACCTGGTGCGGCGTAATGGTTATGTTGCTCTGCGGCGTTGCGGCCGCTGCCAGCGTCATGGTACCGGAATAACCGCTGCCGCCTACCTCTGCAAGTACGACTGCGCCTCCGTTGTTGCCAGCTTCAGAGCCCTGTGCGACCAGAGTCTCTCTGGCAGCATCGGAATAGACGCTCACGATGGCATCGCCACCGAATATCGTAATGCCTATATACAACGGCACAGCATCCGTCACGCCAGCGAATGCCCAGTTAGAACAATCAGCCTCGGCATCGCCCACTTCCTCAAATGTAAAGTTGCCAGCATCAGGAGCGACGACGACACTGGGATAAAGCGTAGTAGCTGCGATTATCCCCGCAAACGCCCAGTTGGATAGCTCGTTCAGTGCATCACCGGTCTCGTCTATAATGAGCGCGGTGTTATTCGCGATGGAGAGGTCGACGTAAACCTTGAGTGCATCCGTGTTTCCTGCGACAGCTCCGTTGAAGTCCCATGCCGACAACTGATTGGCACCGTCATTGCTCTCCACGTAAGTGAACTCGTCAGGATGCGCAACAGCGTCAACGTTCGCGTACAGCACGAAGTTGTCGGTATTGCCTGCGTTAACACCCGCGAAGTCCCACGCGCTGAGATCGGTCTCATCGTCGCCCGCCTCGCCTACCAACCACTCATCGGTATGCGGGTCAACCACTATGCTGGGGTAAAGCGTGGTGGGTGCCACAATGCCCGTGAATCCCCACGCACTGCAATCTGCGCCAGTATCGCCGGTCTCGTCTATAATCAACGCGGTGTTGTCTGTGATCGTAATCTTGACGTAGAGCGTATCGTCGTCGGCCAACCCGTCAATATCCCAGTTGGAGCACTGTCCCGCGACGTCGTTGCTGTCGACGATGGTCAGCACTGCGGTATTGTCCACGACGGTCACTTTGCCGTAAAGCACCAGCGCATCACTATTGTCTGCGTCGACGCCATGAAGCTCCCAGTTGTCAAGCTGGTTGCCGCCATCGCCGGTCTCCACGACGGTAAACTCGTCGGGATGCGCGATGATATCCAGTGCGCCGTAGAGCTTGAAGTCATCCGTGTTACCCGGCAGAGCTCCCTGAATCATCCACTGCGTGAGCTGATCCAAGTCGTCGCCACTCATGGCCACGGGGAAGAGCACGCTGTTGATCGCCTTCGTGTTGGGCACAAAGACTGTGAACTCCGGCCCGGCCTGTGTATACGCCACCGCCTGGCTGTCCGCCACGCGCAGCCTGCCGTCTGAGCTCGCGTAGATGGGAACCATCTGGTTGCGACCTTCGTCGTATCCCCACAGTCCCGCTGCGATTCCCTTGGCGAAGTGCATGACGTCGTATATCATCTGAGCTATCATGGATGCCTCCTAACCCTTATCTGGCATGTGCTTGTGCCAGAGCTCGTGCAGATGCTTGTAGTTCTGCGCCTGCTTTGTGTCTGCTTCCGAGTTGCGAATGGCAGACGCTTCTGCCACTTTTGCGCTCAACCAGTTGGATACCGACCGATGGGCGATGCCATGTTTTCCGCTCCCGCGCGAATATACGTGATCCTCGAAATCGCGGTGCGCCTGGACGCGGCTGGCGATTTCAGATGGAGTCATTTTGCCGCTTATCGCGCCAAAGTAATCGCCTGCTATCTTTTCGCGAGGAGAGTCGCCTGCTGCTGCCGAATGATAAGATGCAGCCAGCGTAGGAGTATGCGTGAATTTCGTACGCGCAGTCCGCAGGTACCCTGCCTTGGTAATGTCTGGATTATCGAACGCTTTGTGAATCCTCGCCCTCTGTTCGTCTGTTAGCATGCTGCCTCCTAAATAAACCCTGCCCATCCGGTGTAGATGTTGAGCCCGGCAGCGATTAGCGCGTAGTTGATGGCATGCGCAAAGTGGTCGGGCTTCGTGTGCACGTATATGTATTCTACCTCACCAGTCTCCATTCTGGAACCGTTAACGATGGTCGTCTTGGCGCGCTTGATCTTAGCGATGCCAGTGAGGTGGTCTTTCATCAGCTTCACGATGGGGACGCGGCCGTCGGGCAGCCATATCCCGTTGCCGCGCCCGCTGGCAGTGCTCAGGAATCGGTCAACCACGCGGTCGAGCGTTTCAGTGCGGTTGACGGACACTTTCATGCCGTCGTCCAGCCTGTCCTGGAGGTTGCTGGGTGTGGGCGTCGCGTTCTCTTGGAAGTAATCCTGCGCGCCCACCACGTGATACTGGTGGTCGCTGTCCGCTGCAATAGCGTCCTTCTGCGTCTCCGAGTAGTAGCACATGAAGAAGTGGTCAGGGAATGCCTGGCAGAGCTTCCTGGCGTCGTTCTTGTCCGGCATGGCGTCAACCACGCCCACGATGTCCCTGTATAGCTGACACCACTGGATCAGCGCGGGCCAGGGATCGGGATCGTCTATCACGATGGCGTTGATTATCTTGGCCATGCCGGTGTTGGGATCGATGGTAATCGCCACTGCGTGGAGCTGGTCGCCTTGGTCAACGCCGATAAACACACCCTTACCAGTGCGCAGCAAATCCCAGTCACCCTCGCACTGCGCCAGGATGTCGTAGTTCAGCGGCATCCGGTCGCCAGCATAGGGCATGCCGAGCTTGGAGTTGTAGAACTCAGGGATGTCGCGCGTATTCTTCCACGTCGTCCACAGCTTGCGCATGGATACGCCACGCTCAGGGTAGACTGCGCCAACGCCGAATAGCTGGCTCAGGTGGTAGCCACGGATGTCCTTGTTCTCTGGATGACGCGGTATCCAGCCAGTATACTCGCCCACTACTGCCGGCGCGCACACATTGAGCCTATCCGTCCCGCACTTGGGACAGCGCAAATAGACGTCCTCGTCAGTATCGCCAGCGTTGTCTATGCCAATACACGCGGGGAATATGTCCTCCAGGACTATGCCCTCTGGACAGCCACACGCCACGTGCCAGTACCGCTGATCAGACCGCTGCCACTCGATATCGATCCCATAGTCCGGCAGCGTCGGCGTCGACAGCTCCATCCGCCACTGGTACGGCGAGTGGGACATACGCTCGATGGCCTGCGCCTTGTTCGCGGGATTTGCCTCGTCGAGCTCGTCCATGATAACGAAGTCAGCCGGGATGGACTTCACGCGGCCCTTCGCAAACATACCACGGAAGTATAGCAGACTCTCGCCAAGCTGACGCAGGTGGACGTTGTTGATATCGTTGGACTGGCTGGACAAGTGCTCGCATCGCTCTATAGCAGGCTTCACTCGAGTGTTGCTGAAGTCGGCGACGTCGCCATCAGTGGGGAATGCATAGATGCCGGTGACGAGGTGTGTGTCACAAGCCCACAGCGCAAACGAGATGGCCCACTCACTGGCTCCCATCTGCGCTGCCTTCTCGAATATCATCGTCTGCTGGGGATCAGCGTACATCTCCCGCAGATACTCATGCCCATCAAACGAAAACGGCTGGTACTGGGAATCTACGCGCAGCTCGCGGTATTTCTGCACCCACTCAAGCAGGGATACTTGAGCCTTAGCATCCAACGCAGCCAGAGCAACAATCTTGTCCTTGATAATCCGTACATGCTGCTCAATCTCCTGTTGCTGACGGGGACTCAGCTTGTCCTGGTGTAATGCCAGCAGCCTTGAGTATTCCTGCAACCTCGGCCAAGTGTCCTTCAACAGCTCCGGCAGGATCGACTTGTGTGATTGCAATGGAGGCATTAGTTCTCAGGTCACCCATCTCTTCGGCGATGTTCTTGAGTCGCGCGCACTCGTCGTCATGGCGTTTGCGCTTGCGCTCTAACTGCGCAATCCTAGCATACTCAGCCAGTCGCTCCCGCTGCTGCACAAACGGGATACCGCTGTTGACCAAGTCTTTGTTCTGCGCATCTTTGATTTCGGCGATCCGGTCGGCGTGCGTCTTCTTGTAGACGTCCAATAGCTGCGGCGATATCTTGCGATCCGTCTCAAACTCTACCTGAAACGCCTCATTGATTATTGTTCCAGGCCAACGCAGCGACAGACGCACTAGTATCCACTCTTTCTGCTCCTGAGTGAGCCGTGACGCGTGAAATTGCCCCTTCTGCACACTCTTCTTGCGCACAGGCTTCGCGGTCTTGCTATTATCGTCTGTCGGTTTCTGTTTCGTTGCCACTTCCATGTGCCATCCATGAACATAGCTATGCCTCGATTGCTATGGAGCAATCCAGAATTGCTATGGAACTATCTCGAAATTGCTATGGTAGTTGGTATACCAAGTGTGTTTAACCTGTGTCCGCCACGCGTGCTACCCCGCTCAGGTTCTGCTCCCACAACACACAGCCAAACTCCAGCGCGTTGATAAAGCCGTTGTCGGGATTGCCAAAGACGATATGTATCTGCGCGCACCCGATCCCGTTGTTGCTCTTGCACATCGCGCAGCAGTGCTTGGTCTCCGCTGGCTGTATCAGCGACTTATACCTCTCAAGCTCGCGCCCAGACAATATCTCGCAGTAATATGCGACATTGTCCTTTAACTCCGCACGCGCAATGCGAGCTTTGTTGTAAAGCCATTTGAGCACATCGTCAGCGCCCGCGGCGACCTTCTGTTTGTATATCGCGCGAATGCGGTTGCATTCCAGTGCTGACTCCACAACATCCATCCGCTGCTTGATCATGTCGATATCGCGCTCTGCGCGTTGCGCCTGGGACTCTAGCGACTGAATCCTCTCATCACCAAACATATCATTCCCTCCACGTCGTTATAACTCACCCATCAGGTCTGTCCCTGCCGCCAGGTGCATGGCAATCCCTGCGACCAAGCACGCTACTGCGCCATTGAATATGATATCGCCTATTGGCGGCCGCGACATAAACAACATAGCAGCAAACGCCAGCACACAACTTGCCACCAGCAATCTGTCACCAAACTGTTCACGCGTCATCGCGTTATCTCCCCTCCTGCGCCAAGCTGCACGCTCAATGGCGGCAGCGGTCGGGATATCTCCGTCACGTACCCGCAGCGCATACAATCCACTCGCACTCGGTCTGTGTTATACGTTGGATCGAGCTGTCGCACGCGATCCCCAAGCTGTTTGATGATCTTGTCTTTCATCGCGGAGATGTCGAGCTCTTCCTCGTATGCTGCGATGCGCTCCTCAATCTCGTCCGCGACCACGTCCAGCGTCGCGAGCTCGGACAGATGCATCCAGTGGTACATCGCGCCGAATATCAGTCCCATGCCTGCTACGCCATGCGTGTCCGCATAGTCGCCCCAGAACCCGCCACGTTGAAACGCTACGATCCCCGGCAGCGTATTGACTGGCGTGTCCTCTGGCAGTTTCAGCACCTTGATGATATCCCGGATCGCGTCCGTGCAATCAACCTTGACTGGCTTCGCCATCACTTGCCCTCCCGCACGAATTCAAAGTGGCGCAAGAAGTCTACCGTTGGGTAGCGAAAACGCCATTGCACGGGATTGTTAGCCATGCGCGTGAACACACACAGCGCGGTCACCTTGTCGATTCGCTCCTCCGCTCCATACTGGTTGCCGCGCTCCAAGTGGTATACCTTGCGCCACACATCGCCAGCCTTTGGTTGTCTATCCGGTTGCGCCATCACTTCCACCCCGACTGAATGATTGGTGAGTGCTCCTGTCTATCGTGTGTCTGCGCCACGCGTCCCGCCATCCACCATCCGCACACAAATGCGATCAGCAGCACTACCACCCACTTGTTCGGATTCAGCCATAGGAACTCATTCTTGTTCTGCGCCATTGTTACCCCTCCAGATTTCCGCAGGCTTCGAGGAGGGATGCGCCCACGGCTAGAAGTTTGCCTGCCTGCCAAATATGCACCTGGGTGTCGCGCGGCAGGGTAGATATGGAGGTGCATCCCATCGCCAACAGCTTCTCCGGCTTGTCGAACTCGAGGGCTTTATCGTGGTCATCGTAGTTGTTTGACATGTCTACTCCTCTCGATCCGACAGCGACTCCATTGGCTCAAACTGTGTCTGCTCTGGCTCCGTCCTGCCGTCCTCGCTGGTCAGATAACCCATCGTGACGTTGACTGCGCAGTTCTCCAGCCACGTGCTGCATATCGACAGGCAGGTATACAGCCAGACGCGCTGCTCCATCGTGAGCACCAGGTCTGTGTTGCCCGTCCACCACGTGCCGCGCACTATCTGCTCGACCGTGAACTTGAAATGCTTCCACTTGAGCGTTGGGCCAGTGAGCCAGACCTCGTTCCTGGCAACCTGTGGGCTCAGGTATAGCTGGTCTCCGTTGAGGTTCTCGAAGTAGAACTCGCTGTTCCACACCCACTCGCCGACCTGTGCCATCATCGCCATTGCGTCGATGCGCTTCTTATCGAGCAGGACTGCGCTCTTCTCCATGTCGTTGAGACTACCCTTTGCCACTGGTATCTCCTCCCGTCAACTTATCGTTTGCTCGCTGCTTAAACCACTCCGCGTCGCTCCATCCTGCACACCACGCATGGAAGAATCGACTCGAGTGATTCCTACCCACGGTCGTATATGGACAAGCTTCCAGCGGCACACCACTGCGGTACGCCGTCGCACCCTTGTTGTATGCGCCAAGCTCTGCCTTGCCGCGGCAGCGTTCTATGCCTGTCCCGTCACTCGCCACCGATATCCTCCAGCTTGATATCTTTCAGACTGTCCGCGATCTGCTGCGCCATCATCAGCTCCGGCGTCAGCGCGCTCCGCTCGGATAAAGGCATAAGCGTTGACTTGCGTCGCTGCTCCTGCTGCCACCACGGGCCTTGTCGCGCCAAGTCCTGCACGTAGCACATGGCTGCAAACGCGTTCCCCTGGTATGGCACTGCGCGATCATCAATGTAGGCTATGGCGATGGGCTTCTGGCTCGTGGCGTGATCGAATGGCAGCTTGTGTTGAAGTGCCCATCGCGTCACCTGTGTTGCGCTGCGCGTACTCCACGGCACCACCCGGTATCCTGCGTCGCGTAGCTGCTCCAGCAGGCTGCGTCCCTCGTCCGTGGGATCACCTATCCGCGTGATATCAAAGCGACCATCGTACTCCGCCAGCACGCCGTCGACGTCCACTGCAACCGTGGGCCTGTCGTCTCGCATGTCCTGCTGGTCTTTGTCTAGCACCTGCGTCTCTGTCATAGCCATGTCGTCTTCCCCCTCAGCTTGAGTAGTACCAATCCGGTGAGTCCATCGCTCTTGTCTGATACCGACAGCCTGGCTGCGTCTACGTCCTCACGTAAGACATCCTCGAACGCTCCAGCCAATGCTTCGTCGACCCATCCCACACCACGAATCGTCGGTGACGCCACCGGATATTCGCATCGCATGATATGTCGACTCCCGCACAACAGCGCGAATGGCTCGTCGGTCGTGCTATGCGCCCAATAGTTCCAGCCGAGCGAGTGGCAATATCGCGGCACGTCTGCTGTCCCGTTCAGCCCCTCCGCGATCGCATACGCATCCTCGAACTTCTCATAAACACGGCAGAGATCAACCGGCCACCAGGAATCGTTTCCGTCAACCTTTATGCTCACCATCGAGTGAGTGCCCGTATACTTTACGATCCCATGCACTGGTCGCGTGGGCATCTCCTCAATCAGATACCAGCAACTGTCGCCCGCGTTCAGCATCAGTACACGTCCTTCCCGTTGCGCCACGCATACCTTGGTTTGCCGGCAGCCATCCACATCATGATCGCGACCAGCAGTGGTGCGAAGTCGTTGGGCTTGAGTGCGATGTTCACGCCAAGATACCTGATGCATATAGCATGTTCGTGCGAGGATAACCACACCCACTTCGTCAGATCGACGCACAGCGCGCTATGTGCCAGCGCAGCCTCCATGATAGCCGTCTGCCCGCGCACAAACTCCGCCAGCGTCACGGGGTCGGTCATCGATACCGTCATGGGTTCCCGCTTGCGCACCGTCAGTCCCGGCCACTGCTGTCCGCACTTCTCGCAGGGATGCGTTATGTGCGCGCCACAAGTCGGACTGCATGGAACTCCGGGGATAGGCTTGCGCAGGAAAGTCAGCTCGTCTGCCAGGCTCAAACCTTTCACGTGCATGTAATCATCCACCATGCTCTGCCTCTATTTTGAGAATATCGGGCATCTTGTCGATACTCTCACGTACTGTCTTGCAAAACCCATACACGTTGAATCCGCCAGGATCGCGCTTATTGTATCGATCAAGCTTGTCGAGTCTCTGCTTGTCCGCTTCCAACTCCGCGATCACCCGCAGCACGTAGCACGGACATCCCGGCCAGTGCGTCGAGCCCGGACTACTGCATACGCGCTTGGCATCCTCCGTCATCGCAGCCTTGAGTGTCTCTAGCTCGGACATAATACGCTCCATTCGCTCGATTCGCGTTAAATGCGCTACTCAGGTCGCCCGATTAGCGTGATTACGACTAAGTATGGTACGATTGACTAAAGTACGGTTGAACTACTCCTCGCTCGTCGGTGTCAGGTCGTCGTCACTGAACCACTCCGCTATCCCTGTCAGTGAGCAGCGACAGCGCGACAGCGCGACATCGTGCGCGTCCACAACTTCACAAACCTCAGTAAATGCCGTGGGCGCAGACGAGATTATGGGACGGTGTCCCGCGTCTACCCTCACTCGTGTACCTACGTCCATGTAGTGTGCCCTCCAATAGCACTACAGACAGTATACCACAATGCGCCTGCAAAGTCAAGTCTTCGTGATTTGGCCGATTACGCCCTCCACCGGGCCGATGTAGTCGGGACGTGTGTGCGACGACCACTTCTCGTGGAGATGCCACTGCGCGTTTGGCTTGGCGTTTTCAGGATGGATGCACTTGCGTCCCTGCACGCTGCCGATCACGAGCCCATGTTCCAGCATGTCGCCATTGCAGTGCTTGCCTATGAAGTGTAGCAGCAGCGTCAACGCGTCCTGGTTGTGGTCGTCAGGCTTCGGTGGAAGCGGCTGGGGAATCACGCGTGCGTGCTGGAGTTGCTCGAGGTAATGCACTGCCGCGCGGATGACTGTGGTATCGAACTCGTACTCCGACTTCAGCGAAGACAGTCCTTTGCAGAGCTCCGCGATAACATGCGGCAATGCCATCTGCGCCTTTTCATCCTGCTCTTGGAGTGAATCGATCAGCGTGAGCTTAGATGTCTCAGATAGATACACCAGTGTCACACGCAAATTATGGTTGCGTGCGTCAATGGCCTCGTCACGCGTATTGTAGCAGTGCTCGCGCAGCATCCTGTCGTCGTTGTCGCATCCGGTCTCGCGCACTACCCAGCCATGATCGATGATCCACATGTTAGATACCCAACCTTTCCGAGACAGCTTGTGCCAACGCCATTACAGCCAGCCGAAGCTTCTCGTCTTTCATGTAGTCCCATTGGTAGTCGGTCAGGCATAGCCGCCCTATTCCCATCAAGTAACTCCCTTGTGATGGCGGCTTGCTATCAATTCCAGAGGGAACGACGTCAGGAAATTTGCCGTCGGGCATTGTCTGCTTGACGAAAACGGTCATGCGGGTGCTGTCGATGTGGATACCGGAAATGCTCGGCTTCATGTCTTTACTGCGCGCCACGTCATCCCTCCCAAGAATAATGGCTCCGCCGGGCTATATCCCGCACCTTCTACCGGCGATGCTATGGACGGCAAAAGCCAACTTCTGCAGGCCCGTCCCGTGTGTGGTTGTCTACTCCAAATCCCGCATGTTCATGTAGCCGTACGTGCCGCCGGTCACGATGATCACGCGCATCAGCGCATTCACGGTCGCGCTGCGCTTGCCGTTCTTGAGATGCTGCCACTCTTTCATCGTGATCCCGGCAATCTCGCAGAGTTCCTCGTCGCTCATGGCATCTTCTGCCACTGCGCGTGCCAGCGAGAGCCCAAGCTGCTCTGCCTCGGTCTTTGCCATCATGCGCATAATCATGTGGTCGATGCGCATGGCTTCGACGTCGGGCTGCGGTGTCATATTCACCATGTCGGCGGGATACTCTGCTGTGCCCTCGTCCGTCCCATCACCACACTGCATATCGCACCCGTGGCACGGATGATACGGACAATCTACGTCCTCACAGACATCCGAGCAGTCCGCGCACTGAACCTCGCCGTGTGGCGGTGCATCGGGATCATCGAACAACTTCCCCTGCCCATCCTCCTCCGGCGGCGGAAACTCTGCCTCTTCTGACTCCGACATGGGAACATCTGTAGGTGGCGGGGTCTCTTCTACGGTCACCCACTTGCCCTCTGGGGTCAACTCCTCGTGTGTTGTCTGATCCAACTCCTCTGTCATCCTACCTGGCCTCCCTCTCGATCCGTTGCTGGCGTTTGCGAAGCTGCTTGTCGAACGTCCGCAGCTTGCGTATCGCCGCCTCTATACCAACGCGCGTTATCTTCGCGCCGTTTTCAAGCATGATGAATTGCACATCGGGCAGGGTGGATGCAAGCTTCTGGAGCTCTGCCCTGTCGCGCTGATGCCACGTGCCAGTGAGGACGTACACCCCGTCAGCCGGGATGCGTCGCAATCGCAGTACTGCTCTAAGTAAACGTATCAACATATCACCCCTCCTCGTGTTGCAGGCTGGGTGTGCCAGGGGTAAGCTGACACACCTCGATCCTGCCAGCTATGGTAGCCATCCGCGTGCGCCTCTGGATTATCAAATCACACGCTTCTCGCTACGTTTGTACGCGCGGGCATCACCCCGCACATCTCAGAACGACGGCAGTATCGCGTCGCTCGGTTTCAGCTTGGTTATGTCGGGCAACTCCCGATCCGCCTGCCAGTCGATGCCGAACGCTTTCAGAATATACTTAAAGTCCTGGACGTCGTGCTCCTTGATCTTGCCGTCCACCTGGATATGTTCGAGCTCGTGGAGCATCACTATCTGCCGCCACTTCTCGCTCTTGCCCTCCGCGTGATGTCCAAACACACAGATCACATACTCCGGCGTGTTGTTGCCAAGCAGGAATGCCAGCATGTTCTTGTACGGCTGCTTGACGCATAAGATACACGCAGCCATATCAGTCTCAACGCACGAGAACTCGTACAGGAACTGGATGCGGTCGACGTCTACGTGGTGGAACTTCCACTTGAACGCGGGAGCTTCCACGATTCGCTTTGCCGTCTCACAGAACTCGGGAGCTGGCTGAAACATCATCTTGTCCGTGATGGATGTTCTCACAGCGACAGCACCTCTCTGCGCATGACTGCGGCTTCCTCGCAGTCGGGATACGCACGGGCCAGCGTTCGCACGAAGTTGCCAAAGAGCGTATAGCCAAAGACTGGCTGCGCGAAGTTGTCACACAACCGCTTGGCTGCGTCTATGAGCTGCATGTTGTCGCCGGGGAGGGCAGCAGTTACCGCCAAAATATCTGCTGCCCTTGGCCCGGCTTGTGCTGGGAGGAGGCCCACCGTGCGGATAATAGCTTGTGTGGATTTGACGACTTTTGGTACGCTAGGTGTGCCCATCGACAATCTCCTTGCTGAGATCGAGTCGCTCAGTCTTCTCCGCTGCGCAGGGCTCGCCGTCGCGCATGGTCACAACCACCTGTCCGTATTTCACGGAGCGAATGACCTGGAGCGTCTTGTGCTCCCTGGCTGTTACTGGCGTATTGAGTACACCCTTGTCGCCGTTACTTGCCAATGTTAGCACTCCGTGTCGTCGACTTCTTCTTTATTATGCCCATCCTGGGTGGCTTCGGAGGCCACTCTTGGATTTCAACGCCAAAGAGCGCGAGCATGAGTTTCTTGCGCAGGATATAATCGCGCGTCCGCGTCGGCTTGCCCTTGACGTCCTCAACTATGGTTACTCCATTGCATTTGTAGCGAAAATCGCACGTATATACGCTAATCTTGACGCCATTCACAACAAGGGGATAACTTGGCGGATGCACTTCCAGGTCGGATATCTCGCCAGCTTTCGCCAGCAGAAACAGTTCATTGTACCTGCGCGCTTCAATGCCGCTGTCGAACGTGATCCCGTCGAGAACCACTTTCCGTGCGTTGAATTTATTGCCGCGTCGTATCATGCTGCCTACCAGGGTGCATGTTCTACTGCCGGGTACAAGTATACCATACCCGGCAGCGTTCTGTCAAGTAATCAAGCGAGAAAACTCTACAGGAGATCAGGCTGTAGCGGCATCAAGATGCCCACGAAGCCATCGAAGTCCTCTATCTTGATCAGTATCGGTCGGATATTCGACTCAAACTCGAGTCGCAGCCGCCGAGACGGGTCTACCACGCTACATGTGTCGAGCATGTAACCGCACGATACACCCAGCGCGAACCCCTCTTGTGCGTTGATCACCTCGGCTTCGACGTCCTCAACCATTGAGCCCTTGCCCGACGTCTCTGCTTTGATGGTGCATTTGCCCGCGCCAACCGCCATGTCGATGCGCTTACCTGCGGACTTCGCCAGGATCGCAGCACGCTTGAGCGACTGCTCCAACACGCCAGCATCCACATAGACCGTGAGGTGTGTCGGATCAGATACCGGAAGTATCTTGCGCCACGGCGGGTACTGTCCCGCCAGCAATCGAACGCGGACGCTCAGTCCGTTTGACCGGAAGTGCATCGAGCTCTCGGTTGCGTCGATGCGCACTGCTGCTCCATCGGCGCGCGGCAGGATCGCCAACACGTGCTTCAGAGAGCCAGATGGCACGATGAAGTTGCCCGGCGTTGGCGTACACGATAGGTTCAGCGACGCGGACGCCAACCTGTGCGTATCCGTGGCAGCAAACTGAAGCTGATCGGGATGCACTTCAAAGAGGACACCCTGGAGCATCGGACGAGCTGCTTCTGTTGCTACGGCGTAGAGCACGCTCTGCACAGTGCCAATGAACTCCTCTGTGCCCACGTGCAACGAGGAACCCTCGTTTGTGGGCTCGTCGATAGCGGGGAAGTCTGCCGGCGGCAAGCACATGATCCGGTAGTTGCTCTGCCCACTCACGACAAACACCTCGTTGTCGTCGCCCCTCAATGCGATGTCCGCGCCCGGACACACGTCTAGGAATGGCAGCAGCATATCCGCTGGCACGCATATCTCGCCGGGATCGCTGATCGACTTGGGATCGATATCGGCAGTCCTGCGGATCGCCAGCTCCTGGTCGCTCGCGCTGACGCTCAGCGTGCATTCCTCTGTGCCCGCGTGCGCAGATATCAGCAAGTGCTCCAGTATTGGCAGCGCGGTCTTGCCTGGCACTGCGCGTGCGGCGTCCCTACACATGTCGCGCAGCAAGGCAGTTGGTACGGTAATGTTCACTATGGTATCCTCCCGTTCAGTGGCTGTATCCCAGCCCTATTTGCCAGCCCCATAGCGCGTAGCGCGCCATCGACGCTCACATCTTTCACTACAGCGATCAGCAGCGCATATAGCCGTCGCCGCACGTTGTCATCCGTCGTGTCCGTTGCCAACCGACTGGCTTTGCGGACTTTGCGTGGTCGCCAGAACTTGCATCGCTTCCCCAGCTTTGCCTTGCGTATCAGCACGCCATCCTCGTCAAAGACCGGATGCTTCGACCACGCCCACTGCTTCGTCCTGTCCAGTCCGCGCTTGCACGTGTTCCTGCACAATTGGAGGCAGGGCTCACATAGTATACTCGCATCCGTTGGTTCTGGCATATTGGTGCGCTGCCTCCTGTTGTTGTATTGGTCACAACGCCACCTCGACCACAATATGTTTCTTCCCAAACCGCATACACTGGCTTCGGCTGGGCAGCCATACATCCACCACGCGGCCGTTCTTTCCATGTCTTCCGATGGCCCGGTACCATCGTCCATTAATCTTGACCATCGAGCCATAAGGGATATACCTGGGGGTCTGTCGCGCAGGTACCCCCGCGCGCACTCGCTGGCCAACTTGTTCGCCGCGGAACCGAACAATACGCGGTCACTGTGGCACGTATCCGCCTAATTCGCTTGGGTGACCGCACACGTGGCGATTTGTGCGCAGGTTTGCGCGAGGTGGTAGGTGTAGACGTTTGGCGGCGACGCGCAGGTTGCTGCCCACGCAGCGACGTGGCTGCTGCGCTCTGGCAGCGGGATCGCCCGGCAAGTATTGCTGGGCCGTGGCCATTAGCAGAATTGCGGCAATTGCCGTACATCCGATCTTGGTCATGGTCTTCCCTCGTTTGTTTCAATCCTCATCGGCATCGCAATGCCGATGCAACTACGCTTCCAAGGCATTCCATTATAGCACAATCCCACCACTATGTCAACCATGCAACATGTCCTCCGCCTTAGCAACAAACCGCAGGTATGCTCCGTGGAACAGGCATGCGACATCGCCCACTGGCCCGTCCTTGTGCTTTGCCACGCGGATCACGCAGGGTCTGGGCGCATCGTGGCGCAGTCCCGAATCCGGTGACGGTTGCGGGTTATGAAGCAGCAGTACCTTGGTGCACGCAGCCTCCTGGTTGCCGCCCTCTCGCAGGTCGTCGAATGTCGGCAATTCTCCCGTAGTGCTGCGCTTGAGTTGTGACAATGTCACAACGGGGATGCCCCACTCCTGCGTGATGGCCTTGAGTGCCTCTGTGATATTCTGAATCTCAACGTTGCGATTCTCTGCACGCTTACCGGAGCCATTGATGATTTGCAGGTAGTCCACAACTACCAATCCTAGTGGTGCGCTCGTGTTGGCGTACTGTGCCTGCGCGCGCCGCACCTTGGCTGTAATGTCTGGCATCGACATGGGCTTGTCTGTCAAGAGGAACAGGTCGCGCCAATCGTGGAACATCGCGCTTGCCGTTGCCAGCTTCGACCATGCATCCTCCACTTCCTGCTCGGTATACTCGCCGCGTCGCAGCTTGACGGAATCCACGCACGCAGTTCGAAGCAACATGCGCTGAATTAAGCGCAGCGCGGTAGTCTCAAGACTGAAGTCTGCCACGCGTACCCCATCGCCCAACGCATTAAGCACTATCTCGTTGGCCAGCGCGGTCTTGCCGGCGGAGGGACGCGCACCAATCATTACCAAGTCTCCGCGTTCAATCCCATACGTCAGCCTGTCCACAGGCTCGATCCCGTAGTATACTGTGCCCTTGCGCTTGCCTGTCTCGTTGAGGTCGAGAAACGCTTCCGAGATGGCCGCACCAACGTCACACCATTCTGCGTTGCGCTGGGTGGTTGCGGTGAGTGCCAACTGGATGAAGTGCTCGCCGGGATGCTCGTTCTCCTCGTTGTTCGCAAAGTCGATGGCAGCACGTGCGTTCGTGATTATGGATCGTCGCTCGCTCTTGTCGAGCACGATGCGAGCGTAGTGCTCTGCATTGGCTGCGGTTGGCACGGCTTCGTGGAGCGTTATTATGTAATCCGCGCCACCGCACTCCTCCAGCTTGTCGCGCTTCTTGAGCTCTTCGGTCACCGAGATCATATCCACCGGCACACTGGTCATCCGCAGCTTGCAAAGTATATCGAATATCTCGCTGTGCACGGGACGGTAGAAGTCCGTCTGGCGTAGTATCTCTGCGCACAGATGCGTCGCATGTACGTCAATCATCATCGAGCCAAGGACAGCCTCCTCTGCCTCGATATTCTGTGGTGGCACGCACTCCAGCAATCGGCGGTTACGATTTGCCACTTACGAGCTCCTCGTAACGCGCAGCCTCAGCCTGTGCCGCAGCAAACGCGGCGTTGACTGGCGCACTTGGCTTTTGCTTTGCAGCGTCGCCAGCACGCGACTTCAACGCTTGCCGCAGGTAGGGGAATACGCCACTCCTGGATATCCCGCGAGCCCGCATGTCTTTGAGCGTATCGAGCACCGCGTCCTCGCCGAAGTCCGCGATGAAATCCTGGAGTTGCTGCGTATGCTCTTGCCGCAAGGAACCCGGCATCAAGTTCTCAAGTGCATTCAGACATTCCTTCCAGCGTGACGTCACGCGTGACGGCTGCGTGACACCCCCCAACACCCCAGATGATGATTTATTAGAGACATCATCATCACGTTCTTCTTCTCCTTCTTGGTGCGTGACACTTTGCGTGACAGTCACGCTCGTCACGCGTGACATCGATTGATCGTCGGCAGCCGCCGATGGCGTTGTGTTAAGCTGGTCGCGCTTCAATGCCTCACGGCGTTTGCGCTGACGCTCCGCGTTTTGCTGCTGTATCTCCAGCCACCTCTTCTGGTGGTCGTCCCAATCGTGAATCCAGTATGTGCCATTGCCACAGTCCTCCAATAGCCCTACCTGCTCGTGGCACATTGCCGCGACAAATGCGTCGCGATCCAGCGTGCAACCGCACACCGATTGAATCAGGTGGTCATTGACCACTATATGTCCGTCACTCTTGCTGCGTCGAGCCCACGACCATAAGCAGATTAGCCATCCCACGATGGGAGCTGGGTGTGCGACACCCAGCAGTCCCATCAGGAATGCGATCTTCTTGTTGTCGGGCAGCGTGACGTCGACCTTCATCCACTCGTCAGCCATTACCGTCACCCCTGCGTATATTAGCCCTCTTCTGCAAACGGATCGTACTCTTCGCCAGCCGGTGCTACTCCGCCACCGGCACTCTCCGTACCACCTCCCTCAGATTCCGAGTTCTTGCGCGGCGTCAGCTTCTCCGTTCTGCTGACCAGGCACTCCGCAACCGTGCGCTTCTGTCCACCCTCAGTCACCCACGAACTATTGCGCCACTCGCCCAACACCGCGAGCTTGTCGCCCCTGGTGCAGTAGTTGGCTACAAACTCGGCCCGCTGCTCCCATGCGACGCAGTTAATCCAGTCAGTCTCACGAGTTCCGTCTTCGTTTGCTTTGCCGCCACGGGCAACCGCCAGACTGAAGTTTACTACCGCCTTCCCCGACGGCGTGTACTTGAGCTCTGGGTCTCGTCCCAGGTTTCCGATTAGCGTTACGACGTTCACTTTTGCCTCCCACCGGTTTAGTTAGCGTGGGTTCTGGTACTCGGAATGGGGACAGCACGCCCTCCATCTCCCATCCGTGGTCGCGACAATACGCTATGCGCTCATTGGCGAGAGCAGCAGCCATGTTGACCGACTTGTACTCCAGTAGTCCATCTGTCGTGGCAAGTAGTCCCACCTCCACGACGCGATACTTTCTGCGGGGTTCCCATTGAAGTCGTATTCCTGTTCTCGTGTTTGTTGCAGCAATCACCCCTACCATCCTCCCATGCTTTATTGCTACGCGACCTTGACCACTCCTTTGTCTACGGTGATTTGTACCGGCATACAGTCTGACAACGTCTCGCGATGTGTCAGTAGAAATATCGGGCTGAATCGCTTGCCCAGCTTGATTACACACTCGATCAATGCCTTCTCCCCTGCCGTGTCAAGCGGTGCACAGGGCTCGTCGAGTATGAGGTGATCGATGTGGGCATTCTGGCGCGCGGCCAGTATCTCGCCAAGTGCCACG
>ERZ1292632.409-Hain-H43-01um-R2-409-length-45386-cov-22_pt1 | contig 39928 bp, 59 predicted proteins | sample MGYA00564407_ERZ1292632 | MGnify/ENA primary metagenome ERZ1292632 (study PRJEB36523, sample SAMEA6512637) | groundwater metagenome | collected 2019-01-08 | study: AquaDiva: Metagenomics assemblies of 32 groundwater samples | reverse complement strand
GCGCTGTGTGCTCGCCACGTCGTCCTACTCGCGTTCCCTTGCGTTCTCACGTAGTTAACGCCTACTCCCTGAGACACCGCTCGAGGTACCACGTTTCTAGTGCGCGTTCTCGTTGTCATCCGCCATCCCGCTGGGTGGCGCGTTGACCGCTGACCAGCCGACTGTCCCGGGAGCCTGGACGTCGACTATCTACCGCGCCTCCAGACCCGCACAATTGCAAGGGGGCGCCCCATCCCAAATCCTGGCTCCCGCTGGCAGGATGGGGTTCCTCGACCGATAGGGGGAGGTGGTGGGGGGTAGGTGGGGGGGATAGGGCAGAGTGGTGGGAGAGGGCCATGCAGGTGTGGCTGCACCGAGGAGGGGGAGGTACGAGGTGGTCAGGGTGGGGAGATTTGAACTCCCGTTCTCCTGGTTCCAGGCCAGGTGGCTTGACCGGGCTTGCCCACACCCTGACGGCGAGCTCGCATGGAATGGGCGGGTGGGGTAGCTCGGGAGGCATAGACCGATCCCCCCCCCCTGGGGAGTCCCGTGGAACTGACTCCCCCCGGCCTCTGGTGGCGCGCTCAGACGGGGAAGGCGGGTTATCCGCGCGGCCCGAAAGCGCGACCAGTCGCGGCGTGGTTCACGCCGAGTCGTCCCTTCACGCCCACGGCGGCACCGGGCGTCCCGCTCACCCTTGACAGGGGGTGGCTCATGGTGCGACTATAACCCCAGAGGACGGGTGACATCCTCTTCGCTCGTGGGTGCGTCACGGGCTGGGGGGGCAACGAACGCCGCGGGGTTGTCGATAGTGACCCGGCGGCGTTCTTGTGTGTGGCGGAGAGGGAGGGATTCGAACCCCCGATACGGTCGGACCGTATGTCGCGGTAGCAACGCGATGTCTTCAACCACTCGACCACCTCTCCATCGAAGACCTTCACGACTCATCGCGCCAGTGTCCCGCCCGACCCGGCTCCGTGTCAATCCTCACGATGCGCTGATCTCGGCCTGTTTCTGAGCCCGTGCTCGGTCGTTTGAGCCCAGACTCGTTCGCATGCGGCCGGACTCGCTCGCACTCGTTCGAGCTCGGCCATACTCGAGCCGCGGCAAGGCGATTTCGCCCGATTTCGGGCAGAATCCGGCGATTTCCGGCGATTTCGCCCGATTTCACCCCGAGAAGCCTGTCGAAGACCCGCGCCATGCCCTTGATCTCGCTCGGACTCGCCCGGACTCGCCCGGACTCGCCCGGACTCGCCCGGACTCGATCAAGCCGGTTTCAACGGCCCCGTATCCCAGGGGGTTGAAGCGTGATTCGTACCGGCGCGACGATCGCCCTTGACACCCGAGCGCGTCCCGGCTGATACTCGGCCCAGGTTCGCGATGAACACGCCGCAAGGCGCTGTCACGATCTACGACGGGGAAGGCCGCGTCCTCACCGTGCTCTCCATCGCCAAATTCCGCGCCCGGTACGGCGCCGAGCAGCGACAACACCGTGCCCATGCGGTGCAGAGGGCTCGCCGCGCCGCCCGGCTCCGCTGGGCCCGCACCGCGGCCAAGACGTGAATGATCCCGGGCGAGTGGAGCCGCGCCCACACCGTTCTGGGGTGGCACGTAGTCCCCGAGGCCGCGGTCGTGCTACAGCAGACGCGCCACACGGTCCGTCTGCTGCTGCAACAGTTGAAGCGACAAGATCCCTGGTGGACCAAGCACGTGAAGCTCTATCGGCTCTATTTGCACTACCCGCCGCATCGGACCCACTTCCACCGCCAGTGGATCATCCTCGACGACGCCGCGATGGACGCGCTGCGAACGCGCCGGCTCTTCCTGATCTTTTTGCGGGCGCATCGGAGGCGCTGTCCGTCGACCCTTCAGGACCTCGTGATGCAAGAGTTGGCCCGGCTCCACTGCCAACTGGACCGTTTCTTGCGTCCGCACGAGCGACGCTTCGTGCTGAAGAGGGCGCGATCCTCGCGCACACGTTCCACGCTGTCAACTTCTTGGAGTATGCGGCACGCCTGGCCGAAGCGCAGCAAGACAGCCGTTCGCTCACGTATGCGGCAACTGCTCTCGGCCACCTTACCCGCGGGCTCCGCCACGACCTGAACGGGCGCACCCTGAATGTGCGCGCCGCCCCGCTCATCAAGGATCAGGAGGATCTCGTGGAGGACTGGACCAAGCTGCCCCCGGAGGTCCAACAGCAGCTCGATGCCCGCCTCGACGCCGTCAAGGCGCGCATGCTCGCGGAACCCTCGACATGATCGGCGTCCAGGGCTTCCCCCCGGGGTTCATCTGCTTCCCCTCCGGCGACGTGCAGCGCTATACCGACTTCTTCGCGTCCGCGCTGTTCACGCACGTCCCGCAGGGCACCTACGCCGTCGAACTCGATCTGGACGACGGGGCCAGCATCGTCCTGGAGCCGGTCCATGCGGTATCGCCCCCGAGCCCGTGAGGTCGAGGCGTGGCACCGAGATGGGATCACGCCGGGCCCGAACTGGGTCCGTGAGTTGTTCGAGCGCTGGCCGGAGCCCGGAGGGCTCCACTATGGACGCACGACCATCATGGTCGCGAGCGAGGATCCGCGAGCGGAGGGTGACGGGTTCGATCTGCTCTACCTCGGCGACTGGCTCGTGCGCGATGCGGAGGGCCGCGTCTCCGTGTGCAGTCCCGCGCGGTTCGCCGAATGGTACGAACCGATCCCGGAATGATCGGAGACGTCGCGGGTCTCCCGAGGAGGCGGATGGTGCTGCATGAAGACACGGTCGACCCGTTCACGATCCGTGACGATGCGACGCGGATTCATGTTCGCGCGACGATCCACCCCACGGTGCGGATCGGTCCGAAGGTCACGATCTGGCACGGCGCCACGATCCTGGCCGATGCGGTGATCGGCGAAGGCGCCGTGATCGGCGACCACGTCTACATCGGCCGCCGCGCCCGGATCGGTCCGAACGTCCACGTCCAGCACGGCGCCCAGCTCTGCGAAGGGATCGAGGTGGGCGAGGGCGCGTTCATTGGCGTCGGCGTGACGACGGCCCCGGACCGGTATCCGACCGTGGGCAACCCGTCGCATAATAACGGAAGCTGGTACGACCTCGGGTTCGTCCTCGGCGCCGGGATCTTGTTCCGTGGCACGGGGAGGAGATGGCGATGACCCGTCGCGGCTTCGTGCAGGCCCTCACGGGCTTCCTTGCGGGGGCCGCAGAGACTCGGGCCCCCTCCCCTCCTGCGGCGGTGCCTGCGGTGGTGCCTGCGGTGGTGCCGGCACTGCGATCGGCCCCGGTGGTCTTCCGGAGCGTCACCACGACCAGCGTGGACACCTTCTTCACCACGGTCCCCCTGTGGACTCGGATGGCGGCGAAGGTCGACGGACACTACTCGACGCGGAGTGATCTGACCATCAATGCGGACGTCGGAGTGGCGCGTGGGGGGCGGGCTTGACGTTCCGGTCGTGGCTCCTCGCACACGTGCGTGCCTGGTGGATTCGCTGGATCGGTCTGGACGACGTGGTCGAGATCAGCCGGCCCGGACACGACACGCGCATCGCGCACATCCGCGCCTGGGGGCGTCGGGGCCAGACCTATCGCGTCGGCGATCCCGTGCCGCATATCGGCGGGCGCTCAACGTACGACGTGCAGACCGTGGAAGGCGCGTGGTGGGTCAACTGCGCCAAGGGGCGGGTCGCGTCGTGGAGCGTGCGGCCCATCGCCATGACCGTGGTGCGGGTCGATGGGGGCCTGGCGACCCCGCCGTCACTCGCGCGCTGGGCCCATGTCGCCGCGCGATGGCGCGCAGCGAAGCGCATGCGGTGAGCGGCCCATGCTCCTCGATCGCCTGCCGTCAGGCTCGCCCGTCTTCTCCCTCGCGTGGAAGCAGTTCGCGGACGAGTGGCGCACGACCGATCAGCGCCACCACGCCGTCCTCGACGATGGCCGGCCCGCCGTGATCCACGACGGCGATCCGCCGAGCTACCACACCGTCGCCGCCGCGCTGTGGGAGCACGTGCGCCCACGGCTCGCCGCCCTGCTCGCGACGCGCCAGCATCCAGCGCGGCACCGGTTGTGCGAGGCGTGTGGCACCGCGATGCGACTCACGCACGAGTGGACCGACGTGTGGACCTTCGCGTGCGAGCGCTGTGGCAGTGTCGAGGCGTGGGGCAAGGATGTCGTGGGTGGGACGATCGGTGCCGGGGCACGTGAACTGGGAGATCATGCGAAAGGAGCGGCCTCATGAAACATGCCGAGCACGGAGCGATGGGACGCGACATGGACGCCATGATGGCGCGGGCGTCCGCGCGCACGCCGAAGCGCGCCGCGGCACGGAAACCGGCTCGTCCGCCGATCCGCCGGGACATGCCGCGGACCGTGGCGCGTCGGGCGCAGAGCCGGTAAGTGATCGGGCGACCCGGAGAGCCGCTGACGCTGGAGGCCATCGCTGCATGGCTCATGTTGCACGACTATCCCGGCATGGTCTGGTTTCACCCCACGGATTGGCTGGCCATGGCGCGTCTGGTCCCGGATCAGATCCGGCGCGACGTGCTGGGACCCTACATCATCCTGATGGGCTCGGCGTTACGGCCCAAGACGCCGCCGGAGCCGCGTCGCATTCTCGACGTCAGCGGCGAGCGTCTCACGGAGGATCGGTGGTGAAACTCGACGATGTCGTGTTAGGTCTGGCACTCATGGTCTTGGTGATGGGGTATGTCCTGCTCGTCCTCGGGCTGCTCGTGGCGCGTCTTCGCCACCACGTCGCCCATCTCGCCGCGGTCTGTACGACCCTGACGCAGGCGCGGCAGGCCGCCGGGGGCGCGCAGATTCGCGTCGATCCGGCGCCGCTGGATCGTACGGCCGATGAGGTGGCGCCGGAAACCTTCGAGGATGCGTCCGTCCTGCCCAGGACATGGGACCGCTGGGGGCTGCGGTCGTGACGGAACCCATCGCGGCGCCAGACGATCTCGGACTCGATCCTGACCGGACCGAACGGCTCACGTGGAGCCGCGAGATGCGCCGGTGCGAGGCCAATGTGTCCTATCTGGCGGCTGAATATCTGCGCGTCAAGAGCAAGAGCACGATCGGGTTCCCGACGCTCCGGTGGAATCCGGTGCAGCAGCGCATCCATGAAGCGGTCGAGGCCCAACGGCGCCGCCTTGGCAAGATCCGCCAGGTCTGGGGCAAGACGCGCCAGGTCGGCTCCACGACGTACTGGCGGGCCCGGTCGTTCCACCAGACCGCGTTCCAGAATCATCGCAACGCCTTCTTCGCCAACTACGACGAGCCGAACAGCTACGAGGTCTTTGATATCGACAAGACCTTCTTCGAGCACCTGCCGCGTCCGCTCAAACCGTCGATGGCGTCCGGGACCATGGCCAAGGGGCGCATGATTTTTCGAGGCCGCAACAGCAAGTGTGTCGTCGGCCACGCGCGGAACCTGAACGTCGGCGCGTCGCAGATGCACCACTTCGTCCACCTGACCGAGGTCGCGCGCTGGGAGTACGCCTCGGAAATCCAAGCCTCGCTCTTCCCGTCGATTTCCGATGCGACGGATCGGACCGGCCAGAACTTTTCGACCGTCGTGATCGAAGGCACCTCGCGCTACGGCGGGTGGTGGTTCAAGGAATTCGCGGAGGCGGCCCAGCGCGGGGACATGCCCGACTGGGAGTTTCACTTCGTGCCGGCGTGGCTCCACGGCGATTATGCCGTGCCGCTGCCGCGCGGTTTCACGCTCACCGCCGAGGAGAAGGATCAGCACCGCCGCCTCGGCGTGCCCCTGGGACACCTGGCCTGGCGGCGACTGAGGCGCCGCGAGTATCGCGCCAATCCGGCGTTCTTCGGCCAGGAGTACCCCCTGTCCTGGGAGGAGTCGTGGGTCCTGCCCGCTGGGACCCTGCGCGTCTTCGACGATGCCGTGATCGAATATCTCGAACCCGCGGTTCATCCGGGACGGCGCGCCAGCGCGACCTCGACGGGCTTCGTCTACGAACTCGGCGGGCGCATCGAGGTCTGGCACGAGCCGGCGCCCGGCGTGTTCTACGACATGGGCGTGGACGTGTCGGCCGGGCGCACCCCGGATGCGGCGTGGACCGTCGCCGTCGTGGTCCGGCGCGATACGCTCGAACAGGTCGCCCAGTACCGCGCGCAGATCGACCCGACGGCGCCGGAGCTGCTGGACGCGATGTACTGGCTCGGGATGAACTACAACGTCGCGCAGATCAACGTGGACATCACGGGGGGGTGGGGCCTCGCGCTGCAAAGCGAGCTGCAGCGTCGTAGCTACCCGACCCTGTGGCGCTGGCGGCGCCGCGACGATGCGCGCGAGCGCGTGTCGACGCGCCAAGGGTTCGTGTACAGCCGGCAGGACAAGGCCGCGCTCATCACGAACGCCGCCGGGCTCGTGGCGCGGCACCAAGTTGTGATCCACTCCGAGACGCTCCTCGACGAGCTGCGCACCTTCTTCAACATCGGCGTCGACGAGTGGGCGCCCATGGCGGGCGCGCACGACGACGTCGTCAATGCCTGGATGCTCGCGTTGCTCGCGGCGCGCGATGAGCGCGACGAGTGGATCCGGCCGCCGACGCAGGAGGTCGTGGTGGAGCCTCCGCCCGCCCATGCCGTCCACGACGTCGAGGCGGAGCTGATGCCGCCGGATCGAGGCTTCGTGGTGCAACCGTGGGGGTTTCGGTGAATCGGAGGACCCGGACCATGCAGGAGAATGCCGTGCGGATCGACCATGAACTCTACGAGGCGCTGGTGGCGAAGGCTGGCGGCGCCGAGTACGTGACGGCGTGGGCATCGCACGTCCTGGGCACCGCGCTGCGCGATCCCGAGGCCGTGCTCCCGAGTCCCGAGCCGATCTCACTGGACGCGGCCTGTCGCGTCGTGCTCCAGCACATCGACCGGGATCAGGCCGAGCTGATCCTCGATCTATGCCAAGATACGGGTCATGTGCCCGCGGACTACCTCCTGTCCTACTGTCAGCTCATTCGCGACCGGCAGGAAACGGCGATGCTCTTCGACCAGGAGCGCTGGGTCGACGAGGCCGTGGCCAAACCCGTGCTGGGCCGCGAGACACAAGCCTCCTGCGAGTTCTGCGGCGCGATGTTCGTCGTGACGCGACGCGGTCAGCGTTTCTGCCCCGACCCCGACGATGGCACCGAGCCCTGTGGTCGCCGCGCGTTCTTGCGCGATCTCCATGCGCGCCGGCCCGCGCATCGGACCCGTGCGGCCACGGCCACGACCCAGCCCGATCTGTCACCGCCGCAGCAGGACGTCGTGCTGATGCAGCGCGTGCTCCAGCAGCAGCGTGAGATCATGCGCGAGCCCATCGAGCCCTGATGCAGGAGGCCAGAATGATGGACACCGATCTCACGGTGGCCCTGGCCGAAGCCCTGGCCGCGTTGGGAGGGGCCGCACCACCACTGCGTGATTTTTCGGACGACTTCGATCAACGTCTAGCCCGTCGGTATTGGCGAGCCGCAGCTCCGGCTCCGGCTCCGGCTCCGACATTCTTCGAGCCCATCATACAGGCGCCCTAACCATGGCCACCACGCTCTCGCGCCCTCGCCCTGGGCCCTCCGACACGTGGGATCACCGGCTCACCGCCGACGAACAGGACCTCATGGGCCGCCTCGATGCCCTCTATGACGAGGGCAAGAAGGTCCGTGATCGCTGGCGCCCCGAGAAGGACATCGAGGATGATCTGAAACTCTATCGCGGCGAGGTGGGCCCGAAGAACCGGGACCCGTGGTTCGAGTGCAACTTCATCCGCGCCTTCACGGACCGCCAGGTGTCGCAGCTCACGGACAACCGGCCTACCATGCGGATCGAGCCGCGGAAACTCGGGCTGACCAACGTCGCGAAGGTGCTCGACAAGGTGATCCGGGCCGAGTGGGAAGCCTCGGAGATGCAACGGCAGACCTACAAGGTCGCGCACAACGCTGCCACGACCTCGTCGGCCGGGCTCTACACGGGGTGGGACCCGATCCGCAAGGAAATCGTGCTCGAAACGCTGCGCCTCAGCCAGGTCGTGTTCGATCCCGCGATCATCGAAGCGGCGCTCGTGGGCCGGGGCGAGTACCTCTTCGTCGACCGGGAACGCCCGTGCAGCGAACTGGCCCAACGCTTCCCGGGGCGCGGCGCGCTCGTCGCGGCCGATGCGGTCGTGAGCGAGTCGAAGGAAGGCATGAAGCGCCTGGGGATCCTCGGACCCCTCACCGACCTGTTGCGCGGCAAGGGGAGCAGCCCCGATGCGTTGCCGCGCGCCAAGGTCCGCGAGTGCCTCGTGGTCGATCGCCAGCGCGGACCCGATGGGGCGGCGCTGTTCCCGTTCGGCCGGGTCATCATCAAGACCAACGAGCTGATCCTCTGGGATGGGCCGAACTACTACTGGGATGGCCAGTTCCCCGTGGATTGGTACGATTGGGGCGTCGATCCCGAGCATCCGTACGGGTTCAGCGGTTCCAGAGAACTGATGCGGATGCAGTTGGCGTTCAACGCCGTGATCGACGGGCTCATCGAGAACCAGATGCTGACGAACATCATCCGGTTGACCTACGACTTCGACGGGCTCGACGACGCGACGGTCAAGAAGTTCAAGGCCATCTCGTCCTCCCTGATCCTCCAGAAGCGCAACCGCAACGCCGCCGTGACGGTGGACGTGCCGCCCTCATTCGGCGCCGACAAGATCGGTCTCGCTCGCTTCCTCTTCACGATGGCGCAGCTCATGGCCGGCGTGCCCGACGTGACGCTCGGCAACGATTCTGGCTCGCTCCAGTCCGGTCTGGCCGTCGAGGGCTTGCAAGAAGGCGCGAACCTGATGACCCGCGCCCGCGCCTCGCGCCTGGAGGATTTCTACATGCGCGTGGGCCAGAAGCTCGTCTCCCGCATCTTCCAGTTCATGCCGAGCGATCGGGTCATCTCCCTCCTGGGACCTACGGGGGCCGCGGTGGACTACGCCATCAGCCGGCAGGAGTTCTTCACGACCGATCCTCCGGCGCCGGGCACGGACGGCCCGCCGGCGCGCGAGTTGTCGCTGGAGGAACGCCAGGAAGCCCTGCGCTACCTCCGGTTCACCGTCTCACCGGGCTCGTCGGCTCCGGGCAGTCGGCTCCGGCGCACCGAGATGGCGTTCAAGGCGTTCACGGGCGGGCTGCTGCCAGGGCTGGACGTGCTGGAAACCATGGAGTACCCGGACGCCGAGGCGAAGTTCCAGCAGGCCCAGCAGGAGTCGGCCAAGCGGGACCCGAAGATGCTGGATCAGCTCAAGCAGATGATGGGCCGGGGCTGAGGTAGGCGTTGATCGTGCCCAACCAGTAGCCGCGACCCGAGGACTGGCCCTCTGAGGCCGAGATTCTGGACGAGACGACCGTGGAGCAGATGCGCGGCGTGGAGGTGCCGATTCCTACGGTGGCGGTCTGGCCGCTCTTGGCCACGCTGAAGCCATCGGCATGGCCGGCGATCTTACGATCCCCAAGTCTTCCTGATGATATGGCCTGTGAGATGCTGCGCGATCTGTCCTGGCTGTCTGGAGCGCGTCGCTGTCGTGTCCTGGCCGCGGTCCTTCGGACCGGGGTGCCACGCCGTCGGTACGCTGCCGCGGTGGGCCTCGCCGACCTGAACACACCAGCCGCGCGTGCCTACCTGGTCGAGGCCGTCAGACAGGACCCCCTGGCGTTGCTACGTAAGAGGATGCAGCGACTTCTTGATCTGTTGCCACCTGTGCCAGAAGACGTAGGGAAGGCCGTGCCGAGAAAGTCCTTGCATTGTCAGGATGGCCATGCACAGACTTTCGCCGTGAACGGGTGCTGAGATGCCCATGATGCCAGGGATGCCGATGCCGGGAGCGCCCGCTCCTGGTGCGCCTGACGATCAGGAAGCGTTTGCCACGGGCTTGCTCGCTGGAGCGGGTCTCCGCGAGATTTCCCAGACGCTCGGGCTGTCGCGGAAGCGCCAGCCCTCCTCGGGGGCGCAGCCGCCAGCCGCGCAACTCGCGGCGGGTAACCTCGGCGACGTCGACAAGATGCTGCTCCTCGCCAAGCTCCAGGGGGTCATGGGCGGGATGGGAGGCCTCGGACCCGGCATGCCACCCGGGATGCCTCCGGGCATGCCCCCGGGGATGCCACCCGGGATGCCGCCGCCCGGCATGGGGGCGCGGCCTCCGATGCCGATGCCGCCTCCGATGGGAGCGCCGGGGATGCCGATGGCTGGTCCGGTTCCGGGGATGCCGCCACGGCCCATGATGCCCGGCGCGATGCCTCCGCCCCCGGGGATGCCCCCGGGGATGCCTCCGGGCATGCCGCCCGGGATGCCGCCGCCCGGTGCAATGCCCGGCGGTGGAGCTCCAGGCGGGAGCCTGCCGCTCCAACTCCTCCAACAGTTGCTCGCCAGCTCGCGTGGAGTCGTCTGATGCCTGCCGTCTCGGACCGCCAACGCCGCCTCATGGGAGCGGACTACGGCCGCGCCAAGGCTGGCAAGCGTACCCGCACCGGCATGAGCCGGTCGCAGCTCCGAGACTTCGCGCGGAAACCGACACGTCGCAGCAGGAGGTCCTGATGGCGTACACGTCGAACGCGCCCACGAAGAAGCTCAGCCCGGGTCAGGGCAAGATCACCTCGCCGCTTCGCGACACGGTCAAGAGCGGCGTCACAACGACGAAGCGGGACAAGTAGTTGGCGGAAGCTCTCCCGCTGGTCGAGGGGCTCACGCAGACGGGTCCCGAATCCGAGCCGGTCCATACTCGTCTCATGCACTTCCTGGCGCAGCGGCCCGGGGGATCGCAACAGGACCTCGCTGAGGGCCTTGCGGCACTCCAACGGGCCTACACTGCCGAGTCCGACGAGACGGTGCGGCGGCGCATTGCCGCGGCCATCGCGTTGGCTCGCGGCGAGAGCGACAACGCATGACGGTCTGGACGGCGGACCTCAACGTATCGGCGAGGCCCCACGCGGGACACCCTCAGCCGATCGGCACCACACCACGAACCGCCGCTAGTCTCGGGGAAATCATGTAGCACCACCCACACAGCCTACTGGCCGGGCTAGCTACCCAGTCAGCGGCGACGCCGGAAGCGAATGGCCTCGGTCCTCGCGCGAGGGGGATCGGGGCCATTCGCTTTTAGGGCGGGGTGGTCTACGGGGTGCCGAGGCAGCTAGGGGGCGCGCGATGGCAGACAAGAAGCTGAAGCATGCGACGCACGAAGAGGCCGACACGGCCTACGACGAACTGGAGAAGAAGCTGGGGACGCAGGGCACGGAACTCGGCACGCTGCGCAAGCAGGCCGAGCATGCCCAGGTGCTCCAGGCGCAGCTCGAACAGTGGGCGCCGGTCATCAACTGGTACGCCCAGAACCAAGCCGAGGTGCAACGGCGCTGGCGAGCGTTCGAGCAGGCCCAAACCGTGGCGCAGCAGCAGGGCCAGCCCGGGGCACAGGGGCAAGTGCAAGCCATCGCCGAGTCGACGCCGGGCTACCAGTTCATGACGCCGGCCGAAAAGCAGCAGTTGCTCGGCGAGGTCACGCAGCACATCCAGAATCAGCTCTTTGCGCCGTGGGTCCAGCATCGGTTCCTCCCGACGGCGCAGAACATGTTCAAGCAGTTCGCGGACCGGCAAGCCGCGCAGCACAAGAGCTTTACCGATGTGCTCTGGCGCACGTTCCAGCGGGTCCTGCCCGCCGATGCGGTGAAGCAGGCTCAGGAGTGGCATACGGAGAGCCTGAAGTACGCCGACCCCTCGAAGGTCGACCCGATGACCGTGGCCAACGAAGTCCTGGCCATGCGGGGCGAGAACCTCACGCTGAAACAGCAGCTCGACGAGATGCGCAAGAGTCACGAAGCCGCGGCCAGTGCCGCCGTGCCATCGCTCGGTGGCGGCGATACGCGCCTGCTGCGGCCCTCCACCACGACCGAGGCGCCCGCGAGCCGCGAGGACCGCTTCAAGGGCGTGATGGAGGCCGTCAAAACCGAACACGGAGCCGAGGGCCTCAACGCACTCGTGGGAGGACGCTAGCCCCATGACTGCGCGTTCTCGGCGGTGATGAAGGAGGTCTAGCCGACCATGGCCATTCCGACGAGAACACAGACCCTCAATACGTTCGTCAGCGCGACGGCCGAGCACCGCCGCAAGGACCTGGTCGACAACTTCTTCGGCTCGGCCCCGCTGTGGATCCGGCTGGCGAAGAAGAACAACGTGCCGCTGAGCGGGGGCGAGACCATCAAGGTCTCGCACATCTACGGCGGGATGGACGCCTCGTCCTACGGCCGAGGCGACACGTTCAACACCGAGGTCAAGGAGTTCGCGACGACGCTGGCGTTCAACTGGAAGTTCACCTACGTGCCGGTCAACCTCGACGTGATCGACGTCGATCTGAACGACTCGCCGGAGCAGGTCTTCGATCTCGTCGACGCCGCGATGGAGACCGCCGAGCTGTCGCTGATCGACGACCTGGCGGATCAGCTCTACGGCGACGGGACCGGCAACAGCGCGAAGGACCTGGACGGGCTCGCCATCGCCGTGAGCCGCACCGGCACCTACGGCGGCCTCGCGCGGGGCACCGATGCGCATGGCGCGTCGATCCGGGCGGCGGTCGAGGACACGACGGGGGGGACCCTCGCGCTCTCGACGGTCAACACGCACATGGGGTCCTGCACCGTGGCGCGGAAGAAGCCCGATCTGCTCGTCACGACCCAGACGCTCTGGAACCGTTTCTGGGAGCGCTCCCAAGCCTCGGAGCGCAACACGCCCAGCGACGTGCGGGACATCGGCTTCGACACGGTGCGCTTCAATGGTGCCGACGTCGTGGTCGACTCGCACTGCCCCAGCGGGTTCCTGTACCTGCTGTGTACGGAGTTCTTCAAGTTGTACGTCCACCGGAAGTGGGACCTGCGGTTCCGCGGCTTCCTGGAGCCATCGAACCAGCAGCGCGCGATCGGCCAGATCATCCTGTGGGGAAATCTCGTCAACAGAGGACCCCGCTTCTCTGGTGTCGCCAGCGGGCTGAGCTGAGCCTCGATGGTGACGATGCGCGAACAGGCGCGGCGGATTCTGCGCCGCATGGTGCTGCCAGCTCCGGCGCGGGATCGGACCCTGACGGTCCTGGTGCCTCCCCGCGTCATGCCGGCCTGGGGCATCCGGTGCCTCTGCTCCTACGTGGCCACGCATGTCTGGCGTGCCGCGCACGAGCAGCACTGCACCAAGATTCGGGTCGTTGACGGCGCGCACCGTCACGAGTTCGACACCATCGACCTGTTCAGGGCGGTCGTGAAGCACCGGCTCGGCTTCGTGCCGGGCGTCAAGCGCATCGGAGGCCGTGTGCCTCCCCTCATGGCCACGCGAGGGTTCCAGGCGCTCGGCAACCACTTCGACACGGCACGGCCCGTCTTCGCGGTGCCGATCGCCGTGTCGGCCACGCCCGTTTCCGGCGATGCCGGCGGGCAGGAGGTAGCGTGATGGCAACCCCACTGACCGATCTCGTCCTCAACCTGGCCTCGATCCATCCCGTGGGCCTGGAGGACATCAACGGGGATTCGAGTATCCCGCGGATGCGCCCGGGCACGATCAGCTTCGTGGTCGATGCCTTCGGGCCACGGGTCCTCCAGTACGTGCAGAACCAGTCCGGCTCGGCCGTGGCGATGGGCCAACTGCTCAGTAAGCCCGCGAACACGTCGGTGAGCAACATCACGGCCGGATCCACCACGCAGGCCACCACCACGGGGCTGACCGCAGGGAACCACAACGGGTCGATGTGCTACGTGCTCGACAACGACGACGACGCGGGCGCGGCGCCCGAGGGCGAAGTCTCGATCATTCGCAACAACTCGGCGACGCTGATCGACATGGAGATGGACTATCCCTTCAGCGTGGCGCTGGCGGTGAACGACGACCTCGTCATGATTTCGACCTGGCAGGCCGCAGACGCGGCCGACGGGGATCTCGCGGTCAACGTGCTTGGCGTCGTGCTCGGGAACGCCGGGTTCAGCGACAACAACTTCGGTTGGATTCAGCGCGAGGGGCCTGTGCTTGCCGATCTGGTGTCGGGAGCGATCACGGCCGGTGACCCTGTCGTCGCGGGCGCCGCCACGATCGGCGCCTTCGGCTCCGATGGCCAGGAGCTGTGGGTCGGCTACGCCCTGGCGACCGTCTCGGCCGATCAGGACGCCGACATCGGCCCGGTCCACCTCAAGCTGTGGACCTGCGCCGGCACGGGGACCGCGCCGTAGGGCCCTGAGCAGGAGCGCCTGCCATGGCTGCCGTGACGCTCGCGGTCCCGAACCGCTACGACTTGGTCGGCAGTCGGTGGGTCGTGACGGCCCAGTTCACGAGTCCGGCCGACACGAACACGTGGGACACCGGACTCGCCGTGATCGACCATGCCTCGTTCACGATCGTTGAGGCGTCGGGCTCGGCCGCTGACGCGATCGGGGTCGGCTCGATCTCGGGGGGAACCATTACGCTCGACGTCCAGGGAACCGTGACCTCGGCGCTGGCACGGGCCGAGGGCGTGTAAAGGGGGGATCACCGTGGCACTGACCATCGGCAATCTTGCATGGGATCTGACCGGGTCCCGCTGGCGCGTCGCGGGGACCCTCGCCTTCGATTCGAGCTATCCGACCGGCGGCGAATCACTCACCGCCGCCAACCTGGGGCTCAGGACCATCGACGACATCGTGATCGAGGCCCGTGACGGCTACGTGTTCACGTACAACCACACCGGGGCGCTCGTGTTGGCGTATCGCACCGCGACGCTGACGCCCGCTGGTTCCGTGGCCGCGCCGACCTTCACGGGCACCGCGAACGTCGGCACCGGCGGGATCGTGGACTACTCGGCGACCGCGGCGACGCTGGGCCATGCGCTCTACGTCGTGCCGGTGCCGCAAGCTACCCCGATCACGCTGGGCCAGGAAGGCGGCACCGGGACTGGCTCGATCCAATACGACGTCAACGCCGCCACGGCAGGCGTCGCGCTCTATGTCGTGCTCGACGACGAGGAGTTCCTGCCCACCTACGCGCTCGGGCACTTCGAGTTCGTGTCGCCGACGACCACGCACGGAACCTGTACGATCTTCAACGGAGGCCCGACCCTGCTGGTCGAGCACGACGCTGCGGCAGCGACCAACGGGGTAGCGGTGCGCGCCATCGCGGCGGACGGTGGCCTCGAAGCTACGCTGGCGGGTTCGGGCCGGTCCGTCCTGATCCCCGTGTCGAACGGCAAGTACATCGTCATCGCGGATTCGACCACGGGCGCGGCGCCACCGGTCTACTTCGACGAGGACGCGGCCAACACCTACGAGCGCCTCATGGCCGTGGTCGTGGACACCCTGGACGAGACGTTCGAGCTGATCGACATTCAGGCCGGTCGGGCGTTCCGGCCCGCCCCCGGTGGGGGGATGCGACTCGCCACGCTCGTGACGGAAGGACCCGGCGCGACGTACTCGAAGGGCACGGTGGGGTCCGCGGCGGGCGGTCCCGAGTACACGGTCACGCACGACCAGGCCGCGGCGGTCATGCCGGGGGCGACGCTGCTCTACGCGCGTGCGGCCGGGGCCGGGTTCAACGCTGCGCTGCCGGGTGGCGAGAGCATGTACATCCCCGTCGCGAACGGCGAGTTCATCCAGGTGGACTACATCGCCTCGCCCACGGGGGTCCAGGTCTACTGGGATCACGACGCCACGAACGACTGGGAGCGTATGCTCGGCGTCATCGCGGACGCTGCTGACGAGACCTACACGACGGCCGCAGCGGTGGGGTGGCGGCGCGACACGCCTGGCGGCTCGAATTCGGCCCCGGCGTTCACCGGCACCGCGACGACGGCGGCGGCGCTCGCGCAGGTCGGCAACGCCGTGGATCTCAGTGCCGTCACGGGGGTTCGATTCGTCGCGCACGGCGTCTAGCCGGGGAGGGGACCTGTGGCGAACGCGGTCAAGAAAGCCACGCTGGTCGATAGCGGGGCCCTCGCCGGGGGCGGGATCTACGAGCTCTGGAGGGTCTTCGACGCCGAACTCGTGAATGGCACTGGGGTCGTGGATTCGATCCTCGGCCCCACGCAGTACGGCTTCGATATCCGGCAGTTCGAGTACTTCGGGGCGTGGATCAATGCCACGTCGGCGTCGGGCACGGCGGTCGTACAGGTCCAGATTCTCGAAGCCTGGGACGACAGCACGACGACCAACTACGCCTCGCCGAACGCGGGCGGCACCATCGTTTCCGCGCTCGGTGAGACCGCCACGGTCTACGCCGTGTCGCCGGCCCCGATGCCGCGGATGCGCTTCCGGGTCACCGGGGGCGCCGCGAACCCCGCCGATACGCTCATCACGCAATACCTGTGGTGTCAGAGCTGACGAGGTGGCCTCCTATGCAAGTCCTGACGGTAGAAGTGCTGGAGAAGCGCCGCACCGCCCTCGTGGCTGATCTCCAGCAGAGCGAGCAGCAGCTCGCGATGTGGTCCGAAAAGCGTGGGCTGCTCCGTGGCGCCCTCATGGAACTCGAAGGCTATCTGCGCGGGGACCTGGATGTGTCGTCCACCCCGCCGGCCCCCGCGAGCCCGGAGACTCCGTAGATGCCTTGGAACACGAGCGGAGGCTGGCAGAGCGGGACCACGATTCCGGCTCCGCCGTTCATCGGGGGTCTGACCGCCGGCCGCCTGCTGCGTCTCGATAGCTCCAGCATCCTCGCCGATGGGAGCCTGATCGACAGCGGAGCGGGCGCGCTGAAGGAGCCGGGCGCGACCGCCGACGCCGCGCCGACGGTCCTGAACCTCATCGGGGCTCACGCCTGGCCAGGCGCCACCGTCAACACGACGGGCGCTGTGCTCCGTCTCGCGCCTGGCATCGGGCGGCGCATCGTCACGATCGTCGATTTCGCCCAGGGCGCCCTCGACACGATCACGGTGACGGTCAACGGCACCGCGACGGTGCTGACCGAAGGCACGGACTTCGCCGCGGCGACGAGCAACAACGTCACCGCGACCAACTTGGCCACGGCGATCAACGCGCTGGCCGGTGTCGCCGCATCGGCGTCGGCGGCGGTGGTGCTCGTCACGCCCGACGACACGACGTACTCGGTGGCCCTGGCCACGTCGGACACGAACTTTGCGACGGTGACGCAGGGGACGAACGGCGCCGTCAACATCGGCTACGGCGATCTGCTGGCCATCGGTCCCACCAACGTCACCCTCGCGAGCGGGATATTCCTCGTGGGCTCTGCTGGTGATGTGGGTGTGTCGCGAAGCGGAGCCGGCAGGCTCGAGGTGAACAGCGGGAGTGCGGCGAGCTATCGCGATCTTGTCGTGAGGACGCTGGCCACAAACACGACTGGTGGATTTGCCGCCGGTTTCGTTCTGAGTAGCCCCGACGTCATCGCGTGGCAAAGCGGCGCAGCAGTCAATGATATATTCCTTCACCGCCAGGGTGCGGCCAATCTTAGTCAAGGTGATGCCGACGCCGCTGCGCCAGTTAGTCAGTATCTCTCCGTCCAGAACGTCGCGACAGGCACGGCGAACACGGCTGGTGTGCCTCGGTATTATGATGCTTCACAGGGCACCGGAACTGGCGCTGGTGGTTCTCACATCTGGAGAGTCGCCCCCGCAGGTGGAGCGGGTTCGGCGCAGAACGCGCTCGCGGCGGCGTTGACGATCGACTCGACGAAGTTGGCGACGTTCGCGGGACGCATTTTCGGAGAGGGTCGCGTCCAAGCCACTACTGACATGGTAATTGGTACCTCTGGTAATCTGGTGGTCTTCGCCAAACCTTCGGATGGGATTCTGCAACTGCTTAATGATGCGGGGACAGGTTTTTCCCGTTTCATCCTCGGCACCAACGACACCAGCGGCGCCGCGCTCGTCAAGAGCGGCACGGACATCCAGGTCAAGGTGGGCGACGCGAGCGCCTACGCCGCGCTCGACGCCGGGAGCTACAAGATCGGTGGCAGCGCCTTTTCCAACACGAACAGCGCGCCGGGGAACCCGACGGGGACGACAGATACCACGGGCCTGATGATGGGCCTGGCCGGCGCAATCACGCCACGGACCGGCAAGATCGTGGTGGTGATCAGCGGTAACGGCGCGAACAACACGATCAACGACGGGTTCAAGGTTCGCATTCGCTACGGCACAGGGACCGCCCCGGCGAACGGAGCCGCGCTGACGGGTACTGCGGTGGGGACGACCGCCGAGGGGACCAACGATATCGCAGCGAACGCGAAGAGCCCGTTTACTGTTGTGTCGGTCATCACGGGTCTGACGGCGGGCACCGCTTACTGGTTGGACGTCCAGCTCGCGGCGGTGACTGGTGGCACGGCGGCGATCACGGAGGTCAACGTCGCCGCGTGGGATATCCCGTGAACGTCATCAACGCGGACTAACGACAGGAGCGATGGCATGTCTCTCTGGATTCGCTGGTTCGATGCGGCTGTGGTCGCGACCTTGCTGTTCGCCACTCCGGCATGGCCTGGCACGCTCACCGTGGTCATCGAGGCGGACGCGGATCAGGAGATCGCGCTGACGACGGTCGCCGGAGCCCAGGCTGCGGCGGTCACACTGCGCAATACCGAAGCCGTGGCGTGGAACGCGGCGAACCCGATGCTTCCGCCGCGTCCCCTGACGCCCGTGCTGACGCGGGAACAGTGGCTCGCCGACCTCGTGAAAGCGAACCTGATCGCGATGTCTGTGGCGCACCGGACCAAGGTGCTGGGATCGGCTCAAGCGGCCTTCGAGGCGGCGACGCCCGCGAACAAGGCCGTGGTCTGCGCGGCCCTCGGGTTGAGCGGCAAGGGATTGCTCCCGGAGTGCCCGTGAGCTACCGCCGCGCGCTGTGGCTGGTCGCCATCTTCTTCGCGCTGCTCTCCATAGCGGGCTGCGCCGGCCCCTTCGGCTTCACCGGGATGAACGCAGAGCAGATCAAGGAGTGGGCGAAGATCAAGGACGCGAACGTCACCTGCGTCCGCGGGGTCTATGCGGGGGGCATCGTCACGGTGATCTCGATCTCGGTGGACAAGGCCGTGCCGGCTGGCGTGACCGTGGACGCCGACTGCAAGGCGTCCCTGCTCGCTCAGCCGACGGAGCAAAGGCCGTGACTGAGTTGAGCCGTCACGACTTTCGCACCTTCACGCCGAAGTACCGTCACGCAGTCCAGGCGGCGGCCGTAGCCGTCGACTCGGACCACTGCACCGGCGTCCCGGACTGGTACCGCGATGCGTGTGACGAGCACGATGTCCACTATCGGACCCATGCGCGCCTCGACGGCCGACCGATCCGACGGGCCCGCGCCGACTGGCTCCTGGGCCGGCGCATCCGGGTCCTGGCACGCGAAGGGTTGTCGTGGGAGCCGTGGTCGTGGCAGCACGTCATCGGGTACGTCGGCGTGTCGTGGTGGCGCTACGCCGTGGTGCGGCTCGTCGGACGCGCCGCGTGGGCGAAGGGCGGCACGAGGCTCGCGTCACAGGCCCATGCGCTGCACCGGGCGCCATGGGCCATGGGCGTTGTCGGTCTCATCCTGCTCACGGTCGCCTGCACGCCGACGTTGGCGCAGCGGTGCGAGCGACTGGGCCAGGTCTGGGCGGAGAAGCGGGGTGAGGCGGGCACAATCATCGGGTACGAATGCCGGGAGAGGCGATGACCGAGAGCACGGAGCGGGAACTCGGGACGTTGACCGCAAAGCTTGATGCCCTCTGCACGCTGGTGAGAGTTCATAACGAGCGCGAAGAGCGCTGGCAGACGAACCTGGACATCAAGCTCTTCGGTCCCGAGGGGATGTTCGCGCAGCACTCCGCACGTCTTCGCTCACTGGAACGCTGGCGAGACGGGTCTGCGGCTGTCGTCGCGTCGGCCGGGGTGCTGGCCGCGTGGATTACCGCATGGTGGTCGTGGTGGTCGTCGCGATGAGCGCATTCGGGTGGCTTCCCGATACGCCCGACGCGCGGGACTACACGCGCGACACCGTGATGCCGTTCCTGCGCCTCACGCGGGCCGTGGGGACCGATCCGCTGCCGGTGATTGTGGATCTGCGCGAGGGCTGCTCACCCGTGGAGCAGCAGGGACGGATCGGCTCATGCTCGGCGCACGCCGCGGCCGGGGTGGTCGAGTTCATGCAGCGGCGGGTCCACGCGAAGTACGTCGATATGTCCCGGCGCTTCGTGTACAAGATGACGCGGCAGCGCTCTGGCCTCTCCGGCGACTCGGGCGCGTCGTTGCGCGAGACGATGAAGACCCTCGTGGACGCCGGCGCCCCGCCCGAGGCGCTCTGGCCCTACGACGTGGATCGCTTCGACGATGAGCCGCCCGCCGAGGTGTACGCGGCGGCGGAACGGTGGCAAGCTCTGACGTACTACACCTTGGACCCGCCGGGGCTCAGCCTCGACCGGGTCCTCGATGATCTGCGCCGATCCATTGCGGCCGGCATCCCCGCCATGTTCGGGTTCGCGGTGTACGGCAACTGGGACAGGCGATCCGCCGTGGTCCCGATGCCGTCGTCGCGGGACCAGCAAGTCGGTGGGCATGCCGTGGTGTGCGTGGGCTACGACGACACACAGGACCTGCTCTTGTTCCGCAACTCGTGGGGCACCGCGTTCGGCGACGCCGGCTACGGCTGGCTGCCCTATGCCTATCTGCTCCGTGGCCTGGTGCAGGATATCTGGTGCGTGCTGACTCAGGAGTGGGTCGAGACGGGAGCGTTCGCATGATGAACCTATCGAGTCCGTTCTGCTTCTGGGTCAGCAGGTGTCAACCGTCCATCCACATCTGGTGGGAGCAAACGCCCGACATTCGCAACGATGACGTGCCGACACGATGTGCCTGTGGCTCCACGCTCCTTGCCGAGCCCCCCGCAGCTCGATCCGATGCGCAGCCATGTCTTCACCGGAGCAACGAGGAAGACACCGGGTCGAGCGCGGGGAGCCCCTGACGTCATGAGCCAGTCCCATGGCGACCAGGAGTGACGTTCGGGCGTATCTCGACAGCCTGCTCGGCTCGGACCCCAACCTGAGCGATGCCGAGATCAACGTCACGCTCCAACTGCGCTACAGCCACCTCTACGAGAAGCGTGGTTGGTCGCGCCGACGGCGCCACTTCACGATCAGCCTGGCGGCGCAGGAGTCCTCCACCAGCACCACGAACGTGACGGTCACGCTGGCCTCGGCGACGGTGACCTCGGCGGGCACACCGTGGGTCTCCGCGGATGATGGAAAAGAAATCGTGATCGCCGGCGACCTCACGCCCTTCTTCATCGACTTCGTGTCGACCTCGCAAATTAGCCTCGTCGACGGGGACGACGACGCCGTCTTGTGGGCGGCGGCCACCAACACCTCGGCCTCGTGGCGCATGTTCCAGACGATCTACGCCTTGCCGACCGACGCGGAAACCGTGCTGAGCTTGACCGGCGCCTACGAGGTGCCCGAACTCGACGGGGGCATCGAAGCGCTGGACGCGATGGACCCGGATCGGTCCTCGACCGGCGATCATCCCACGGGCTGGGTCTATCGGGGCGTGACGAGCGCGGGCGCCCGCAAGATCGAGGTCTGGCCCGTCCCGACGCAGAACCGCGTCCTGCGCGGCACCTACCTGCGCGTCGCGCCTACCCTCGTCGATACGTCGGTCATCGACGTCTCGGTCCCGCTCTTGACGTATAGCGCCGCTTCGGACTGCTGCAACATGCTCTTTGCCAAGACCGGGGACGAATCGTGGAAGCACCTCGGCGTGTTCTACGACCGCAAGACGCGCGAGGTCGAAGACGACGCGGCCTTCTCGGACCTGAAGCATCTGAACCCGCCGGCCTCCTTGGGGCGTGCGCGTGGCGGAGCGCGACAGGCGCTGCGTGGCACCGACTTCGAGGTGGACCACGATCTGGGGTTGCCGTGATGAAACAGTGCCGGTGGTGCGAAGCCAAGCTCCCGGGGACGACCGCAGAGTCCCGGAACTGGTGGTGCCAGTCCTGCCATAAGTACGACGCCTCGGCGTGCCTGTGGTGCGGCAAGACCTCGGTGTTCCCCGTGGAACGTCCCTGGATCACGGAGGACCAGGTCGTCCTGTCCCTACGTTGCGGCACGGAACGCCGTCTCGTGGAGAAAGCCTACGTCTACTGCGCCTGGTGCTACCACGACGCCTTTTTCACGGTGCGCGATCGGGAGACCGAGTCGTGTCGGCTCTGCGGCACGACGTGGGAGCGTGGAAGCGGTGCCCAGCATCCCGGCATCCCCGTGCGGGGCAAGGACTGAGCCATGTCGCTGCCGAACCAACTCGACGACGACGCGCCGACCGGATCGGATAGCCCCGCGCTGGGCGACAATGAGCTGCGCGCCCTCAAGACGTTCCTGCGCGACATGCTCACGCTGCCGAACGCCACGAACATCAGCGCGGCCATCGCGAACTTTGCCGCGGCGGGGTGCCAGTACGTGATCCTCCAAAACGCCGCGGCCGATGCGGCGGACGCGGGGCGCCTCCAGCGCAACGGGGCCACCCTGACCTTTCACGACGGCAACGCCCGCCGCGGCGTCGCGGTCGTCATGAACAAGAGTGCCACCGAGGTCACGGTGCAGAACACCGTGACGGAGACCTCGCTGTGGTCCTTCGCGGTGCCCGCGAACACCCTCAACGCCGTGACGACAGGCACGAATGGGATGCTCCGGGCCACGGTTTTGGCGCGCGTCACGAATGGAAGCGGACTCGCGCGTAACCTGACCGTCCGAGGCAAACTGGGCGCCTCCACGTTCGCGACGATCACCGTCTCGATCGCCGATGCCACGACCGGCGATGTGCTGCGTCCGCTGTGTTTCGTCTTCCCCGATGGCGCCTCGGACAACCTTCGCGGGCAGATGACGCTGTTCCGCGAGGGCGTGGTGGCACCCGGCGACGAGGGCAGCGCGGGCACGAACGCGGCGCAGCAGACCATGGACGTGACGGTCGAGTGGGCGTTTGCCTCGGCGAATTGCTCCGTCGTCAAGAGCGCGGCGGTCCTGGAGTGGCTCCCCTGATGGCCCTGCCGAACCAGATCGACGACACGACGCCGCTGGGGGCCGACAACGCCTCGCTGCTGGACGACCAGATCATCGCCCTGAAAACATTCATCCTGGACATCTTCGGGTTGACTGATGACACGGCCTACACGGCGGGTCTGGCGACCTTGGCGGCGGCCGGGCTCCAGTCCCTCCTGCTGCAAAACGCGGGGGCCGACGTGGGCGCGGCGGGGCGGCTCGGACGCAACGGGATCGAGTTGCAGTTCCACGACGGCAACGGAGTCCGCCAACCCGCTATGACGGTGGTGAAGTCCGCTACGACCGTGACGGTGACGAACACGGCCACCCCGACGGCGGTGTTCTCCACGACGATTCCCCTGAACCACCTCAGCGCCGCCACTGACGGTTCGCTCCGTGTGACGATCTTCGCGCACGTCACAAATAGCTCGGGAGCCGCCCATGATCTCACCGCGAATGCGTCGTTTGACGGCGCTACCATTGGCGCAGTCATCACGTCCATTCCTACGGGCTCTACCGAAACTCGCCGCCTCTTCGAGATCACCGTGGCGAAGACGACTGGTGGCAATGTCGTCGGGCATCTGACGGTCGCGGCGGAGACGGCGATGGGAGGTTCCGACCAGAACACTATCCCCGTTCCGGCCGGTGCGGGGGTACTCGGCATGTCGGTCGAATGGGATGCGGCCTTGGCGACTCTGAGCTTCAGCAAGGTCTACGCCGTCGTCGAGTGGCTCCCCTGACATGCCCCGGGGGACCTCGCGCCTCGACGTCCTGACGGCACCCGGCGGCGTCCGGGAGGATCTCAACCCGAAGGACCTACCGTCAGGGGTCCTGCTGTCGTCGAGCAACTGGCTCGTGCGGGACGGCCGAGGCCGGCCCCGCCCCGGGTACGACCAGTTGGGCAGCGCTCTTGCGGCGGCTGACCGACTCCTCGGCTTCGGCTTCCGCGGAGACCCGACTACGACGACCGTCGCCGTGGCCCACACCCGGACCGCCGCCTATAGCTGGAACGGATCGGCCTGGAGCGCCATCACGGGCACGTGGACCGCCTCTGCCGTGGACGAGCACGTCAGATTCGCCGCATTCCAGTCGGGGACGACGCTCTGGCTCGCGCGGACCAACGCGGCCAACCCGGTGGACAAGTGGAGCGGCAGCGGGAACTTCCAGGACGTCGCCGCCGCTCCGGCCGGGCGCGATCTGCTCGTGTCCGGCAACCGGCTCATCGTCCTGAACGTGACCTCGGCCGGAGTTGACTACCCCTATCGGGTCTGGTGGTCCGACATCAACGACATCGACACGTGGGGCGCCAGCGACTTCGCCACGCTCAACGAGACGCCGGACGTGATCGTCGGCGGCAAGTCCTTTGGCCCGCTGAGCTTCGCCATCTACAAGGAGAACTCGGTCTGGCTCGGGGTCCAGCAGGCCGCGCTCCAGCCGTTCCAGTTCCAGCTCGTGGCCATCACGCCGGGTCCGTTGTCACCGGCCGCGATCGTCGCAGTGCGCGGCTACCACTACTGGCTGGCCCGCGACGGCCTGATCTATCGGTTCGACGGCTCGACCGTGACGCCCTCGTCGGCTGGCGCCCGCTCGACGTTCCAGGTCAATTTCGACTTCAATCGCGCCGCCGAAACCCACGGCGCTCTCCTGAGTCTGCCCAATGCGGAGTGCTGGTTCTGGTACCCCGTGCTCTCGCCGTCCTCGACGAACCGCGCCATCAGCTTCGACACCGTGTCGGGCGCGCTGCACCACCACACCATGGCCAATAGCATCACGGCGTCGTCCGAGTGGATCCTCCAGAGCGAGCTGACTTGGGACACGCTGGTCGGGACCACGGACGGGTTGAGCGCCACCTACGCCTCCTGGGACGCGATGGGATCGGCGATGCGGCCCACCGCGATCGTCGGCGGAACCACCGGCGCCGTGTACCAGTTCGGAGGCACCTACACGTCGGACAACGGAACGGCCATCGCATGGGAGTTCCAGCTCCCGTGGCTCCCCTTGGCGAGCGGGCAAGACGCCTACTTCGACGCCGTGCGCTCCTACTGGGTCGCGGAAGCGAACTCCCTGACCGTGACGCTGGGCGTTGTCGTCACGGACTCGCTGGGCGACGCGGATACGGAGACGACGACGACGTTCAATCTCACGACGGACAGCGATCACCTCGCGACGTTCCCGAACCAGCGCGGCAAGTGGGCTCGGGTGCGCCACGCCGCGGCCTCCGTGTCGAGCGCAGCGATGGAACACCGGAGCGTCGTTGTCACGGCCTGGCCGCGCGGGCGGATCTGATGCAAAGCCTGCCCAGCCAACTCCAGCTCCCCCCCCTGCCGCCCACGGAGGGGCCAGCCATGGTCCAGTGGGCTGCGGGACTTCACCGCGCCCTGAGCCGGGCCTGGACGGGGCTGATCTTCGTGGTCAACGGCCACGTCGACCAGGTGCTTCGAGCCTCCGCGACGTTCAACCCTGCGAACCTCGCGGACGGAGCCGGCGAGACGACGACGGTGACCGTGACCGGCGCCGTCCTCGGAGATTTCGCTCAGGCGTCGTTCTCCTTGGCTCTCCAGGGCCTCATCGTGACGCCTTCGGTGTCGGCGGCCGACACGGTGAGCGTGCGCTTTCAGAACGAATCGGGGGGTGCGCTCGACCTGGCCTCGGGCACGTTGCGCGTCCGGGTGCATCGGATCACGGCGGACGAGTAAACGGGGCCCGGGAATGCCTATAGTACGGGTCAGAGACTCGACATGACGACGATCCAGTGGGTCAGGGTTCGGCGTGAGGACAAGGGATCGGCCCGGCTCGTCGAGTGCGCCGTCGAGCGGATCCGCGCCTTCGTGGCTCATTTCGGCGAGGGCGGCGACGGCGAGACGCTCGCCACAACGGTCTGGACGCACTACGCCACGGCGTCCCCGTCGATGAACCTGATGGTCGGTGTAGAGTCAGAGGCCCCGGATCGTGTCGTGGCTCACGGCCTCGCGTTCGTCCAGTTGTGGAACGGTGAGCCCGTGGCGTGGTGTCTCCAGATCGAATCGGACCGGCCGATGGACCGCGCCTCGCGAGTCGCGTTCCACGTGGGCCTCGACGAGTGGGTCCGCGATTACAACGCGACGGCGCCGGTCAAGATCGGACGCGCCATGCTGTCAACACCGCACAACGAGGCGGTCTACGTGCGCTGGACCGGGTGGCGACGTTACCGAACCCTGCTCGATCGACTCGTCGCGAAAGGATGAGCCATGGATAGCCCAGGCGGTCGCACCGGCGCCAACGTCGATCCGAACTTGGACCCGACCTTCAATCCGAACCAGGGGGCAGGACCGTTCAATCCGAACTTCAACCCGAACTTCAACAACCCGAATGTGAATCCCAACGTCAACCCGAACATGAGCATGGCGGGGTGGAACACGTGGGGTCAGATGCCGGCCCAGCCTGCTCCGCCTCCACCTCCGATCATGCCTCCGGTCCAGGCGATGCCCATGCCGGCGATCCAGCCCGGCGTGGCACCCATGCCCATGCCGCCAGTGCCGGGCATGCCGCCGTCGCGGCCCATGTGGGACGCGCTCAGGGCAGCACAGGCGACCTACGGCAAGGTGCTGCCGTACGGGTCATAGGAGCCGATCATGGACATCTTCGGCGGCGGTGGTGATGGTGGGGGGAGCAGCACGTCGGTCACGACGGCGCAGTTGCCGCCCGAACTCCAGGCCCTCGCGACGGCCCAGGCGGCGCAGACCATCGGGCTCGGACAGGTTCTCCCGATCAGCGCCTTCGCGGCTCAGCCCACGCCGGGCACCGCTGGGCTCTCGCCGCTCCAGGAAGCGGCCATGGCGAACGCGCTCCGCATGGGCCTCACCCCCAGCGGGCTCAACGCCATGCTTGGGATGGGCGGCCCGATGGCGCTGGCGACCCAAGGCATGCTCCAACTCGGGTCGGCGCCACCGGCTCTCCAGGCGGCGCAGAACTCGCTGGCTCCTCGTCTGGGTCTGTCGAGCATGCCAGAGACGGGCACCGAGACGCTCGGGGCGATCATGGCGCCGGTGGCTGGTGGGCAGATCCCGGTGCCAGGCCCGATTCCTTCGGTCTTCGGCGGGCAAACCGAGGAGGACATCCTCACGCAAGCCATGACGTTGCCGACGGCCGAGACGCCCACGGTGTTTTCCGAGTACCAGCCGAAGCTGGATGTGCCCGCGGCAGGGATCACGCCTCCTCCGCCACCGCCCGTCGAGCCCCCGGCTACCGGCGGCGTGCCCACGGTGACCGTGGACGAATTCGGCCAGGTGATCTACACGGACCCGGCGACGGGCCAGAAGATCGTGCTCGGAGGTCAGCCGGCGATCTCGAATCCGGGGTGGAACACGGAGTAGAACCATGCCCGATATCTACGGGAACCCGCTGCCGCAGGAGCTCGTCACGCCGGCCGTGATGCCGATGCTCTCGCCAGGCATGACGCCGGCCGAGCAGCAGGCGTACTTCGACCAACTGAACGCGATGCTGTTCGGATCGACGGCCGGGCTCATGACCCCGTCGATGACGCCAGCGGATCAACAGGCGTACTTCGACCAGATGAACCAGATGGTCCTGGGCACCACGGGCGATATCTCCGTGCTCTCACCGGCACAACAAGCGCAGTACGACGCGATGAGCCAGCAGGTGCAGCAAGCGGCGGGCGATATCTCCGTCCTGTCGCCGGAGCAGCAGGCCCAGTACGCCGCGATGAGCCAGCAGGTGCAGGGCACTACGGGCTCGATGACCTCGGCGGTGTCGCCCGAAGACCAGCTCGCGATGTTCAACCAGATGAACGCGCAGCTCATGGCGCAGTTGGCACCGTTCCAGGCGGCTCCGGGGCAAATGAGTCCGGCCGTGGCGGCGGCGAACGAGCAGTTTCGGATGGCCATGCTGCCGACGATCCAGAACCAGATGCAGCTCATGGGGCTGGCCGACTCGCCGGCCATGGCCGAAGCCATCGCGCAGGGGCAAGCCGCGTTTCTGACCCCAGTGATGCAACAGGGGCTTGAGCTTCAGATGCAGGCGGCCGGGATGATCCCGCAGCAGCAAGCCTTGGCGCTCCAGATGGGCGGGCAGATGACGCAGGCGGAACTCGATGCCGCGAACGCCATCGCGCAACAGCAGGCCATGACGCTCCAGTCCGGGCAACAGCAGACGCAAGCCGAGTTGGACGCCGCGAACCTGCTCGCGCAACAGCAGGCCATGACGTTGCAGGCGGGCCAACAGCAGACCCAGGCCGAGCTAGAGGCCGCGTCCGCGGTGGCGCAGCAGCAAGCGCTGGCGCTCCAGATGGGCGAGCAGCAAACCAGCGCCCAGCTTGAGGCGGCCGGGATGATCCCGCAGCAGCAGCAGCTCCAACAGCAACTGAGCGCGCAGCAGCAGGCCGGCGCGCTTGGCGCCGCGAGCACGTTGCAGGGCGAGGAGCAGTTGGCCCAGAGCGCGGCGCAACTGAGTTCCCAGATCGCGCTCCAGCAACAGGCCCAGCAGCTCGCGGCGTTTCAGGCCGCGCAAGCCGCGATGGCACAGCAGGCCCAGATGTACGGCTCGGCCGCCGGGCTTCAGACGGGGCAGCAGACCGCGGCGATCGGAGCCCAAGGCACCGGCGGAGACGTCCAGCAGCAGACGGAGCAGGCCGCACTGGATGCGGCCTATCAAGCGTTTCTGGCCCAGATGGGCCTCAGCGAGCAGGCGTCGTTCGGTCTGTTCTCCGATCTGGTCCCGCAGACATCGGTGACTCAGACGACGACGCGCAGCGACGACGGGGGAGGATGGCTATGACGCCCGAGGAATATCGCCGCTGGCTCATTCTCCAGCAGCTCGAGCAGGCCACGGAGAGGGGCACTTCGGGCCAGCCGGGGACGCCTGGCACGCCCGGAATCAGGCCGGAGCCACTCACGCCGCCGCAGCCTGTCGTCGAACTCCCGCCCGAGGTCGTCGAACCGCCAACCACGACCTTCCCAGGGACTGACACCGGCGGTACTACGCCAGGGCGAGTCCTGACATGGAGAGGCAGCGATGGAGGCGACGACGGAGGTGAAGGCGGGGGCGACGCGAGGACGGGCGGGACCGACGTCGAGATCGAGCCCGGCTGGGGAGGCGGTGAAGGCGATGCGGGGTCGGGCGGTGGGGCTGGCCGAGGCCGCACTGGCGGCCCCGGTGGCGGCCGGGGCGGTGGCATGTTCCCCGCGAATGCCTCCATGCTCGAAAAGCTCCTCCTCATGGGCACGCTGGGCTCCATGGGCAAGAGCCTCCTCGGGGGCGGGAAAGACAAGAACGCGCCGCCACCCATCCCGTCACCAATCCAGCGTAGCAACAGCTCTGCGAACTTCCAATCCACGGCTGGGCAGTTGTCGCGGCAACTCGCCGCGCTGATGGCGGCCCGCGAGAAAGCCGGGAGCCGCTGGACTTCCTGATGGACGCTGGGACCGAAGGCAGCTCGGGCTGGGAGAACCTGCTGCCGCTCGTGGCACTCGGGGCGGGCTTCGTGCGCCCCCAGATCATGCCCTCGCTGATGAACACGGCGCAGGTTCAGCAGATGATGAACCAGCGCAGGCATCAGCAGGAGCAGGAGCGCCGTGCCTTGGCCAAGGAGCAGCGGGCTCAGGAAGCCTCCGCGGCCATGAGCCGCGCCTTGGGGTTGTCCGGGCTCGAAGGCGTCGATCCCAGCACGCTGGTCGCGCTCTCGAACATGCTACGGAAATCGGAGAAGATTCAGGAGACGCGGGGGCAGAAGCGGCGCGAGGAAACCGAACTGGAAGCGCTGGGCTCCATCGAAGCAGCACTCCCGACCGAATTGCCCGACGTGCTCGCCGCGCGGGTCGCGCAGCAGCCGCCTGTGACAGCCGCCGCTCAAGAGCCCTTCAAGCGCGTCACGGGAGATCTGGCCAAGCGGCGGGCTCTCTACGCCCAGATTCAGGCGGCGGGACGGCCCTCTACGCCGCCGCCCACGTTGGGGCCTCCCTCTGTCCTCCGGCCAGCCACGCTTGATCTCCCGTCACTCAGCCCCACGTTCGGTCTTGCGCCGATCGAGAGCCCTGACGTGCCTCCGCTCGCGCTGCCTCCCGAGAACGTGCAAGAGGCGCAGCGCTTCGCGTGGGAGCAGGGGAAGCTTCCGACGCCGCAGGAGGCAGAGAGCCAGTTCCAGATCCCCGTGCAGCAGTGGCCTGGGGGTGAGCAGGTGGCGCGCGAGCGGGTCAAGCCGCCGTATCCACCGCACTTCGAGCGAACCAAGACAGGTGACGTAACCGGGATCACGGTGTCGCCCGAGACCGGACAGCTCGTTTCCCAGGGGCTTGGGACGATTGGCGAAGCCAAGGGCAGCGTCCCGTTGACGCCAGATCAGACCACACGGATCGGGCAACTCAATGCCGCGCTCTATGAAGGGAGTCTGTCACCGGCTGCGTATCAGCGCGAGATGCTCAGCGTCGTGCCCGACGTCCCAGAAGCGCGCCTCATCATCGGGCAAGCCCTGGAGGAACGGGCACGACAGGCCGCCGGCATGCGCGAGGATCGGACCTATGCCCGGCTCTTGGAGAACGCGCAGTTCGACCAGGCCGCACGGACCCTGAGCGCGGTGGGGGCGGACGTCCGAGCGATGCAATCCCTGTTAGACAACCCGTTCGCGTTTCAGCAATTGCCTCCAGAACGTAAGAAAACATTGCCCAGCGAGTTCGTGCAGTCCTCCGAGCGTTACGCGCGTCTCCTCGGTGCCTTCATGCGCTCGCGAGCCCCCGAGGAACTCAAGCGGGTCTTCGCGCTACCTCCGCGCCCTCGCTCGACGGGTCCGCCCGTTCCGACCGACCCGAGTCCGTAACGCTCATGCCGCGTGAGTTCCTGATCCCGACCGAGCAGGGACGCTACCGACTGCGAGCGCCGACGGAGATCACGGCCGAGAGCGCTCAACAGATCTTCGACTCGGGCGAGACGCCGGAAGGTTTCGTCATTCAGCCGGAGCCTGTGGTGCCGCCGCCGAGCCTCGGAGCGCGCGTGGTCTCTGGCGCCAAGGCGGTCGGCGAACAGGCGATGGACATTGGACGCGCTGGCCTCGAAGCCGGAAGTGCGGGGGCCAGTGCGATCGGCGACTACCTCTCGAAACTCTCCGGGGTCGTCACCGAGGGGATTCCCGCCGCCGCGCGCACTTTCGTGGCATCGCAGACGGCGCCGACGTTTGGGCAGGAGATGGCACGCCGAGCCATCACGCCAGAACCCGTCTTCGGTGGACCGCCACAGGCGCCCAGTATCGCGGAGCAGATCTTCTCCGGTCCGCTCAGCCCTGTGCCAGGACTCCTCACGGCCGGCGAGCAACTCACGCGCCTCCCGGTGAGCTTCGGCAAAGCCGTCGGCGAGCTGGCTGATCCGATCGCGCGCCCCCTCGTGGAAGCGGTCGCAGCGAACCTGCCGTTCCTGGGGGTGCGCGGGCCTGCGGCGGCTCTCGCTGGTGACGTCCGCGCGCTGCGCGGGCCGCGGTTCCGGTTCCCGCTGCCGGTTGGAAGAGACGTCTTGAGCGGCGATCCCTTCACGAGGGGGCTTGGACCTCGGCCGAGCGCGGGACGCCCGTTCACGGAGCCGCCGCCGAACCTGCCGGGACGTGCGATCCCGCCCGAGATGGAGCAGCTCGTCCGGCGCCCCATCGAGCCGCCGCCGCGACCCGTGCCAACCGCCGCCGAGGTGGCGCAGACACGGGCGGGTATCGACGTCACCGCGCCGGCCGAGCGCCCCTCGGCGATCCTCGACGCTTTTGAACGTCCCTTCACCGTGCCGCTCCGATCGCGCGGCACGCCGCCGCCACCGGCCCCGCCGCCACCCGAAGCGCCTCCACGTCCCCTGCCGACGGCCGCGGACCTGGCGCGGCAGCGCGCCGGCATGGCTCCCACGCCACACCCGCTGGATATTCCGCCGGCTGCCGACCGTGGCGCGATCCTGAACGAGTCGGGTGAGGCAGGCCGAATCTCTGGCGTGACCGCTGTCCGCGCAGGGTTGGGAGGCATCGGCGCAGTGGTGGGAGGCACGCAGGGCGACACGCCCGGTGAACGACTCCGTAATGCAGCCGTGTTGGGTGTGGCTGGCTATGCTGCCCCCTCCTTGCGCTCGGTCCCCTCACTGATCCGGCGAGGTCTACGTGGGTCTCCGCCGCCACCGCCAGCGACGACGATGGCGAGCGAGACGGAGATTCTCGAGCTATTCGGAGACGAACCGTCGCACCTCCAGCGCATGCGCGAGTCACTGGGGCGCGGGCTCGGGAAGAACTACGGGTACGACCCGAAAGCCATCACGCTGACGCGACGACGACGCGGGGCTCAGGGGGTGCTGGCCGAAGAAGCGCGCAAGGGCCAACGTGCCATGCTCACCGAAGCGGGCGAGGCCGGGATCACGGCCGACGATCTTGGTGTCGCGCTGAAGGGTCTGGGGGGCACGCCCGAGGCCCAGGCGATCACGCAGCCGTGGCGAGCGCGAATCGACCGCAACAGCACCGACCTCGTCGCGCGTGGTCTGCTGGACCCGAAGATTGCTCAGGCCCACATGGGCGAGTATGCCCGCCGTGTCTATCTGCGCGACGTGCTGGGCGCGGAGCACGACCCGATTCCCGCGACCGTGGATGCGGCGCGGACGTACCTGCGAGCGAACTTACTCGTCCAGGGGCGAGCCGCGTCAGAGGCCGAGATCGAAGGCACGATCCGCAGTTTGTTGACCCCGAAGCGGACCACGAACCTCTCCTTGCGCGGCAGCCCGCGCATGGATATCTCGCCGCTCAAGCGCCGTCACGACATTCCGGCGCCTCTGCGCGCGCTCATGGGCGAAATCGAAGATGGCGCCTATCTCGCCGCGCGGACCGTGCTCGATCAAGAGAATCTGTTGATTAACGATCACTTCTTCCGAGCCTTTCGCGCGGGCGCCGAGGATATGACGACGGCGGGCGGGCAGCGCGTACGTGTGCCGTGGGTCCGCGGGACGACGGCACCCGGCTACACCGAGATGCCCGAGTCGCGGGCCTATGGCGCCCTGCGCGGCCAGTTCGTGCTCAGTAAGCATGCAGAGGACATCGTGGCCCTGGGGCGCGCGGAACCGGCGAGCATTGCCGAGCGCATCTATTTCGACTACATCAACGCCTTCAAGTACGCCAAAGTCATCCTCAACCCCGCCACGTGGGTCCGCAACATCACGGGGAACTTTGGGTTTGCCGACTTCGCCGGGGTTGCTCCGTGGAATCCGCTCAATACCCCGTATTACCTGCGGGCGCTTCGGGGGCTGGCGCGAGGCATCGACGATCCCCTGTTCCGTGAGGCGATAGAGGCGAATGCGATCGGCGTGGAGATGGTGGGCAGCGATGTCCGGGCGTTCGGCAATTCGCTGCTGCACACGGCGCGTCAGCACGGCGTCATGGGCGCGCTCCGTCATGCCGCGTTCGACACCGCGAACACCGCGGGGCGCTTCTACAACGCGCAAGACCGCCTCTTTCGCCTCGCCGGTTTCGCGAAGCAGCGAGCGATCGGTCGCACCGCCGACGAGGCGGCGAATCACATCAATACCTGGTTCCCCACCTATACTGAGGTGGGCGAGTGGGTCAAAGAATTGCGGGGTAGTGAGCGCACGACGCGCGGCATGCTCCTCGCGGCGGTAGGCAACCCGTTCGCCTCCTACAAAGCCGAAGCCTTGCGGATTGCCTTCCAGGCCGCCCGCGAGCATCCGGTCAAGCTCGCAAAGTGGCTGACCCTCCCAGCTATGGTGTCGACCGCTGGGATGGCTGCGATGGGCGTGGAACCCGAGGAAGTCCGTGAAGCGTTCCGCCGATTGCCGTCGTATCTCCAGCAACCGTTCACCACGTTGGTCCCGTGGCGCACCGACGAGGGCGATCTCCAGTTCTTCGATGCCACGTACATGCACTTTCTCGGCGACGTCGTGGCGGCGAATCCACGTGCTCCGGGACTGGAGCCGCTGCTGGGGGCCGATGACCCCGTGACCGCCACGATGGGCGCGCTGGCCGCCAGTTTTAGCGGCGGCTCGCCGTTCGCGGCCAGCGTGCTCGCGCTCGCCAGCAATACCGACATGTTCCGTGGGCACGCGATCACCGAATTCCCGATCACGACGGGGGAGGGGCTCCGTGACGTGAGCGGCTTCTTGGCCAAGAAGGTCTTGCCAGTGCCCCCCTTGATGACGAGTTTGCCGCCGGCCCTGAGCCGATCCATGGCCGGCGAGCCGGTCCGTCTGGGGCAACATCTGACCCCGCCGGAGGTGCTGCGCGAACAGGTCGGGGGCCTCCGAGTGGTCCCGGTGGATCAGGACCTACGGTCCACGAGTGCGGTTCGGCTCCAAGGGCGACTCAACGCGCTGCAACGCCGACTCTATGGCGCCGCAATGGAGTCGGACTCGGCCCGCCGGGAGGCACGGATGGCCGCGATTTACGACGAGATCGCCGGGGAAATCGAACGGCAACAACGCACCACCGCGGAGATGCTCGCACTGCCCCCGGTGTTCGGGAGGTGATGACCATGGACAGGACAAGCCACCCGCTGACCTTCGGACTCAGCCCGGAGGAGATCGCGGACGGCTGGAATGCGCGATGCCGCGTCTGCGGGCAGCGCTTCCGAGTCGTCACCGAGTGGCTCGCGGCCATCTGCCCAGGGCGACGAGGCGAGACGCCGATCTTCGCGATGCAGCCTCAGCGCCCCTCGCTCTGGCTCCCCTCGGTGCCGATCCTTCCCCGACGCCGTCCGTATATTCCGTCGCAGGAGCTCGATCTAGACGGAGGCGCGTCGTGAGCCAGCCCCCTCCGTGTGCATGCGCTCTCTGTTCGAGCCGCGTCATCGCCGCGGACTTTCGGCATCCCCTGCACATGACCGTGATGGGCGTACTTCGCTGCCCGCGATGCCGGTCCGTGCTGGACCAGCAGCTCGCCCAGCGGCGGCGGCTCGACGAGCAACTCGCCCCGGCGGGGCGTTGATGGCGTTGCCCCTCGTACCTCCATTCCCGCTGATCGCCGAGCCCGGCGCGTGGGACGTGCTCAGCCTGTGGGCCGGCACGGTGTTCCTGGAGGCCGAGGGCGAGCCCGCCGAGGGCAAGCTCGGCGTTGCCTGGGTGATGCGGCACCGCATCGACACCTGGGGGCTGACGCTCCACCAGGTCGTGCTCGGCCCCGAGGGCCTTGCCTACGGCGAGAGCCGGGCCTACGAGCCGTTCTCGTGCTGGAACGACGACTACCGTGCCCGGGCGGCGGCTCGCCTGTCCGGGGCGTCTGGAGCGGCCCTGGAGGCGTGTTGGCGCGCAGCGGTTGGCGCGCTGTGGCGCCTCGTGACGGACCCGGTGCCCGGCGCCCTGTACTACCTGAACCTAGAGCAAACGCGCCGGCTGCGTAAGGCGCACGACCTCCCGAGCTGGGCGGCGGACCCGGATGACGCGACGCGGGTGGACCCCGCGAAGTTGGTGGGCGTCATGGGTCGGCACCACTTCCTGACTGCATGATGCCGGATCCCTACGACCGGATCGACCGGGGAGTCCGGCGCGTTCGGGGCCGGTTGCGCGCGTTTGACGCCAGCCTGCCGGGCTGGGTCAAATTCGCGCTGTGCGTGGCGCTAGGAGCCCTAGCGCTGCCCTGGGTCCTCCGGGCCTATGCCTGGTACTGGGGAGCTGCCTGGGGGCCTCTTGAAGGACTCCTCGACATGCTGCCCAGAGTCCCCTGATAGCCTGCCCAACATCTTGCTCAGCGCCGTAATCCACGCCGACGTCGGCGCGGCTTTGCCGTCCAGCTTTGCGAGCTGCATCGCGCCTCTGAGCGAGCCGGCGCGGCGCAGGTATGTCTCCATCCAGCACCAACGCTTGGCCCGTTCCTGCGGCGTGTACGCCGCGCGCTGGCTCAAGTTGCCCGCCACGCCACAGAGGCACAGCCCGACACGTCCTCGGCGCTCAGCTTTGCGATCGCGTCTAGGACCTCCAGCCGCACCAAATCAGGCTCTTGGCCGTCTGCCAGCGCGGCACTCACATCCTCCGGCGTGATGTAGTTCCGGCCGACGGCAGCAGCGTGCAGGATAACCCTCACGATTGAGCCTCCTCGACCTCGAGGTCGCTGTCGTCCGGTTGCCCTTGCGTGCGGATCGCATCGAAGATGATCCGCACCGCGGCCTGCCAGTCGGGGCGGTTCGCATACGAGGCGTTCCAGTCCGCGCGCCGGCCGCCGTGCAGGATGCGGAACGCAGCTTCGTAGGCGGTCATCACAGTGCCTCCACGGCCCGACGGACCTCATCGGCCGAGTACGCCACCATCGCCAGCGGGCTGCCGGCCTCGCGGAGCCGCGCGAGGAAATCGAGCTGGAGCGGGGTCGGAGGCTTGCCGCCTCTCGCTCGCTTGACCTCGACCGCGATCCAGACCGGGACGTGGCCGGGGTGGAGGCACCTCTTCGGCGGTCGGGCACACCGGACGAGGTCGCCCACCGCCCGGTGCATCACGACGTACCCGACGACGTCCGCCACCCCCGCCTTACCCATCCGCACGCGCCGGCCATCCGCGAGGGGCAGAAGTCCCGCGCCGGCTTTCCAGACGTGGAATCCGGGCGTCGCGTTCAGCAGCGTGATGATCTCCCGCTGGGTCTCCCGCTCGCGGGGGCCGCGCTTCCGCCGCGCCTTCAGGCGCGTCCCACGTCGGCGTTGCTCCTTCTCGGCTTCGTGCAGCAGCAGCGCATCCTGGGTTCCGACCAGCACCGGGGACAGCCGCGTCCAACCGGCCTCCGCACGTTTCTGGTTCAGCCGCTCCAGCTCGGCCCTGGTCACGCGCATGACGACTCCCGCACCAGCACGTACTGCTTGCCGTCGAGCCGGTCGCGCCGGATCCGCACGTTCCGGCCCTTGGTCGTCCGACACTCGGCCCAGTTCTCGCCCCGTGGCAGGGCGATGATCGTGACGGTCCGGTTCTTCTGACGCTTGTCCGTGTCCCGCCACACCTGGCCGCGCTTGATCCTGGTCACCCCTGGGGCCTCCTTCTTGCCCCTGAGGGCAAGGCTGGCCCGTCGCTTTCTGCGAGACAGGTGCTCCTTGATGATCTGCTCCGAGAATCTGCCCTCTTCCAAGATGCGGCGGACCTCGGCCCCCGTCTTCTTTCTGAGCTGCGGCTCTCGATCCAGAATCCTCAGCCAGACGGCGTCTTCGGTACTGAAGCCCTCTTGTGGCCTGATGGTGGAACCGTGATGAACGCCCATCGCCGACCCTCCCTGACTCAACAGCGGTTCTTTGCCGATCTAGCGACGCGCACCGCCAGCTCCGCATCGGTGAATCGCGGGGGCCGGCCCCGCCCTCCGGGACGCCATGGACGGCATCGGCTGGAGCGTCGTTGCCGCGCACGCTCCTTCAGGATGTGCCCCGCGCAGAGCGAGTACGCCACGGCGAGACGCGGACAGAAGACGCACAGCCCCAGCGCCGCGTGGCGGTGCTGGTACGCGCGCTGGCGGCTCATTTCGCGACGAGCCGGAACCACTCGGAGTCGAGATCGGTCAGCGCACGGCCCAGTTGGCGATGACACGCCGGGCACGATCCGCCGCCGTCGTCAGCGGACACGATCCAGCCCGACTGGCTCGACCCGCGTCTCACGGCCGTTACGGTGCGCACGACGTGTTCGGCGCCGCGGTACGCGCTCGTGACTTTGTCGCCGACGTGGAAGGGGGCATTCATAGCTCGGCTCCATCACCGTCGTCGAGGGGCAGCGCGGGCTGCCGTTCGGCCGGAGGGCGTAGACTTGACGAGGCCGTAGTACGGCTGGCCCGGCCCGGCGAACCGGATCGCTTGCCGCTCGGCGTAGCAGCCGCCGCCGCGCGCGGATCCGCAGCCCTCGCTGACGCGGCTACAGCCCCTCGTTGGGTTCCACACTGCATCCGTCCACTCGATCGAGGTTCGACTGGCCATCTCCCAGTCTCACCCCCGGATCGAGTGCGGTATGGGCTCGGTCGGGCATGGCCGCGCCTCGATCTGTTCTCGGTGGGTCGTTGCGAGCGCCGCGCGGGCTTGGAGGCAGGGGGCCCCATGCGCCGATCGGTCGAGATCTGCGACGAAGATGCCGGGATGCCACGAGCACCAGCACGAAACCCCGTCGCGTTCGTCCACGTGATCGCGCGTAGCCAGCAGCGCGGCGCGAAGCTGGGCAATCGTGTTCAGGTGCCGGTCAGCCCGCTCGCGGGCCATGTCGTAGGCGGCTTCCGCCTCCTCGGCGCGGTGCGCCTCGCGCTGGTATTCCGCATCCCAGTGGCCGATCACGGAGCCGATCGTGCAGCAGTCACCGGGCTCGCGCGGGCATGCGCGGTGCGTCGCGCAGGCCAGCGCGTCCCGCTCGGACTCGATCTCGCCGAGCCTATCGGAGCGCGGCGAGCGCGGCGGGTCGCGGTAGTCGAGCAGGGCGTCGGCCGCCGCGGACCGTGAGTCAATGATCCGGTTGACGACCAGCGCCGCCACTTCGTCGGCGACTCGGTCGGCTGCCAGTAGTCGCTGCTCGGCCCGCAGCATCCGGCTGTCCCGGTCCTCGTCGATGCGACGGGCTAGGTCGGTCATCGTGACGAGAGGACCGGTGGCGGCGAACTCCCGCGCGATCCGCTGGCCGGCCGTCTCATCAGGCATGGGGCGCCTCCTGCTTGGCGAGGTAGACGTGAGTGCGCGCGGCAAGGTCGCAGTCGAACGGGCAGTTTTCTAGGTTGGCGAATGCCTGGCAGGCGCGGTCGTCATGCTGCTGACCGAGGTGTCGGAGCAGCCACTCCCCCAGCAACTCATCTGCGTCCACTGCTTTCCGCGCTGCCTCCTCAGCCCGGCGGAAGTGCCCGATGATCGCGTGCATGCGCCGACGATCTTCGGGCTTCCCCGCGACCTGCTCGAGCAACAGGTCCAACTCGTAGAGCAGGTTCAGGAGGATCGGTCGTTCATGCGCGTACCTCACAGCATCGCGTTCCGCCTCGGCGCACGCCCGGCGTACGCGCGTGATCGGGTCATCAGGCACGGGCATCTCCTCCTTTCATGGGGCGGTTCCCGAGCGGCGGCGAACAGGTGGATTCTGGGGCCCCGCCCTGCTCGGGTCTCGGACGCCGCCCCTCGCCCGATCCGTCGGCCCCAGGTTGCGTCGCCCACGGCCCCCCCACTCGAAAGCCTCGGGCCTGGTCGGTGAACCACATCGGCAGCGCTCGCGGCTTCGACAGCCGATACCGCTCCCGATTGGACCTGCGTTCGAGTGAGCCTTCTGGGTCGCGCGCCTCCCACAGCACCGCATCGGCGCGCCCGGCTAGCACGAGCCACGCGGCTCGGAGCCGGACAACGAGCGGCGCCGGAAGCGGTCGCGACGGCACCCACCGGCCGTCGACGAGCGCGGCGTTCTCAGCAAACTTTCTCACGAGGTCGTCAAGATGCCAGATCATTGGTTCACCCTCCTCGACATCGCACCAGCGGTAGCCACACGCCGGACCCCCGCCGCCCCGGGCTCGCCCGCGGCTCATCGCGCCCTCTCGTATACCTCGACAACGCGAGAGATCACGCTGTCACGCGCCGCCGCGATGGCTGGTGGAGATCAAGCGGATCCTCACCGATCGGGCCGACGAAGATCGCGCCGACCGCCTCGCCGCTGCGGACCGCCTCGACGACCTCGCGCTTGAGTGCCCGCCGCGCCAATTCGCGGCGCGTGATCCCGCGCTGCTGCGCGAGGATCCCCACCGCCGTGAAGAAGCGGCGACTGAACGTCCAGGTGTACGACGTCGTCGACGGCAACTGCGAGTCCGCCGCCGCGTGCGGGTCGTCACGTTGAATCCGCGTGGGCCGTCGCCGTTTCGCCTTCTTCGCCATGGTTCTTCTCCTCGCGCTACAGAGACTACCAGTGTAGCGCGCGTGTGTCAAGCGCGGATCATGCTGGATCATCGGTCGCCAACCAGGCGGGCCAGGAGCGGCGCCACCTCCGCCTCGTAGCGCGCCCAGAGCGGCGCCACCTCCGCGCGGTAGCGCGCCCAGAGCGGCGCCACCTCCGCCTCGTAGCGCGCCCAGAGCGGCGCCACCTCCGCGCGG
>ERZ1292632.594-Hain-H43-01um-R2-594-length-40018-cov-9_pt1 | contig 40018 bp, 61 predicted proteins | sample MGYA00564407_ERZ1292632 | MGnify/ENA primary metagenome ERZ1292632 (study PRJEB36523, sample SAMEA6512637) | groundwater metagenome | collected 2019-01-08 | study: AquaDiva: Metagenomics assemblies of 32 groundwater samples | reverse complement strand
ACGCAGACCTCACAGGCACAGACCTCACAAACGCAGACCTCACAAACGCAAACCTCACACGCGCAAACCTCACAAGAGCAAACCTCACAAGTGCAAACCTCACAACTGCAAACCTCACACGCGCAAACCTCACTCGCGCAGACCTCATTGGCGCAAACCTCACTGACGCAAACCTCACTGACGCAGATCTTACTGCATGCAAATACTACATGGGTTTTTCAAATAAAAACTTCGAAGCATTGTGCAAGGCGATAAAAACCATTAAGTGGAATGATAAAACTGGCAGTGATTTCATCTCTTAACCAATAACTAAAAAAGCAGTAAAATACAAGTATATGGACAAAGAAAAATATCAAAACTTCATAAGAATTAGTTGGCAGGAAGCATTAGACGCCATGCATTCTGCTTTAGAAATTCGCTACCACACCAAAGGGAAGCTGATTTTGAAGAAAGACTACAGATATGATGGTATTGGAGATTTTTACGATGAGCCGTCATTCGTTGATTTATATTTAGAAGTTGAGAATAAGCCAGATAACCCCCTAACCCCCAAGCATATATGAGAAAAGAGATGAAAACTGACGGATTTGAAAGTGGGTTGGCTCAAAAAAGTGAGAAGTGTGATTGGTGCGACAAGAAAATAAGACAATATGTTAGTTGTTATTATGGTGGTAATCGAGTTGGAAATGTTATTATTTGTAAAGAATGTGGCGATAGAGCGTCTGCTGAAGAAGATTTGGCAAAATATGGCAATGGCTCTAATTTTTAACCCCACCCCACAAGCACAGTTAGATAAAAGGAGATGAATAACAAAGATAAAAAATGCAGTTGCGACATAAACGGAGCAGAAAGCGACATTGGACACTTTGATGGATGTCCAGCGTTGTTGAAGGATGAGAAAAAGCATGAGTAATGAAAATAAAATCATTTTAGACCTTTGCGGTGGGACTGGGGCATGGTCTCGCCCGTACAAAGACGCGGGATACGATGTGCGAGTGATTACGTTGCCAGATTACGACGTGAGGGAGTATGTACCGCCAAAGAATGTTTATGGTATTCTTGCAGCTCCGCCTTGTACGATGTTTAGTATCGCAAGAAACGATAAGACAGCAAGAGAGAAAAGAGACTTACGGAAAGGTATGGAAACGGTTGAGGATTGTTTGCACATTATATGGGAGTGCCTTTATGAGCCTTACCGCATTTCAGAGAACAGTTTAAAGTTTTGGGCGTTGGAAAATCCTCGTGGTTACCTTGATAGATTTCTCGGGAAGTGTGCGCTAGAAATTGACCCATTTGAGTACGGCGACCCTTATACCAAACGAACTCACATATGGGGAATGTTTAACGAGCCGAAGAAAAGTAGAGTTGCACCAGAAAGAAGGGGAAGTGAAGGAACTTTTGTAAAAAATGTTGAGTCATTCTTTGATATGAAAAAACACCAAATACCAGAAAACTACAAGAAGAAAACAGGACTTTCAATGCGAACAATAGTTAGAAGCATCACCCCACAAGGTTTCGCCCAAGCATTCTTTGAAGCTAACCCCTAACCCCTAAAGCATAGTATATGGAAAATAATCTTATGAAAAACAAAACAAAACAAAAAATAGACGGTCTGTATAAGAAAATTGCACCGCTTCAAGAGAAAGTCAGCGAGCTTGAGTATGATGAAATATTGAGAGTGCAACGTCCGCGCATAAAGAAAATGGTCGGATACTGCTTGCGGTCAACCTATGACAAAAATTGCTACGGCAAAATCCTTGATGTGATTGAGGACAAAGAAAAATCACTGAACTTTATTCTTGAAATCTGTTCCATAACCAAAGAGGGAAACCCATATATGCACTTGGATAATGTGTCTCCCTATCTAAATAAAGAATGGTGGGAAGAAGAAGTGCCAATGTCTGGATGGGTCAGATGTTCGGAAGCAGAAAATCGGTTATTCAAAGCAAAAGTCGCCGAAGAACTGGAAACGCAAAAGTCGTTAAGAGGGTTTATCAGGCGAAGAAAATACTAACCCCCCCCAAGCATATATGACCCTACAAAACAAAATAGAAGAACAGATGAATGGGAATTGCAACATTTGCGGTGAAGAAGCAAAGTTGTATTGTAAAAGCTGTGAAGACAAAGAAGAAGATTTCAGATTGTGGTATTGTGAGAAGCATTATCAATCAGTTGTTTTAACTGGAAACTGCTGTTCAGGAAATGAGAAAATATATAACTATTAGAAATATGAACGATAAAATACAAAAAATCTACGAAGATTACGGACAGCTTCACGAAGAAGGATGTGAGCTGAACGACGAAGGCGGTTCGTTTGACGGGTGTACTTGTGCGGTGAAAACAATGGTTCAAGAGCTTATCCAAGAGGTGGTGAAGATGTGTGAAGCAATCCCAATTCATAGTGAGATTGAAGCAATAAATCCATCATGCTCTTGTGGTTGTCGCATTGGAGAACAGTTTATCGTGTTTTCTGATTTTGCATCCATCATCTCTGAATTAGAAGGAATAAAATGAAACACACATGGAAAACGAACACTTCCACGGAAACTGCGAAACAACAAGAAACCACACATCGCAAACACCTGCTTTTACAAATCATGGTGTTAAGAAAGAGGGTCATGTAAAAGATCAGTTCTGCTCTATTCATAAAGTTGTATTTTGTCATTGTGGGTGGGAATGGGGATTTCATTATGGAACACGATCGCAACAGGGTGTTAGTTTGTACAACATTTTTAGCGAATTTAGCGAATAAAAAAAGATATCCACAATTGCATATGCCGACAGTTTGGTGTATAATAACAATATAAAAAACTCATGAAAAAAACAACAAAAACAGACAAAGAACTCGTGTCAGCAGCGGCATCTGCATTTGGTCGTATGGGCGGAAACGCTGTTGCTAAAAAGCTAGGCAAATCTCATATGATTCGCATTGCAAAACGTGGCGCAAAAGCACGTTGGAAAGGTCATAAGAAATTAATCACTAACAAAAAAGCATGACAGACACAAAACCAGAAGAAAAAGCACAAGACCTTGAAAAAAGAGTAAGGTCATTTAATGAAGAGTTTATGCCTCTCTTAAAAAAATACAAACTCGGATTGGGCGCTCAATCATTTCTTATGCCAGACGGAAGAATAGGTGCTAAGCCAAGCCTCTTCGATGATCAGTCAGAAGAAAAGGTCGAACCAGTTGATGATACAGACACCAAAGAACATAGTATTACTACCGCATGAACTTCGCATTCGGTTATATCATAGGTCTTATCGTCGGTCTTATCACTGCAACGCTGATCGTGGTAACTCTTGCCTATTTCCGAAGAGTGATTGAACACAAAGTGTCAATCATTGAAAAGCAACTCGAAAACGCAGGACCAAAACCACAAGGATTCCTTATTGAACCAGAAAGCGAAGCCGATCAAGCCCGAGCGAAGATTATTGCGAAAAACAACGCACAAGGAAAACCAACTAAGCTATCTGAATTATCATGAAAACACCAAAAATAACGCCAAGAGGAAAGCAAATCCTCGTTCGTCAGGAAAATGAAAAGTCTCGCATCTCTGAACACGGTCTTTCAATGCCCGACAGCGTAGAACAGGAACGCAAAGCAATCGGTGAAGTCGTTGCTGTAGGCCCTGAAATCAAGGATGTGAAGAAAGGCGACAAAGTCATATATGGCGCATTCGCAGGCGAACAAATCAAACTGCAAGAAAGCACAAAAGAGGTAGACTATGTGTTGCTGTTTGATGAAGATGTATTAGCATTTATCGAATAAAATCATGGATACATTGGACAAGTTGGACACAGAAAAAATCATAGAAAAATTCAGATATGAACTGAGAGAAAAGCACATACAGAAACTTATTGATGCAACATTCACAAGGATTCAAGCTGAAGCAATCTTTGATGTTATTAAGTCAAATCAAAATGAATTTTCACTATGAGATACGGATGTAGATATGGCCTGCCTCACGACCTAAAAATTATCAACGAAACAGTGCATGTGAAACATGAAGTCTGTAAGATATGCAACAAGAAGTTCCGTTGGAACAAGGGCTATCGAGGCAGAGTACAGAACACCGAGTATCTCAAAGCCCACGTGAGAAACTTCGCGCAGAGATGGGGATCAACAAAAGCAGTCTATTATAAAATATATAAACCAGAATCCTGTATTATAAAAATATGAATACCGAACACATTATTGTACAAGAAAAAACATTTCAAACCATTAAGTCTGCCGTCAATAAAATGGTGGATTTAATAAGGCCCACATTCGGGCCCGCAAGCAACAAGGTTATAATCGATAAACAAATGTACCGAATGGTAGTAGATGATGGCGTGCAGATTGCGAGAGATTTTGAACTAGAAGATCCTGCCGAAAAAGCAGTGGTACGACTCGTTCGTGAGGTGCTCGTTAAAACAAACGATCGGGCTGGCGATGGAACTACAGGCGCAGCCATAATGCTTCAATCGATAATAAACGAAGCGTCTCGCAAATCAAGAATGGACGGCCGAAAAATAGAAAGCGAACTCAAAAAAGGACTTGCAGAAGTAAAAGAACATCTCATAAACACCGCAAAACATATAAAAACAAAAGAAGAATTGAAAAAAGTATCTCTCGTTTCATTCGATAACGAAGAAATTGCCGAAATGATATCCGACCTCTACTTCAAGCTCGGTAAAGACGCACTGATCACAATCGATAAATCACCAACGCTCACCACGACAGTCGAAACAACAGAGGGAATAATCCTGCCACAGGGATTTATAAGCCCGTACATGGTAAACAACCCAGATCGTCTTGAATGTATTCTCGAAAAGCCATATATCCTGCTCACCGATTATCGCTTAACCGAAAACACAGACATCATGCCTCTCATGGAAAAAATGGCCGCTAAGAAAATCAAGAACCTTGTCATCATCGCCGATAATGTAGAACAGAATGCCATTGCGACAATGGTAATAAACCTCCCACAAGTCATGAATCCACATACCAAAGCTCCAGGCACATTCCCTGCAGTCGCTATTGCATTGCCGAAAGTACAGGATCGTGACGTTCTGCTCGAAGACCTCGCTATTCTCACAGGCGCAAAAGTGTTCTCATATGCAAAAGGTGAAAAGCTTGAAAGCGCAGAAATAGAAGATCTTGGTCGTGCCGCAAAGTTTATATCTCGCCGAGAAGAATCTGTCATAGTGTCACCAGGGGGAAACAAAATGAAAGTGGCTATGGCGGTAACAACTCTTCGTGGAAGCATTGAAAACGAAACAAACGAAAAAAGAAAAAAAGACTTACAACACCGCCTCTCAATGTTCACTAATTCACTTGCTGTCATTAAAGTAGGCGCGGCAACGGATAACGAACAGAAATCACTCAAATACAAAGTTGAGGATTGTGTGAATGCGGTAAAATCAGCCTACAAACACGGTGTTGTATGCGGCTCTGGTCTTGCTCTATCACGCATTAAAACATCCAGCCCTATCCTTAACGAGGCTCTTAAGTATCCAGCAAGGCAACTCATGGAAAACATGGGTCTTGAAGAAAGCGTTGCGTTCGCGCTAGACAAGGACCATGCCATGAACGTGGTAACTGGAAAGGTGGGTCCGTACATGACAGTAGGCGTAATGGATCCAGTCGATGTTCTTATCGCAGGCGTTGAATCAGCGGTATCCATAGCATCAATACTATTAACAAGTTCGGGTATGATAGTCGAATATACTCCTAAAGACCAATAAAAAAATGGAAAAATCAAAACAGTTCTTGAAATCGTTAGTGACACAGATCGTATCAAATCCATCCTCTGTCGTGATAGAAGAAAAGAACGATGAAATGGGTATTCTGCTCACGCTTCACGTATCAGTAGAAGACATGGGAAAAGTAATAGGAAAAAACGGCGAAACAGCAAACGCAATACGAACGCTTCTTCGTGTATGCGGATCAACAGAAAAAGCTCGTGTAAGCGTTAAAATAGCAGAACCTGAAAAAACTTATTTATAAACATGAAAATAATCGAACTCGCAATAGATAAAATAAAACCGTACTTCAAGAACGCGAAAGAACACCCTGAGAAGCAAATCAAAAAAATCGCCAACTCGATAAAGGAGTTCGGCTTCAACCAACCCATAGTGCTTGATAAAGATGACGTTATTATCGTCGGCCATGGCAGATATATAGCAGCGCAATTTCTCGGTATGGAAAAAGTACCAACACTCACAGTAGATCTTGATGAAGAACACGCAAAAGCATATAGACTGGCCGACAACAAACTCAACGAATCCGACTGGGACATGGATATCGTGATCGAAGAGCTGAAAGGTCTCTCGCTTGAGATGATAGACCTCACGGGCTTCAACGAAAATCTGATCCTTGAAACAGTAGAGGACAAACCCGACCTATCCACCGCTACCAAGCCAAAAAGCGTTCTGGGCGACCTGTACGAGCTTGGTGACCACAAACTGCTGTGCGGTGACTCCACAGAAGCCGCAACCTACGAGAAACTGCTCGGGACCGACCGCGCACGCCTCATATTCACCGATCCCCCGTACTCGATTGATTATCATTCTGTCGATAAAAAAAGCCAATCACGAGGCAAAACAAGCGGTCAAGGATATAGTTATGATTCCACAAGATTCGGCGGTACGGGTGGACGCATCTTCAATGACGACAAAACTCCTGAAGAAGCATTGGAGTTCTACAACAAAATCCTAAAACAGCTCTACGACTTCTCGACTGATGATGCAAATATCTACTGGTGGTTCGCATCACGCCTGACAGACATCAACATGCGAGCTATGTTCGAAAACAAATGGCATTACAGCCAAACAATCATATGGCTCAAAAACAGCATGATCTTCTCGCCAGGTCAGAAGTTCCACCGCATCTACGAACCCTGCCTCATGGGCTGGAAAGAGGGCAAGACTTCCTACCAAGACTTCACATTCTCATCATTCACAGAGCTATGGACAACGGGAGGCATAAAGACATTCGCCGAGCACCTCGATATGTGGTACCAGAAGCGTGACAACACGAATCAGTACATCCACCCCACACAAAAGCCAGTACAACTCGCTGAACGAGCGCTCAAACGCACCAGTGAGAAAGGCGATATCGTGCTTGACGCATTCGGCGGTTCAGGTTCAACGCTCATCGCCTGCGAACAGCTCGGGCGCAGATCTCGCCTTATAGAGCTCGACCCCAAATACGTCGATGCAATAGTCGGTCGATATTGCAAATACAAAGACGATCCCATGATTATCAAGAATGGCGAACCGATGCAATGGGTGGTATAATATACCAATATGGCACGCCCAACAAAACATCAACAGAGGTATAAAAACTCAGGAAGAAAGACATTCGACGGCAAAGAAATAAAAGATGTGCTTGCGAAACTCGAACAGGCAGCATTGATTGACGCGCCTATTGAAGAAATGTGTTTCTATGCAGACATATCTCCAGACGCATATTATAGATACATAAAGAAAAATCCAAAGTTCCGCGATAGAATCCAAATGCTTCGTGAACGCCTAACGCTCAAATCACGACAGAACATTGCAGGAAGCATAGAAGCAGGAGATATAGGTCTTTCCAAATGGATGCTCGAACGCAGAAAACCGATTGATTTCGCAGAAACACTAAAGCTTGAACACGGCGGACAAATCAACAACATCCCAGACGCTATGAATCCAGAACTCACAGCACTTCAAAAAGAATATCACGACAAAGCACGCAAGATAGGTCTTAAACATTATCAAGACAAAGAAAAAAAATGAAAATAGTCAATGAAAATCCGCCACATAACCTGCGAGAAACAATAAAGTCATTCGGTATGGACGCTCATGACAACGTGATATACACATACGGTGATGCAATATACAATCCAGGCTCTCACAACATTCCCGATTATCTCGTAGAACATGAGAAAACGCATAGCGAACAACAAGGCTCGAAACCCGACACATGGTGGGACAGATACCTCCAAGACCCGTACTTCCGCATTGAACAGGAATCCCAAGCATACGCCAAACAATTCGCATTCATATGCAAACGAGTCAATGACAGAAACAAACGTGCTCGTATATTGCACGAGCTGGCCAGCGTCCTGTCAGGCCCAGTCTACGGTAAGGTAATAGGTCATACCGCAGCAATGAAACTAATTAAAGAAAAGTCTAACGTTAAACCTTAAACATATGGGAAAAAGATACTGCGACCATGAGTTCTTCACAATCCAACTGAATATTTTAAGTCAGATTGACGGTTCAATTCATACTGTCATAGGATGCATCTACTGCGGTCAAATAAGAAAACTGTATGATGACGGCCGAGTAATGGTTACCAAAGAAGAAGGCGAAGTCAAAAAAACATATGGAAACGGAAACCCCCCAACAAACCAAACAACCCAACAAGCAGGATAGTACTGACATAGAATGTGCCTGCTTCTGGGCCGAACGTCTCAAAAACGAAAAAGGCGATCCGATAGAATTTGAAACACACCCATTCCTCCGCACCATCTATGACGACAACAGCCAATACCTTGTCGTAATGAAAGCCGCGCAGGTCGGCATGAGTACCTGTCAGATCCTTAAAAACCACAGAGATGCCAAGCGGTACAAAATGGACATCATCTACACCTTGCCAACCGATCAGGACGTGCGTGTGTTCGTAGGCGGTAAGGTGAATCGTATCATCGCCAACAACGAGGAAATGCTCAAAGACGTCGCAGACAAAGATTCAATCGAGCAGAAAGCGGTCAAGAATTCCATGATATACTTCCGAGGCACATGGACGAAAAAGGCGGCCATTATGGTCACAGGCGACCGCCTTGTACACGATGAAAAGGACAGCTCAAAACTCGATGTCATAGCGGACTATCAAGCCCGTCTCCAGCATTCGAAATTCAAACAAACGCATACATTCAGTCACCCATCACTACCAGAAACAGGCGTACACGCAGACTGGCTCAAAAGCGATCAAAAGCATTGGTTCATTAAATGCCCACACTGCAAACTTGAACAGTTCTTAAACTGGGATACCGAAAACCCACGAAGAATGTCCATCGATATCGAAAAGCGCATATTCGTATGCAAGAAATGCAAAGGCGAACTCAAAGACAGCGTGCGATACAACGGATACTGGGTTGCAAAATATCCTGAAAAGAAAGTAAGCGGATACTGGGTTCCGTTGCTCATATGCCCATGGATGAGCGCAGGCGAAATCATCGACAAATTTCAAAACAAAGACACCACAGCAGAGTTCTTCTACACCAAAATCCTCGGAATTCCGTTCGCTGATGCAACATCAAAACTGCTACGCCAAAGCTTCCTACAAAATCTCACAGGAACAGCATATGCACCAACACAAGACGAACGTGTGATACTCGGCATTGATACAGGACTCCGACTCGATTACGTTCTTGGCAACACCAAAGGATTGTTCTTCCACGGCGACTGCAATGATTACGCGCCACTGGAAGCCATCATGGATCGCTGGCCGAAAGCAATCGCCATGATCGACCAAGGCGGCGACCTTATCGGCTCAAGAAAGTTCTACGAGAAATACCCAGGTCGTGTGATCCTCTGTCAGTTCGGTGGCGATCGTAAAGGCAAAGAACTCGTGAAGTTCGGCAGAGGCGAAGAACAAGGCAGTGTCATATTCGATCGTAACCGCATGATTCAGATTGTGGTAGATGAGTTCCGAAACAAACGTATCCCCGTATATGGCACTGAAGAAGATTGGTTCGAATACTGGCTCGACTGGAACAACCTCGCAAAAATCAAAGTGCTCGACCCCGATACCAATGCCGTCAAAGGCTATAAATGGGTGCGTAGCGGTCGTGACCATCGTGCCATGGCAACGGTATGTTGGCGCATAGGCATGATACGATTCGCAGGAATGGGTTCTCTCATACCAGCAGTCCCATCAGGACCAAAAGAAAACAGCTACATGGTAAACCCAGACAAAACGGTAAGCTTCGACCCTCTAAAAATGTTCGGATCAGAAAAGCAAAAAGAACTGCACATAAAAGACGGTGAAATCGTCAAAGAAAAGAAAAAACCCATAGACGAATCATTCAAAGAATCCATGGACGAATCACTCGATAGAATTGAAGATGGTTCGGTGGATTGGTAAGCCAGTTATCCACAGGGCATTTACTCATAGAAAATGCTATAATGAAAATAACAAAAAAAGTAAAGAGTATTCCAAAGGAATTCCGTTAGGCTACAGATCATCTCTCCCGATCCTGTGGCCTATTTATTAAAAAAACAATGACAGACACAAACGTAAAAGGGTATTCTTCGCTTGGCGATGATATCAACAAAATGAAAAATGACGGGACTGAAGAAACCAAAGAAGGTGTCGTGTCAAAGAAACTCGATGAACTTACGCTTGACATGTCCAATCAGGACATCATCAAGCTGACTCAAAAATGGGAAGAAGATTGGAAGAACTCACCGAAGAAACAGACATGGGAAAAACAAATCGAAGAAAACGAAAAATACTGGCTTGGTAAACAAAATTCAGGACCGCAAATCGATGGCGAACGACCTACAGTAGACAACCTTGTGTTCGAATCACTTGAAACATATCTTCCTCAAGCGACCCGTCGTAACCCTGAACCTCTCATAACACTCGATTCATCAGAGAAAGACGAAAACGGAAACGAAGACCCAGTACATCAAAAGTACGTTCTTAAAGTAAAGAATACGCTCGCAGATATCGCCGACAAAAACAGCATGCGACTCAAACTCAAGAAAGGCGCACGACACTGGTCTCTCTTTCATCTCGGCGTAGCAAAGTACGGCTGGGACCTCGATAAAGATATCCCTATAGTCCGCATCATTCGCCCACAACGAATAATACTTGATCCAGATGCAACCATAGACGAAGATGGATACACAGGCGATTACATTGGCGAGTACCGAAAAATGCCAGCATATAAAATACTCGCGCTCATTGACAACGATTCCAAAAACAAAGAAGCGGCCGAAGCAAGAAAACTTATCGATGATAAAGTAGGTGAAAACACAGGAACAAAAATAAGATTCGTAGAATGGTGGACTCCGCAATACATGTGCTGGAAGCTCGAAAGCACAATCCTGCTCAAAAAGAAAAATCCGCACTGGAACTATGACAAAACCGAAACACCATCGCCAACAGACCTATCGAATCCATCAGTACAGGTAAACGACATGGGTGAAGTGACTGCCGAGCCGACAGAAATAAAAGGCATCAACCATTTACCATCACCTCAAATGCCGTATACGTTCCTTTCCGTATTCAATCTCGGTGATCAGCCAATGGACAGCACCTCCCTTATTCAACAGAACCTCTCCAATCAAGACACTCTCAACAAGCGCAACAAGCAGATAGACAACAACGCAGATGACATGAACTCTGGTATCGTGATATCACTGGCAAAAGCAGGACTCACGCAACCGCAAGCAAAGAATGTCGTAAAAACACTCCGTAAAGGTGGCGCAGTAGCAATCCCCGATGGTATTCCACGCGAAGCCATTGACCGCTATCCAGCCCCATCGCTCCCACCAGACATTTTCAATAACTTGGCAGACACCCGTAACCGCCTGCGTGACATATTCGGAGTAAGAGGATCATCAACAGCTGGCCTCGAATCCGAAGACACGGTACGAGGCAAGATTGTAAGCAGAGGAATGGACTCAGATAGAATCGGCGGCGGCCTGACAGAATTCCTCGAGCAATTCGCTGACGGAATATACAACTGGCTTCTACAGTTGCTCTACGTCTACGATACAGAATATCAATTCGTTCCAGGCGCAGTCCCACCGAAACTCATCGTAAGCGTCAAAGAGGGTTCGCTCATGCCCAAAGACAGCGTTTCAATAGCAAACCAAGCTCTTGAATTGGCGAAAATGAACAAAATATCAAACCTAGACTTGTTCAAGCGCCTCGAATATCCTAATCCCGAAGAACTCGCCGCAAACGTATGGCTTGAAGCGAACGCTCCACATATCCTGTATAAAAATAACCAATTGATTCAGGAAGCAATGATGATGGCGCAACAGTCCGCACAAGTATCGGCCGCTCAATCATCCGAAGATAAAGCGATTGAATCCGATAGGTCGCATGCGAACGAAATGGAGAAAGAGCAAATGAAAGGTGAAATAAAAGAAAGGTCGTTACTATCACAAGTACCAACAAAATGAGAAAAATAAAACCAAAATCAAATGAAGTGTTAGAGTCGGTGCCAACAACCAGTAACACAAAAAAACAGAACCAGAAAACATATCCCTATGTACGATTCGAACATGAATTCTTCCCCGAAATGAAAAAATGGAAAGTAGAGAAAGAATATACCATCAGTCTAAAACTGAAAATGACAGGAATATCAATAAGTAAGTTTCAGAATGATTCAGAATTTGATATACTGGAAGTGGAAGCAGAATCAGAAGCAGGATCGGAAGCAGGATCGGAAATCGAAGACGAAAACAAAGACGAAACAAAAAAAGTATAGTATAATAATTATGAGCGGAATTAATTGGGAAGTCGCTCAACCCAAACCTTAAAAATATGACAGACACAAATATGACGGAGTTCAAGTCAGAAGGGCAACCAGCTTTTCAGACAGAGAACAATGAGAATGAAAACTCATCGGCATCGTCTACCGAAGAAACAAACGAAAACCAGACTGGAGCATCCAACCAGAATAAAAAAGAGGATGGTCAAGAAAATGGTAACGTTCAAGACGAAAGATTGTTCAATCACCCTCGATGGGTTGAACGAGAGGCTGACTGGAAAGGTCGCTTTAATGAACAAGAAAAGCGACACACCGAGGAAATAGGAAAGATACGAGAAGAATTTCTTTCAAGCAGAGAAACAAAAACTGCTTCAACTGCTTCAACAGAAGTTCCATCGTGGTTCGGAGGCGATGAAGATCAATGGACTTCATTCCAGCAATGGAATAATGGTCTCATAAGTCAAGCAGAGGAACGAGGCGCCCAAAAAGCACTCAAAACAATTGAAGAAAAAAGCTCATCCGAGCAGAAAGCGATAGATGAAGCCACAACTTTCTTCAATGACGAAGTAACGGCGATCGAGATCGATAAAACGCTCAATCCGCAAGGAACTAAAGTCGATCGTAATAAACTTCTCAAAGCTGCTCTTGATTTTGATCTCGTTGACTCTAAAGGCCGCTGGAATTACAAAGCTGCATGGAGATTCCTGCAGAATAATCAATCCAAGCCTGACACAAAGGACCGCAAGGACATCGCAAGCGCAACCACATCGGATCGCAGCGGTGAAACAAAAAACCCAGCTTTCATGACATCGTCGGACTTCAAAAACCCCACGAACCGCCCATGGTAAGCTCGGTCATTAATTAAAACTAACTAACACTATTATGGCAGAATTATATGGACAAAGAATCCAGACTACAGTGCAGAATAAATACCTGCCCTACACAGTCGATACGATTCTAAACTCCAATGTCTTGTTCCAGCGCGTTGTACGTGCTGCCAAGAAATGGAGCGGTCGGACACTTCGTGCGCCGATCAAATACGCTAAGAACACTACTGGTACATCATTCAGTGGATTCGATACATTCTCGACTTCCGCAACGGATAACCGCGTGAATCTCGAATTTACTCCGAGCTTTTACCAGATTACAGTGGCTCTTCCAGGCGATGAATTGTCAGTAGCAGACACCGAGGACAAAGTTCTCGATCTCATGAAATTGACCATTCAATCAGATACAGAAGACATGGCCGATGACCTCGGTACAATCTTCTACGCAGACGGAACTGGAAACAGCTCCAAGGACCCGTTGGGTCTCTCAGCTCTTGTCGATGACGGGACGTCAGTTGCAACCATTGGTGGTCTCTCACGATCAACCTACGCAACACTCGCGTCAACAGTGACTGCATCGTCAGGAACATTGACTCTTGCGAAAGTAGACACACTGTGGTCAGCGACAACCAGCGGTTCACAAAAACCGACTGCGATCTACACCACAGAAACAGTATTCAACCTTTACGGCCAGCTCTTAAGACCTCAGGAACGCATCACAAAAGATGCAGGAAGAATGAAAGGTCTTGTCGGCGGTACTGGTTTCACCGCATTGGAATACAATGCAAAACCAATCGTAGCTGATGAAAAATGTACCTCAGGCGCATTTATCATGCTCAACGAAAACTTCGTAGATTGGTACGCATTGCCATACTTCAATGCAAAAGCTATCGGCTACAAATCACAGATCGAAGGGAACGATTATGAAGCTCCTTTGGGTCTCGGTTTCAGCTGGTCAGACTGGATTATCCCTGCGAACTCCGCATCTGTTGTAGGTCACATCTACTTCGGCGGTCAGTTCATCACGACCAATCCAAAACGTCACGGTAAATTAACTGGAATTACTGCGATCTAGTCCATCGTAAGTTCCACCTTTCACTGGTTGATCCGAATCGATTTCGTAAGGAAATAAACCAAGAGGGTTAAAACAAAAAAACCAACATGGCACAGAATCTAGAAGATTTTATCCCAGTAGTGCGATATGAGGGATTAAACTCAGCAAAGAATGGTGCGCTCTCGGGCGTGTTAAGCTTCACTGGAGTGAATACTCATACAGCAGCGGAAACACACACTGGATTGGAAGTATTCAGCGGAGGAATCGATGCAAGCGGCGGAGCGGTAAAGTTCAAACGCAACGTTCTCGCATCATCAGGCAATACGACCATGACTTCCGCAATGAGCGGATCAGTCATGCTCTTAGATGGCGCGGCAACGGATTATGTTTTGCCAGCAATCGGCACAGGCGACATCGGAATGGAATTCTGGTTCGTAGCGACTATCATTGCTACCGATCAGACCATTACCGCAGGCGCAGCCGATCTTCTGACTGGTTCCATTGAAGTTGTCGACACCGCAGCAGACACAGATGTGTTTGTCCCCGATGTGACTGATGATCTCATCATCACATTAAACGGCACCACAACTGGAGGAAAAACGGTAGGAAGCTGGTGTCACGTAGTCGCAATTAGCGCAACCCGATGGTGGGTTGAGGGAATCTTCCTTACTGCGACTGAAACACAGGCAACCCCGTTCTCTTAAAAGTCGAGTAACTAACTAATCAATTAACTAAACAAAACATGACTTCAACACTAACAGGACCAGCAATCGTAGCAGCGCAGGATATTCTCGCAGAATCCTCAACTGCTCAGCAGAGCGTTGGCGCATACATGGAAACCAATGACGGCCGAGGTTTCCGCTACACTAAAGTAGGCGCAACCGCAACAGTCGCAGGAAAGGTATATCAGAGCAAAGCTCTCGATGCCACCAACGACCAGCCATCAGGAGGTCACTCGGTAGCTGCCGCAGCAATCGGCGCAACTGCAGTGGTCACCACTTCAACTCTGACAGTCACCGCGAACGAATTCGAGGGTGGCTATCTCGCAGTTGTCGTGACTCCAGGCGCAGGATACACATATCGGATTAAATCTCACCTAGCAGCAACAACAGCTGTGGTGACGATGAATCTCGATGACCCGATCAAAATCGCTCTGACGACTTCTTCAAAGGTCATCTGGGCGGCTAACCCGTATAACGGCGTTGTGATCGAACCAGGCACTCCGACAGGCAGAATCGTCGGTGTCGCTCCAACGATCATCACCGCAGCGTATTACGGATGGCTCCAGACCAAAGGCGTTGCATCAGTTCTCTTCACAGGAACTGGCGTAGCAGGTAAAGTCGTAGGTTCACTCTCGAGCGGTACGTCAGGCTCAATGGCACCAGCCATCGCAGCAACGAACATCGGTGGCGAACACATGGCGACAGGTATCACAGGCGAATACTCGCTTATCTATCTTCGCATCGACTAACCCGACCAACCTCAATCCTCGTCTCACTCTAGACTTCGAAAGGAGTCTAGCGATGAGATGGGGATGCGAAAAGACCAGAAAGACTACGGAATAAATAACTGGGAATCGTAGTCGCCCATTCGGCATAAAAAGAGGAGTGATTGCCGCCTCCCAAAACACAACATGAAAACATCATTATTCGTCAATTTCACAGATCAAGAATTTATAGGATACTGGGACGGCAAGGGCCGAAAGTATCCATCAGGAGCATCAGAATACATGCCTGATTATCTTGCGAAGCATTTCGCAAAACATCTCGTAAACAGAGAACTCCTGAGAACAAAATCTGACGGCACACTTGTATACAAAGACGGCGATAAAATGACCTCGCCAAAATTCCCAGAACAAGTACCTATGTTCATGGAACTGTTCAACAAAGCATGCATTTCCGATGATGCAAATGATACAGGATCCATAGATGACAGTCTCGATGCGGTTATAAAGGCGGCTAATAAAAACAGAGAGAAAGAATCAAAAGAACAATCCGAACATAAGCCAGAAAACAAGCCAGAAAAATCTGATGCAAAACCAACAAAGCAAGCGACTCAACCAAAACCAGAAAATACAAAACCGCTTTCAAAACCAAGACAACCAAAACCGCAGGAAGATGAGAATTTCAAAAGAGAAACATCAGGTGCTGGCGCATCAGGAGTACAAGAAATAATCTCTCCTGACTGGGATGAAGATAAATAACATTAAAAAACCATGGCACAAATAACATCAGCATTCTATCGTGATGCAAACGGCGTTCCGATATGGACTGACGGCATCATAACGAAAAAGTCGCAAACGTTCTCCAATGTAGCAGGATCAGGCGCAGTAGGCACTATAGACTTATTTACAGTGACTGGTCTTGTATACGCAAAGGTAGTTGGTATCTGTAATACCGACCTTGTAGGCGCAGCAACGCTTGAAGTCGGCGTAACTGGCTCAACGGCACTCAGTCTGGCGCAGATAGCAAATGCGACAACTCTTGACGCTGGCGAAATCTACGCGAATGCAACCGCAGCCGCATATGTAGCAGTATCCGATACAGTGCCTCCTGAAAATCTCGTCACAACAGCAATCTTCGCTACAGTCGGAACAACCAACATAACAGCAGGTCAAGTGGATTTCTACTGCATATGGCGACCAATTTCAACAGATGGAAACGTAGTTGCAGCATAAAACTATAAACTCCAAATTCATGAAGCTATTGTCTCCCGAACAAACAATAGAAAATAAAAAGACACTGGATGAATCGCAGAAGAAACGCATACAATCCATGAATGAAGAAGAGTCTCGCGCAGTATTAAAACTAAACACCGCGTTACAAAACTTCAACGATGAAAATCTTCGTATCACAAACGAACTGAAACAATTAAAGAAAGATACGAGCGAAGAAATAGAACAAATTCAAAAAGCAATTTCATTACGCAAACAAGAATTATCAATTCTAATGCAACCAATATATGAAATACGCAAAGAAGCGCAACTCATCCTTGAGGAAGCGAAACAAAAACAAAATGACATTGAAAAAAGTAGAATCGATCTTGAAAAAGATAGGGTCTTACTTGCGGAAAAGACTAACGATTTCGAAAGAGAAAAGATCACGCTTTCTAAAAACACTGCTCTCCTTGTCGCAAGAGAAGAAAAACTCATCCAAGAACAAGCAGATCACGACAGGCACGCAAACGCCCGCGAGTCACGTCTTCGTGATGAGAAGTCACGCCTCAACAGGTGGTTCGAAGAAGAGGATGAGAAGCTCAAGAAAAAGCAACGAAAAGCAACAATCACAAAAAAGATTTAAATAAAAAACATGGCTAATCTAACAGGTTCTACACAAGTATTCCACTCAAACACCGATACCATAGACACATCGGCAAAGGTTGCTCTCGGCACCAGAGGGTACGATATGAGCGGAAACGAATATATCTATCTAAAAGGTGTAGGATCAACAGCTCAAGGAAGCTGGGTCGTCTATGACGAGGACCACGCAACGACTCTGATCGTAGCCAATGAAGTGGGACCCGTTGCGATCGCCATGGCTGCAATCAACGCAATAACCAGCTATGGCTGGTATCAGATTTTTGGTAAAAACACGGTCGCAAAAACAGACACGGTAGCGGCCGATGCCGCACTCTACATCGACGGGACCGCAGGCAGGGCCGATGACGCTGGCGTTGCTGGCGATATCATTCTCGGCGCATACTCCATGACTGCCGATACGAGTAATGTAGCGACAGTTTACATAACCTATCCCCATATTTCAAACGATTTAGGAGGCTCATCGGGCTCTGTGGGGGGAGCAGACACGCAAGTGCAATTCAATGACGGCGGTTCTCTGAATGGCGATGCTGGATTTACATACAATAAAACAACCGATGTCGCAACAATAGGTGGCTTGATTCTATCTGGTCTAACTGCATCAGAAATGATAGGAACTGATGCATCAAAGAATCTCGTGTCCCTCGCTGTAGCGACATACCCATCGCTCACTGAATTAACCTATCTGAAAGGAGTAACCTCTGCGATCCAAACTCAATTCACTGGCAAAGCGGCAACAGATCAGACAATGTACATCGGCACAACCGCAGTCGCTATCAATAGGGCTTCTGCCGCATTGACCTTGGCTGGACTCACGCTCACCACCCCAGACATAGGAACTCCATCGGCAGGCACTCTCACAAACTGCACAGGACTTCCTGTCGCTGGGATTGCCGCATCGACGGTCACCGCGCTTGGTGTAGGTTCGTTGGAACTCGGACATGCAACAGATACGACATTTACGAGAGTATCGGCTGGTGTAGCCGCAATTGAGGGAAATAACATTGTTGTAAACACCTCATCGCCAACCCTAGGTACGATCACAACGACAGGCAACATCGAACTAGGTCATGCTTCTGACACGACCATTTCAAGAAGCGCAGCTGGAGTAATTGCAGTCGAGGGAGTTGTTATTCCGTCAATTTCAAGTACAAATACCTTTACAAACAAGCGTATCACTAAACGCATAGGAACGACCACTTCACATGCAACTCCGACAATCAACACCGACAATGTAGACTTTTATTCTCTGACTGCACAGACAGAAGCAATAACATCGTTCACAACAAATCTTTCTGGAACACCGACTGAAAATCAAACTTTATGGATAGCAATTACTGGCACTGCGGCTCGCGCAATAACTTGGGGTGCTTCTTTTGAAGCAAGTACCGTAGCACTCCCAACAACAACAGTAACAACAAACAGATTGGATGTCGGATTTGTTTGGAATACAGTAACTTCTAAATGGCGATGTATCGCTTCAGCATAATCTTATGGCAATAGCATTTGATTCAGCTCCAGGTGGATTTGCTTTAAGCGGTGGAACAACAACCACCCAATCTTTTACCAATACAGCTGGAAATCTCGTGTTACTTGGAATTGACTTAAATACTTCTACTGTTACAGCAACCGTTACTTATGGTGGTGTTGCAATGACCGCACATCCAAGTAATCCAACCGATATTTCTGGTTATAGATGTCAAACTTTCTATCTTATCGGGGCAGCAACTGGTGCAAATAATTTTGTAATAACTCTATCTTCTGCACTTGGAGGTTCTGCTGTTCCAGTATCTTATTCAGGCATTGGTACTGGGTCTGTAATTGACGCGTCAAATGTCGCAACTTCAGCATCAACAACATCTTTGGGAGTAACAGTAACAACAGTCGCAGACAACTGTTGGGTAATGGGATTTTGGAGAAACGGGGTAGGTGGGACGACACCTGGGGCTGGAACAACACAGAGAGGGGGTGCGGGTAACAACCTTACTTGGATGGACAACAATGCAGCAAAAACACCACCTGGTGCAGTTACCATAACAGGTACGTGGTCTCCTGCTGGATTTGGGTATGTTCAAGCGATGTCGTTTTCTCCAACTGATGTAATTACTGTAAACGCTAATTTTTTCGCTTTAATGTAATATGGACATACTCACAATTCTTCCAAATCTATCAATAGGTGTCGTCTCAATCCTCGCTCTTGCGTATGTAACAAAAGCATTTCTTCAACACCTGAAAGAAGAACGAGAAAAAGAACGACATGAGAGAGGTGAACAAGAAAAAGCATTTCGTGAATTAGAGAGAGAGGTCAGAACAAGTATTATAGATCAGTTGAATGAGAATACGAAAGTTTTCACAAGGGTACTAGACCATTTTAATAGTCAAAAATAACATGGCAGAACCGCTTATTATAAACAATTTTCAAACAGGTATCGCAGACTCGCCGCATCTGGGCTTTGGGGTGATGAAGAATGTTGAGATTGGGTCGTTTCCAGGTTCCGTCAAAACCCAAAACGCTCCAGCATCACTGTTTGTAACAAGTTATTCTTCGTTATTCACAGCGAGTGTTGCAACCGATCGGTGCATCCAATCATCAGGAACAGTCCCTGCAACTGGCACGGCCGTAAAACTTACTACTACAGGCACACTTCCTGCAGGACTGACCGCAAACACGGTTTATTATATCATCAAGCCAGGGTCCCCAGCTGATGAGTTTATGCTCGCGTCAAACCTTACCAATGCGGAAGCCAGCACGCAAATAGACATCACAGATACGGGCACTGGCAATCATACTGTCACATCAATAAATCCAGGCACGATAAATCACATCATAGCGGATCAGGTAGGCACTATATACATGCAGGATTCCAATGGTAGAGTGTGGTTTTTGGAATCAAATATAGCATTGCTTCTCTTCAATTCAGTGCTTGACAATGCTGTAGTAGGAAGTGCCTCGCTCACTAATGCTTCAGGAAACGGCATGATAACATTTCGAACATCTTCCGCATCCGCAACATACCTCCTTGCATTCAGGAACGGACTGATAGACATCATCAATGTGACTAGTACAGCAAACAAAAAAACGCCATCATGGACAAATGGATGGAACTTCGGCGGCGCTTCTTCCGATACTTCGCTAGAAACTGCCGCTGGAACATCAAACAGCCATCATGCTATTTTAGGACAGGATAACATCATATACTTCTGTGACGATCGGTACATAGGCTCAATCAAAGAAAACTCTGGCTCCGTATTCAACCCAGCCGATACGGCAACTTATACGGGAAATAATCAGGCGCTTGATCTGCCTACTGGCGAAATATCGCAGTGGTTGGATGAACTCGGCACCGATCTGCTCATCGCAGGCAATACCTACAATAAAATCTATCCATGGAACAGGCTTGACGACTCATTCAAACTCCCTCTCTCCGTACCAGAAATCGGTGTATCAAAAATCAAGAACATCGGGAATCTCGTCTACATACTCGCTGGCTCCAAAGGAAACGTCTATACGACACAAGGCACTTATGTGACTTTTTTCAAAAAAGTACCCGAACACATTTCAAACAACAGCGGTACGCTTGTCGCAAATCCAATCACGTGGGGCGGCATATGGTCTGTAAACGGAAATCTGCTCTTCGGTATGAGCGGCCAGACATCGGGAAACAGCGGCGTGTTCATGCTTACTCCAGACGGCGTTCTCACGCTGGACAATCAGCCATCTACTGGGTCGGGTCTGGTGAAGTCGATTTACGGAACATCGGACTTTTATAAAATGGGATACGCAAGCGGAGCGGATTACATGACTGGGACCAGATATGCTTCGTACAACGGCGTAGTGCATTCCGCACTCTATCGTGTATCAACAAAAACAGAAAAAGCCACTTATTCAACAGTGGAAGTGCAATTAGCGCAACCAGCCTCATCTGCTCATGTGCGTGTGAGCTACCGAACCGACACCTCAAGCTCGTTCACTACCATCGATACCTACTCTGGCGACGGAGCGACAACATCATTCAAAACTGACGCTGGCCTTACCAACATCGAGAACATCCAGATCCAACTTGAAATGGATGGAAATATCGAGGTCATGGAAGTCAGGTTACTACCATAAAATTATGGAAGAAGAAATCAAAAATCTACAAAATAAAGTTGCGAAGCTAGAAAAAATGTCTAAGAACATTATTGATCACAGACACAATGGTTTTGATTCGAGTAGAATCCAATGGTCTGACCTGTCACAAAGACGCATATATATCCATCACACTATTCAAGGCACTGCAGCGGCCACAGCGGCAAACTATGGCGTGTTTCTGATAGTCCCTGTCGCATGTGTTATCATGTCGTTCAAAGAAGTCCATCAGACATCTGGAAACGATGCTGGCGCTGTCACGCTCGATTTAGAAAAATTGACAGGAACCACGGCTCCCGACAGCGGTTCAGCGGTACTGGCATCTACTCTTTCCCTGAAAGCAACAGCAAACACAGTACAAACGGGAACGCTGGGAACCAACGCAGTCCGCAATCTTGTCGCAGGTGACAGACTTTGCCTGAAAGACGCAGGAACTCTTACGTCCATAGCGAACGTGACAGTCCTTATTGAGCTACAAATAATCTAAGTATATGGTATAATAAATATATGAAAAGCTACACAACCCTCAGAAATACATATGGAGTAGACACCAAGAACACCGCCACAGCGAATCTCACGCAAGGTGACGAGTGGATGAACGATTATCATCGCCGACTGCTCGCCAAAGCAGACTGGCCATTTTTACACAGACCACGCACGATCACCACATTCGCGCCAAGTTCGACATTCACGGTCGTCGCTGGAACTGATGTCGGCACCGCCGCAAGCACGATACTCACGCTCACTGGGACCGAAGTGACATTCTCGTCAACCACAACACTCCCTGCTGGCCTTGCGGCAAGCACAACCTATTATCTGATCTACCAATCCGCAACGACATTCAAAGTTGCCAGCTCGCTTGCAAACGCATACGCAGGAACCGCGATTGATATCACTGACACAGGAACAGGAACACACACAGTCAATGTGCAAGAAATTTACCAGCCTCTGCCATATGATGTCGACCTCGTCGAAAGCGTATCGGTCAAAGTAAGCACCACGATTTATACGCCTCGCCCTGCGCCGAACAGAAAATTCTTCGATGAACTCCGATCAGGCGCCGATTATAAATCAGATGCGCCAGAGTTCTGGTTTATTCAGGACGGTCGCATAGCATTCTTTCCTCGCTTCTCAACATCGGGGTATGTTGCAACGCTACAAAGCAAAATACGAGTACCCGATTTGAATGTGGCAAATTACACCACAGGCACAGTAGACATAATCACGAACGGAAGCCCGAAAGTAACTGGCTCAAGCACGGTATGGACAACTCCCATGGTAGGTCGGTGGATTCGGGTCACCCACTCCGACACGGCCGCATCATCGGGTGACGGCGAATGGTATCGCATCGCCGCAGTAGAGAGCAGCACGATTCTGTACCTCGACAGGCCCTACGGCGGCCGATCGCTCACTACGGGAGCTGGAGCTGCATACATAATTGGCATGATGCCTCTTCTACCCGAAGCGTTCCATGACCTACCAGAAATCTACGGAGTATACCGATACTGGGCGAAAGAAAAAGACGACCGAGCTGCAGCATTCAAAGAAATGCTGTCTGATGGTGTGTCGACATTATTTACAACCTACGGCTTCAACGACCTTTCTATGATTTTGGAAGATGGATATGATGAAGATCACATCTCCAACCCTAACCTTAATATTTCACTCTAATTCACTCTAAAAATATGGCATTCAATTTTCAAAACACACTCTTCAATAGCCCGAACTTATTTAATACTCCTCCGAAACCAAAACAACCCACGCAACCCACGCAACCAATGAATACGTCGCTTCTGACTCCGTACGCTCTTTCGAGACTCAATCAATCACAATCCTCACAACTCCCACAACCCCAGCCCCAGCCACAGATCGATAACCCTCTGCTTACACCCTATGCTCTCTCGAAACTTAATCAGTCTGGTATTCCTAGCACATCTCCGACTCAACCAACAATCCAAAAACCACCAGTCCCTCAATCAACACCGACTCCTGCTAAAATAGCTCCAGTCGCTCCAATTGCTCAAACTACGACTCCTACGACTCCTACGACAGCGACACCAGTATTACCATCTGGATTGCCCACTGTAGCACCAACTGGAACGACTGACGTTGCCCAAGGTGCGACTTCTGCTGGCTCCTCACCAACTGTGCCATCTGTATCACCCGAGGCCCTAAAAGCACTGGATTTGGCCGAAAAAGCATACCAAAAAAGCATGGAAATCAGCCCCGAAGCTCTCTCCACGCAAGGAGACCTCGATAAACTTATTGAGTCGACAAAAACCGCCTATCGAAATACCAGCGGACAAGCGATTCCGTTGGAGTTCATCACAGGCCAGCTCGCATCGATTGAACGGCGCGCCACAGGCCTTGCGGAACCTCTCGAAAGAAAACTCGCGCGCATGCAAGCGGCGCGAACATCGTCGACAGAAGCTTCTAAATTTTCTTTGGATAAATCTCAAAAGGCAATGGAAGGAGAACGCGCTCGCGCGCAGACTGCAAAAGAGGAAGCAGAAAGCGCCAGACGCTTTGGTGTAGAACAAGCAGGGTCTGCCGCTACACGAACAATGCAAGCCCAAAAAGATGCTCAGAATAAAATTGAGTCCGATAGAAAGTTCGAAGAAGATAAGAGGCAGTTTGGACTTGATTATGCAATCAAACAGCGACAGGTCGCAGTACAAGAACTTGAAGCAAAAACAAAAGCTTCGGAAGCTGGCGGCACAAAAGCAGCAAGTGAGTCGCTTGCTTACTACAACCAAACAAATGACATACTTAACAATAAGAATCTTTCATCGGCAATTGGAAAGTCAGGTTTAGTGGCGCTTCCGTTTTCAGAGGCTCAAGCGATTAAAAAACAAATCAATCAAATAAAATCTGCCGTTGAACTCAATTCTAGAGCAAAACTCAAAGGGCAGGGCAGTATTACCGATAGGGAAATGGAAATTTTAGCGAACGCAGCTACCGCGCTTGATAAATATTCTTCTGATGAGCAGACTGTGCAACAACTGAAAAACATTCGTGGTGTATTTGCTAACGCTGGTGGCATGGAAGCAAGTATTCTGGTTACTCCTCCAAGTGGACAACCATTTTCCACAACAGCAACGCGAGAAGAAATAGATGCAGTTATTAAAGCTGGTGGTTCTATAAAATACCAATGACATGGTAGATATATTCTCACAACTCAAACAAAAACAAACTGCGGCTCCAGTCGCGCAACCCGACGGTTCAGTTTTTGAAAAGTTGAAACAAAAACAGCAGACTGCTTTATCCGAATCACCAACTGGGGGAAAAAAGATACCTAGTGTTTTTGGTGCAGTTGGTGGTTTCGCAAGTGATGTATTTAAATCAATCACAAAGCCAGCAGTAACTCTTGGTGTACGACCATTCCAGGCCGTGAAGGCGCTCGCTGGTGCAACACCAGAGGAACAAATGATTGACTTGCCATACTACGGAAAAATTGAGTCGCCAACAACAGCAAAAGATGTTGTAAAAGATGTCGGACGAGCTGTGCAAACTGTTACACTTGGGGTTCCTGTAACAAAGGCAACTGGCGTCGCAACGACAGTTGCAAAAGCATTTGGATTTGGCGCAAAAGCAGCACCAGCTATTGGCAAAGTTGCTTCAGGGGGAGCATTAGGATACGCGTTTGATGTTGGATCAAAACTTCAGCAAGGAAAGGGTGCTGAATCGTTTAAACCAGGAATGGGTACCGCGATTGGTGCCGCGTTGCCTGTTGCAGGGTTAGCCATGGACGCTGTCTCTAAAAGTGTGAGGTCTGGCGCCCCGCGTCTTGTGAATAGCCTCATTAAACCCCTCAAGAGAGATCTCAGTTATGGGAAAAATCCAGGTAGAGCGGTTGCAGAAGAAGGAATAGTCGCAAACAATTTCGATGATTTACTCGAAAAAATAACAGATCGTCGCCAAGCGATAGGACAAAAAATAGGTCAAAAACTATCAAGTAGTTCAAAGAAAGTTGATATCAGTAACTCATTTTCTTCCATAGATGATGCGATACAAAGCGCAAGGAAAGCTCCACGAACGAATTCCGCTCTTATTTCACGCCTCGAATCTTTAAAAGCAGATATTTTGGGAGAAACAACTGATGCCGCTGGGAATGTGGTCATGACAAGAAAACTTGCCAATATAACTCCGAATCAAGCAATGGAAGTTAAGCAAATTATTGGTGATTTGACTAAGTTTACGGGAAACCATTCTGACGATGCAATGGCCAACAAAGCACTCAAGCAAATCTATGGGAAAATAAAAGAAAAAATAAACAGGGCTGTTCCAGGGGTATCATCTCTCAATGAAAAGTATGCCGATCTTTTATCCGCACAGATAGCTACAAAATACAGGAACGAAATCATACAGCGTCAGAATCTAATTGGTTTTGGCGCAACCACACAAGGAATTGGAGCTGCTCTGCTAACATCGATTGCAAGCGGTGGAGCGGCCATCCCATCTGTTCTTGTTGGGTTATCGGTTGGCGGTCTTAACAAAGCTCTTTCGTCAGTTGCTGTAAAAACAAGAGTAGCCTCTTTATTAGCAAAACAAACACCAGCACAGAGAACTGCATTTATGCAAGCGCTTGAATCAGCATCACCAGCAATTAAAGATGTGCTGACGAAATTAATCGTTCAACAGACGGCGGTTCGTTCTAATCTCGGGGCCCCTGAAAAAACAGGGCATACACAATGACGAAAGTGTATATTGCTACGATTGTGATAAAAAGAGTCATATACCAGTATTAATTGCTCTTTGAAAACTCCAATTTCTGCGAATCCTTTGACCAAGTATTCTCGGTGACATTTTATAGACGTCAGCCCACTCAGAAATACACCGCGTTGCACCTTGATAAGTGATCGCGTGATTCGATCTTGCGTTACGGTTCTGCTCTTTCCTTGTAGCCCATCGGCAATTTTCTTTAGAGTATCCGAGATTGTTGTTTTTTCTATCGAGTGATGTTTGTGACTCGCCAAAGACTTCTACATGCAGTAAATAACTCTCATGCATATCACTCTTAAAGTTTTCGAAGTTCTCCCATCTCTTAATTACGAGAATCCCGCGCCCACCATATAAATAATAGTTCTTCTGATTCTTGTTTCCGCATCTTGCTTTCATTGTGCTCCAAATGTTGTAAAAACGAGAATGAGCAAGTCCATGAGTTGTATTGAGATTTATCACATGTTTTATAGCACATTCAATATGGTAGCATCCGCAACTTTTAGTATGCCCAGAAAAAACCGAACTGCTTTTAGCAACGGTCTCTTTACCGCATTTGCACAAAAATATCCAATACCAAGATCCATATTTGTCCTTGTGATGTGGTTTGATCGCAGTCAGTCTATTAAATACTTGTCCTGTTATGTCTTTCATAAAAAAATCACTCACCCGTAAGGCGAGTGAGTGATTTTTATCCACTACCCGCCTTACAGGTAACGATATTGTCACTATATCATACTATGTTAAAATGTAAAGAGTGGTTATCCACTTGCTCTTTCACAAAGGAGGTATTGGCAAGTGAGGTACTTCCTGTTTCGGCTTGAAGCCGAGCGTCTCATCCGCAAGGTGAGGAAAAAGGAAAATGCTCTTTACAATCCTTGGAAACGATGGTGAAAAAGTGAGAGGATCGCATCGCCGATCCTCTTGCCTTACCTGTGGACAACATATCGACCGAATTGGTCAAAAATGGTATAATGCATATGCACATTTAGAAGCAGGCAATCGGGTCAAAAAAAAGATGATAACACAACATCTCATTTTTATACGACTACACTGTCTCAAAGCAAGCGGGACCTGCGGTGGTAAAACGTCAGTAGTAGGGCTTCTGCGTGCCATCCACACAATACCCGACCTGGCTTGCTTCTAGCTGTGCATAAAACATATGGAACATGGAACGGGAGCAATCCCAACACCACAAGCAGTACGAAACACACAATTCCGCATATTAGCGGCCGCACCGATCGTTGATTGGTCAATTCCGTATACAGTGCCTCTGAATGCGCCTGTACTCAACCAAGACGGATCCTCTGGTTGTACCTCGTTTGGTACGAGCATTTATGTCCGCGCTCTTTCCCAATCCGAGGGCCGAGATGATGACTATTCCCGAAGATATATTTACTCGCAAGTATTCCAGCCAAACGGTGGCGCATACATAGACAGCGCCATGGCCATTCCACTCAAAGGCGTGCCACTTGCCTCACAGGTTCCCGATATGGACGCTTCCGAGGCGATCATGCGTGATTCTTCATTGAACGCAACCGCAACGCTTGTAGAACGTACCAGTAAATATGCCATCATACCAAAATCCAACATAGACCAACTCGCGCAAGTCATAAAAGATTACAACGGCTTCGTAACTGGATTTTTAGGACACAATGGGATGTTCGCGCCAGATGGGACTATTGCCGACTGGTCAAAGGTCGATTGGGGTCACGCAGTGTATGTGTATGGATTTGAAATAAGAAACGGGGTTAAATGTTTGAGATTCCGCAATTCGTGGGGCAACGCATGGGGTTCGAGCGGCGATGGGTTCTTCCCAGAAGAATTTGTCAACGCTGGTGATAAACTCTTCAGTTGCTACACTTACACGGACGTTGAAGATATTGATCCAACAAGCATGAACAATAGATACGTAATGGTTGATAAAGACGTATGGCTCGTAAAGAACGGCCAGCGCAGTCTGATATATAATACAGATGCATTTATGGCAGTCTGCGGCGATTGGTCGAAAATTGAGAAAATTAGCCAGTCGCAACTTGATGCCATCCCAGATAGCGGGAAAATAATTGCAGGAATAAACCAAGAGTAGTATAATAAAGTCAATCCACATGTCAAAAATCTACCCATCAGAAAAAGGATTTAAGATCGAACTAACCATTACTGATACAGATGGTGTAGCTATTGATATTACTGGCGCAACGGTATCTTTGGAGATTTATCAATCTGATGGAAAAAAAATAACAAAGACCGCAACACTCGATAATCCTACAAGCGGTATATGTAGTTATACAACCACAGATATATCTGATTTTACAGTCCCAGGAGAATATAAAATACAGCCGAAAGTTACACTTTCTAGTGGGAGTATATTCTATGGGACTACGCAAATTATTACTATTAATGAATATGGAACATAAAAAAATATGGCAACATTCAACAAATTCAATCAGTTCGTTGAGGACGTGGCAGAAAAGGTTCATAATCTTGGGTCTGATGCGCTCGTGGTAGCTTTAAGTAACGTCGCTCCTGCGGCAGGTAATTCTGTTCTTGTAAATATTACAGAAATATCTTACACGAATCTATCAGCAAGAACTGTCACAACGTCTTCATCAGTTCAAACGAGCGGTACCTATAAGTTAGTATGTGCAGATTTGGTTCTTACAGCTTCGGGTGCGGTCGCAACTTTCAGGTATGTCGTTCTTTACAACGACACGCCAACTGCACCAGCAGATCCTCTGATAGGGTGGTGGGATTACGGATCTGGAGTAACTCTAGCTAACGGAGAAACTTTTACAGTCGACTTCGATGGGACAAACGGGGTACTGCAATTAGCATAAATGTTACAATATGGCAGTCAGCTTTATTGGCGCATCAAATCTCATAGCGACCAATGGTGGTACACCAGGGGCCATTACACCACACGCAAGCTCAGCTAGTGGAGATTTATTAGTATTTTATCACTACTCGAGAGCTACGGGGGGGAATGAAACTGTTACGCCTCCGTCTGGGTTCAATACAGTATTCAATTCCGTTACCGCAAACAATGGGTTGGTGTGTGTTGCGACCAGACAATACACTACAGGCACTTTTACAGCATCTATAACCAATCACACATCGAGTACATCTGGTGAGACGGTTCTAGAATGGATAGAAACTTATCGTGGACATGACTCAGCTACTCCAGTGGCAAATTTCACAGCCTCTCTTTCAACGTGGGCTTCATCGCTGAACATTGGCTCAATATCTGCTCCTGCGACAGCAACAGTCAATGATGGCGATATGGTTGTGGTGTTTGGGGGAAGATTTGAAAATGTAACTGGACAGACGGTGCTTTCTGGTGATTCTCTTACATGGGCGACACGAACTCAGAACAATTCAAGTTTAGGTTCTGATGCTGGTGCTGTCACGCAGAACGGGCTTAACTCCTCTGGCTCTGATAAAACAGTGACCGCAAAGACCATTACCACAACAGGAACCACGCAGGCTGGCGGTGGTAGAATGTTTGTTATCGAAAAGGCTCAGGCGCAATCCTATACCATAGTCGCAGCACAAGGAAGTCTTACAGAAACTGGTCAGTCGGCAAATGTTTTATTTAATAGACTAGTCGGCTCATCTCAAGGCGCTTTTACTGAATCTGGCCAACCTTTAATGTTTCTTTTCAATAGGGTGGTTGCGTCTGGTCAAGGTTCATTTTCTGAGTCTGGTCAGTCATCAAATCTTCTTAACAATCGTTTAATCGGTGCCTCGCAGTCTTTATTTTCAGAAAGTGGGATATCAGTAACATTGAGCCATGGATATCCAATTACCGCATCATTTGGTTCATTTGCCGAAACTGGGATATCAGCAAACTTTCTGAATAACCGACTTGTTGTATCCGCGCAAGGAACTTTTTCAGAAAGCGGCATTTCAACAAATCTTCTTTTTGGACATTCTGTACCAATAGCACTTGGGTCTTTCGGTGAAACTGGTCAATCAGTCAATCTATTCAGGGGGTTCCCCATGGTGGCCACGACGGGATCGGTTTTATTATCAGGACAGACATCAAATCTGCTTTTTAGCAGATTAATATCGACATCATTAGGAAGTCACTTAGAATCAGGTCAGTCCGTAAACTTGTTATTTAATAGGAAAATTGGAGCATCACAATCTAGTGTTGCACTCACTCTCTTTCCATCAATCTTTTTTATAGGTCGAGCTTTGGTTGCGACAAATGGCTATTTTTCATTTACGGGGCAATCCGCAACTCTCACATACATTGTGCTAATCACAAAAACGAACCCATTATCATTTGAAATTGTTAGAACAAAACCGCTTAGTTCGTCAATAAATATAGATACAGTATATTCATCGATTATACAAAAAGAGTTCTCGCTGTCTTCGGAAATAGTGAGATCCGAAAGTTATATAAACAAGATAACAAAAAACACAAAACTGACTTCAATTCTCAAATCATGAGTGTGGACAACGTAGTTCCCAAAAAACAATAGAATCGCTATAATAAAGATATGTATTTCCTTGCCCCTCATTCGTAAGAATGGGTTTCACATACCCCTCGTCAGTGCCAATCTTGCTGGTGAGGGGCAGGAAGTAACACTGCCTCAATCGGGGCCTTGATACGACTGCAAAAAAAGAAAATGACACCAGAAAATAAGTTAGTGTTGGTAAACCGCGTGAAGTCGTTCGCGTGGCGAGTCGGAATGATGGTCATAGCCATGACAGTTGATTTTGGAGCGCAGAATATCGGACTGTTCGATATGAGCGGCGAAGTCACGGTGGTGGTAGGCCTCGTACTTGGCGAGCTCAGCAAGTACCTTAATTCTAAAAAGTAGCTTCTGAGTTACAATAAAATATGGGCATTGGCGACGGCAGTCCTCATTGCGTTCGCAACTGTTATGCTACTTACTCCGAGAACAGTTGGAGTGAACGGCCAAAGTGATTCCAACCCAATACTCATACAATCAGCCCAAGCCCAAGGACTCCAGGGACCCCAAGAACCGATCGTAAAAGCATATCGTGTCTACAGGCCGACTGATCAGGAAATAATAGAATACATCCACAAGGTCTTCAGGACTAACGCAGATGGCGCTATTCTGATAGCGACATGCGAAAGCGGACTCAACACCTATGCGTACAACCCAGAAACAGAAGCGAAAAAGAAAGGCATCACGGACGATTCGTCCTGTGGTATATTCCAGCATAACGATCCACGATGCGTTGATACGGACGCTGACGGATTACTAGACCCGAGTTCGAAACTCGCCGACTGGAAGTACAACATAGACGAAGCATATCAAAAATTCCTCGCCCGAGCGTGGGACCCGTGGAGGAACTGCGCCACGAAATATAATCTCCTCTAACAAGAACCACCTGTGGACATCGAACAAGAGGCCGCCAAAAACCCACTGTTTGTGCGGTCTTTTGCCATACTTCTACCGACCGCTCGGCTTGACGTGGTGTGTAGGTGTGATATACTGTACTCATACGGACATGACAGCACCTTGAAAACTGAATACGAAAAAGGTCGAACAACCAACCTAACGCGCGAGCACAGCGAACAGAGTACGCAACTACGAAAAGCCAACTCTCGGAGCAGTGCCGCAAAGCAAATGAAAGAAAACAAAATCGTCATCAAGGTTGGGCTCATCGAAAACGGCAATCTCTTCTCTGAGAGAGTGCTTGACCTCGAATGGCCTGACAACTGGACGCCTGACTTCGAGAAGTTCTACAACGAACTGATCGCATGGGCTGAAAGTGACATGACCTGCATGATCAACAAAGTAAAGTAACAAACAATTAGCTCTCGACTCTGCTCCTCGCGAGAGTGGGAAGCAGAGATGGGGAGCCATACCCACAAAGGTCGAAAAATTATTAACCAATAACAAAATCGCAATGAAAAACGAAAAACTAATGATATGGCTATGCTCAATAGCAGGCATCGTTGCCGTAATGGGATTCCTCCAGTGGACAAAAGGACACGATGAAAGATTGATGCGAGCCGCAAACGCATACGAACAATGCGTCAAAGAAAAGTACAACACCACGCCAATGGAATGGTACTGGACACACGGCAAGACAATGCCAAAATGCGATTCCAAACCATACTATGATTCAACCAGAAATTAACGATGATGACCTTGCGGAAATCGCAAATCAAATCGTAGAGGGGTTCACTAGCGGCATCGATGATGACGGTCAGTATCGCACAACATGGGAAATCAAAATGGAAAAGTTCTGCACCGAGTGTAACGGCACAGGCGAAGTCACAGTCGATGAACCCGTTTACCCTGACGCAGGATCCCCGACTGCACCGATTGGCATTCAAAAATGCCGATGTCAGATAAACAATAACGAAAAAGACTATGATGATTAAATGGATGAAATCATATCAGGGGCCATTCGGAAAAATAGAAGCTCAACAAATAGCAAAAGAGCTTCGAGAAAAAGCAAACCCAGATGAGAATGGTATCTATGACGCAAGAGTTCGTAAACGCAGAAAAAAAGCTAAAGGAAAAGAATGTGTATGTACTGCCGCATGTGGCGCAGGACTAGGACACAACGAACGATATGATGTCTATATCAAAACAAGCGATTTATAGTTATCCACTCGACAGGAAAGCGACCGCCTGCTATAATAACAGCATGGTGAATAACAGTGAAAATAGTTATTTCAAATAGTCTTTTGATATCAAAGACAGCCATAAAAGGTCGACATGCATCACATTAACAAATTAATAGATTATTTATGGAAAAAACCACAGAACTCGCTCCTTTAAAAGCTCAGGTTACAAGGCTGGAAAACGAAGCCAACGAGGTCATCATCACTACGCCAGAAGAAAATGCGTCAGCGACAAATCTCAAGGCAAAGCTCAACGAAACCAAGAAGCAGATCAAGGAACGGAAAGAGGAGATAACAAAGCCTCTTAACGCAGCGCTCTCAAGCGCCAGAGCACTCTTCGCACCACTCGAAGAACAGTACGAAAAAGCAGAAAAAACGCTCGCAGGCAAACTCATTGCTTACAAGCAAAAAGTGGAAGCGGAAACTCGCGCCGCCGAAGCAAAACTCGCCGCCCGAGTGGAGAAAGGAACGATGAAACTCGAAACCGCAGAGCGAAAAATCGAAGAGCTCCCAACCGTCCAAAAAACAGTTCAAACCGATCACGGCCGAGTGCAGTTCCGCAAAATCAAAAAGGTCAGAATTACTAACCAAAACCTCATACCAGATCAATACTGGGTCATCGATGAAGTGAAGCTCCGCAAGGACATTCTCGCTGGCATCGCTGTGCCTGGCGCTGAATTGTATGAAGAAGAAATCGTATGAAAAAAACAACAAAAACGATTGCCGACAAGGTGATTGACGAAAGCAAAAACGCAACCGAGGTCGCAGAAAAGGTATCGGAAGAAGTGAGCAAGAAAGACCAGAAAGAAATACGAGTGATCGAGCGTGTTATCGAGAATCGTGAAATCGCTCCGCAAGACGCATTCGGGAAGCTCACTCGAAGCCAAATTGACCTGATAAAGCGTACGGTTGCAAGAGATGCATCAGATGACGAACTTAAACTCTTCATCCAAGTGTGTAAAGGCGCAAACCTGAACCCATTCCTCCGACAAGTTCATCTCGTTCAACGCTGGGATAGTAAAGTAGGTCACAATGTAGGCGCAATCCAAGTGGGTATAGACGGATTTCGAGCAGTAGCCGAGGGGTCTGGTCAGTACGCAGGAAATGATGATCCGATTTACGAAAGCGAAAAAGACATAGAGTATTCTGTTGGTAAAGATACCAAGACAACAAAGAAACTAACAGTGCCTGTCAAAGCAACAGTAACGGTCTATAAACTCATGGATGGCCAACGATACCCATTCACTGCTACTGCACGATGGGATGAATACTACCCAGGCTCAAAAATCGGCTTTCAGTGGCACGTACGACCTTATCTGATGCTCGGAAAGTGCGCCGAAGCCCTTGCCCTACGTAAGGCCTTTCCGAAGCTCCTATCGGGTATGTACGCCGCCGAGGAGATGGATAAGACCTCATCAGTCGACTCAGACGCTAAAAAGGCACAGACGGGCTTCCTGACGCTGAAAAATGCCCTCTCGGGCGCTAGCCTGAAAGAAATAGACGAGTGGAAAGCTAAAATGGCGAAGTCTGACAAGTACACCGATGCACAAAAGGCCGAATTCAATGAACTGGTGGAAATAAGAATAGCTGAACTAACTGAATCAAAATAATGATTAGACCGCGCATATATTTGTCTTTTTCACAAATGACGAAATTCGAGATGTCACCAGATAAATTTATCGAAGAGTATCTCTATGGCGAAAAAGGCAGAATAAGTAGGAATATGGCATACGGAAGCATGCTTGCTAATGGGCTCGAGGATGGGGAATCAAATGGTGATCCTCTCCTCGATCTCATGGCGGCGCGGTTGCCAAAGTTCGATCGTATGGATATGGCCGTCGAGGACCCGAAAGGTCAAGAAATCACCTACATACGCAAAGGAAAAGAGATTGTGGTGCGTGTGCCAGTCCTTACAGACAAAGACGGCAACATACCGCTTCTTGCCCTACCAGACACCGCAAAAAGCGACTATACGGCATTCAAAGAGTATAAAACCTCTACACGTCGGTGGACACAGAAAATGGCAGACGATAGCGGACAAATTACATTCTACGCAACTGCCATATGGCTTGCGACAGGTAAAATACCACAAGACATCGAGCTCGTGAACATCGAAACCGCCTACGAAGACGATGGAAATATGACGGTAACAGGCAACATGTTCCGCTTTCCGACAAAACGCACCATGGCCGACGTGATCAAGATGTGTTCAAGGATAAGAAAAGCATGGTACGGAATTAAGAAATTATGTGAAAAAGAATTACTATGACAAAAATATTAACTATTCGAATCGAGGAAGATAACGAGGAAATGATACTCGAACTTCTTGATAGAATTCATTACTTACTTTCTGAGGGTTATACGTCTGGAATTGATCCGACGTGGGACATAAAAGAAGAAGAGTAAATAATAAAAAACATGGAAAACGAACAAGAAAGACACATCACTGGTGCAATTGGATGTCCAAAAACAGGTGGACATGCCGCATTCAAAGTCGAAGACGGAAAATTCATATGCAACTGCGGTGAAGATTTCACAGAAGAAGTAAAAGAATTGATTGCAGGATTAACAGCATCTCTAATCAAAATAAAATCATAAATTTATGAAAATTGTACGCTTCAACATAAGTAAACCAAGAAAATATACAGGTCGGAACGGAGAAGAAAAGACACAGTGGAATAACATCGGGACCATTACTGAATTCCATAAAGAAGACGGTCGAGTAAGCAGAATCATCGAAATCCCAGCAATCAATCTCGAAGCTAACATCTTCCCATTCGAGCCAAAAACACAGGGTTCACGCGCAGAAACAACAGAATCATCGCATGAGGATGCACAAGGTGACGAGATAAGTGCTAAAGACATACCATTCTAGAGTTATCCACTAAAGCGTATCGACTATAATCCGACCGCTTGGTATAATAAAGACATGAAAGGATACGGCATCACAATTAAGAACGATCTCCTCGAACCAAAACATTGTAAAAAAATGGGTAGTTCTGTATGGGAATACATGTGGCTCATTGATAAAATGACATCGATATCAGAAGAGGGTATTGGTAAAATACTTGGTGGTCGCCCGATCCAACTCAAAGAAATCTCTCTCGAGCTTGGAAAAGCGGAATCTACGGTATCAGAGAACCTCTCGAAGCTCGAAAAAGAAGGGTATACAAACATAGTTCGTGCGCCATACGGTCTTGTCATTACAGTCAATAAAGCATGGAAAAACTTTGGAAAGAGAGTTCGGAAAAGCGAAGGAGAGTTCGGAAAAGCGAAGGAGAGTTCGGAAAAGCCGAAATCTAATATAAGACAATACAAAGACAATACAATAGACAATACAATAAATACTGCGCCGAGCGCAGAGATAACGAAGATCTTTGAAATCTTCCAAACAATCAACCCAACCATCAACTACGGAAACACAACTCAAAGAAAAGCAGTCGTTGAGATGATTAAAAATAAAAACATAGGGTTCGAGAAAACAAAAGGAGCTGCGCTCTATGCCGTATCGGTTTTCAAAAAACAATACGCGCCAGTGATCACCACACCCTACCAACTCAAAGAAAAACTGAGCGCACTTATTGCATACCACGAAAAAGACAAAGGTCAAAAAATCAACATCATTAACCTAGATAATTTATGAACTGGTATCTTAAATACGAAAAAATCCTGTACGAGCTCGATGAGAAACAAGCTGTTGCTATGCGAGCACAAATTGAGCGCGGCGGTAGAATCAGTATTCAAGGTCAAATGCTCATGGCAGGAAAATGTGAACTAATAAACGAACTACCATACAACCGAGATGAATACGAAATCAAACCAATCTACCGACCACAACTCCCAACTTCACAAACTCACATCGAAGACACCGAAGAAGATTATAAACGCAAATCAGGCCTTCTCGCCAGTATGCGAAAAGATCTTGCTGAAAAACTAAATTGGGCAAATAAATAAAATATATGAACTACAAAATAAAAGCGCCAGCAGGAACAAACATTACACCAAAGGAAATAATGACCGAGGAAGAACTTCGCGCATTCGTGCCACAGCTTGTGCAAGACCCTGATCAACACGAAACATGGGTCGAAAAATCATTAAAGGACCCGATTGAAGAAGTCATAGAACTACTCGTACGAGCAGACTTCTCAATCGAGAAAATAGAATCATGACTCTTAAAATCCAAATCGAAGAATACCTTGACGAGCAACCACTCTTTCGAGAGAGAAAAAACAAGGACCGAGGCATGGTGAACCTGCTCATGCGAAAGTATGGCGGTCTGGAACGTGCGATCAAAGAGGGTCTCCTAACCAAAGAATCAATCACGGCAATCGTGCAAGACTATGCTTCCATGGACAGGGTGTGGCGCAAAGCACTTGAAGAAAACGTGAAATGGCGTGGAACTGACTATGACGAAAAAGACCACCTCGAAGCCCTGAAAATGGTCGAGCTCGGGTACCGCGCGCCAGTGAATATCGGCCAGCGAGAAGCAGTTGAAAAAGCAGTACAACCGACACTTCTGTGAACTCAATAAAACTAAAACCTCTCTCCGTGAACGCCGCTTGGCAAGGACGCAGATTCAAAACACCAGAATACACTATGTTCAGAAAAGAGTTCGCCTTGCTCAACGGGACGTGCAAAACAAAAGCGGTGGGGCCCATAACACTTGACATCACATTCACGCTCACAAAAAAGAGCTTCGGACTGACCGACGTTGACAATCTTCTAAAGCCGACCATCGACGCGATCGTGGAATGCGGATGCATTGCCGATGACAGAAATATCATTGAGCTGACTGCGCGGAAGCGACTCGGTGAAGACTACGAAATAACATTTGAAATCCATGATACCAAAGAAACTGCTTAAAGAAATACTGGACGACCCATACTATAAACGCTGTGCCAGACGAGGCCCAGATTGCGACGGCAGGATAACATTTGACCATGCATGGATTTATGGAGGGCGACAGATACAAGAAAAGTGGGCGATCGTTCCAGTATGCTGGTATCACCATCTTGGTGGTGGACTATCAAGACCATTCAATCAATGGATTAGCATATGCAGGGCAACTGATGAAGACCTTGCGAAGTATCCGAACATGACATGGGACCAGTCACGCCAGTATCTTGGCTCAATGTTCGGTAAAAAACAATGATTTCATTCACCACATGGGAAAAATTCCAGTTCCTATACATCGAACGCAAGCTCGGTAAAAAGCTATCGAAACTTGAAAAGTGCGCCATTATATTAAAGTTTAATTGGCGAAACGAAAAAACATACAAACCGAAAAAGTTATCCACAAAAGACCATTTGCAATAACCGAGCGGTCGGTATATAATAAATATATGGGAACTCGTACAGCAGAATCAAGAAGATACTACCTTAAAAATCGTGATCGCATTCTCTCCGTGGTTCATGCTTATAGGGTGAAAAACCGAGCAAAAGTACGAAAGCGTGACATTGCGAAGTATGCAAACAACGCAGAATTTAGAGAGAAATGCAAAGCGTATCAAAAAGAGTATAGAAAAAAGTATCCAGAAAAGGTTAGAGAACTACAAAGAAAATATAGAAAGGCAAATTGGAACTTGTATCTTAGGGAGTATCACAATGCTTGGAAAAGAAAGTGGGGCAAGACTTCAAAGGGAAGGATAGCATATCAACTGAAAGGATATCGCAGACGATCACTATTTAAAGATATTGGCACACATACAAAAGCGGAGTGGGTGGCAGTTATTAAAAAGTATAAAGGTCGATGTGCGATATGCGAAAAGAAAAAGAAGCTGACGAAGGACCATGTCAAACCACTCACCAAAGGAGGAAGAAATACAATAGACAACATTCAACCACTATGTCTCCCATGCAACGCACGAAAAGGAAACAAAATATAAGTGCATCTGATTCAGTAACGAGATCTGAACCATTTAGTGCGGTAGTGAGAAAAGGGGCTGATGGAAACAATAAGTTGCATGTACTGAGCGAGAGGTGGTACGCGTATGCTCTTAATAAAAGGTTCAAAGACGGAGAAAAAGTTACGCTTGAATTACATACCAGAAGATCGAAAAGAACGGTGCAACAAAATAAATTCTATTGGGGCGTGTACCTCCCCCTCATCGCAGAAGAAACAGGCGAGAAAAACCTTGACCGACTGCACGAACTCTTTAAAGGCATGTTCCTGACCGAGGGGGTGGTAGATGTACTCGGCAAGAAAGTCCGCATGAAGAAAAGCACTACCGAGCTCGGCAAAATGGAGTTCTGCGAGTACATCATGGCGATCGAGGGAGAAACAGGCGTGGAAGCGCCACCGACCGAGAATTATGGGCTTGAAGCATTAACGAAATAACATGACCCCATTCATAGAAAAAAAAGTGAAAGAGTTTGATGAAATGTTTGGATTTATGTTTCCAGATAAACTGAAATCCTTCCTCATCTCCGCTCTTACCAAACAAGCAGAGTTGTATAAGGGGTGTGTTGGAAAATTCAACGCACACACATATTCAAGTGAAAATGCCACAGAGTATATTGCTTACGAAAATGGATTTAATGACTGTGCAGATGAAATCCTTAATCGTATGGAGAAAATCTAATAAATAACAAATAATTAAAAATATATGATAACAAAACAACAAGTACTGGACAATTTAGAAGAAGTGAAGAAGTATATAGCAGAAGTAGAGACCAAGAAAGAAGAAAAGGTCATTGGAATTGCGATAAAAAACCGCTTCACAGGTTCTATAATCTTTCAAAGCACGAAGACTACCTACAAAGATGCGGTGAATGAATGTGTTGCAGAAGCCAATAAAGAAGGCACATACGCAAACCTAACAGACGCAAACCTAACAGACGCAAAACTAACAGACGCAAAACTAACATACGCAGACC
>ERZ1292632.592-Hain-H43-01um-R2-592-length-40112-cov-8_pt1 | contig 40112 bp, 62 predicted proteins | sample MGYA00564407_ERZ1292632 | MGnify/ENA primary metagenome ERZ1292632 (study PRJEB36523, sample SAMEA6512637) | groundwater metagenome | collected 2019-01-08 | study: AquaDiva: Metagenomics assemblies of 32 groundwater samples | reverse complement strand
ACTACCATTTGTAAATGGTTAAAACAATTATGTTCAAAACATAGATTATCATACAAAATTATCACTACTCAAACTTATGAGAAAAAATATGCACAAGGAAATTTAAAAGACATCTTTCGTTTAGAAAAACCAGGAATAATATTTTTCGATGACATGGATGTTATGGTTAAAAATCGAAAGAACTCATCCAGTCAACAAACATTAAGCACTTTTTTGTGCGAATTAGACGGAATAGACTCTGCAGAAGGAGTTGTATACGTTTTTACTACAAATTTTATACAAGAACTAGATCCAGCTTTTGTTCGTCCAGGAAGAATCGATCTTTGGCTTCCATTTGAATCTCCTAATGAAGAATTAAGAAAACAATTTATTGAATTAAAATTTGAACCTGAAATTTTAAAAATCACAACAATAAAAGAATTAGCAGAAAGAACTAAAGAATATTCTTATGCCGAATTAGAAGAAATTAGAAAATTGTTCTGTATGGATATAATTGCAGAGAAATCATTAAACATAGATAAAACTTTTCAACTATTCGATAAGCACCGTCAAGAATTCATTGATAGAGGTAAGATTCAAGGATTTAGTCCATTGTCTGATGATAATAATGAAGATCGAGAACCTTCTTGGATGTCTTCGTTAAACGATTAAAATATAAAAGCACTCTAAAAAACTTTCTTTTTAGAGTGCTTTTATTCTATTTTGCGTAATTTCGTGTTAAGAAATTTTTACAGTGCGAGATTTCGCTTTCTCTGATCTCTTAATTGTCAACTGCAGAACTCCATTTTCCAAAACCGCATTGACTGAATTTTCCTCAATATCAGAAGGCAAACGAAAACTTCTTGAGAAAGTACCCATTTCTCTTTCACGAATATAAAAGGCTTCTCGCTTCTCTTCTACTTCTTTGCGTCTTTCTCCACCAATAGTCAACACTCCGCTTTCCAATGTAACTTTCAAATCCTCCTTACTTACTCCAGGCATATCCGCCTTAATCACAATAGACTCTGGATGAGTTTGAACATCAATAGCAAAATCAGAACTAAACCCAGTTCCCAAATTCCTATCCAATTCAGTTAAAAAATCTTCAAGCAAACGAGCAGGACTAGCATAGTTAGTACTTCGACCCAAGCCAAACGGCATTCTTCTCAGCATTTTTGTTCTCCTTTTTTAAACAACCACTTACAACGCTAACCCTATTGCATTTGCAATACCAAAACTGCATAAAATATAACTCGTTATTTTATAAAGAGTTATATTTTATGCAGTTTTTCCAAACCTGAAAAACTGCCGTTTTGTCTCTGTCATATTGACTTGCAATTATTTTTACTTTTTCTTCTTGACATTCTTTCAAGACCCGATAAGATGCCAAATTGTGAGGAGTATAACAAAAACCGAAAAGGAGAGGAATGATGATGAAGTGTCCAAAATGTGACAAATCTTTCGAGACAGAACAAGGGTTAGGATTACATAATTATCGTTCGCATACTGACGGCGGGAAGAACTGGGGGTCGAAAGGTCACACTTTTTCAACAAAATCTTCTACACAAAGTGCCACGGCAACTCCACCTTCCGAGACAAGAAAGTATCTATATCAAGTTTTAGCGAATCAACAAGAAATCAAAGTTAAAGACATTATTCAAGGCATGAAAAATATCGGGCAAGCACGATCTGGAAGCTATATCTCTCATCTATTAGCTAGAGACGCTAATATTATCAAAATTCGCCCTGGGACTTACAAGCTTAAGAAAAACAAAACAACTCAGTCCGATTCTGTTACTACATTAGAAAGTCACCAAAAGGAAATTGCCGTTTCAAAGGAGACTTTACTTCTACGAGTTGAACACCTTGAAACCCAACTCAATGCTATTAAGAAAGCACATCTCGCTTTAGTAAGCGATGTGCTTTGATTTTTCTGAAATCGTTTTGAAAAGGGAAAAAGAAAATGGCGACAAAACTAAAGCTAGTAAAACGAACAGTCGTTGATTCCGAGTCAGACCAAATCATTACTATGGCTCAAGCAGGGTTATCGTACAATTGTATTGCTTCTCAAATTTATGGCACAGACAAGAGAGGTGAACCAACTACTGGAAGCATATCGCGAATTGGGTATATTCTACAAAGAGAAGATATTCGTGTTACAGATTACCGTAATGCTCGGAATTCACTCGGTAAAGCAATGATTAGTGCCATCCGACGTGGAGCAAATATAATTGACTCTATTCGTTCTTCCAGTCAACAAGTATCAAGAAGACTAAAAGTTGGCTAAACTAAGGAACAAGTTTAGAATTTGTCATAATAAAGGTTTCCAATTTAGAAAATCGTGCTTCTAAATCCTTATACTATTCATTTGTAGTTATAGTAGCACCAGCATTAGTATATTTAACTGGACTATTTTTACCTGCTGGAACATTTATAACTGTAGCACCTGCATTCGTGTAAACAATCGGATTACCTCTGTATAGTTGAACATCATTATATACAGTATCTGAATTTGTAACCGTAACTGGTCCCCAAGTACGATCCGTATTATATGCAGCAGGAGTATTATCTACTTCAACAGATTTGGCTGCATTCGTAATAACAACTGTTCTTTTTCCAACAGTAGTTGGTGTGGCAGCAGTTGAATCGGTATTATCTGATAATTGAGTTATCATATCTGGAGATTGATATCTCTTATCACGAGTTTTGAAATTAACCCATGAACCATAACTCTGATATTCTCGTTTTGTACGAACACGATATTTTGTTCGTGATTTTAGAATAATCTTTAATGTTGCAGCATTAACGGACACAAGATTACCACCATGTTGACTATTCATAGCACTATTAACATTAACAACTTCACCAGTAGCAATATTTTCTATTTGATAATAGACATAAAACCCATCATCTGTAATAGAAGTAGTGTTAGTGCTGATGCCAGAAGTTATAATAGTTGCATCTGCATCTTTTGACACTACTGGTCCTATAGAAGGATTATCTTGAATATTCACACTAGCAGCCATAAAAATGCCTCCAAAAACTAGAAACTATTGCTTTATTTTGCAAATTTTTGTGCTAATTCCTTTTTTATTCAAAAATTATCTTGACATCTTAAAAAAATATATTACAATTGGAGTATGTTAGCGACAAAGAAAACAAAAAACGAAGAAATAGACGAAAAACATAGAACACCAAAAATTTCTAATGAAGAAATAATTAAGGCACTAGAAGAAGACTTGCCTAAAAATCAGGGGAAAAGAAACATAAAACACTTATGGACAGACCAAAATACTCATAGATTTAGAGTCAATTGGTGGGATTCTGATAAAATTATAAGTTCAGTATTTGTCAGAGTTTTTGCTGAAAACGAAAGGATAGAAATTTCTTATGACCGCTAATACGCTTGAACCACAAACTAAATCAAAATTAGACGTTCTTCCTCCATGGAATATTATTTTATGGAATGATGAGATAAATCCTATAGAATTTATAGTGGAAAAAGTTGCTGAAATAGCAACACTCACAAAAGAAAACGCAGAGATAAAAGCCGTAGAAGCACATAAAGAAGGAAAATCTTTACTTTTAACCACCCATAAAGAAAAAGCAGAATTAATTATTGAACAATTTGAGTCATATAAAATCACAGTAACGATGGAAAAAGCTTGACACTCTACACGGGCTAAGCCCGATAGATTCTTACTTCAATGACTCGACTTGCTCATGTAACACAGTGTCTAGAAATTAAGAAAATCCTTTATAATTTTTCCTCTCCATGATTGAAACCAGGAGCAGAAAATGGAAGTCATTGAAGAACTAAAAACTTTGCGTTTGTCTCAAGAACAAGGAATTGCTGAAACACATCAGTGCGTAAGACAGTTTTTTATAAGACATAATTTTACCACCTATGGCGATGCTTTTAGTTTTCTGATAAACTCAGATTCAGATGATATTAAGAAGGAAGCAAAAGAACTGGATGTTTCTGAATTTTCTAGAGATATTCTTTGGCTTACAGGACTTTATGGAGCAAAGACACAAATAGAAAAAGAATTTCTAAAAATAGAACCTAAATTTTTGCCGAAAAAAGAAAAACCAGAAACTTCTGAATCTAAAGAAGTTTTTATCAATCCGAAAAAAACAAAAAGAAAACAAAAACGCAGATTTTGAAAGAACAAAAAATGGACATGATTGTTAAAGAAATAAATTCCAACGAATTTGGAAGAGATTGTCTAGTTAATGAAAAGACAATCAAAATAAGACCAGAAGAACTTGTATTAACTCAACGCGGATATGTTAAATCCAGTGATCTTCAAATAGGAGATAAAATTCGAGCTTATAATTTCCATTTGCCGCGAAATATTATAGAATGAAGTAATGAGAATCAAGCCAGAAAACAAGGTTTTTTTGAAAAGGAAAATGTGCATGGCAAGAAAAATGCGACCGCTTGGAGATCGAGTAGTAGTTGAACGAGTAGAAGCTGATTCTAAAACGGCTGGAGGTATTCTTCTTCCTGATAACGCAAAAGAAAAGCCTCATCGCGGAATCGTTAAAGCCTTCGGTCCTGGAAGAGTCTTAGACGATGGATCAAAACAAAAGATGCAAGTTGCATTAGGGAATGAAGTTCTCTTCACAAGTTATGCAGGTACAGAAGTAGAAATTGATGGCAAGAAAATTGTCGTAATGAACGAATCTGACATTCTAGCAATCATTGAATAGTTTTCAACACCCAAATTGAAAGGAAATTGAAAAAGTATGGCAAAACAATTAGCATTTCAACAAGAAGCACGCGAAGCAATGCGAAAAGGCGTAAAACACCTCGCACGAGCCGTTAAATCCACATTAGGTCCATGCGGACGTAATGTGGCAATCGCAAAATCATTCGGTTCTCCACAAGTCACAAAAGATGGAGTTACCGTAGCACGAGAAATCGAACTTCCTGACCCATATGAAAATATGGGTGCCCAAATGGTCAAAGAAGTAGCATCCAAAACCAGTGATGTTGCTGGTGATGGAACCACCACAGCAACTATTTATGCAGAAGCAATTTTCGATGAAGGGCTGAAGAATCTTGCTGCTGGTGCCGAAGCAATGGAATTGAAACGTGGCATCGAAGCAGCCGTCGAGTGTATTGTCGAAGAACTAGGTAAGATGAAGGTTGATGTTACTGGTGCTGCTCAAATCGCTCAAGTCGGCACCTGTGCTGCTAATCAAAATGCAGTAATAGGTAAACAAATTGCCGATGCAATGGATAAAGTGGGCAAGGATGGTGTTATTACCATCGAAGAAAGCAAGAGCCTAGATACTACTGTCGAACTCGTCGAAGGTATGCAGTTCGACAAGGGATACATTTCTCCTCACTTCATGACAAATCGTGAAGATTTATCTTGTGTTTTGGAAAAACCTTATATTCTTGTTTGCGAAAAGAAAATTTCAGCCATCCGTGATTTGGTTAAACTTTTAGAGGCAGTTGTTTCTAAACAACGTCCACTTCTAATTATCGCAGAAGATGTCGAAGGCGAAGCATTAGCCACTTTAGTCGTCAATCATTTAAGAGGAGTTATTCAGTGTTGTGCAGTTAAGGCTCCTGGATTCGGAGATCGTCGCAAGGCAATGTTGGAAGATATTGCAGCACTAGTTAATGCCACTCCGATCATGTCGGATTTCGGCACTACACTGGAAAATACAGAGATTTCTGCTTTAGGAACCGCAAAAAAGGTCACAATTCAGAAAGACCTTTGTATTATTATTGAGGGCGGTGGGAGCACTGAAAAAGTCAAGGGGCGTATTGAAGGCATCCGACATGAAATTGAGAATACATCAAGCGATTATGACCGCGAAAAACTAGAAGAGCGTCTTGCTCGAATGTCCGGTGGTATTGCTCAAATCAACGTCGGAGCAGCCACCGAAATCGAGATGAAAGAGAAGAAGGCTCTTGTTGAAGATGCCCTTCATGCTTGTCGAGCAGCAGTTGAGGAAGGAGTACTTCCAGGCGGGGGTGTCGCAATTGTTAAGGCTGCACAAAAAGTCATGCCTGGGCTTTTGAAAAAGTTACGTGGAGATCAAAAAACTGGTGCTCAAATTGTTGAGCGAGCAATTTCTGCTCCGTTGAAGCAAATTGCTGCAAATGCTGGACAAGACGGTTCTATTGTTTGGCAGAAGATTGTAGAAAGTTCGGAACCGAATTTTGGGTATAACGCTTTGACTGGCAAGTATGGTGATATGATTGAGGCTGGCGTTTTGGTTCCTAAGAAAGTGGAACGAGTTGCATTAATAAATGCTGCATCAGTAGCAAGCTTGTTGTTGACAACAGATTGTGCTATCGTTGAGTTAAAAGAAAAGAATTCTAACGGTAGTAGTGGTGGAGAAGGTGGAGGAATGGGTGGCATGGGTGGCATGGGCGGCATGGGCATGTAATATTTGATTGTTCGTGATGCCGCCGCAAGAGGAACGGTAGGTTTTTATAGCCTACCGTTTCTCGTTCTATGCATAATTTTTTCTTAGAAAACTCTTGACATTTTTTGATTATCAAGTACGATATGGAGATGGAAACGAAACCGTTATTAACATTAGCCCAAAATGATTTTTTAACTCAATTAGAGAATAATGAATGGCATAGTTGTTGTCATGTACAACAAAACACAATTAATGGTTGTTTACGTAAAAAATGGATTGAACACAAAGAAAATACGTTTCAGCGAATATATCGTATTACAGAAATCGGACAATCAATTTTAGAAAAAGAAAGATTAAGACAAGAATCTCAAGAACTTTTTAACAGCACCGGATTCCAACGAAGTTTAGAAGACATTAAAGAAAACCGTTTACATTCGCACGAAGATGTTAAAAAGGAACTAAACAATTAATTTTCGCGAAAATTAAAAATGCTTTTATTCCGTCATCCTGATAAACCTATAGAGACAGGTCCAAATGTCGTTAAAAGCCTTCCAGAATCACTCTGGATTGCTCAGGCTAAATACGATGGCTGGAGAATGTTAGTTTTTCGCCAAGAAAAAGAAATAAAATGTTTTAGTCGTGTTAACAGGCCAATGGAAGAAACAGGAGCTAAATTTGATCCAAACATAACTAAATTGTTTGAACAAATGGAATTACCCGAAGATACAATTATTGATACTGAATTTGTCGGACCAAGGAATAAACGAGAACAAGAAGTTTATATTTTTGATATACTTGCTTGGGATGGGCAATGGCTTACCAATGAGCCGTATTCTGAAAGATGGAAGAGATGTAAGTCTTTACTTTTGCCAAAAGGTAATATATACTTATCAGAAACTGTAGAAAAAGATTTTATAGGGTTTTTTAGTAGATTGAAATATGCTTGGGTTGAACAAAAAGAAGATTTGCATGAAGGAATTGTTCTAAAACTCTTAAGTGGGAAAATGAAACTTGATAGAAACAACAGTTATAAGAATCCAAATTTGATGAAGCTCAAGTATAGAGAAATAAATAGCAAGAGGTTCTAATGGAAAGTACAACATTAAGTGGAAAATTTGTAGTTCGATTGCCTATTTCTTTGCACAAAGCTTTGAAATAGAAGCAGCTAAAGAAGTTTGAATCAGTTGATCGTATGCAAATTGTCATTAAAATTAGGAATAGCAGCAGAAAGGAAGATGGGGAATGGAACCAAACGTGGAAGTAATCTCAATTAACAAAGAAGTATTAATGCTTCTGATTCAGAACACTGCGTATATAAGGATAATTATAACTGGTGTGGTTCTTTTAGCATTTCTTTTAGGATTATTAACGCTTTTAAAATTCGTTCCTCCGATGTTTGAAAAAGACGATAAAACGTTTGCAAAAGGAATTTTGTTTATAATTTTTGGATTTGGCTTTTTAGCATGTATTATCAACTTAGCATCAAATTTTGGTAGATATTATAACCCACAAGCAGAAGCAGTGTCTAGAATAAACCGAGCCAACAAACTCGTAAGTGGAGAATAGGGGGATGGAACAAACAATCACGCTGATAGCAAACAAACAAGAACTTTTGCAACAAATAAAGGCCGATTATTTATCAACATCAATCATGACAGTTTGTGCTTTTTTCCTTATTTTAATTGTTGCTATAATTTGTTACAAAATAATTCCTAAATTTTTAGATGAAGATTTTGATAAAAATGCTTTCAAAGTTATAAGTTTTATATTAAGTACTGTCCTGCTATTTATACTTTCTATGGCGTCTATAAGCAATATTAATTCCTATTACAACCCAGAATCAATATTAACACAAAAAATAAATCAAGCTAAATCTATTTTAAATGCACAATAAAACATTAATCCTTCTAATTGGTCCTCAAGGTGCAGGAAAATCTCTTTATTGCAAAAATTTAGATTACGTAAGAATTAATCAAGACGATCAAGGAAAATCAGAACATTTTAAACTTTTTCTTCAAGCAATTAAAGAAGGAAAAAATATTGTTGTTGATAGAATTAATCATCTTCGACATCAAAGACAAAAATACACTGAAATTGCTAGAAAAGAAAAATACAAAATTAACTACGTTTGGTTTGATGTAGATCGACAAACTTGTTTAGAAAGATTAGCGAAAAGAGAAAATCACCCGACTATTCGAACAACAGACAATCACGATAGAATTTTAGCCATTTATTTTCGAGAATTTGAAGAACCACAATATTTTGAATACGATAAAATGGAAACGATTAAAGAAAGAAAATATGCCAAACTTCTTGATCTCCGACAAACCATCGGAAGTTCAAGATATATCGTTATTGGCGATATTCATGGTTGTTATGATGAATTAACTGCTCTTTTAGAACAGTGTAATTATCAACCTAATGATTTCGTAATTTCTGTTGGGGATTTAATGGATCGTGGTCCAAAATCCAAAGAAGTTATTCAATGGTTCATGACCACTCCTAATACATTTGTAGTAGAAGGCAATCACGACAATAAAGCAAGAAGGTATTGGTCTGGAAGAAAAGTTAAAATCACCAACGGATTAGAAAAAACCATTGAACAGTGCAAAGAATTGGATACTACTTCCATTGCTAACTGGATTGAATCTTGGCCGCAAATTATTCAAGTTCCCAACATTAACAAGAAAAATACTTATATTGTTCATGCTGGGATTCATGGGTATTATCCGATAGATAAACAACATCTTGAAACTTGTTATTATGCTCGTTATTTTGGTGGGAATGGGTTTCTGGACGAATCTGGAGATATTTGGTTTACGACATTAGATGGTTCGTATAATGTGATTTCTGGACATATGGTTCATGAAAATCCTATTCCACAAGATTATGGACCAATTGATCATGTTTTTCTTCTTGATGGTGGAGCCTTTCAAGGAGGAACCCTAAGAGCAATGATTGTAGAAAAAGGGAAACATGAAATAAAAGAAGTTCAAAGCATGAATTACGCCGAACCGAGTATAATTATGGATGGTCCATCCATTCATCTATCCATCCACCAAGAAGTAGAAGAACGTAATAAATTACTCGAACAAAGACTTCTTCGTTGTGATGATAAAGGTGATTTACGTATCTATACATACACAGATAATTGTACTTATGAATCTGCATGGACTCCGATAACGTTAAATTCTCGTGGTATTATTTTAAATAGAACCACAGGCGAAGTTGTTGCTCGCCCTTTTAGTAAATTTTTCAATTTAGGAGAAAAAGAAGAAACCATGGAAGCAAACATTCCATGGAATTCTGATTACATTGTTTTTGAGAAAATGGATGGTTGGTTAGGAATTTTATACAGATATGAAAACCAATTTCATATAGCAACTCGTGGCTCTTTTGACGGAAATGGAGTAGCCCCTTGGGCTACCAATTTTTTGCATAAAAACCATAACTTAGATGGTCTGTCAAATGATGTGACTTTGGTATTTGAAATCATTTGCCCACAAACTAAAATAATCGTAAACTACAATGGAGAAGAGAAATTAATATTACTTGCTGCATTTAATCGTCATACTGGCGAAGAATATGACTGGACTCAAGTATCTAAATGGGCAGAACAATACGGATTTGCTTTGCCAAGAGTTTTTGGCAAGAGTGTAGATGAATGTCGAAAACTATTAGATACGCATAAAGGAACAGAATTAGAAGGATTTGTTTTACGATTTGCTAATGGATTACGGGTTAAAATCAAAAGTGAAGACTATAAACGTCGTGCTGCAATTATATCGAATTTAACTCCATTGGCGATATGGAAGGCAATGGCTTCTGATACGTTAAATGAAGATTATCGAAACCATATTGATGCTGATTATTTGGAACAGTATGATGGGTTAGTGAAAGTTTTACAAGATCAATATGACATTCTTTTTGCAAAAATAAATGAAGAATTTGCAGAAATGAAAAAATCAGAATATGCAGATAGAAAAGAATTTGCGTTAAAAGTTCAATCTCTTGGTTTACAACACAAACCAATGATGTTTGCGTTATTAGATGGAAAAGAAGGATTGATTCGTAGGTATATTTTGGATAAAATTCGACCTAATTCTAATATTTTAGTAGAATAGAACATGAAAATTCTAATATTAGTAGCTATAGGTGTTTCTGTCCCAACTTTAATAATATTTTTATCAGAACTCATCATTTTTGCTGCTTTCAGAAGATGTTCGGTTTGTTCTGTTTGTAAAGGTAAAGGCAAATATTACGTTCCTCCATTTTTAACAAAAACAAAAGGAACATGGATTAATTGCGAATGCAAAAAGAAAACAACAACGGATGAGTACTGCCAATGTAGTCCTTCATATTATTGCAGATTTTGCGATAAAAATGGGCTTAAATTTCTCGGTGGATACTGAGCACATAAGGTATAATTAAATATGAGAGAGTATGAGGTTATTGTAGAATTCAGTTTTAATCCAAAAGTTGAACGATTTGTTATACGCTTTTTAGACGGTAAAAATTATACACTAGACGTTATAGATTTACCTAAAAAGTTCCAATCCAAAAAACCAAACTGGGAGAACACTTATATCTCTGCTGATAAATCATCTCTAGTTATTAAAGCCGGTTCAGAAATAAGAGAAATTCCAAGCTATATAATACATTCCAAAGGGAATTTAGTCCAATGAGAGCATCAATCTCTATTTTTCCCAAAAAAATCAAATACACAGACGAACGAACTCAACCTGAAACTCCGTCAGAAGTTTTCGAAGCAGTTCAAAGAGTTATAGCCAATAAAAATTGTGAACTAGTGAGATTAAATCAAGGGTTATATGTAGTGTCTTATTCTGAAACAGGACCGAGTAAAACTTTAGCAGGATGGGAGAATTGGCTTCCTGTGTATGTCGCTAAAATTGAACAATGGTCCTCTGGTGGAATACAAAAATCAGAAATGGAAGAATTTTTAAAACAGGGAACTAAATGAGTATTTATCTAATTCGACACGCAGAAAGTTTAGCAAATGTTAATCCAAAAACCTACAGTAAATATCATAACTGGGACATGCCTTTAACAGAAGACGGACAACTTCAAGCAGAAAGTGCAGGAAAAATATTATTACATGAAGAAAAGTTACTTCCCTCTATAGCTATTCATTCTTCCCCCTACCTAAGATGCACAGAAACTTCTAAAATCATTTTTAAACAATTAAACTCAACCAAACAACCAACAACTAATTTATTATTATCAGAGATTAGTTTTGGAGAGCAAGAGGGGTGTCAAGTTGAGCATTTTGAAGAAAGACCTGTTGAAAAACACTATGCTGAAAAAATGGGCGTGTTACACTATAGGACATTAAGAGGTGAATCTTTTTTAGATTTGTATGCTAGAGTTAATGTTTTCATACAACAACATAAATTTTTTGAACATATCCCATTTCTTATTATTGTTTCTCATGCTGCTGTATGCATAATGCTACATTATGCTTTAACGAATACAGATTTTAATTTTGATATATTAAAAACAAAAGCATCAAAATATTGGCCTAATTGTGCCATAAGAAAATACATATCTACGCATAATAGCTTCAAATACGACAGAGTGATAAACAGAGACATTGCTGATTACGAAGATATTTTGGATTAAAATTCTCCAGCAACTTCTACTTTTTCAACATCTTTATCTTGCCGTAATTTTTGTACTTTAGTGCAAGAAATGCTGCCAATTAATTCATTTCGGAAAGCTTGATCAACTTTTAATCCAAGTTTCTCTAATCTTGAAGCTGTTTTTTGATTAAAACTTTCTTTTAATTCTATGCATACCTGAACTGAATCACTTTTATCTACTTCTACTAATTCTTTTTTCAATCGAATTTCTTTTATACCAGCAAGATTAAGAATTCTACCTGAAATATCAATAAACCCTTTTTCGAAGAATTTTTTGTACTCTTTATAGGTCATAGTGGCTCCTCTATATCGTCTTTGAAGCTTTCGACCATCAGAAAAATTCACTTCATACTCACCTTTACTTTTACCTGGTTTAAATGTTCCATCTGTTAATAGCATAGCACCATCTTTAAAAAAATAAATACACATTCCTCTTTCATGTAATCTAAATCCATAACAATCTCTTCCAGTACGAGTTAAAGTATGAGTGTTATCTTTAATTCTTTGAGCATATCCTTTGACATTGTTTTTCTTAACGAAGTGTTCCCATGCTTCTGTTCCACCATACATACGCATATTTTGTTCAGTTAATTCTATTATTTTACTCCACGGACAAAACTTATCTTTATATTCGGCTAAAGAAGAAATAATGGCGTGATAACAAGAACCGGGTATAGAAGGAATTTTAACACCATTAACTTCTGTTAATTTTTCAAGTGCAAGTTTTTCCGATTTTTGAAATGAATAATTTCTTTTTTTGCGTTTATTAAAATATGGATCTAGTAAATTTTCTTTAGGGTTTATTCTTGATGGCATGGGCATATTATATTTCTCCTTCTGAACGAATAACTGAATTATACATTATTTGCAAAAATGAATTGGACTATTCGATTTGCGAAGAAGGAATATTTGCAGGTTTTTCTTGTTCGCCCAATTGTGGCAGAGGCATGGCTTGAGGTTGTTGTTGTTCTTTAGGAATTTGAGGTTCAAAATTACACCCTGCAGCTCTAGCTAAAACTCTCATTTTTGCATGAGCAGATGGGTCTATGCCTGATAATCCGAGTCTACCAGCAGCATTATTTATAGCATCGCAAGCAGCAGAACCTATCATTTGCATTGCCTGCCAAGCTGGCCCATTTTCCTCTATTCCAAGTTCGTTTCTTAGAACCTTTTGAATAATTTCGTCTGGATTTACTTGAGATAATTTTTGTAACCAGTTCATAGAATTTCACATCCGTAACTTTTTAATGGAATTCCATATTTTTCTTTTGAAAAAGACAAACTTTGTTCAATAGTTGGAAATCCTAAAATTACTCTCAGTTTTTCAGTTTTTCATCTAAATCAGAATAAGAAGACATTTTATCATAATCATGCAAAAACACCGCTTTTGCAGATTTAAAATCTCCTATTTGCAAATATTTAATTATTTCCTGAACATGCCCAACTCCACGCCCATTGTTTTTAGACTGTTGCAATTGATCTATTTCTTGAATTTGTGCATTTGAAATTTGAGATAATTTTCCAATCCAACTCATAAAAGTATTAGGTCCCCACAAGGCACATTAACTAAAAACTTATCCCATGCAATTTTGTAAAATCCTTTTCTATATTTCCCAGTATATGATTTAGTATGGGAGTCTACTACAAAAACGCCTTTATCATCAAACCCACGAATCACAAAAGCATGGTCTATAGAGCTTCCTGTTATATCCCCATTTACAGAATGATGCCCTTTTTTAAACTTAAAGAAAGATGTCCAATTAATAGCAGCGCCAACAGGAACATTGTGATTTAATTGACGTTCAATATGTTTCTTCCAATCATTAGAAATGACTAAACTATTATCATATCGTTCATCTTCCAGCCATTTTATCATATCCTTGACATAAAGATGATTATGATGGTCTTTCTTTTTTTTATAGTGACTTAAAAGAACTTTCATACGTTGAATAAGTTCTGATTTATCGAATTCTGCCCAACTAAAATCAATCAAATTTAAATCAGCAGTTACTATTTTAACCTTTTTAAATCCCAATTTGTTCAATAATCTGGCTTCCTGTGATGTGTACATTCCAGAACGAGATATTTTATTTAAATCAGTATTAGAAACTGTTTTGCGGATTGTGTTATAATCTATGGAAGAATCAAAAAAATTAGCCAATGAAGCTATTGTGCATAGCCCACACTCCGCAGGCTTCTGTTTGAAACGTTTTACAGGGAGAAGAACACGAGACATTTTCGGAGAATCCTCCTAATTGATTCTACCAAAATTTCCTGCAAAATTCCTTTAATTTTCTAGAGAACATTAACAATCATGGTTTTTGACATGGATTTCTCGATTTTTGGCAAAACTTTTTCCCATTTTGAGTGAACAAAATCTCGGTGCAATGACAATTCTTTGCCCAAATTTTTAGAAATAACCTCATTTTCTTCAATTTCTTGATCCGAAAGTGTCGGTGTTTTCTCCCCTAAATGGATCACACAGTAATTTGCAGTATAACCTATGTTAATTCCTTCTGCAAGCGCTCGTTGAGAATATTCCCAATCCACATGAATTGGAAGTGTTTCATCAAAATAACCTAATTTTTCGAATGTATCCTTAATAATAGTCATACAAGAACCGAATAAAACCGGGTTTCCACGCCACTGTTTATTTCCTAAAATTGGCATGGTATTTTGCATTGTAGAGCCAACACTTACAGGGAGAAGAGCACAAATTCCTAAATTTGAATTAGCTATTTGTTCTTCCATGTGTTGTAAAAAACAAGTATGACGAAAACTATCATTTGTATCTTTAATTGTACGTCTTCCTATAACAATATTACCAGGAATAGCTCCAGGATTAGTTCCGTGATCTCCAGGTGTTGGTCTATGAGTTTCACTTTGCGTAGGTCTTTTATAAGGTTCTTTAGCTATTGGAGTGTTTGCAAAAACTAAATCATTATCTATTTTAGTTCTGTAAAAATAATCTTTTGTTATTGCGAAAAAGAGATTCCAGGCGATACCAATAGAGACTTTGTTGATTCTGATTAGATTTTTAACTGGTATCAGTGCTGACCTACACCATTCCGCAATTTCATCACTAATGGTTTTATCAGAACCATTATCAATAATATAGAAATCATATGAATTTTTAGGTTGATCTGTATAGTAGAGACTTTGAAGTGTTTTCAAAGTTAAATCGAGTCTATTTTGAACAACCATACCCACTGCGAACTTTTTCATAAAATACCTATTAAAAACGTACTTCTATTGTTAAATCTTGCTTCTCTATAACGAGTTTTCTCTAGTGAAGTACTGATGATCGATCATCTATCTTTTTTATACATTCCAAAGGAATTGGATCTGGAATAACAAAATGAGCATTCAATATTAATTCTTTTGCCTGTTTAACCCGTTCAAAATAGTCATAATTCTGCTGTAAATTTCTTTAGATAATCTCTCAATATTTACACAAGAATTACGTTTATCACCAAATAGCGTATACATTATTTTTCTCCTAAAAAAACCAAGTACATTATACAGCTAACCCAAACTAGCTTGAGCTTTTTCTAAAGTAGTTTTAATAAAAGTTTAGCCTCATCTTTAATTCTTGACTCATTATTAACCATAATTAATCTCCAAATAAAAAATCTTCTGGATAATTTCCAGAATAAACATTTGCATCAATATCGTAATCAATTTCGAACATATCACCAATATCCAGTGCTACAAAAGGAAGAATATCTTCCACAACTTTAACCATGCTTCTGTGAAAAGACCACGGATTTTTACGGTTAAATATAACAGAACTTTCCCACGTACCATAATCGTTTAATATCGGATTAGTTATTTCAAAATCAAGAGGATGTTTATCTAAGGTCGAACATACAGAACTAGCCCCAGAAACAATTTTATTATACGCTTCTTTCCGTAAAAGATTTTTATTAAAATTATGTATATGAATTAAAGAAATATTAAGCCCAAAAGTATCTCTAAAATGAGATTCAACTGCTTTTAATATTCTGCCAACTCTACGTTGGTCTATCCCGCTAACAGAAACAGAACTTTGCCAAGACATGAATTCTTCAGTTTCATCAGTATATTGGTTTATACCACGGTATTTTTTTAATTCTGGAACAGTTGTTTCTAATTCAAATTTTACTGGCTTCCAACTCAAATCAGATCTATCAAACGTTTGTGATCTGCAATCAAAAACAGCACAAATTTCTTTTTGCAAAAATTTAGGGTCTATTAACATGTTGTCCTTCAGAACCGAATTGAAGTTTGATATTATAAGTTGTCATTAAAAACATTATACACTTTGCTGAGCTTTTTCTAAAAGATCTAGTCATGACTTTACTTTCGTTGTGTGTCACCACACACAAGCCCCAGATTTCAATCTTGGGGTTCATGACTTTGAGTATTTGTTAATTTAGTGTCTTCTATAAGTTCGTATGTTGATTAGAACCATTCATTATTAACTGCATATATTCTTTTATTTTTAACAACCCATCGTTTTGATATACTCGATATTGACTTCCGCTCACAGGCAACGTAAGACCTAAAGTTTCTGAGCATAATCCTTCTGAAAGAGCTTCTCCATTCTTGCCAATATAACAACCCTCTGGGTTGACATCTTTCAATTTGCCAACATTAACGAATTCGCACATCTCTGACCAATTAGACCACAGGAGTTGTAGTGCTTCTATTACGGAACCGTCGTATTTATTACGATATTTTTGTGGACCGTTATTTTTAGAAGGAACATTATATATGTTTCTAAAATCAGACTCAGACATTGCCTGAATCTCGAAATCGTTTAAATTTTCATTTTTAAGCGAAAAAAGAGGTTTATCTGAATCAGTAGAAATTGGGTCTGGGATAACAAAACAAGCATTATGTATCAGTTCTTTTACCTGTTGTGTTCGTTCAAAATTTAAATCTCCAGAAAGCAATTTAAGAGATTTTCTTGCTAAATCAGAATCTATGTTTTTCAATATTAATTTCGCTTTAGCAATATTATCGTACTTTAATTCGCCAGATAACAAATTATTCAGTTCAGATACAATACTATACATTATTTTTCTCCTAATTTTTTCAAAAACGAATCTAATTCAACTCCTTTTGATTCGTTCTCTTTATAACGTTTTGTCCCACAAGGAGAAATAGAACCTTTACTTTTTATAATAGGGTTAAGAAGAACATCAGAAACATGACCAAAATTCTTTCTTTTTGGCAAAATATTACTGCTAAAAGCTTGTACCCAAGCAGTGTTTTTATCTGTTTGCATTGTATTCTCAGAATTAGGTCTTGTTCTTTCAATCAAAATACTCGCATCTGGCGGGATTTCTTTTCTTCGCGAAAAACTTACTTTACCAAAATCTTCTCTTTTAGATAAAAGAACACTATCTACAGCTTCTTCCCACTTATCAAAATTAGTTATTTTTTCTTTTCTCCGTTTTTCTGATAAAACTTTTCTTTCATCATATCTTAGTCCACAAGATTTTATTCTCTCAATAACTGGACATTCAATTTGAATATTACCTTTTTCTCCATTATCCGAAAGATTGCTGTATTTAAATGCGTTTTCGTAGATTACAGAAGAAATAGAAATCGAACTTTCTGGAGTATTACTTGCAACTATTTCTTTAGCCTGTTTAACCCGTTCAAAATTCAAATCACCTGATAATAACTTAAGAGCGTTTTTAGCCCAATCTGTTTCTATATTTTTCAATATTAATTTAGCTTGAGCAACATTGTCGTGCTTAGGTTCAGATAACAAGTTAATAACAGTTTCATTCGTATACATTATTTTTTTCTCCTAAAAAAACCAAATACATTATACACTAATTCAAACTGGCTTGAGCTTTTTCCAAAAGACTTATGAAAAATTGACGTGCATCTTCTTTTCTATGAAAATGAAATTCTATTTTAGGAAAAATTTTATTCCATATTTCATCAACAGAAATTCCTCTCGACAATTCAGACATGATGCTGGCTAAAAATCCATCAATTTCTTCAGGATCGTTGAAAAATGCTCTACTTTCTTTAATTCGAGTCAACCAATGTACTATTTCATGCACTACTACAAAATAATAATCTCTGAAAAAATTACCCCCTCTAAAAAGTTGAGGTGATAATCTCATACTCTCAATATCCGTCTCAGCATATCTGTCATTCAATTCTACTATTTCTATTTTCAATTCACTCAATTTACTAATATCTGTTTCAAATTCCTTAAAAACACGAAGAACAGCAGGGTCAGTCTCCATCTTTTTCTTGATCAATTCAGAAATTTGCTCTGAATTTAATTGAAGTTCCTGGTCTTTGATTTTAATAGGGAATAAAGAATTTTGAGATTTTTTATAATTATATGCCATGCTAATTTATTACGAATTGTCTATCAAAATCCTTTTTAAGAACAGTTAAAAGCCTTCCATCTGTATATTCAACTCCTACAATGCCAACAGAGCCAGGTTCTACTTCTAAAATATTAGCCTCTGAACGATTCATCTTGTCCCAGATTTTCATTCCTGGTTTTAGATTTTGATATTGTTCGTCTATCTTAAAAATTTCGTATGCTATTTCAGAAGCAGCAGCTTTATTCCAAAACATGTTTGGTATTGCTTGATTCGTTAAACTTTCTACGCATTCTGAGTTTTTAGGATCACCATGATAAACTACATCTATTATCATTTTATCGGAAATTTTGATATTATCTTCAGCTATTAAAATTCCACCTATATCCCAAAATTTAACATTCAAATTCGCAGCCCTTAATAAATCTTCATTAATATAAATATGAACTGGATTATTACGAAACAAAAATTTAGCCAATTGAACTGTTAAAAAAGCTATTGGATGCAGATTAGAATTAATTTCTTTATTTTCTATAATGTCTCTTAAAAAGAGCAATTGAGTCACAAAAACTCTAATTTGTTTATTTTCTGTTAAAACAGGATTAAATAAGTAGTTAGCACGAATAGACATTAAATCTTCACGAGATAGCCATTCAGTGCCAGTTTTCAATGAAGCAATTGTTTTTGCTAATAATTGGCATGGATAAGCAGGAAGCCATTCTCCTAAATGCTTTTTAGAAGCATCCTGTATAGATCTCTCCCAAGAATCTTCAGGGTAGTAAATCGCTATAGATTCTTTTATCTGCCTTTTCGAACGCATCCGCATCTACCTTTTCTTGGGGCAACAGTCTTAGTAGTTGTTATTGTAGGCTTTTTAACTGGTTTTTTATTTCTATCTTTTTTCAAAATTCTATTGATTTCCTATTTTTCGAGAGCAGCCAGAGCAGCCTTTTGTTTGATTTTGAACTATTTTTTGAGGATTAATTTTTTGTTGTGTTTGCGTTTGTTGTTGAATAGTTTTTTGTACTGGGAGAATAGTGCGAGCAGTTCTTACTGGAGAAGGTGAAGCAAATTGTTGAACTTCTTGTACTTGTGGCCTATCATACTTAACAACACCATTTTCCACCTTGGGTCTTAACTGTTTTATAAGTGTTGCCATTCTGGCATTTTTCTTATCTCTTAATACTTTCGCTTGTTGTGCCATTTTCTCTTTGTCCATTTTTTTCTCCGAACATATCTAGTTTTGCTAATATTTTTTGACTGACATTTTTGTTTCTATTTCGTGAATTTCTTGGTTTTGTCTTTTTTAAACAAACTGGTCCAATTGGCCCCTCAGTTTTTTCTAATTTCCTTCCGCACTCTGCACATCTATGGAACATTTATTTTTCTAATCAGAATTTCCAGATCTAAAAGCATCCAATTTTTCTAACAATTCTCTTTTCTTTTCTTCATTCTTTTCTGATGAAATGAAGTTAATAATAATATTCTGCATTTTTTCTTTATATACATCTAAATCGTTGATTTCGCCACGTAATTTAGCCTGAACAAGACAAATATCTAAAATAGACTTGCTCAATTTAACTTGCATATCTGCTCTTTTATAAGGCTCTAAATCATTATCAGAAGCAGTTTCATAATAACTGAGTTGCAAAGACTGTATTAATCCTTCAAACATTTCTTCTTTGGCAATTTTGTAATTTACAATTTCAGCAAGATGTTTGCCATATTCTCTTAATCTAACTCTTTTTATTTGTTGTTCATAATGATTGACTAAGTGCATTTTAACATTTTGATAACCGAATTTCATTTCAGGAACACGATCATTCAAGAATTTAATCACCATAGCAAAGGAACCAGTACCAGAATGACCTTTGGTAGCCTCCCATTTTTCTTCAGCTTCAGCACGAATTTCATGATTGCATAATTTACATTGAGTAACGACAATTATATCACCAGCACGAAGTTCCGTTAATTTGTGGAAATAAGAATTGTATTTATCTTCTAAATGCGGAACAAGAAACTTGTTCTTTTCTTCTTTTTTAAAAGATTGAAGAAGTTTTTTAGGAACTATGTCCTCTACTGTTGTTGTTATTGATTCTATAGTGTCTGTTTCTTCAGTTTGATTCATGTTTGTTAACCTGATCTAGATATTCTCCATATTCCATACGCATCAATATCATAAGTTTCTTAATATCATTGATATGACCGCTTTTGAATTCTTGAATTAAAAACTCTAATTGCTCAATTAAGTGTTTTTCTTTTTCCGTCATCTGATTTTGCAAGTTCCCTCAAAACAACTTTTTCTTTATTTATTTCTCTATTAATTAAATCTTCAGCTTCAAACAAAACTCTTTGAAATATCATTGGAGCATCAAGTACAAGTTTTTGATTATTTTCACCAATCAGTGCTGAAGTTAGTTTTTCGTGTACTTTCGGTCGTCCACGTATAAGTTGATTTTCTACTAACCCTTGCAAAGCCTTAAACCCACCACTTTGAGAAGCTACACCAAAATATGCCAAATCGTGAACAGTTTTCTTTAGCTCTTCTAGTCTTTCAATATTATTTGAAATCCTCTCCTCGTCCGATGCTATTTTAGAAAACCAGTTCAAGAATATACCCTTTTAGAAAGCCTTTGCATAATTATTCGCAGAAAGAACAGCAACTTCCTTGTTGTTTTTCGCAGAAAATAACTTATGAGCAGCTTCTAGTCCCATTGTAGCAAGCCATATAACCAGTTTCTTTTCTATTATTTGACGGAATGGAACCCAAGACAGGAATTTATCCAGAGGACCGATTGCCTTCCATATAAAATAAATCAATTCTTTTGCAAATTCTTCTTTTTTCTCCCATGATTCAGAACTATTAAATACTTCTAAATCTCGCACAATTTGATAAACTTCTAAAGAAATACTTGAAACAAAAGAAAATGCAGAAAGAAGATTTTTCCAACTAAATTTCCATGTTTCAAAATATTTATGTGCTCGACCTAAAAGGTCATTTATTTGTTCTCCATATTTTTGCAAAAATGAATTAAAATTAGTTCCATGCGAATTTTGAATAGTCGAATCTAGTTTCTTTTCCAATTTCCTAAGATTTTGTTCTTGGTTTGGAGTTATAATAGTTCTGTATTTAGCGATATAAGTATCGATAAAAGCCATATTATTTCCAGTTTGATTGCAAAATTTTAATCAATTCTTCTTCTGAAAGTTCTTGCCAAACATATCTATTCAAAACATCAGATTCATGAGAAATTTTGATAAGATTATCAATTATTTCTTGATACGCATCAATTGCTTCTGGACGAGTTTCTTTAGCCATTTCGTCTTGAAACGTTTGGATTAGAGAATCAGTAACTAAGAATGTGTTATTTTTATGTTCTTGAACTGCCTTTACGAATTCAGGATTAAAAGAAGATCTACAATTTGCGAAAAAAAGAAAAAACAGGAAAAATAGTTTATTGCATTTAATCATCTATATTATTTAAATCCAAAATTTTCTTTGGCATTAATCCTCTCGAAACTAGTTGCTCAACAGTGTTTTGTTTATCTCCAAACTTTTCTCTTTTTTTATAAGGATGATTATAAGAAGGGCATAATGTTTCCAATAAATTTGAAATTTGTACATTACTATTTAGAAATGAATCATTAACAACATTTTTTACATCTCGAAAAAGATTTTTTCTTTTTGAAGTACTACCATCTACCCAGTTAGCTAATTTTCTCAACATCTGAGATACCTTTTGCCTCATCTTTTATCTCCTCAAAATCATAAACCACATTAAATTGACCACTTATATCTGAATATTTTATTTCGCCATTAACTTTATTCTTCTTCAAAACACACGCTACATCCGAATCCTTGCTAAAATATATTGCTTCTTCACCTGTAAATGGACCACTAGCAGTAACTCTACATAACCAATTATCAGCTTGAAAATATTGTTTTAAGTTGTGTTTATCCGCAGTACATGTTACTGCATAAGAGTTAGCTTCTTTAGAATTAGTGTTAATAATATCAGCCATTTTCACATTAATTTCAGTGACAATCTGTTTAGCAATTGTTTCTCCTTCTGTACGCCCTAAAAATTCAATCAAAGTAGGATATTTTTTAATAGCAATCGCTTGATTCTTAGATAATTTCATTTTTGGCCCAGATTTCTGTTCTTGATAATCCTGTTGTTGTTGCTGTTCATCATCTGGAGTAACTCCTATTCCATCAAAATTCATACTGAAGCCGGAACTTTCATTATCTGTAGACCCAGCTATTTTTTTAAGAGATCTAATACCATTACCAGTGTTATAAGAAGAAGATTTTTTGACAGGAGAAATACCCGTATGAAGAGCTTCCCAAAAACTGTTATCTAACTCTTGAACTCTTTCACGTTCCATCTCTTTTAATATTTGAGCATGAGATTCCATATTACTGTCCCTCTGAAATGTTTTTTGTAAACCAATAAAACAAACTGGCAGTAGCGTCTGCAGTATGGTCTGAATCAAAAACCGGTTTCACTATACCTATATTCTCTAATTTCGAGCGAACAGCCTTTTTAATTTGAGATTTTGTTGCTCTTCCATGTCCTGCTACTACTTTTTTAACACTTGTCGGATAAACAAATTCTACTTCCATATCCAATTTGCCACATACTGATAAGAGAACACCCATACAATTAGAAACTTGACCTGTTATAAAACCACCAGCAAAAGAACTTGTTTTTTCTAAAATAACCAAATCAGGCTTGAATTTCATTAAAAACGCTTCTACTAACATAAACATGGGCCATAAAACTTGCCAATTTTCTTCAGTAGTAGGCAAAACAAATGTTCCACCCTGCCATTCAGTAATATTAATCTTATCTTTGTCTTCTGTTAAAACAAAATTAGCCCAACCGATGTTTCTTGTAGAAGCAGGATCAAAAGCGGTAATAAGCATATGAATTCGTTCCTCCAAAAACATTATACATGTTTTTGAGGAGAACGAACTTTTTTAACCGCACAGACCAGGAGAACCAAAGATTTGTTCGAAATTTTCGCTAACTGCTAAAAAATCTTCAAGAGCATTAAATTCATCTTGTTCTACTATATCAGTAAATAATTCTTTAACAAGTTGATTTTCTTGAGAATTCCCTCTTGGAACTAAAAAAGAGCCATCAGGCTGAATGATTATTTCCATTTCATTTTTCGCGAAAAGAATTATTTGCTACTGCAAAAGTAAAAATCTATGCTATGATGAGTTACAATTATTGGTATATCACCTTTTTTATTTTTTTTGAAATAAGGTGCTAATTTTTCCTCTAACAAAACTTGTACATCTGCTATGTCTCCTGTTGATGCTGGTCTATCAGCACTTCCAACTTTTACAACTAAAAATTCTCTTGAATCTCCCTGCATTTTTGACATGATGTCTTTTATTTTTTCAACTTTGCATTTTAAATCTACAGGAGTCTCTTTTTTGATAGATTTCTTTTTTAATGCCATACTAAACGCCCTTTCTTATTAGAACAATAATTTTATTTTTGCGAAAAATGAAAATCAAGAAAATAAATTACAATTTTTGCCTTTGTTTTACCTTTTCAGTTTGTTTAGCTTTGAAAAAGTCACACTTTTGATCACGACTGATAACTTCTCCAGCCAAACTCTTAACCAATTGATCCGTTATCTGATGACAACCAGCACCCTCAAACCCCTTCAAATCAATTTCTGTTGTACCGTCCAAATTAATTGTAACTTCTATTTCTCTCATGTCTTCCCTTCCAAAAGTTCAGAAATACTTTGAGTACCTCTTTTGTTACGTCCATCCCCTCTTGGGTCACACTGCCTTTCAGTACCGAAAAAATCAGAACTAGCCAAATCATCTAACAAATTATTCACCATTAAACAAACTTCATCAAACATATCAACATCTTGAGCAGCATGGTCCACTAAGTCAGAAAGAACTTTCTTAAGAATCTCCGATTTTGACTGTTTTTTAGGCATGGTTAAATACCCTCCTAAAATAAATTATACAATAAATCGGACCATCTTTCCTCGGACTAATTCCGAATCTCCTTTAGAAAGTACCCCACAAACCACCAAAACAAAACTATCTAGACACAATTTCAACAAAGAGTCAACCCCACTATACTTTCTGCAAAAGAACATGCAGTGATACAAATCGTCTATATTAGCGTAAATTTCACCTTTTCGTCTCTTAAATGCCGTTTGTACAGAATCTTTCTTTATATTAAATTCCACATATTGTGGAGTAAATCGACACTCCAAATCCTCCATCGTCTTCGTTCCACTCCGAATCTCATCTATTTTGCTCGGACTTGTTTTCTTAAATGTAGATAACGCTTTTTGAGCCAATTGAACATTTAAAGTATTACCGCACACATCTTTTAACATCATTAAAAATTGATAATGCTGCAATAAAGCACCAAATAATCGACTTATACGACCGTAAAAAGTCTCACCTACATTTCCATCTCCCTCATCATAAAATCTCTTCAAATATCCCAAAGCAGCATCTACATCCTGTTTATCCAAGTATGCCAAAAAGTCCCATACTTCATCTTTATAATCGTTAAAACAACACGCATTCACATCATCTAATGTTATTTCTTTCCCATTCTGATACGTTGCTAATTTCTCAACAGTGTTAGTCAAAATGTCTAAATCTCGACCTTCTAATTCCACCACTCTACGAGCAACTGAACCTTCTATGTTTTTCTTCAATTCAGTTGCTATTTCTTTTATCCAAAAAACAGCATCCGAATCCGTTTTTGCTTCTGTAGGATATTCAAAAATCTTACCTTCTGATTTTATTTGTTTAAATAAATTACTAGTTTTACCCGAAACCCATTGCTTCGATCCAGGCTTTGTATAACCGAACGGACCAAAAAACACTAAAATATTTCTATCATCTACCTTATGTAACCAATCAGAAAACAAAAGATAATCATTTGATAATCCACACACTTTCAAAACTCTAGGGCGATTATCAAACATATCAGGTGAACGTAAAATCTGTATTATATCACCAGAACTTGTCCATCTCTGAGTAAGTGCCGTATTTTTAGAATTAGCTCCACAATAAAACGTTTGAACATTAACACTGCTTTCAGTATTTTTCTCTACAAGCGCAACTATATCATTGAATGTCTTTTGGCTCTGTCTGCGATTACCAAAAATCCAAAAAAGAGGTTTAAGTTTAATCTTCTTCTGGCTCATTATTTTCTTCTCGAATAGCGGCGAAGAAGAAAGATAGACTTGTTCCGCTTACATTTTCTTTAATCAACGGGATTCCATTATCATCATTTGAACCCAAATCTACGTCTCGTACATTCACCACGCCAACTTCTTCAATAAAATAAAACCGCAAATATGGGTTTTTAGCAGCATGTGTAAAACTATCAAAAAACCATTGAGCATATAAAGATTTGAAAATAGGCTTATTATTCAAATTATAATACGTTGCAGGAATTTCATATTCACAAGAGAACTTGCCCTGATCCTGTTTAATCTCTAACTTCATAAACCCATCAGCACTCGGTGATACCCAATGAAAAGTATGAGGTTTACCTTGCTCTTCCTTTTCTTCATCTCTCAACACCCCTAACAATCCAGCAGCTTCTTTTAAATCCTCAACTTTCACGTCTGTTAAAGCCGTAGCCTCATCAAATCGGAAGGCATTGGTATCATAAGCGATATAATCCACATCTGGTAAACCACGAACAAGGACTTCCATTCCAGTGTTCGTCTTAACCCACATGCTAGATTTATCCTTCCAAACCATTTCAATTTCAGAACATTCAGAAACCAAATCAGCCAAGACAGCCAGTTGATTACACGGCATTGTTCTCTTTAATTCGCGTTTATTTGCATCTTTTGAGTGTCTTGAAGCAGTAAAAACAGCAAACACTGCACCGTCACCACAAATTAAGCGAATATCCTTACCAACCCAATGGAAGCATACCACTTGATATTCGAGTTTATAACCGGCTTTGGATTGGAATGGTAGAACAGTTTTGACTCCACTAATGAAATGATCTGTTTCAAAAAACAAAGAATCACCATCTGGTTTAGCAATAATAGATGTTTTGTGGTGTTGATTTTCACGAGGGAGTTTAACTAATTTGGTTCTTTTTGCAGAAGTATCCTTTATAACCAGTGCTTGACCATCATCGGTTAATTCGATTGGTGTAGATGCATCCTCAGTTTTAATGAGTTTAACTGAGTCACGTAACTTGACAGAATCAGTTGTTACAATTCCAGGTGTATTATTTGTAATTCCTGGATCATCTGTATCTGTTATTTCACAATTAACATGAATAAAGCCATTAGAAGATGTGAAAATCACTTTTGATTTCTTTACTTCTATAGTGACTCTGCCACTTAGATTAAAATCTGGCAATAGTGCTTTAGTAGAAACAGTATACATTTTCTCTAAAGCGTTCAATAACAATTTCTTTTGAATTTGCACTTTCATGAACTTTTTCTCCAATTTCTTTTCAGTTACAATTTGCGAAAGTCTAGCTGCCCCAAAAACTCCACCGCCTGTTTCCGGGAGTTGTTCTACTATTTCGGCTCCAAATAATTCATCAACTTTTTCCATTTATGGTAAAATCTCAGCATTCAAACCATGCCACAAGAACCAACAGGATGTCTCATATTTAATTTTATGAATGTAAATTATATCACCAGATCTTAATAGAGAACAAGAAAGTAAATCGTGATCTCGATTAGCCGTAGTTGTTGTCCAAGCGAGTTTTGTAGAGTCAGTTTGTTCCGCTATAAAACGGCAGCCAACTATTTTGTTAACAGGCAATAAGTTACTATCAAAAGCGTATTCTGTCGTTCTTACGCTTTTGATAGTTACCGGGATGTCAAGGTCTTGTCTATTCTCATCACAACCGACACATAATAAACAAAATATACTAAACAAACTCATTTTCGTCATGACTCAACTCTACAATAGATTTTAATTTTTGCAAAAATTAATAGCAACAGTAGAAACAAGAGCACGTATCAACATAAACAACATCCGGGTAGTCATCAATATAAATAATATCTGGATTATCCTGATGATATCTGCTAAAACTTAAACCAGATGTGTCACAAGAAAAATTACTAATAAAAGGAACAACTCCACAACCAACTAAAAACAAAAAATTCCTAATTTTTTTGAACATTTTTTCTCCTTTTAATATACGCCGCAACTATTAAATAACTCCTAATAGTTCGATTACCAAAAATGTATATACATTCCAAATTTATTCATTTTTGCGAAAAATGAAAAACCTTGTTTTTACCTCTCAAATAGATCATCCAGCCCTTGAACTGTTCGAGATTTCAACCTACAGCGGACCAGCGCATTGTCTACACTTTTCTTAGAAAATCTTTTATTCGGAAAAATATCTTCTAGTTCGTCCGCTATATCTTCATAATTAAACTGTTGAATATATAGTTTAAATACTTCTTGTTCTAATCTTGATAATTTAACTAATAATTTATTTTTAGCAGCTGTTGTGGTTTCTTCCTTTTCAATCAAATCAACAGTTGATAAATGCGTTTTTGTTATTAAATTAGTTAAAGAAAGGTCCTCTCCTCCTTCACTTCTATCTTCATCCAGGGACAGGCTTTCATTTAATACTCGTCTCTTTTGCTGTTGTGCGGCTTTAATAATACTAAATAAATGCCGCTTCATACATAAAATAGCAAAAGACATGAATTTGCCTCTTGTTGGATTAAAGTCCTCAATAGCTTTAAACCTCAAAGCATACAAACACTCCTGTTCAATCTCATCAGCATCACATCCTGGAATTCTATATTTGCGTTCAAAAAGTCCTATATAAGAACTCAAATATTGTCGTAATTCTAGAAACGATTTTTCGCAACTCTCTTCACGTACATTTATTACCCAATTCACTATTTTTTGTTCATCATCCTGTCCCACATTTTGTTGTGGGACTGCCATAAATGTTTATTCCCTCCTATTAATCTCCTTTAAATACTAAAATACTATCCAAGAACCACATTTGTAAAGCAATATCCAATGATTGCCCATATTCTACGCTCATACGAGCATCCGTTAATCCTCTTAATATCCCTACAATTGCTCTCATTTTCGGTTTAAATAATCTCAATTGTTCTTTTAATCTATTTTTTGCCTCATCAGAAATCATAATAAGATTACCGGCAGATTTAGCAGAAACACCAATAAGAACATTTCTTAAAACTTCTGAAATACCATCAAAAACTTGAGATACTCCTATTCCACTCACTAGTAGATCATTTATTACACTATAACCTTTAGTAGCATCTGGAACCCCATCTTTGCAGATTTCATATACCAAATCATAAAATAACAAATCAGAAACGGTTCCAAAGACTTTTTGAGCATGTTCTATGTTTATTTTTTGTTCTGCTCCTGCAAAATTAAGCAATTTTTCTAAATTTTGTACACCATTACGCATACTTCCGTCAGACAATTTCGCACATAAATGCAGTGCTTCCAATTCTATATCTATTTTTTCAGATTTAGAAATCATTTCTAATTGATTAGAAATTTCACGCCAATATATTTTCTTGAATTCATGTAATTGACATCGTGAGATAATAGTGCCACGAATTGATTTAACTTCTGTTGTTAATAAAATAAATCTAACACGAGCAGGAGGCTCTTCTAATAGCTTAAGTAAACTTTCTGAGGAATGACCTGACATCGAATGGCAATTAGAAACAAGCAACCCATCTGCAAAATAATTTTTATTAAGCTCTGTTTCCGCTTCAACTTCGAGGTTGTAAACAAATTCATCAGAACATTCTATTTTTTCTATTGAAACAATTTCGCCTAACATTATCTTTTCCTATATACTATTTTCTACGACCATCTTTGAATTCATTATAAGAAAAAACTGAACTGGTTTCATGAACCCACGTCGAAGCAGATATTTTTATTTTCAATTTTTCTTTCTCTGTTGGTTCTTTGCTTATTGTTTCTGCTTTACACTCTGGACAAACAACTCTAAAATAAGGATTTTCAGGATTCTCAATAAAAATTCCAAATCCTTTACACATATTACATTTTATCATTTACTTTCCTTAATTTAAACTACAAAAATCACGAACCATCGGTTCATAAATTTTTCGATTAGCCATTTCCGCATTTGTTAAATATAAGCATTTATAACCTATGCACTCATAGTCTACAATTGTTTGTTTAATTTCTTCCAAAGTATGCCAAAATTCAATATCTCCCACTTCCACAACTCTCTTTTTCCCTTTCAAAAGAAAATCTGGATTCTTTTTTCTACGATCTCGGTCGCAACCAATTGTAACAAAAACAGATCCATCACCAACATAATTTAGTCCAGAAATATTCAGTTCCATAATTTTTTCTTCAAACTTTGTCGGTTTCCATTCCTTCCCCTTTCCTCGTAATGGGGCTTGCATAAAGCGTTTAATACGAGCATCTTTTTCTTCAGGATGCTCATCCCAATATTTTTTACAACTATCCATCATTCTTTTTTTGACTTCCGGATCAAAAACTGGATTATGAATTTTCATTCTATCAGAACAAGATTTCATCCATTTATCATAAGCCTCTTTATTGTTATCACGAAATTTTTGATAACCACGTCTTTTTATTTCAATATCAATTATATATTCTTCAGGATGAAGAATTTTATATTTAATATAACATTCATACTCACAAAATTTACGATTTTTGACAGTTGGACGAAATAAAGCCCCACATCCTTTGCAAGTATAATCAGGTAACTTTCTTGATTCATTATATGCGGATTTATACATTTCTGGATGTAACTTTCTATATTTATCAGCACAATTTTTTGAACAACACTTATTGTGGTAATGTGGAGTTGGACCTCCGCATTGCAAACAAGGTTCTGAAAATTTTCTTCTTGAAAAAGCTCCTTCTGCCAATTTAGTAAAATAGTTTTGATATTCTTCCTTATGTGCATGACGATATTTCATTGTACACGAGTGCGTGCAGAACATGTTTTTACACTCTTTTCCACATTGTTTACATTGTGACATGACGTCTCCTCCAAATATTTGTCCACAATACGACGAAACATCTCAGAAAAAGTAATTTCGAGACTACTCGAAATTTTCTTAACAGAATCATACTGTTGAACTGTTAAGTAGATGTTTGTTCGCTTCATAGAGGAATATACGCCATCACGATGTATGTCACCTTTATTTTAAAAAAACTTTTTGTCCAATATTTAAATCTTGAGCCTTAATTTTACTTACTTTAGAACCAGATACAAAAACTGAATGATTTCCAGTAATTTTCACAGAACACACTTTCCCATTTTCATCTTTAATTTTAATCAAATACATTTGCTTACCATTAGGGATTTTTATATATCTGTAAATATTTTGAGAAATAAAAGTTCCTGTTTCTATATCTTGACTTACTATTTTATCATTATTTCTTTCGCCAAAAATTGCTTCTTCGACTAATTCACCTATACTAATTCTACTACCATTTGCCATAGAAATTTTTGCTTCATATGGTAAGCATTCGTCTAGTAAATAATATTTTGTCTTTGCTCCATCAACTGGTGTGTAATTTGCAGAAACTTTTAATTCTCTAATCTGTTCTACTTTACCCATACTACTAGCTGCGTCTATCTCTAAAACATCAGTATGAGTGCCAGCAAAAACAGCAACACACAAATCACAATGTCCACATGGATGTAATCCTGGGCTAACTTTACAATTTTCAGAAGCAGCTAGAATTCTAGCTGTAGAACTTTTTCCTGACCCAAACTTACCAACAAATAAATAAGCATGATGTAATTTTTTATGCACCAATGCATTTTTCAACGTTTGAACAACAACTGGTTGTCCAACTACTTCATCAAGAGTTTTAGGTCTGTATTTTCTAGCAAAAACCATTTTTCTATTCCATTATACAACTATCACCAAGAAGATGGTGTATCCTTTTGTTCAATAATCTCTGGATAATCGCTCGTTGCATGATCCACTGAAAATCCGGAAGCATCATATTTCATTAAATTCGTATGTTGATCACTTCCTACACCCTTTCTTATCAATTCCACAGAACGACCCCAAACTCTATAAATATATTTCAAAACATGCTCCGCATACTTAATATCCACATTTGTCTTATCTTCCGACAAATGTTCTAAACGCAAAGTCCCATCAGAATCAACTCTACGAACAACAATTAATGGTGCTCCGTAATTATTACGATCTCTTGCAACTGCTTCCAAAATATCTTTCAACTCTTTTGTACGAACTTGAATAGTTTTATTTTTCTTATTTTGATCCGGGCTTGTTTTTTCTTGCGTGCTATAATCATCTTTGTATTCAGGTGCATTACCATATGAGAAAAGGTGCAATTCTTCTGCTAATTCTTCGGTTAAATAATTGCGGAAGAAAGAAACATCATCTTCAGATTCCATAACTTCTCGTATTTTTTGAGCACCATCAATAGTAACAGGGATTTTTTCCTCCCATTCATTCAACATAAACCCGTCTTTATAATACTTATCCCAACGTTCCTTAATGTTTCTAAACATTCTGAATCCAACATAATACGGATTTAATCTAGTTGCATAATGAAAAAGTTTAGGGTTCTGCAAAAGTCTTGGATTCCATGCTTTAATTTTACGCCCTGTAGGTCTTCCATAAGGATCGACTTCAACCTTCTCTACTTTTAATGGCATTTTAAGACCAGGTGAGACAACTTTTTCATGGGAAGAAAGGAAATCCAAATGTTCTTCTGAAGTTAATGGGTATTTAATGCCTTTAACGCCGTAATCATTATCATCTCCTAAGAAATATTGATGCATTATTTCTGCGTGCCAGTAACTTGCGTAACCCTCGTTCATAATTTTGGTACGCGCTTGGGCATAGAAGTAATAAGATTCTCTCCTCACAATTTCGAATATGTGTTTCTGCCATTTTTCTAAATTCGCATATTCAGTCAAAAACCATAAAACATCCCTTTCAGGACGTGGAGGTAAATGTGCCCCTTCAATCGTTTTCTTAACAATTGGTTCCTTACCAGGAACCAAATCCTCCCATTCTTCAATGTCTCTCTCTTTGTATTCTATATGCCTAATAGGATAACGAGATCTTTTTAATTTCTTATAAACGTCTATATGTCGTTCCAAAGATAAAGCTATATCTAACCATTCATCTACTTCATCATCTCCATAATCTTTACGATACTGATCAATCATTTCTGCGTGTCTTTTCGCAACTTGAACCATATTAGTTTCACCACAATTGCGAAACATAACATTATTTGCGAAGAATTCAGAATGTGCGAGACAATGAGCACAAATCATTAAATTAATTGTTTCAGTGTTTGTATTATCTAAAAATGCATATGAAGGATTATTGTTGAGAATTAATTCATGTATCTTACTTAGTCCCATTTCTCCTTGACGTTTTTGCGCGTTCCAGGCACGACCACTCGCCCAGTGGCTATAACGAGTAGGCAAACCATAACTTGCTACCTCATAAATCAACGAAGCGGGAACTTCAAAAAATTGAACCTCATAATGCTTAGAACCAGCAGCCTTAGCCAATAATTCAATTTCACGAAATCGTTCTTTTAAACGCTCACTAGCCATTTTTAAACTGCTTCTTTTGAGGAATGTTTCAAATATTTGCGAAGTGTCTCTACTATATCTTCTTTTTTGCGAATACTTGCAACCATCAAATTTCGCATTTTTGGATATTTTGCTGCCTTTTTTAACAATGTATACAATTCACTATTGCTATCTCTATCAATTTCTGTATAAGCAAAAATCTTAGCCCCTAATTTAAAAATCTCTTCAACCAATTTCATACATAAATCTTCATCATTCCATGAATCTCCATCCGATGCATGAAAACAATAAATGTTCCATAAGTCGTTCGGATAATTATGTTTGATCATATCTCGACATAATTCATAAGCAGCAGATATTCTAGTTCCACCACTATCAGCAATACTAAAAAACTCTTTTTCTGTTAATTCTCTGGCAGTATAATCATGAGCGATGAACTTAATTTCAACCTTTTCATAACGTCTACGAAGAAATTGAACTATCCAAAAATACAAAGCTTTAACAGTATATATTCGATTATCACTCATACTGCCCGATCGATCAAGAAGGAGAAAGATAACAGCATTAGAGTGTTTTTCATGAGCTATTTCCCACGTTTTAAACTTCAAATCATCACGATCTATAACGATATTCTTGTCTTTACATGTAGCTCTACGTTTGATAAAAGACAAAAGAGTTTGTTTTTTATCTATACAAGCTTCTATGCCTGTTCTTTTACGACGGTCTGTATATTCCAAAACATCCGATGTGATTTCATTCTTTTTCGTGTCATCTAAATCAGGAAGATCTAATTCCTCAATCATCATATCCGTGAGTTCTTCTAGCGAAAACTCAGCTTCATAAACATCATCTCCTGCCTCATCACTAGCCTCATTAGGTTTTCCTGAACCATCTGACGGTTGACTAAGAATTTCTCCGTCTTTTAGATCATTAAATTCATCTCGACCTACTTCATCCATTCTATCTGGAAAATGACGAAAACGATATTGATCCAAATGTTTTAATCGAACTTTGACTTTTTTATTGCCTTCAGAAGAAATAATATCTTGTTGACCAATGACGTGTTTTAATTGTTTGCGTAAAGCATCTTGAACTCGTTTATTATGACGAATAGCGTCTTTTTGTCCTCTATGAAGAATATCATAAGGAAAATCTTGTTCTATTATTGTGCTGCCCATAATTTTAGTCTATTTCAATATAAGTTGCTACGTTATAATTGGATAATTTATTATCTGTTCTGGTTTCATCCCTCCCTGGATCAAGAATCTTTCTCTGTACAGCATCAAATACGATTGCATGACCAGCTTCGTATTTATTAATTCCCATTACATTGAAAACTGAATGTTTTTTAATTTTTTGCAAAGAATAAAATTTTTTATAAGTTGCCTTTATGTAGAATAAAACCATTAAAATTTGTATCATATCTTCTAGAGAAAACCAGAACCCGTTATTATTATAGAATTCAACCAAACATTTACTAGCCTTATCAGACTTTCTGAGAAGAGGTATTATTTTGTTTTCGTTTTTATGCAAAAATTTTCTTAATTCAAAATATTCTTTACCTACAATCATAGCTAAAGCGGCTATACTACAACCATTTGGATCTAATTGGAAAATATGTTTTAATTTTTTCAACTTTATTATCCATTTATTCAATTTTCGCAAAATGTAAAGAAATCTTTATCTTTCAACAAACGCGACATATCTTCTTCGTTTTTACCTTCTAATAAATAATGGGCTTCTCCAAAACAATAATGAAAAATACACTCTTCAATAGGGACAATAAAACAAAGGTTTAACAAAAATCCATTAGAACAACTTATTCTGGTTAATATTTCAACAAATCTCTTATTATTTTTTTGATAAATATTACCTATATTAAAAAAATTAGTCCTATCTGGATTATCACGAATATATTCCAACAATTCTTTCGATGGAGACGAATGAGTAATAAATGCTAGATTCTGAGAACCGGTTTTTAATTCCATCTTTAACGGTATCAAAGGCAGAGCAGTAGCAACAGTTTCTTCTTTATTAAAGGTTTCAGACCTTTCTTTTATCTTTGCGATAGCAATTTGCTGTAAATTAGATTCGTTTTCTAATATTGTATACATAGAATCTCCTATTTATCAAACAGTTGTGAACTTGCATACTTCAAAAGAGCATTAGCAGACCCAGTCGAATATCCTTGATGATCCACCATTCTTGCAATCACCTCATTGATCTTCTTCAACCCTTCAGGATCAGGGTTACGAGCACTAACAGTCATACGAATAACACTCTTCCGCTCTTCAAACAACTTCTTCTGAATGGCTTCTTTTAATTGAGCATGTTCAGTGTAATCAAATTTCTTATTCTTACGTGAAAAAGTTCCAACTGCTCGTAAAATCTCATTACGAAAATCTTCCTTGCCACTGCTCGTTATATCTATTTGTTCTTCAATAGAATCCATTAATTTTTCATCCAAATCGCTTTCTTCGCCTGTTACTGGATCTTTCGGTTTTTCTCCAGAACATGCGGCTTCAATTTGGTCCAAATAATTCTCACAAAGAGCACGAGCCTCATCTTCATAACACACAAAGAATGCTTTTTGTATGTCATTTCGCAACATATCATCCCACTCTTTGCGTGCTTCATCTATCAATGCTTCAAAATGGTTTTTCTTATCTTGCGGGAAGGAATCTCGCAATTTAACAGCTTTATTTAATTGGCGTAAAACGTCTAGTGCTGTAACATAATCTCTACCTTCATCTTTGGCAGTAGAAATAGCTGCTGAAATTTGGTCAATAATAAACCTTGGACTAACACCACTCATTCCTTCATGAGAATCCTTGTTCCTGAGTGTAGGTACTTGTTCTATTTTGTGACCACGAACATGTTGTTTATCATAAAGCTTCATTTTCTTAATCAGTGTTAAATCTCCACCATCTGGAGGAGGAGATAGACGAGAAAGAATAGCGAACATTGCTGCTGCTTCCAGAGTTTTTGGAGCAACATGAATACCTTTGATAGCATCACTTGTTTCAATAAGTTTTGTGTATATTTTTACTTCATTACTTGTGGACATGTTGTATGGAACCTTAACAATAACCATTCTATCATGATAAGCTTCAAATTTCTTTTCAGCCATAAAACTACGAAACTCATTTTCATTACTGTGAAGTATAATAAAAGTGTCGCAATATATGAAACCGAATCTAGGAGCTTTTAAAGATTTTTCTTGAGTTACCGTGAGCAAAACTCGAAGGAATCTTTCGTCTGCGCGGAGTCCTTCTACGAATTCCATGATCCCACGATTCGCAACATTTAATTCACCATTAAAGTTATAAGAACGTGGATCTGCTTCATCCCCGAATTCTTGTATTTTTGCGAAATCAATACTACCAACTAGTTCAGATTGATCTTGACTATTATGACTAATTAATCCATTTGTAACTACAAACATATGGTCTGGAGAATCAACTTCAATATCAAAAACTTGTTCAACTCCGGTTCTCTGAACCATAAATACATTGCCGTAACTATAAGATAAAAGATTTTCTAAACGACCAATAAGACCAGTTTTATCCTCACTATTGAGAGATTTAATATAATTTAATAAATTTTGCAAAAATAATTTATCATATAAACCATTATATGTAGATCTTTCTTCTAATTCGATATCAAAATTTTGCGAAATTTGAGAAATTAATTCTTCTATACCCTCAATAATCTCTTTTTCTAAATTTATAGAACCAGAAAAATACATAGGTAAAGATCTACCAGATAATTTATCAACAGGAACCATTTCAAAAGTGCCATCAGATTTAAGAGCTAAAAATCTATGACCTTTAGTAGCTTTAACTTCTTTTAATAAACTGTGTCCAGCAAGAGAAATTGTATATACATTTTGAAGACCATTATCAAAACAGTTCTTTATTTTGACAAAATTATTTCTTCCGTCATTAACATAAATATCTTCCTTTTTTTCATCAAAATTCAAGAAATGAGAGAAAATTTCACTCCCTTTTCTCCACCCTTTTGATGTTAAAATATCACAATCACTTGTTAAACATTTTGGATCTGACGGAAGAAACGTCCCTATTCCAACACGCAAAGATTCATCAATATATATTTGCTCTACAGGATAATCCATGAATTTCCCATGAAATTCATCTCTTAATCTCATCGCAGAAACAGGGTTTAATTGTCCTTCAATTCTCAACCCATATTCTTGTTCAAAATCAGGACGCAAAGATTCTGGAACTAGAAGAAATGGATTTTCGTGCATTTTACTTCCTGAAATAGCATACATTGCTCCTTCAGGAGTTCTAGTATATTCTTCTAATCCTCTTTTTAAACGAGTAACAAGTGAGCTTTTGCCCGCTGATGGTGGACCGAATAACATTAACATTCGACGGCTAGTTTCGGTCTTTTGAGCAGCTGAATGTATATACGACATGATGGCGTCAATAGATTCTTCAATACCGTAAAGAGAATCTTCAAAGAAGGCATATTTAGTTCTCTCTTTACCAAAATGATCTTCTTTTTTGGTGCCACCACTTATGATCATGTTGTATATACGTTGATGAGCCAAAACACCTATATTTTTACTAACTGCTCGATCTTCTTTATATTTTTGCAAAAATTGCCTAAATGTGCCTTTCCACAACTTAGCAGAATCATAGGCTTCATTTAGATTTTCTAACTTCTTATCAAAAACGCTGTTAGAGGCTTCACTCACTTTTTAACTCCGTCTGAAAAATTTGGTCCAAAATAGGGGTTATTGCTTCTTCCTGTTCTTTTTTTAATAACTTCGCATTATTTAAAATATAGCATTTGTTTTGGTTGAAATCAAATGAATCCAAAGAAATTTCTGATGCATGATTATCGTTATAAGGTGATCGTGTCAAACGAATAATGTGCCCATTGGGATAATTTAATATTGATTCAACCTCATTGCTAAATCTACAATCATTTATAATAGCTAATGCGGGAGAACATTTTTGAATTCGGCGTAAAGTAGCTTGTGCCCATACATTCCCAAACCAATGCCTAATACATTCAGTGCCGAAATTTTGCATTACCTCTCGACCAGTCATAAACCCGTCCAGATGTTGAGCAGGTACTTTCCCCTCTTTAATAACCTGTTCTGCTAAACTTCTAGGCCACTTATTAATAAGATATGGATAAATAGTAGGAGTATTTTTTTCTTCATCTGTTCCATAGCATTGACTATAAGATAGTCCAAGAGTTTCTATACAAAATTCTTTTAATAAATCTGCAAAAGCAAATTCCTTACAAAATGGTATGGACCGATCGCCTTTGTACCATTTCTTCGCAAAATAATCACGAATAAAAGAAGAAAGTGTGTTTTTACCAGCACTTTTCTTGCCTGATAAAGCAATAATTATTGTTTTCAAAATTAACTTCCTGGTAATTGACGAACTGCTACTTCTGTTTTGCCTTCTAATTCGAAATACGATTTATTAACAACAGCATTCCCCTTTTTATCGGTCAAATACCAATCTTGTCCATCAAGAATGCCTAAAAAACAACCTTTATCAGTCATCATAAAGGCTTCAAATCCTTGACGTTTTTCTGCTTTGGTAAGTGCATTGTCACAATTAACTTCTGTTAAATATTTAGAAGCTGCTTCTAATGCTTCATCGTGATCATCAAACCGCTTCAGAGCATAAGCATTATAACGAACTTGATGCCAATCTGTACCAAAATCTTCTTTTTCCACTACCTGCCAAGTCATATAAATTCTCCTTTTAATCAATTGTATAAGGAACTACAGCAACTAAAGCATTAGTAACTTTCGTTTCTATTTCTGCAACTAATAAACTTAAATCATTCAAAGTTAAAGTCACCAAAAGTTGATGATCATTAATTTCTTGATACCGATAACCATTTTTATTAATAAACCACTGAACAATAGGATGAAGTTTATTAAATTCCAAGTCTGTCATAATTAATTATTCTTTTCGCGAAAAAGAAAAATTTTCTAATCTTTGTTTTCGTCTAAAGTAATCCAGTTCCCATCCAAATAGAGCAAATTCATAAGACAGCATTAACATACAAACAGTCATAATCGTCCAACCAAGACAAAGAGCGCAAATAAATGAAGGTGATTCAAACTCTACAAAACCTCCAAAGTCTTGCTCTTCCGTAAAGACATGCAATCCATATAAGCACTAAACCCAAATAGATTTTTCTTTTAATATGCATTTGTGTTTCATTTTCGCGAAAAAAGAAAATTACCAAAAAGTTTCTCTACCAGCACTAAAACTTGTTCTACTTACTTTTCTTACCAATTGGTTTAATTCTTTAACTGTTATTTTAACTAAATCGTTCAAATCAAGAGTTTGTTGATCTGATTTTTTCAAAAAAGACTGAACTAAAAAATCTAATTCAAAAAGTTCTTTCTTGTCCATTTTCTTTATCGCAAATTCACGTTATCTTTAAGCAAATTTGGAAGATCACCACGTTCACTCCAATTGGCTCCAAAATTCGTCACCATTTCTTCTTGATCTGCATAGTCCAATGGTTTAATTTTGCCTGGATTATGCGGGTCAATTCTACTTAATGCAGAAAAAACCATAGCTGCTTTTTGAGAATCAGTGCGATCCCAAATATTCTTAAACATTTTCACAAAATATGATTTAGAATTTGTAAAACTTTCTGGTGGAGTAGAACCAGACATTTCATAAGGTTTTGTTTTAGCTTCTGGACGATCCTTGTTAACACAAGCATAAGCAATCATTTGAGAAATATCTATTTCTGCAAACCGTTCAGGATATTTCTCCACCAACTTAGAAGCTATTTCAGCAAACTCTTCAATTTCAATCCATTCCGGGGCTATCTGCATTTTCTAGTTCCTTTCAAAAATATTATACACTATTTCTAGTTTACCAAAAGCCATTGTTTCGCGTTGAATTGGCTATCACCTTTACTAATAGATTTTAAATGTGTTATTAAAGAATCAATATTAGAAAAGATATTTTTATAGCCAATTAATTTCATAAGCCAAGCAGAACAATCAGATAATCCTGTGTCTTCCCAGACCATAAATATTGGTTTTCTCTGCCAATGAGCAACTACAATTTCATGAATTGTACCATATGCTGGTACTCGTAATTGCATATATTTTTTCATTA
>ERZ1292632.584-Hain-H43-01um-R2-584-length-40306-cov-43_pt1 | contig 40306 bp, 30 predicted proteins | sample MGYA00564407_ERZ1292632 | MGnify/ENA primary metagenome ERZ1292632 (study PRJEB36523, sample SAMEA6512637) | groundwater metagenome | collected 2019-01-08 | study: AquaDiva: Metagenomics assemblies of 32 groundwater samples | reverse complement strand
TATAAAATAAGCGTACCGTGTGAGATAGTACGCTTTGATTATTATGACCGACCTAATCGGGCCGATTGTGATTCATTAGCTCATCCAAGGTGTACCAGCCTGATATTAACAGCAAAGTCTGGATCGAGCCCAAATGCCTGTTAGTTTTTCCAATCTTATCAGGATTTCTTGCGAATTCCTCGACTCCATCAAGGAGATAGTAGGCGTGTTCCAGCATCTTTCGCTTCGCTACCTCTTGATTTGAAAAAGAGAAATGTGAGAATAGATCCATTCGTTCTTTATGAACCTTTTCAGTTTCGAAGCGTTTGCGATAAAGTGTTACAACTTCCAGAATTTTTTCAGTCGTCATTTGTAATCCTCCTATTAGAGCTTACTATATCGTTTCGTTATAATCAAGTCAGTCAGTCAGTGGGCGCGGGGAGATTCGAACTCCCAAGGATTGCTCCATACGCTCCTGAAGCGTACGCGTATACCAATTCCGCCACGCGCCCTCATGTACTGAGTACTATAGCACGGTAAATTAAAGAAAGAGACAAAATTTTAGGCTACGATGACAAGTCGTAGCCTTAATGGGGTCCGAAGACCTCTTGTTAGTGTTTTATGAATCCGAGAAGCTCCGCAAGTTTCGGAAAGATAATGACGAGTAGTATGATTCCCACCGAAAATACGATGGCAAATCTTGCTACCCAATCCAAATTATTCCAAAATTTCATCAGAGCTCCCGGCCGGCTTTGTTTTTTGGGGCGCCTGAGATCAAAAATATCACGCTGCCCAGAAGTTTTCATTCTGCCTACAAGGCTATCACATAACATTCTAAAAGTCAAGGTATCAAAAATACGCCCATCTCTAGGCGTATTTTTGTGCTACATTGTGCTCTCTATTTTGTTCCGTTCGTCCATCAGCAATTCAATTGCAAAAGAATTAAATTGTGCCAATGTGTGTCTCCTATCTTCGGAGACTAAGCGCTCTCGTTTATGGTCGAAGAGCGATACGCCTTTATTTCTTTGAGAAATAAATCGACATAAGTCCTTCTGGATCGAAATCCAAAGAACGATTTTCACTTGAAATATTCCACGAGCAGCTTCCGCTACCCGTGCCTTGTTACGACTTACCCCCTGTCATCGAATTTGCCGTAGGCCCGCGTAAAGCGAGATTTCGGGCACCTCCGACTCCCTTGGGTTGACGGGCGGTGAGTACAAGACTTGAGAACGTATTCACCGCGGTATAGCTGACCCGCGATTACTAGCGATTCCGGCTTCATGAGGTCGAGTTGCAGACCTCAATCCGAACTGGCGCGACTTTATAAGGGTTTGCTCCATCTTGCGATATTGCGTCCCGTTGTAGTCGCGATTGTAACACGTGTGTAGCCCAGGCCGTCAAAGGGCCATGCTGACTTGGCGTCATCCCCACCTTCCTCCCAGCCCTTTATTTGGAATAAAGAATTTGGAATTTGGAATTTGGAATAATGCATAATTGCATTATTCTAAATTCTAAATTCTTCATTCTAAATTCTGAACAAAAGGCTGGGCGGTCTCGTCTGATACTTGTAACAGACAACAGGGGTTGCGTTCGTTACCCCACTGAAGGGAACAGCTCAAGCCACGAACTGACGACAGCCATGCAGCACCTGTCCAGCCGCCTTTCGGCTACTCTAGTTTCTTAGAGTATTCGTCTGGATGTCTAGGCCTGGTAAGGTTCTTCGTTCATCATCGAATTGAACCACATGTTCCACCGCTTGTGCAAGTCCCCGTCTATTCCTTTGAGTTTCAACCTTGCGGTCGTACTACCCAGGCGGATCTCTTAACGCGTTAGCTTGGACTCGAGGAGGGTCGATACTCCTCAAATCGAGAGATCATCGTTTAGGGCGTGGACTACTGGGGTCAAATTTGTTGCTGGTTGCTAGTAACTAGTTTCTAGTTAGACACAACCGGATAATTTATTTCTAATTATCTCTTCATGTCGCCATGAAGTTCGGACTATATCTTCATCCTTATTTCACATAAGGAGTTTGGCATGTAGTCTCTGAGGGTTTAATTTGTGTGTTGGGTAATGGAGGGTAGCAATGCATTTTGCTACCCTATGGAGATTGACCTCATAGTCAGACAAAGTTCGGCATGCAATCCGTAGGAAGCCATCTTGGAAGATGCTTTTAACCTTTTCTAACGGATGGGGATTATAACCTTCCACCGGCGATTTGCACATATGAACTTGTTCTATGTACAACTTTCTGCCACCTTGCGAGATACTCTCTCTCCACTACCCAACACACAAATTATCTTCCCTGCTGATTGTCCGCACTTCAAAATTTTCACCGCCTGAATTAATTCAAGTTAGTATTCGAAGATACTCGGAGTTTCCAGCATATAGCCAAATTGTATTTGATTGTATTTGACACTGAAAGAAAGTGTGAATCACTTGATTCACAAAAGAAATTGGCGGGGATGGAAAGAACCTGTCTCTTTCACGGGCTAACCGTAACAGGGTTAGCTTGCTGGAATAAGGTTTCTGCACACCCCCATAAATTACTTTCTTTCAATGCCAAATAAATCAAATTCATCTATCGTTACCGATAGAAGAGACACTCTAATAACCAGTTATCAATTACTAGCAACCAGTTACCAGTATCTAATCCCATTCGCGACCCACGCTTTCGTGTTTCAGTGTCAGTAATGGACCAGTCTCCTGCCTTCGCTTTTGGTGTTCCCCATGATATCAACGCATTTCACCGCTACACCATGAGTTCCAGAGACCCCTCCCATACTCTAGCTCTGCCGTTTCTCTCGCGCGCCCTCGGTTGAGCCGAGGAATTTTACAAGAGACTAACATAGCCACCTACACACCCTTTACGCCCAATAATTCCGGATAACGCTCGAGGCACTCGTATTACCGCTGCTGCTGGCACGAGTTTAGCAACCTCTTATTCTGAGGGTAACGTCAATAGACTTCCTCCCCTCCAAAAGATGTTTACATCCCGAAGAACTTCATCCATCACGCGGCGTCGCTCCGTCAGGCTTTCGCCCATTGCGGAAGATTCTCGACTGCAGCCACCCGTAGGTGTAGGGCCCGTGTCTCAGTGCCCTCGGTGGGGGTCAGCCTCTCAGCTCCCCTAGGCGTCATTGCCTTGGTAGGCCATTACCCTACCAACTAGCTGATACCGATCAAGCTGTTCCCAGAGCGACAAATAAATTAATATCGCTTTACTCTTCGACTTGCGTCTCAGAGACCATCGGGAATTACCTAACCTTTCGGCTAGCTATGCCCGACTCCAGGGTACATACTTGATTATTACTACCTCGTCTGCCGGTTGCCTCTTGCGAGGCCCCCTTGACTTGCATGCCTTATCCACATCGCCAGCGTTCATCCTGAGCTAGGATCAAACTCTTAACTATAAACGAACGGAACAAAATAGAGAGTCGAATTCCAAAAGAGAATTCGCGTACCATTTTATATTTCGATTATGCTTCAAATCTTCCCAAGCTCAAAATATTATTTTGAATTATTGTCTGAATATAACTTTAGACTTGCTTTGTCCTTCCGAAGCTCCGACAGGAGCGAAGGAGGACACTACTATATCCTACAGAGTTGGAAAACTCCGTAAGAACATTCTCTATGAGATTTTCAAAGTACCACCATGCCTTTCATGGCGTAGATATCATCTTACTTGGCTACAGAATAAAGTCAAGGGCAGCACTAAGTTTAATAAGGGTATTACACCCCAATATCCGACCTCGGACCTTGAATGTTTGACCACCCTTTCATATAACTATACAAATACCACCCGATACCCGCGCCAATTAGTAGCACAACAATTACCAGAAATACATTCAAAAGCGTGCGATTGGCCTCTGTAAATGGCACAGCTGGTGCTACTGGTGCCACATAGAGAGGATTGGTAATCTCTGAACCAAGCAAACCTTCCGATAATTTATTTGTTTCAATATAAGAAGAAATTCGCGCGATATCATATACAGGCTGGCGCGCCGTCGAATTACCATAGTATAGGCGATATGATTCATTCGAGCGTGTCTCGAATATGGCGGAAATAATCGGGCCAAGAACGCGCGCGGTGTTTCCGATCGCAAGCGGACGGTTATCATCGTTCACTATAGAAGCGCGAATATAACGAGTTTTCTGTTCTGGATATGTTACTTGAAGAGATGACCCCGAGAAAAGTGATGTTGAAATGTTGGAGACAGAACCTTCTGCTACGAGTTTCCATGAGGATGTGTCCTTATTGGAAGATTCAATAATAACTCGACGACTAAAATTGCGGTCGGAAGAATTGAGGATGATAGAGTTAGTTATATTACCGTTTTCACCAAGGTCCAATGTTATTTCAGTTGTTTTCTTATTTGGATTGTTAAATATACTGACAGAAACATCTTTTTCATACGAAGGCACATCTATGCGAGTATCGCCATACGCGGTTGCTGAAGAAACAGAAACTGGACCTTCCGTGCCTCCACCGATAACAACTTTCAAATACCGAGAAGTATTGGCCGAGAAATCAATATTATTCTTACCCGAAGAAAATTCTGTGTATGGATCGGTAAATTTGAATACGAATGCTTTATTTGTAACAATATTCCACGAAGAACTATTCAATGGTGATAATGAAGTAGATGAATAAACAGCAACCATCCTTCTAAAATTTTGGGGTAATAATTCAAAGCGCAATCCGGTATGAACGCGTCCCTGTTCGCCTGTATCCAAAATGAATTCCGTGGAACCATTGACTACCGTTTGATCGAGAATACGTGTTGCCACTTCCCCGCCACGAATAACCGGGTTCTTGGTCAGAAAGTATGGCACTTCGATACCATCTTCCGTCATTATTCGTATATCGGAGAAATTACTTCCGCCAGCAGACACATTATCAGGTAAAATTATCTTTACGAAATCTTCTGATTGAGGTATGTTAATGTCTCTTGAATATTGCCAGTTCTTAATATCAAAAGCCGTATAACCGATTGAAGCTGAAGCAACCAAGCTAAACACGACAAAAACCAAAGATAAAACAACTTTTTTCGTCAATTCTTTATCAATTCTCACATTCATGTGTTGAAGATTATCTGATAATTCCTATAACCTATCTTTGTATTTGACATAAGCGAACGAAGCCGCCAAAGCAACAATACCAAAGACAATGAAAGATACAATGCGGTATAACTGACCCAGACTCCATACATCGATCACGACTTTGCACGCCGAGAGAGTGAAAAGTACCAAGCCTAGGCGCCGTGCCATAACCAATTTTTTGCCGAAACCAATAGTAGTCAAGACCGCCGCGTAAATAACCCAGAATATTGACACATAAGTATTGGAACGATTGCTGGTAGATTCTCTGTTACTATAATACAGAGTCGTAGCTTCCTGCTTTTGCGCGGATGTATCATAACCGGTATTATATCGCTCCGCGTCTTGAATACTTATGTTATATGTCGCATCCGCGCGCATCTGCATAGAATTATAATAGAAAATTATCTGTGAACTGAACGCGTATATCGTAAGGATATTAGCGATAATAATGAACGCGACAATTCCCCTTTTTTGCACAATAGTTGAATCACTACCAAATCTGAAATACAAGAAAGAGATAATATACGCGGTAATAATCGCGATAATAAGAATGACGAAATGAGAATTGAAGAATATCGTGAAATTATTAGCGCCAATGCGGGGATAATTCCATACAAACATATTAATAAGTCCCAGAATGTAAACGGCAAGTCCCATAACTTGAAATCCCCGATTACTTATGAATGATGCCACACAATATATAACGACAGACTCAACGAGCCATGCTACGGCTATCCACGGTCCGGAAAGTTGCATTGGGACTGCTATGGACAAGAATGTTACGGCCAAACCGGGCAAGAATATATTCAAGGCTTTATCCTCGTGATTTGATTTATTGACTATGAATGCCACAACCATGTAAATAAGCGCGATGAATACGGAAGCAAACCCTAGAACACCTTCATAATCAGGCTTCAATATATAATAACCGATAAACGCGAAGGCAAAAGCGTTAATACCCAATAGGAAATAATTGAGCGGGTCTGAAATAGTTTTCGCGGTTACGGCGCGAGCGACACTGGCTACAAGGAAAATAAGAAAGGTAATGAAACAGAATAAAAGCGTTGGTACGAGAACATCCGGCGCGTAATAAGAACCGAACCACGCGCCAAAATTGATAAGCGAACCGATAAAAGCGACCAAAACAAGTTCGGGCCATTTCCTAAAGAATGAGATGGCCATTATGCCGAGATTGAGCACGATAATATAACCGAATAATGTCATCATGGCATTATTTCCGGAATTTGCCAGAAATGGAGTAGCAAAACCACCAATAACACTTATCAAGGCGAGTGTTATAGTTGCATTCACTATGCTAATAGTAAATGCAAGCGCTGTAATTAGAAACATGAATATTCCGGCGGTAGCTGGGGTTATGAGATGATAGAAGAAATGAGCCGAGAAGATTGAGAGATACAGTACCGCTATTCCACCGCCCATAAGCAGGTCAGAATAACGAATATATTTCTTCCTAAGATATTGACCGAGGCCGAGAAGCGCCACGCCAATAATAATCCCTATCATAACTCGTCCGGCTGGACCTACCCAGTTATTATCGAAGGCGTATTTCAGGAAGAATGAAATACCGATAATAACGGCTGTGATACCTATTTTTCCGAGCATTCTGCCTGATACTTCTTCACTGTTCTTTTTCACGATTGTTTCCTGTACGGGATTCAGCACAACGGGCTTGGTTACCAGAGGAGTAGATTCAACTGATTGATTTGGCGCGGGTTTAACAGCTGAAACAATAGAGGAACTCTTTTCTAGTTTAGTAATCCGAGAATTATGATTTAAGATAATTATGGCGATAACTATTATGGCAACAATTTCAAGAAAAATCATAGTAATAATGATTAGTTGATAAATATGCCTTAATAATAGCATACTTATTATCATCCATTTCCCTATTTTCAATGCTCAATCTTGGAATACATTATCAACGAGTAAAACCAATAGGTCCTTTTAGTTTTACTGGTTCTTCCAAGAATTTACCTAGAATAGAATAAATAGCATTTTTTTGATATCGCAATTCGCGATATCAAACATTCGGCTTCTTCTTTTGTTAGTTGAAGCATAAAATCTGATGGGAATCTATCTCGATTACGTTTAACCTGTTCATTTAATCGCATTGTTGGAATTCCATATAGCTTCGCTAGGTCTGAATCTAACATTACTTTTTGTCCACGAATCAAGAGAATTCGCTCAGAAATTGTTCCGATTGGAATAAGCGCTGATTCTGGTTGTGAAATATTCATTTTCATGCGAGTATTGTATTGGAGGCTACTATGAAAAGAACATTGGCACAAGAAGCTTTGTATCGTCCGGGCAATCCGAAGATAGATCGAGATTCCAAACAACTCAATGCCTCTTTCGAGAGAGCAGCTACAAGAATTCGAAGAATTGATCCACTCGGATTCAAAGGGCTCGCTCTCTTGAAAGAGATTGAGGAACAACGATTGAGGACTGAAAAACAATCGGAATCACATTGAATTCGTAAACCTCAAAACAGTTCGCCCTAACCGGCGGACTTTTTTCTATTTATTTTTCATCATTCAGAACGAATATCCTCGTTATTTGATAGAACCGCTTTTAGTAATTTTGGATCGTATCCGGCTTTTTGCGCTGTTTTTACTAGCGCGTTTACATCTTTAGGTAAACATTTTCCTCCGAAACCGCGTTTATCCTCGAATACCACAGTGTGCGACCTGCCAACTCTGCCATCAAGTAGCCATAATTCTCGGAGCTCATTGTAATCAACTCTAAACGCCTTGGCGATGTCAAAAAATTCATTGCAAAAAGTAACCTTCGTCGCGAGAAACGCGTTTTCCATGTATTTTACCAGTTCAGCGGTCGTGCTATCCGTTTGAAGATATTTCGATTCGGCTCCTAAAATAGTCTTGAAAAAAGGTAGCATTTGATTTGTTATTTCCTTTGGACCGCCAATTATGACGAACTCATGCTTCTTCATATCCAAGGGATCAGGATAACCTTTCCAAAAAGGTACTGCGTAATTTCCTTCACCTATATATTCCGGCGAAAAAGCTATATTTTTTTTGTATTTTTTGGAAAGAGTCGCCGTCGTAGTTGGTGGTATAGTACTCTTGATTAAGATAAGTGGAACTTTAAGCCATTTCAGGGTGGACTCAATAGCGGAAAGATCAGCACCTTTGTCTTTTCCCATCGGGGTGGGCACGGATATAATAGCCAAATCCGCCATTTTGTTTATATCTTCTTTCTTGGCAGATTCAACCAATGCCACATCATAGACAAGAACATTAAAGTGATCACGAAAAAAATTCGCCACAGCTTTACCAACATATCCATAACCAATTACTGTTACAGTCTTTCTTTTTTGGGGAATATTCATGACTTTTATTTATTTTTCTTTCTACTCCCCCACCTCTCAATCGTCACCAGCAGTGGTGACCCAATAAATATCGAGGAATATGTCCCCACCGCAATACCTACGATAAGCGCCAATGTAAAATGTTGAGTTGTCGCTCCACCGACGAAATATAGAACAACAAGGGCAATAAGCGTGGTGAGTGAAGTATTGATGGAGCGAGTAAAAGTCTGACTGATACTTTCTCCGACGATTTCACCGAAAGGTTTCTTGGCGCTTGCGTTCTTCAGATTTTCGCGAACTCGGTCAAAGACGACGATAGTATCATGCACGGAAAAGCCAAGAATGACAAGAAGAGCCGTAATAAATAGCGTATCCACTTCATAACCTGCAAAGTATCCGAGAATAGAGAAAAGGCCGGTTGGAATTACAACATCATGGATGAGAGCCACGACCGCGACCAGACCATATTTCCAAGAAGAAACAGGCAGAGATACTTTCCTGAAAGCGAAAGTTATATATAGAACAATTCCAAGAATGACTAAAAATATTGAAATATACGATTTACGCAACGCTTCAGCTCCGAGAATTGGACCAATAGAATCAAAAGTTTTCTCGACTGATTGAATAGAACCGTCGAGTGAAAGCGCTTTTGTCACGGCCGCGTGCTCATTCTCGTCAATAGCTTTCATGCGAACGATATATTCATTATCCCCGCTCTGTCTGACCGAAACTGCCGGGTCAATGGCTGAAAGCGCCAAAACAACCTGTGTCTGGTCCGGGAGTCCAGAAGGATACGCGACTTCGATAAGCGTACCGCCGGTAAAATCTATCCCCGGCTTCAAACCGAAAATAATAAGCGACAGTAGTGAAGCAACTATTAGAATACCAGAGAAAGTATAGAAGAGTTTTCGGTTATTGATGACCCACATGGTATTAAAGTTAAAGTTTAAATCTTAAATCTCAAAGATTTCAGTTTTAAAAGATTTGAGATTTGGTTTTTAATTTTTAAGATTGTTAATAAACCCATTACTAATAAGAAACAATGATAATTTCGTTTGCTTTCGCGGTGCCACGGCATACAGAAACAATCGTGAAGCGGTAATAGCCGTGAACATACTTACGAGAACACCGATAATGAAAACCAGCGCAAAACCCGTAACAATCGATGAACTGCCGAAATAATAAAGAATTACGCCGGTAATTATGCTGGAAATATTCGAGTCGCGAATAGAAGTCCACGCGCGAGCGAAACCTTCATGCATGGCATCCCAAATACCTCGGCCACGATGAAGCTCTTCATTCATTCTTTCGAAAATAAGAATATTCGCGTCAACCGCCATACCGATAGTAATGATAAAACCGGCAATACCCGCGGCAGTGAGAGTAACCGGAATAAGTTTGAAAAGAGCGAGCATGAGTACTGTATATATTCCAAGAGCGATAACAGCGATGATTCCCGGCAGACGATACCAAACCATAAGAAAGATACTTATGAGGATGAAGGCAATAATACCGGCGCGGATTCCCCCATTCACCGCCGCCGTCCCGAGTGACGGACCAATAGTCTGCGTGGAAATAAGAGTGATGTGAACCGGTAAAGCACCGTAATTTAAATCACGGACGAGTTTACTTGCTTCATCGGGCGTAAAACTACCGCTAATCTCCGCTTTGCCATCAAGAATAGCATCACGAACGACTGGAACAGAGATAGGTTTTCCATCCAAGAAAATACCGATATAGTCTCCAATATGTTCTTTCGTGATTTTCGCGAATAAATCACGACCTTCATTGGTAAAATTCAAGCCAACGGCCGGTTGATTTGTCGTGGAATTGAACTGTAAAACAGCGCGAGCGACCATACTACCAGTCAAACCTGTTGGCTGGAATAAATTCAAATATGCCGCGGTTTGTTCGGCAGTTGTCGTACCAAAAGTTGCCTGGGTACTGGAAGCTTCGAATGATTTCATTTGACCCGCGGTGACGAGTTTGAATTCAAGAATAGGCGTGGCGCCAATACTTCTGGAAGCTTCCTGTACATCTGTTACTCCCGGCAATTCGACAATTAATCGGTATGCATTTTCTTTGTCGCTTAAGGCCGCGTTCTCTTGTGTTTGTACCAATGGTTCACTGACGCCGAAAACATTAACACGGCGCTCAACAACATCTCGGAGAGCATTCATGGAAGTACTAATGTCGCCTGGGGCAAGTTTGGAAACATCAGCTCTGTAGACTAGATGTGAACCACCAGAAAGGTCGAGACCAAGGCGGAACGGATGAAATCCAAGCCAATTATCCGGAAATTGCGTGGCATAGCTCCCATAGCCGATTATGATTGCGATAATTAGCAGGTAAACGGCTTTTGCCCGATGTTTAAACATAGAAGCTATTGTACAGATTTTATACCCCTTGTCTAGATAATAATGATTTAATAGTTTGAAACGCGATCCTAATATCAAGAGTTAGCGAACGGTTCTTCACATAATACAAATCATATGAAAGCTTGTCGCGCGTATCGAGAACGGCAACTGCGTGATGCGGATGCGCGCGATGATATATTTGCGCCCAACCGGAAAGTCCCGGCTTGATAAGGTGCCGAGTATTGTAATACGGTATTTCTTTTTGATAAACGGCGACCAGCGCCGGTAATTCTGGGCGTGGTCCAATTAGGGACTGCTCGCCTTTTAGCACGCTCCACAATTGCGGTAACTCATCAATTCTCGTAAAACGAATAAATTCTCCAACCCGAGTCACGGACAATTCAGTTCTACCGCCATTGCTCATATAAGACCCGCCATCATTCGCGGTCATACTGCGAAATTTCGCGATACGAATCGGCTTACCATTCTTGCCTATTCTTTCCTGTGAAATGAAAATCGGGCCACCGTCATCTATTTTTATCGCCAGATATATTAAAGGATAAAGTACAAGTGAAATAATTCCAATGATGCTGGCAACGACAATATCCATTACTCTTTTTAGCAAATCATACGCTCTCCTGCTTCCAACTGCCGAGCTTGTATTCAATATTAACCATCGTTCTTTGACCATCGACAAAGGGATGCGATCGAAAATGGCTTCATAGAGCCGTCCCGCATCTATAATCTGCACGCCGGAAAAAACTAAAGAATACAGAAATGGCATAGCCGATTCGACAATGGGATTGTGTAAATCAGCGACGATTATCGAAGCTTGATTTCTTTTCACGGATTCGGCAATCGCGGTTACCGTAGAATCAACGGAGAATTGCGGAGATATTCTTTCTTTGAATAAAATGCCGTAATTAGTTCCGCCATTTATCTCTTCATAAATATCTTGCATATCATCGCCCGTGCCAACTATGATAGCCGGTTGGCTTTTCGTGAAATTAAATACAGGGAACATGACAACCCTCCAAAGCCATAGTAAAAAGGTCGATATGATAAAGAAGATAGCCAAGTTCGCTCTAGGAGTAATAACAGCCGGAACCAAATAGAAAAACGCTATGCCGAAAAATACATTCACAATCTGTGCTTTTATCAGAAGGCCTTGGATGTGATTGCGTACAAAAGACGATTGTTTGTTATAAAGTCCGGAACTAAAATTAACCAAAAGGAATAAGGCAAAAAGTATCGAAAATGCGGGCAGATGGTTCAATAACAATGCCTTCGATGGTATCGCGCCATAACGAATTGCGAGGGTTAAGATAAGCGAAAAAAGGTAGGCAACGATATCGCCCAGAATAAGCAGTATTGTGGCTTTGGAATTGGCTATTTTCATAGATATGACAATACCATAATTTGGCAAATGGTTCAATATCTGCTACCGTTATAGTAATGAAAATACTGTATATCATCACAAAGTCGAATTGGGGCGGCGCGCAGAAAAATGTTTTCGAATTGGCTAGAATGATGAAAGAAAAAAGCCATGCGGTATCGGTAGCGCTTGGCGGCGCCGGTATTCTGCAGAAACGATTGGAAGACGAGGGTATTAAAACATACTCTATTTTAAGTCTCGAAAGAGATATTTCCGCAAAGAGAGACGCCATTTCGTTCAAGGAAATATATTCGCTGATAAAAAGAGAAAAACCGGATATCTTGCATCTGCATAGTCCGAAAGCCGCCGGAATAGGAGCTCTGGCTGGACGGTTACGAAAAGTTAAATCTATTATTGTTACGGTTCACGGTTGGTCCTTCAATGAAGACCGCCCAATGGGTCAGAAAATCATCATAGCTTTCTTTTCTTGGCTCACTATGATTTTCGCTCACAAAACGATTCTTCTATCAAGACGAGAATATGAACAAGCTTTACATTTCCCGGGCATAAAAGAGAAAGTCGCCTTGATACCTCTTGGAATCAAGCCGCCCATATTCATGTCAATTGACGGCGCGAGACAGACTATTGGTAAGTTGATTGGTATGGATTTGACGGAAATGAGTAAAAAGATAGTTATTGGTACTATTGCCGAATTGCATCCAAACAAAGGATTATCATATCTCGTAACTGCCATGAAACAGGTGTCAAAAGATCATTCGGAAGCAATCTGTATAATCGTAGGAGATGGTGAAGATGCCGCTACACTTTATTTGATGATAAAAGAAATGGAGCTCACTGATATTGTGTATCTGACTGGCAATATCGAAAACGCCGCGGAATATTTGAAGGCTTTCAACATTTTCGTTCTGTCATCGCTGAAAGAGGGTTTGCCATACACTATCCTCGAAGCCGGTTGCGCTTCTTTACCAGTCGTAGCCACCACTGTCGGCGGTATTCCGGAGATAGTCGAAGATATGCGATCTGGCGTCTTGGTCCAACCAAAAAATAGTCGGGAACTCGCGCATGCGCTTTCATTTATGATCGAGCATCCAACTATGCGCAAACAATATGGTACTTCACTGCGTGAAGCCGTGATACAAAAATTCTCATTGGAAAAGATGGTTGAAAAGATTGAATCGCTATACAAAACTACTGCGGTCCGATAAACTCATTTGTTATTTCGGACATGTGCGCCGGTCTGCTATAACGCCGCATTGCCATAAGCGTGCCGAGAAGAGAGAACTCGGTTAGAATATGCGTGCCGCCATAACTCATGAATGGCAGCGGCGTGCCAGTAACGGGCAAAAGATTCAAATTCATCCCAACATTGACGGAAATATGTACAATAAAGTAAATAGCAACGCCAACGCCATAAAGGATTTCAAAATTGCTCGCACCCCGCATTGAACTCGCGATAATACGCCAGATAATCACCCCATAAAGCGAGAATAGAAGCATAATGCCGGCAAACCCCCACTCTTCCGCGAAAGCCGCGAAGATAAAATCATTTTGATATTCCGGCAAAAATTTCAAGCGTGACTGAGTACCATAACCAACACCCTTACCGAAAAATCCACCAGAACCGATTGCCACCGTCGATTGATAAGCATTGTATCCGGCGCCTTGAATATCATAGAGAGGATTCACGAAATTGCGTATGCGATCTTTCTGATATTCTTCGAAACCAAAGCTCCATAATAGAGTGAAGATAACTATAGCAAACGCAAACATACCAAAAAGATGTTTTTTGGAAATACCGGAAACCATTACCATCCCAAGCCAAATGAAGAACACCATCATGGCTGAACCCAAGTCAGGATTGAATATTATCAATATGAAGAAAATAAAAGCATAAAAACCTGAAACTAGAATATGACGAATATTGGCAATCTCTATGTGTCTTCTGGAAAAATACTTAGCGAGAATTATTATTAAAGACAGTTTGGCAAAATCCGATGGCTGAAAAGAAAAAAAACCGAAGGAGATCCAGCTTTCTGCTCCGTGAGAAGTCCTACCCAGTAAAAAAAGGGATGATAACAGAACAATAGACACAATAAATAGAGCAACTGAGACCCATGTTGATCGCAAAAACCTAACATCCGCGAAATTCAATCCAAAGAAAATAAAGATTGATATTACAATCCAAATGATTTGGCGCGTGGCGAAAGAACTATCTCCAGTGAAAGAATGCATCGTTATCAAGCTAACGGCAAGAATAGGTAAGATTGCGAGAAACAACCACCAATCAATCCTTGAGTGGGTTTTTGAATTGGTAACGCTGTATTCGGAAAAACTATTCGTTAGATGGTCCATTTATTCATTCTGCCACAGGCAAGACTTCAATGGAAATAACAGCGCCCTGCCGATTGATTGGCCACGTAAAAGGAGCAACAGCGGTAGCACCCGCGTTTATGCCGTCAATTATTGTCTTTGAGAATCCAAGGGCATTACTATCCTTGTCATACAAAACCGCATACACGGAAGTTTTACCGATCATGTCAACGCTTGTATTTTTAAGCGTGACAATAAGCGAGGAGCCGTTTTCGTCTTCAAAATACTGTTTATCAACTACAAAGAGTGATGTCAAACTATCATTAGTTTTAATCCAATTGGGCGCGCCGGTAAACTCGAAAAGCGCCTTCGCGGGAACGCGTTCTTGAATATCGACAGCTCCCTCGAAAGCTAATATATTTCTATGCGGAGGCAACGTAACTGTGCCGTCATACTCGGTGATAAGAACTCCGCGGCCATCATAAAGCTGTACATGATAAGGAACTCTGAAAGCTCCTCCGTCAATATTGGGATTTACGATATAGGCCGCCATATTGTAAAGATGGGGGGCAATCCGCTCGAACCTGGTCCAATTCACGATTGGCAAAAGAAACGCGCTTGGGCACAATTTCTCGCATGCGCCGCCACAATCGGGACCTTGTTCGTTTCCGTTCATCTTTCCATCGAAACAAGTTGGCGCTGTATAGAATAATTTGATTCCTAACACAACAATAATAATCACGACTATCACGATAGCCGTGCTGCCGTACATTAGTTTCCTATTTTGTGACCATGAAGACATCGAAAGATTGAAAATATCGAATCGAAAAACAATACGACAGACGAATTATCGCATATTTTGTGCTTGAATACTATGTTCTGGCGGCAAGCTACTTTCGCCCCGAAGGACTATCATCGCCGCAATCGCGTTTCACTGCCGTGTTCGGAATGAGAACGGGTGGTACCACGACGCCGAACCACCAGAACGCAGGATTCAAGCTCCTATTGTCACCCCCGCGAAAGCGGGGGTCCAGTGTATTACTCTAGATTCCCGCTTTCGCGGGAATGACACAGCAAATCCATATCTCAAATTAAGCGTAAACAATGTAGCAATATTCGCCCTACTTCGCTCCTATCGGAGCTTCGAAGGGCAAGCAAGCGACTCACAGAGTTCCTAACGGGATCGACGGATTAGTACTTCACGGCTCAACACCTTGCGGTGCGTACACCTAAAGCCTATCAACGTAATCATCTCTTACGGGTCTCAAACGATACCTAATCTTGGGGCCGGCTTCGCGCTTATATGCTTTCAGCGCTTATCCGATCCAGACTTAGCTGCCCTGCGGTGCCGTTGGCACGACAGCAGGTAGACCAGAGGTCTGTTCAACTCGGTCCTCTCGTACTAGAGTCAATTCCCCTCAAGTATCAACGCCTGCAGTAGATAGGAGACCAACCTGTCTCACGCTTGTTACCACGAATTACTTCGTGCAAAGGACTATAGCTTATTCCATATTCATTTCCATGAATGTGGAGTGTCGATGTTTAGTCTCTACGGGTGTATTCACATACTTCCCTCGGAATTATCCTCTTTCAAGGATTTTCCCGATATAAATCGACTTCATCCTACGAAGCTCCGAAGGAGCGTAGTAGGACCGCCGTGATTGGATTGATTCATTCCTTTCTATTGATATAAACGAAATTTTTATTCTCTCGAAGTGATTCAGACTGCAAAGAAGTCAAAGATTGACTCCTCTACGGTCTGAACCCAGCTCGCGTACCACTTTAATTGGCGAACAGCCAAACCTTTGGGAGCTTCTCCACCCCCAGGATGTGGTGAGCCGACATCGAGGTGCCGAACTCCGCCGTCGCTATGAACGCTTAGGCGGAACTAGCCTGTTATCCCTAGAGTAGCTTTTGTCCGATAATCCTTCGCGGCGTCTAACGCCAACGATCGGTTCACTTGGCTCTGCTTTCGCATCTGCTCGACAAGTACGTCTCGCAGTCAGGCCAGCTTATGCCCATACACTATCGCCACGGTTTCCATTCGCGGCTAGCTGACCTTAATAGGCTCCTCCGTTACTCTTTAGGAGGATAGCGCCCCACTAAAACTGTCCATCAGATACTGTCTCCCGGGGATTATACCCCGAGGTTAGAATATACATGCTTGAAGAACGGTGTTTCATCGTCGGATCCACGCCCCCCGAGAGAGACGCTTCAAATCCTACCGTCTACGCTACGCATCAAAAACATATAGTCAATATCAAATTACAGTAAAGCTTCTAGGGTCTTTTCGTCTAACTGCAGGTAACCGGCATCTTCACCGGTATTGTATTTTCACCGAGCTGGTCTCCGAGACAGTTCTCCAGTCATTACACTATTCAACGCGTCGGAACTTCATGTTTTTCCTTTACTTTCGTAGAGGCATAGACTATATCTTCATCTCAAGAATAAATCTCGAGCGTCGGCGTATTATGGTAATTTTCTCCTTTTGAATCATCCTACCATCTTCATTCCTAGCAAAAATACTAGGAAATCCAGTCGTTACGGGGTTATTTACTTAGATTTTTGGGATCAAATATTGACAGAACAACTTCAACATAGTACTCTTCCTTAAAGAAAGAAGGAGAAACTATGGAAGCTCTTTATTTGATTGGAATCTTAATTCTATTCCTCGGCACCTGCACCATTTTATGGACCTTATCCATACTATGGACGAAATTCCTCATTTGGATACTACCGAAATCATTAGCCGAACCTCTCAAAAGAGGTCTAGACTTCTTAAATTCCATGGTCAAGGACAAATGAGATTGAACAGATCACCCATCACTCACCTAAAAAGGTGGAGTGGTGGTTTTTTAAACCCAAAAATCTAAGTAAATAACTTCCCACGGTATTATCTTGCTTTCATCACACTATCCTTGAAATAGTGCTCCAGCGAGGACTTCACCGTTATTAGCCAAATTGCTTTGGAAGATCACTCTTCCAACGGGCAATTCAATCACCCGACAAGGAATTGCGCTACCTTAGGATCGTTCACTTTTTCTCTTTTTTACATAAATTTTCCTTAAATTTATAAGAGTTTTTGTTAATCTTTACGTCGCCATAAAGGTCGGACTATATCATCATTTTCTATTCGTCGGCCCCAATCATTGAATAGAATCTGTCTTGCGTATAGTCTCTGAGGATTTTTCTGTTATTAATTCCTTTAAATTGTATTTTCTTTTTCTACCTTTACCTTCATTGAGAATTTCTCTTAGATGTACAATTTTATTGAATCCCTCTTTTGTAAGATGTTCTTTATTAGCCATTAAATTGACTATTTTAGAGAAAATCAAGAAGTTTTTCTTTTTATTTGCCGAAAGAAAATTAAAACGGTTAAAAAATGGAATGACTTTTTCCTTTAAGGAATCAGTCTTCGTTACTTCAAAGTATACAACTCCGTCAGATCTTTCTCTGAGCGTTCCGCATTCAAAAATATTCTTAATGAATGTAAGAATTACTCGATCCTTCTGGGATATATTAAATGAAGCAAGTACTTTCCACTTTCCTACATAATCCCGCCTTTTAATCATCGAAATGTTGAAGCTTCCTTCACCATCCGTGAATCCAGCAATGTAATTGCCGATATCAGGTTTTATGTTTGTGAGCCAGTTTTCATTCATGGCGCACATTATAACAGAAATCTTTCCTGCTGATTGTCCGCGTTTCAAAATTTTCACTGCCTGAATAAATTCAAGCGAGTATTTGAACATACTCGGAGTTTCCAGCATATAGCAAGATTTATTTGCGTAACTACAACGATCATGTCTATAGTTACGACCGACATTCACCAGGGCTTATAACACTCACCCTACTCCGCTTCTTAATTCTCAAGAAGCTTCGTAGGGCAGGCCACATTGCCTGCCAACTTGTTCTTCGTAGCTTTTTGCGAAGCAAAAAGCGAAGTAGAACGGCGTTATTTGACCTTCTGGCATTGGTCAAGTGTCACCCCCTATACTTCCTCTTACGAGTTCGCAGGGAGCTGTGTTTTTGTTAAACAGTTGCCAGAGATACTTTAGCTGCGGCCCTCACCATTTTAGTCTCAATGCCAAACGAAAATCGTTCGACGATGAAACTAAAAGAACTTCCACTTTATTATTCGACCACATATTTGATACAAGGACACCGACCATGGCCGGTTTCCTTCTCTCCTACAGTCACTCTTACTTTGAATTTCGGAGTACTGTCCTTCTTGTCGCCTTCGTAGACCATGATAGACATCTCCTCCAAAGAAGGTCCATCTGCATAGACTACATCAAGCGTTATGTTGCCTTTCTTTAAGCTGTTAATCATTCGGCGCCTTTCATTTTTCGTTATTAACTGCATTGAGAACAAAATGGTGAGGGCAAGCCTTATTCCGAAGTTACGGCTGCTTTTTTGCCGAGTTCCTTGGAGACCACTCACTCGTTCGCCTAGGTCTACTCGACCTAACCACCTGTGTCGGTTTGCGGTACGGATCATATGAAAATAATCTTAGAAGCTTTTCTTGAAAGCGTGCTTTGTTCCATTTGCCTTGCGACATTTTCGCTCCGCTTGAATACCCTATTGAAAGGAGGGCCCGGATTTGCCAAGACCCATTCTCACGGCACGAGCGTCAAATCCAATAGTGCGCGGAACATACTACACTTCGTCACTCCATCGATTTTCATACGAGTCACGGAATATTAACCGTGTGCCCATCGGGTGCGGCGTTTGCCATCCCCTTAGGACCGACTAACCCTTGGCTGATATACATTGCCAAGGAAACCTTGGTTTTTCGGCGTGCGGGAATCTCACCCGCATTGCGGTTACTTGTGCCAACATTCTTACTTCGCAACGCTCCAGTGTGGGTCACCCCTTCACCTTCATCGCGATGCGAATACTCTCCTACCGCTTGCGAACTTCATTGAGGATAAGACGGACAGTATCGCGTCGCATGAGCGACTACGCAGCGTTAGATTATGAGTCATTGCTGTTTTAATACTGTCCGTCTCAAATTGAGGAAAACAGTTTTTTGAAAACTGAAAAAATGGTCGGGGTGGTCGGAATCGAACCGGCACTTCTCCGCCATGAAATGGTACTTGGGTTCACAGACCCAATCTTTCCAAGTTCATATTGGAGCACGCAGGCCACTACGCCACACCCCGACACAAAATTAAAAGAACAAAAATTTTCCTCAATGAAGTTCACAAGCCCTCAGTTTCGGTACAATATTTTAGCCCCGATTATCTGCGGCGCGAAATCTCTCGATGAGTAAGCTGTTACGCTATTTTTGAATGATGGCTGCTTCTAAGCCTACATCCTCATTGTAAAAGAAATTTCACCACCTTAAGCGCACTTAATATTGATTTAGGGACCTTAAATTGAGATCATGGGCTGTTTCCCTTTTGACCAATGGAGCTTAGCCCCCACAGTCTAACTGCCGTATAGTTTTACCTTGCGTATTCGGAGTTTGATAGGTCTCGCGATCTTTCGACCTGTCGAGACCTTCCAGTGCTCTACCCCGCAAGGGTAAATACGACGCTAACCCAAAAGTTATTTCGGAGAGAACCAGCTATTACCAGATTCGATTAGCTTATCACTCCTTACCACACGTCATCCGAGAGTTTTGCACGGCTCACCGGTTCGGGCCTCCATCCGCCTTTCGGCGAACTTCACCCTGCGCGTGGCAAGCTCATCTGGCTTCGGGTCTCAAGCAAACAACAAATCCCTCGCTTACGCGGAGGACATTGCGCCCTATTCAGACTCGGTTTCCCTGTGACTCCGGGCTCTCGCCCTTAGCCGAGCTGCTTGCTTGAACTCGTTGGCTCATTCTTCAATAGGCACGCCGTCACGGTCAGAACAACAAATGCAAAATGTAAATATCAAAAATCAAAATGACAGATTAAAATGCAAAATGAAATCGCAATTGCGACGACATTTTATATTTTTACATTGTCATTTTCCATTTTGATTTTTGATTTTTCCATTTGTTGTTCTGACCGCTCCGACTCCTTGTAGGCATATGGTTTCAGATCTATTTCACCGCCCTTTCGGGCTGCTTTTCACCTTTCCCTCACGGTACTAGTTCACTATCGGTCTAGAAAAGTATTTAGACTTGCCGGTTAGTTCCGGCGGATTCCCCCGAGCTATTCGTGTCCCGGGGTACTTAAGAATAGAGACAAAGAAGATTTTTCATTTTCGCATACAGGGCTATCACCTACTAGGGCTCGTCTTTCCAGACGATTCTGCTAACAAAAAATTTTGTAACTCCTCTGTTATAAATAACACATCTCCATCTTGCAACACCCTACGTCGCTCGTTACTGCGTAACGAGCTTTGTAGGGCAGGCCCTTCCAGTAAAGGATAGGCCTGCCCTACGTAGCTCAATTGCGCAGCAATGAGCGAAGTAGGGTTTAGTCTCCTCCGCGTTCGCTCGCCGCTACTGACGGAATGCATAGTTTGTTTTTTTTCCACCTGGTACTGAAATGTTTTACTTCCCAGGGTACGCATTTGATTGCAATTAAACAATCAAATCGTATGAGTTCATCATACGGGGTTTCCCCATTCGGACATCTTCGGATCAAAGGTTGCTCGGCACCTCCCCGAAGCGTATCGCCGCCACGCCGCGTCCTTCATCGCCTTTTCTAGCCAAGGCATCCACCATACGCCCTTAATTTCCCATTAGGAAATCTAAGAACCGCTTGCTTGCCCTACGAAGCTCCCTAAGGAGCGAAGTAGGGCTACTATTTCATGCTATTTCCATTCCAAAGACCTTCCAGAATAGAATAACATGAATCTATTACCTACATTGTTTTACTTACTTAATTTGAGATATGAGATTGTCAATCTACTTTCTTCCCGAAAAAACAAAAAACCGCTTCACTTGGCGGCTCCGTAACGCGATGTAAATGCATTGCGTTTATGGCCGCTTTGAATTTGGTTTGTTTTTCATAATCATTCCGATGTAATTAGCAGTCTATACTAACCGTTTTTAATGTCAAGTGTTGATAACGAAAAGCGACCCTTCGTATAAATACGGGGATCGCTTTGACTCAACAACTAGAAAGACCGCTATTCCTTATCAAAAATATGCTCTGATGTTTTTTGTATCCAACGACCCGCGACATCCTTGCCTCCAAGGCCGAAAGCAAGACCGATAGCGAGAGCCGCGCCAGCGAAGACCGCCGTAACAATCATCTGGATCAAAGCCGGAGCAATACCGAGAGTGATGAGGGCCGTGAGAACCGCGAAAATCCAAATAGACCATTTTGTTACTTTGCCGAATAATTCCGCCGACTTGATTTGTCCAGCCTTCGAGCTGGCAACGACAAGTCTCTGCATGGCATTGGCGACAACAACAGCGACCATGAGAATGAAGACCGCCACGATAACTTGTGGCAGATAATTAACAACCTGACGCAAAAATTCATTGACTTGAGTAAGCCCGAGAACATCGAACGAGGCCATCAAGAAAACAACGATCACAAACCACTTGACAAGAACGCCAACAAAATGACCGGAATTGAGATTGTGGTCAGTTCGCTTCATTACATCTTCGAAGCCGGCGCTTTTGAGAGCGGCATCCAACTTCACGCCTTTGAGAAGGCCTTCGACTAGCTTTTCGATCAAAGCCGCTAGTACCCAACCGATAGCGAAGATTATGAGCGCTATGACTAGGTTTGGCACGAAACTAGCTACGCCGTACCAAACGCTCTGGAGCGATTGGGCGAAAACATCGCCCCAATTTTGAATGAATATCATTGAATTATGATTATAGATTAATAAATATTGCCTTATAATACAAATATTATACCATGCCAGTTCTGCAAGGGCTGTGGATAGGTGGACGAAACTCAAGGTAAATCCTTGTACCTTGATTTTACCTAACTTCAATCCCCAGCCGATCCAGCAAAGTCACATGCGGATAGTCGAGAATATCTCTGACGAGTCTGTCATGAATACCCATTCGGTACTCGAAATCTTGAGTTTCGAAAGCCGAATACGATATCTCTTTCCCTATGTCCGATTCAATATTTCTAATAATGGATTCAATTTTATGGAGATTCAGTTCTTCTCCGACAATAAGCAAATCGACGCGTGAATCCCAATTCTGGATAAAAACACCGGCGGCAATCACTAATTTTACTTTGCCGACGCCGGAAAACTTCTTGGCGAGTGATTCATCGGCTTGAATACTGGCAACCGTAAGAAGATTTTTCAGAGGGTCACGGTATGGGAACTTTTCATTCAAGACATAACCAACACCAGTTATCTTCTTTATGATAACCTTCTTCCTTTTGATAATTTCAACCTCTTTAATAATATGCTTTTTACGAATCAAATCAACTTTTATCAGAATATGCAATTCTTTTTTCACCAAAGCTGTGCCACATTTTGTGCGGTCGGCAATTTCCTTCACGAAAAAAGCGGTACTTTCATTGAACAGAAAGAGTCTAAGTAGTTTGACTCGCGCCGGACTTCCGAAAATAGCAGTTAGGATTTCCATATTTTCATTGTAGCATAAATCTCTTCCTCCGCTAAGGCTCACTCCGGGAAGTGTCGACTCAGTCACGAGACCTTTTCTGAAATAAACTACTTTGTCACTTCAACTCAACCTTACTGCCGGCGGTTTCCAGTTTTTTCTTGAATTCCTCAGCCTCTTCTTTCTTCATGCCATCCTTGAGAAGAGCTGGGGCGCTATCAACCAAATCTTTGGCTTCTTTGAGCCCTAGTCCCAATATTTCTTTGACAACCTTGATAACCGCGATTTTCTGTTCACCCACGGCCGCCAAATGAACCGCGAAAACCGTCTTCTCATCTCCCGTCGCCGCACCGGCAACCGGTGCCGCCACTGGCGCCACCGCCTGCGCTGAAACGCCAAACTTCTTTTCCAATAATTTCACTAGCTCGCTCAAATCAATAACCGACATTTTCTCTATTGTTTCCACGATTGTCTTGAACTTCGCTGGCACTTCGACTGTCTGATTTTGTTCCATGATTTTATTTTACTTATTATTAATTGTTACTTTTAATGAATTCGTCAGTCACACCGCTTGGGCGGGACACAGTCTTCCGAGGAGCGAAGCGAGCGAGGAAGAGCTGTTCCCGCCAGAAGCGGTGTAGGGTAATCTTTAAACCGTCTTCTTACTGATTTGGTCAAGTGCCATAACAAACCCTTGTATTGGCGAACTGATCAAATTCACGAACATGCCCTGAAGCGTTCTTAAAGGCGGAATCAAAGCAATACTCATCATCTCATCCTTCGACATATACTTATTCTCGAAGACGCCACCGACAATACTAACTTGGTCTTTGAGTTTCTTTTGGAATTCATATATTTCTCTAGCCGGCGCGACTTGGTCCGCGCCATACGCTAGACCGAATTCACCAATGAGCGCGGGCATAGTACCCGAATACTTTTGTCCTTCCAAAGCTTTCGCCGTGAGGGTCTTCTTCGCCACGAAGAATCCAACACCCTCGCTTTTGAGTTTGCGACGCAAGGTGTTGGCGTCAGCCACCTTGAGCCCATGCATATTAACGAAGACCAGCGATTCCGCGCCACTGACAATCGTCTTTAACTTTTCAATTATCTCCTTCTTTTGTTCTTTTGTTCTAGCCATATTTTTTTGATGCACTAATAATCTCGACCTTTATCGGCTAAATAACTAGAGGAAATAGAATACCTCGGAAGGACTTATAAACGCCTTCTGTCTTAAGCCTTAATTAGAAGATACCACAACTATTCATACTGCGCAATGAATGTATCAATCATGTCGACAATTTGCTGTTTGTCCGCTTCATTCAAGCCTTTCAATTTCATGTGCCCAAATCTCTTTTCAAGTCTCTTCGCGAGATTTTGGGTCTGTTTGGCTTTGCTTTTTTTCACCAAATTCTCCAATTTATCAATTCTTTTATTTAGATTATTCGCCTTATTTGTATTACCCAGCAAAGAAGTTATAGTTTTCTTTAATATTTCAAGATAATTCACCCAATCAAAATCCGCGGTTAAATAATCAATGCCTGAAGTAGCTTGAATATCCGGACTGCCATTACCATCCACATCTATTTCTAAAGGCTTCGATGAAGATGCTAGATTGGAAACCTGTAGACTTTCAAATGGCGCCACCATTACGCTGGTGGTTGCGACGGTTAACGGCGTAACCGGCAAACCATTATATTCAACATGGTCAAGTACCGCGCCACCCTTCTGCCTTTCAATTTCCAAGGTGAAATCTCCGACCCCAGTCCCCCGCACGACAATTGAATATTTCTTGCCATTATCAGGCACAGTCACATAATTATCCGATTCACCTTCATTTTTGTCCTGCTTGCTAAATCTGCTTCCGGGAATTTTCGCCTCAAAAAAAGTAAACAAGCCTTCTTCGATGTCCTCTCCAGTGGGGTTTGGAATAATACCCGTATGATTTCCCTTATCATCATAGACATGCAATTCGACCGGCGAATGAGTGCTTATTACAAGTTCCGTTTCGGGAATATCCTTCGAATAATCCGGTTCGCCCCAACTAACTCCAGCCGGTAATGGAAATGGTTCTGAATTCCGATTATGTTTAATTATTCCTTCAATAGTGGTTTGTGTAGTTGATGATTCGAGGATGTTTGCATGAGTAACATCAAGACGGTCATTACTAGAGACTTCATTTAAATCAACTGAAGCGACTTTTCCCGCTTCATATGCCGCGCTTTTCGCCACAACTGTGCCGTCACCCATCTGTGTCGTCGACGCATTATGTGTCAAGAACGATATACATGAAGGCAATGAAGGTGATTTTTTACATTCTATCTCCGTACGATAGTTGACGCTCTTCATTGTATTAGCATTCCAACCGACAATAGCCCATCTGACAATATTCGTTGGCCATGAATATGGGTCAAGAATTGAATGTAATACATCCGCGGCAACACTCAAAATATTATTTCCAATAATTGGCAAATCGATATTCGACAAATCTGGTTGTGTTCGCGTATTATTCAAGTCTGTAATGAATGCCAACTGGTCAGAACCTGATTGAATATTTATTGGATATGAACCATTATTTACGCCTACAACCGAAGATGAAGCGAATACTATCGAAGGAATTAACATTTGAGAAAAATATTTGGCCGAAGGTAATAGCGAATAAGCACTCGGCATATTGAGTCCTAATTCTCGAGCAACCGCCTGCTTTACAATAGTACCAAAACCGATCGATTGCCCATCGCCATGCAAAACAGAAGCAATGGCTTGTGGAGTGCCAAGATATGGCACGGCAACGGAAATAACGGAATCAATCAGGTTTGATTTGCCAGTTTCCTCAAGAGCTTTCACCAGATATTTCGCGACGAGACCGCCATTACTATGCGCGATCAGGGTAACTTTGCCAGTCCTCGACCGCGAGGCAAGTTCTTCAATATCATGAATCAAATATTCGGTAGTCGTCGCTTTTCTCTCCGGTCCCGCAACCACTTCCGCTATTGGCTTACGCCAATCATAAGCAAAAGATTTCCATTCATTCACGGTTCCATTCTGCGTCAAACTATCCAAAAATCCCATGAATTTTCCGTAAATCCCATACAAGCTAAACACACTGCTTATGGGACTACCGGAATAAATCGTGGGGTCCATGCTTCCACCATCTGTATTCAAGAAAAGCTTTCGCGCGTCATCATTCCTATTTGGCGGCCAGAGAGTGTTTTCCGTGTTCCCCAAACCCAGAGGTAATGATTCTAGTTTATAGAGGGAACTGCCTTCGAATCCGGGAAGGAAAAGTATGCTCGAACAGCAGACTAGCTCATCTTCATCTTTTCCCGGGTCTAATACAGGTTCAGTCAAAAGCCATGGCTCATAATCAATAAGTCCGGATATTTTATTCACCCCAGTTTTCACCGGACCATCTGCGCTTCCCCACCAGTTATCAATCGCGCTAATCGTGTCGAATGAGGAGTTCACAATCCCTTCATAAATATTATTGGCTATTACGGAGTTATTAATAGTTAAAGTTGGAATAATTGGCCCATCATCCAATGCGTTGCCAATACCGCCAATATTATTCGCGCCATCTTCATTCATCATGAGAAACGCGTTTCCCTGCGGCCGTATATTGATTCCGTATCTATTTTCCGTAAATCGACTTCCCCATACCTTGACTACGCTATTCTTGATATCAAGCGGAGTGGATGATTTTGAAATAGTTGTGGTAGCAATATTCACAGTGGAATTCTCAATACCAAAAGCGTTAATATTGGCAATATCAGTATTCGCAATACTAGCTGTTCCATTCCAGACTGATATTCCCCAAATACCATCTATTATGACTCGACTAGAACCTTTACCTCCTATTATTAGAGAACCGCCTTCTATATATAGACCAGTATATTCCGTAGACGGGTCCTTCAGCACTTTCACTCCGGGACCAATAGTCAGAGTAACGCCGCTCGGCACAATCATTTCACTGGATAATATGTATGGGCTATTTATTTTGTCCCAAACCGCGTCATTCGTTAATACTGCCGCGTCAATTCGCGTTTCGGCGTAAATAACGCTGACGGGAGAAAAGACTAGAATAATCTCGAAAAGTAGAAAAAGATTTTTTATTTTATTCATTTTGTTCTGTTTGTTAGCTGATAATGAACCAGCATATCAGAGAGGCGATAAAATCCAGATAAAAAAAGTATGAAAAAACAATAAAAAAATAATGAATTTTTGTTCAAAAAAGTATGAAAAAAGTATGAATTTTTCGCGAAAAGAGGACGGCATGTACTTATTTCATGTCCTGCGTATTTCGCGTTCCGGGACCTTATCTTAATTCTTAACCTTGTCTTCTCCACGCTCCTGCATTTTCAACATAGTTTGTCCTACCGCAGTGCAGGGGACAAACTATGTTGAAAATGCTAGTCGCGTGTCGCGCGAAATAAATACTCGGACATGAAATAAGTACATGCCGTCCTCTTTTCGCGAGAATCCTAACGATTCGTCCTTACCGGAATATTCGGCGCCGCGAGCGACGCTTTTTTCGCGTTTTCATAACTGCTCACAAAATAGAGAATAGTGAAACTTATGGACAAAATACAAATAAAACCGATTAGAAATTTGTAGAAGGAGTTGTCGAAAGGGTTGACCATGGTAGTAAGATTAATATACTATTAATAATGTATTGCTTGTAATTATTATTTAATGACTTCCCAATATCCACCCTTATCTGGACCAATACGCCTAATTATTCCTTTCTCTTTTAGTTTGGCCAAGTTGTTTTCTATGTTTTTTTCAGCAATCCCGACTTCTTTCGCCAAATCTACTATAGATGTATATCTATTTTTATCGATCAAATCAATGATTTTCCTTTGATTATCTGTCAGATTATCACCCACCCTTTCACCCACCCTTTCACCCACCCTTTCACCCACCTCCTTATACTTTTTCATCCTCTGTTCTACGCTCATTTTTTGTAAATCTGGCCTCTCAAAAGAGATGCCGAAATATACATCAGTAGCTTCGATAACAGGGTGAGGTAGGAGATATTCATCCATCATTTCGTTGATTCTCATCAGCCCCGAACCGATCTTCTCGACAAGCTCCATCCTTTGCATCAAACCAAATAGTAAGTTATTTCGAGGATAACTTTTCTTGTATAAATCTTCGACCTTCATTTTGCCCACCAAGCCACCGGGATTGTCGATGACTACCCTATCGGTAAATATACTGATTTGGATATTGGCATTAGAAAAATAATCACGATGAGCAACAGCATTCAGCAAAGCCTCCCTCAATGCTTTCTCCGGCAATTCCAAGACCTCTTCTCGTGGACCACCAGTCATAATATATTCAGTATTTAGCTTGGACCGCAAATAATCAAAAGCTCCTGTATAATTCGAAAGTAAATCGGCATCAAATTCTTTGGTATCAATCACTTTTGTCTTGGTCTTACCCATAAAAAGGGCACAAACGATAGTGGCATTGCGCGAAATGTTTGTCGCCTTCTTGCAAAATAACAAAGCCCCGGCGTTCTTTATTGTTCCCCCACTCAATAATTCCAAATTTTTCAGAATATCTTCACGACTCAACTTGGTTGTGACACCTATTTTGGACAGGAAACTACCGTAAGCATCTTCATTGAAATCACTTCCAAAGCTAAAATTCTGACTTGGCGCTTCATCGAAATGAATCAATCTTTCACTAATGAATAGATTCTTGATCTCATCTCTCGATAACTGCTGACTATTGGCACCCTGACGCATATAAAATTTACCACTAGTTGAATAGGGCTTCTTTTTACCTTCTGGCACATCAATAACGATTACCCCGGAGAGTTCACAGACATCAACAGCAAAATCGGGATCGAAGTTTCTGACCAAATCCTGAATCTCCGATCTAATCTTATTATTAAGTTCAACTGGTTTAACTTTTCCATCATCTGTAACACCTATCAAAATCTTCCCGCCAGTAGCATTCGCCATGGCGCAGATTTCTCGAGCCACGCTTGGGTTATAGCTTTCCTTAAATTCAAGGTTATAACCCTCGCCCTGCTGTATTAAAAAATCCAATTCTTCTTTGTCTTTGATCATAAAATATTGTTATGCAGATGTATTATACACGCCACAGTCATAGAATGGTATTTGGGTTCATTTCCAACCATCTGAGCCATCCATCTAATATGTGGACTATTCGATTCGCGTCACATTCACCTCCTTTAACTTTGTAAAATCTTTCCACTCAATTAGGTTAGTCTCTGATAGAATCATTTTCTCCTCCTCACTTTCTAAGTGATAATTGTCACCAATATCATAGCGAGGAACAGTAAGCGAAGAAAATTCTCTTATGAAATAAAGTTTGTTGTTGTCATCATATAGAAACAAATATGATCTTACCGGTTTAATCTTGTTTATCAAACTGAAACCATAAATGTACTCAGAGTTTATTTCACGACCACCTGATGAACCACTTCCTCCCTTTCGAAAAACCTTTCCGCCTTTTTCATCCCAAACAAAAATATTATCGTAAGGATTTCGCCAATCCACATGATTCAAGGGGGAGCACAAATTATAATATCTTTTCTTTTTGATTTCTATTCGCGACTTGAACAGGTTTTCATGATTTTGATATTTTTTCAAAATCTTTTCCCTATATCGCGGTTCCAATTCTTTATTGATAAGATAATCATCTATCTCCTTTATCGTCCCATCTTTTCTCCATATATCTCTATATTCATCCAACCACTTTGCGTATAATTCATTACCCTCCTGATGGTTAAACTCAGCAAAAAAATACTTATAAAGAAGTTCAGTATAAAGAGACTGTTTCGGTATCTGTATTTTCTCAACATATTTTTTATTATTCCAGAATTTTTGATTGAGACTGTCAATGATGACGGTGATAGTATACGGATTTTTATCCTTCAGTTTTTGAGCAATTACCATATGATCACTAAACGCTTCTATCGAACTAGTAGCCACTGAAAAAATCTCCGGGTCATACTCCTGAATCAGATTAGATTTGCTAATTTTAATAATTTTATTTATTGGCATATCAAATGAGTAGAAAATAATCAATCAGATGTTCCAGCTTGGATCTTTCGTTTATAATACACAGATTTTGTCTAATTCATATATTATAATACACCAATTCGGATATGCAGACGCTACTTTGAATATTGCCTCGTGTATCACCTCACAGGGATACATGTGAAGTTATTCACAGTCTGACCCTTGACTTCTACAATCTATATGCTAACTTATAGTTGTTTACCACGATTAAGACCCTAATGAGACTCGTTCTCATCGGGGGCTTTTTCTTTTATGGTACATTGACTGAGAGAAATCTTATTTTTAACATCATCAAGGTAGGTTATCATAGATCCTGTGCGCATGAGAAATATCGAGCATTTCCTACTTGGTGAAAGTATTATTACCTCTTTCTTCTTCTCTTGAAGAAACTTGATCAGACATGGAACTTCTGGTAATCAATTCTCCAACCGAGTTCGGAGGTACCTTTATCCAAATTGGCTCCATCAATATAAGCATAAGTTTTTGTTTTTGGGTCTTTCTCAATTTGCATGGCGTCCATTATAGCATGGCTGTCAATCCGCAAACACAAAAGCCTCTTTCCGAGGCTCTTGTTTTTACAACTGAAACTTTCAAACAAACTAATGCCTTATCTCGTTGCTCCAAACACTTCCTGCAACATCGCTCTTGTCATCGGTCCGACTGTGCCGTAACCGCTGTCACCTTCTTTGGCGATATTGTATTTGACTTGAAATCTTTGAACTGCTCCCTCCGTCAATGAACCGAACATTGTCGTCTCATTCCCCGGAGAACCAACACCTTCATCCGCAATTTTCGTATCCGCGTCACTATTCAAGAATTTCTGCAGGCGCGTAACATCATCACCTGTGGCACCCACGCTCATATTCTGCGTGAAGACTGCTGAACCTGTGGTAACCGTTGCTGGAGTAGCCGGAGTTGCTGGGACTGCGGGAGCCGTACCCGGAATAGCGGGAGTGGCAGATGTCACAGAAACAGCCGGTGTCGCGCCTGATGTTCCGAATACCACGCCGAGCTTCGCGCGCGTCGCTGGTCCGACCCTACCTACTTGGTCAATGCCGTATTTCGCCTGAAATCTCTTCACCGCTCTTTCAGTGGCTGGACCGAAATAGCCGGTAACGAGGCCTTCTGGATAGATTGATTTGTCGGAGGCGAGAAGTTGCTGGAGACGGGTGACATCGGAGTTAGTTGTACCTTTGGAAAGATCTGCGGAGAAAGTAGCTTGAATTCTGATTGGTGAAATTACTACTGACGGAGTTGCTGTGGGAACAACGGCCACGGTCGTTGGAGTTGGAGTTGGAGTTGAAACAGTCGAATTACCGCTTGAACTAGCACCAGAAGATGCTGATGAGGAACCGGATGATACTGCACTGCCTCCCCCTCCTCTACCGGTACATGTGTCTACTCCGACTCCGATAGTAACTGTCTGTGTTGATGCACCGGCAGGAACTGTGATCTCTAATGCATTGCTATTTCCACATTGTTGCTGAGTTATATAAGATGTATCCACCCCGGCAGCGCTCATAGTATGCCTACTTGGCGACTCAATATGAATAAATGAACTGGCTGGCATTGTAACCGTAAGGCTTGCCGTATCAGCTACAATTGACTCGATGTTTGTCGTTCCTCTTATTATTAGATCATATGGACCGATATTCACGCCATCGCCCAAAGAAACATCGTTGCTTCCGGCAAGGGCGACCAGTGGAAAGATAGTTACGACCAAAGCAAGATATATATATTTATGCATGTTATTAATAGTTAATTAATAACTATCGCACTATCCAATATTGAATCGATGTTGTGGCAAGAGTATACGAGGAAGTAGCCGCGCCTGACCAGTTTGATAAACCAACTTCAATGAATGACGCTGCTGTAGAGGCGATAGCATAACTTACTCTTATACCACCAATATTAGCGGGACCTGTTACGCTTCCACCATCATTTGCGAGTGACACAAATACCTGATCACCGCTTGCCGCATTGGTGACAGCACACTGAAACGGAAGGGTTGAAGTGCTTAGAGCAGTTCTTGCCACTGTCGTTGACAGATTACATGTCCCTTTTAAAATTTGACTCATTGTTGTTCCTTTTGAACTTGTGCCAACTGATAACAGCGTTGAGGAAGCATTGGTTAAGGTCGTCAAACTAGAAACATTCAAAGTCCCTGCCGTATCAATATTAGTAGTAATAGTAGTTACGGCAGAAACGGCTGACACGACAAAGAACACCGAAATTATCACGGACAAAGTGAACACAATTCTATTTTCTTTCAAAAAATTTTTCATAGTTAAAGGACGGTAGAGTTATTATTAATAGTCGACTAAACTTGCTTCATTGTATAACCAGACTAATAAATCTCCTAATGACAAACTGTGGATAACAATTTGTTTAGCCGTTATTATAGCCATACATATTCAAGTACAGAACCGCGTTATATTCGGTCAATACGATAGACTTTAAAAGCTGGAGTCCCAAGGGAATTTTCAATAATTGTAAATTGGGTTGAGGATTTATCGAGATTAGCGGATAGAGCCGGACCAATTGAATTCAGATTCTTATCCACAGCACGGGTCGGGTCAATCACAGATTGATTGATGGGATAAATGAAATAGAGCGGTTTTCCTGAGGCATTCAACAAGTCTTTAATTGTAAACCTATTGGGATTCCTGTCGGAAAGATATGAAGTTGAAAAATACGGCCAACGGTGATAAAGGAAATATCTCTGGAAGTACCACATCTGCGCGAACCAATTAATCCTATCGTCAATGATAATCACACTACGGTTGGTAAAATCTTCGTTGGTAAAGGAAATGTCATTCTTCGTCTTTATACCGACCTTTGGTGGCAAGGAAACAATGACATTATCCCTAATAAAATTATCAAGTTGATTAAAACCAAGGTTTTGCACTTTATTCCCCGAATACAGCCAATCGGCTTTTCCGATGGGATTTTTTAAAACATTGGTGTTGAATGAGTAAAATCCTTCAAACAATATAATAATCACTACCAGAACAGAACTCGTGAGATAAAGACTCGGCTTATTTTTCAGCCAGCTAAATATAATAGGAATTGTTAAGGCGGTAATCAAAACTATAAACGGCACCAGTATGGAAAGAAAACGAGTAGTCGGGCCTGAAAAACCAAACATTAAAACCAAGAAAAAGAAGTTGATTAAAACCATTGATTCAAAGGAACGCCATCCTTTTTTCCGGATTTGTGAAATTGATACAAGTAGACAAATAAAGAATAAAATCAATAACGGGAATGATATATTACTTTTCAGAATATTAAATCCGCTCTGTATGTTTGGAAAAATATTAAATGATGCTGATCGATTGCTGATAATCCAATAATCTTCCGGATGCATGCCAACAATCGACGATAATGCCGCGTCAAAATGTCCACGCAATTGATAAACATTGATATTATAAATAATGACTGGAGAAAGAAGAATAACAAAGATTATAACTGCCAATAAGACATTTCTCCATTGTGGTTTCAGAGTTTTCCGATACAGAAAAGCGTATATAACAATCGGTGGTAAGAGAAAAAGTGCGGTATATTTCGTCAATATGGCGCAAGCGGTAAATATCGCCCAGAGGAATAAGAATTTCTTCTTTTGATCTTTAAACAAATAATAGGCGCCGGAAAGCATACTGGCTACAATGAAAAACTCTTCTATGCCTTCAAGATAAGCGGCTTGGCTAGCCCACGCAGAATAAGAAGAAACCGCGTAAATAATCGTCGCCCAAACGGCAACTCTCTGATTTGTAATCTTTTTCAGTAAAAAATAGACTAGAAAAATAGACGCGACTCCAGCCAAGACGAAAGGCAGTCTGGCCACTACCACATTCCCGCCGAAAAATACAAAGAAAATATGTTGAATCAAAAAAGTCAGAGGTGGCGCATCGTGAAAAGATAGATTTCCCCAGGCGGGAACAAATCCCAGCCACTCGAAGGGTACTGACTGGCCACTAGTTCCAAGATAATCAAACCAACCGTAAGCCCTAAAAGAATTGATGGCGTTGTCGCCATAGAGATCACCAAGAGAAATCGGTACAAGGCGAGTAATAATTACAATTAGACCTATAAAGACTAGCGATATGGTTTGCCAATTTCTTTTAATAAAATTCATGAAATCTTATTTTTTAGAAGGATATTTGGAAATGAAATATTGCGTCACTTCATTATCACCCAAGGCTTTGCCTTCCTGCTTTATTGAAATCGTGGAAGTAGAAACAACTAACTCGCCTTCTTCGGTCAAAATCATGTCAAACCCAGACATGGGTAGCCAACCAAGTCTAAATGGCGCCGTCCGAAAAATTGGCTGGTTATCGAGAGTATCGGCCAGAGTTGATTTGGTCGTGAGAAATTTAAGCGCCTCGGCTGATTTTGTAAATTTGGATAAATTAACCTTCACAATTTTACTAGTAGTAGTGGAAGTTGTTGACGCTGTAACTTTACCATAAGTAGCTGAGAATATTTCCATGCAAGCATCTCCGGTCCGGCCAGTTTCTCTTAAAATTGGATTATCTTCCATCTTATTGCACATATTTTTTGTCTCAATTTTCACGCTTGATCCGGGAATGGGAACTATTGAATATAAACCAATGGAATTCGGAAAATATCTCGCGATCCTTTTTAACATTCTTTGTTCTTTAAATTGCTTAGATAAAAAGGGATCTAATACGGGTGAATTTGAATAGTAAAAAAAAGCTAAAATAACAATTACCAATGCCACAACAATAAAAATATATTTTTTATTCATAATAGAAATTATAATAGCATTATTTTTTTGGCAACACCACAAAAACCGCCTGCAGGCGGTTTTTGTGTTAAGCAATCTGTGAAAACAAATGCTTAGTAAGTACCTCTCGATAGAGCCACTGCTGGAGCGTAGAATGTATCGACACCCCATGTCTGGTTAGAAATAGAATTTCCACCGACCGTCGAGGACATACTCTTGATAGCTGCATATTCAGAGTAGCTCGTACCCAAAGTAGGATAGAAGACTGTTGTTGAAGTACCAGATGGCAGAAGACCAACCAAGGTGACTGTGTAGATACCTCCATCGCCAACCGTCGCGTCGGACGGGTCAACAGCAATACTTGGTAATACTGGAATGGAATTCGCGCTAGTGTAAGCACCGTTAGACTGCGTCGTAGAAGCAAATACGAAGCCGAAGTCTGAAGCAACTGGCTTGGTCATAGAACCACCCATAGCCGTGGCCTTGAGAACAATCGTTGCGGTGATGGTGCTTGAAGATATATCTTTTACACCCGCTGCAACTACCGAGCCAGCGCTAACCTTCTCCCATTTCGGAGCTGCCGAATAGAAGTATTGGTCATTGCTGGTAAGAGCACCCGTCGGACTCGTGGAAGCAGTCGTACTATCCGGTTTCGTCCACTTTATGCCGTTTGCAGGAATGGAGGTCGAAGCGGCTTGACCACCAGCCGTTGTCGGAAAATCAGCCTTGATAATGAGTTGCTTGGTTGTGTCTTTCGGAACGACCCATGTCAAATTGGTGAAATTGACAGCATCATTACCATCAGCATTTACGCTCTGGGATTGCAAGAGAGCACCAGTGGAATCGTAGAGATACAAGATATTGGGACCCTTTGTGCTAAGAGCAGAGACTGTTGATGTGGCATGAACATAAACATCAACATTGGTAATAGTTGAATCACCGGTTTCTGATTTAATATCTACGACTTGCAGTGTAACCTTCGAAGCGCCATTTGAAGTGCTCAGATAGTTAGTCTGCGCCTTTGGCGTTAAAGCAGAATTGAGAGTCACGGTCAAAGCAGATGTACCTGATGTGGTGAAAATCTGCTCTCGGGTATTAGCTGAACCAGACATATCGGTATAAGAATTCAAGCCCGCGCCGTCAACGGCACGAACATTCTGTGTATTTCCGAGATAACCTTGAATATCCACATAACGAGAAGATTGATCAGCGGAAACACCAACGGTATCAATCTTGAAGGTTAGAACTTTGGTCGCATTCTTTGGAACAACAAAGCGAAGACCTGATGCGATAACATAGTAACGATCAGATGAGTCTTTGTTGAAATCAGAAGCCGTAAGATCCCACTTCTTTAGAAGTGTATCACCGTCATAGGCATACAAAGCCTTAACGAAGGTTACCGGATTACTAAGGCTTGCGGTCGCAGATCCAACTCCGACTGACATCTGGAGCAAGACACGGTCAACGATCATGTCTGAACCCTGCGCTTTTACTTCAATTCCATAAGCTGGAACATTGGTAGCAATACGGACATTCGGATCAGCAATTGGAGTAGTGGCGAGTTTAGTCGTGATTATACCTTCAGCACCAGTTGTTGTGATAACACCCGGAGTAGTTACAGTCGTAACAGTACCCGGATTCGCCGTACAAGTATATCCTACCGGGCAAGTAACCGTTACGGGAACATTGTTCGCCGTACATGTGTATCCAACTGGGCAACCTGCTGTTGCAATTGCTACACCACCACCACTATTCAACACACCTCTCGTAAGAGGACCGACGAAGCCTGTGTTAGGAACACCATTGGCGGCTTGGTACAACTTCACAGCGGCCTTGGTTTGTGAACCAAAGTAACCTGGAGCCGCGGCACCTGAAGTGATGGCCGGGATATCGAAACCTGCTGATATAAGGGCTGTCTGAAGGGCGACAACATCGGCTCCCGTTGAACCAACAGTCAAGTTGACGTCATACGCCGCTGAAACTAGAGTGGCAAGAGCCAAAACGGCTATGCCAGTCGTAAGTAAAACTTTTTTCATATCATTTTGAATTTAATAATTAACTCTACTCCGCTTGCTATCCTACTTCGCCTTTCAGGCTTCGCAGGACAAGTCGCAAGCTTCGAAGAGTAAACGCGTCTTCCACTATTTACTAATAATAATTGTAGTGAGATTAAACGCGGTTTATAATCTTATAATAATCTAAGTGTCCTCCTTCGCTCCTGTCGGAGCTTCGGAAGGACGAAGCACGCTTGTTCCTCTGTTAAGAGGTTCGACTAGCGCGCGTTCCACATTTCACCATCCTCGCTATCGAAACGAAGATAATGAAAGTTTGTGGGTAAAACGAAAAACTAACTACTTTAACAATCTATTTTGAGATCACAAAATTTCTTTTACAAAACTTTATGACTTATTTAATTTGTCAAAGTCCTTGTCCTACGAAGCTCCATCAGGAGCGAAGTAGGATCACTTCCTAGAACGGAATGTTCTGGGTACAAGCAGATAACACGATTCGACCGCATTACATGCTCGTTGCAAAACATTATAGCGCATAATTGAAATGCCGCAAATCTTGTCAATGTGGATAACTCTTATAGGTTAGGGTATTCGCTGTGTAAAGTCAAGAGCCCCACCCACGGAATTCTCATTTCTCACATCCTGCGAGACTCATGTCGTTAAATTGCAAGAAATATTGGCTCCTAACGGTGGAGCCAATATTTCTAAGCAATTTATACTCCATTCAAACAGGTTCTCGGCTGTGAGAAATGAGAATTCCGTGGGTGGGGCTTTACTTGAGCGAATAGCGACTCCATCGGCGTTCTCCTTCCTTACGAATAACCCCCTTTTCCACCATTTCCAGAAGCTCGCGCTGAATAGTCTTTTCACTGCAGTCCTTTATAGCTTTTGAAAAGTCCTTTATAGTTAGATTCGATTGACCTTTTAGAACACCAATGATATTACTTTGTCTTTTTGATTTCTTCTCTTCCACATTAGAACGCGCGTCGGAGATTCCAGTTTTCCTTGATTCATTCTTGCTTGAAATTGCCCTATTATGGACAGAACCTTGGTCATCTGATTTGAAACCACTGGCGAACATACTCGGTGTCCGAAAGAATGCTTCCGAAAGGACAAGTCCGGCACTCTGCGCGCTTTCAGTAAGTCGGTCACGAAGCAAGGAAACAATTTGGTCAATTTCCTTAACCAGGATTGTATGGTTCATTTCTGAAATAAGGTTAGAAATCTTCGCTACATTGAGAAGCGATATTGTTTCCAAAGCGGAGGTAAAAATAGATTGCACTACAATATTCTTATCCCCCGGCACCGAACTCGAAGCGCTAAAGGACGAACTCAACATATCCATACCTCTATCGCGCAATTCCCATTTCATCGGTTCATCGTCCTTGAGAAGTCCCGACACTAAATATAGAGCCGCGGTAATCTTTTCTGTCTTTTTGAATATATAAACCAAATAGTCCTCAACGGAAAAAAACCCAAGAGATTTCCAGTTAATTGGGTCATTTAATGGTATTTGATTGTTATTATTTATATCGGACATTTTGTGTGTATAAGTCTATTATAGAAAGTTTCAAATGTCTCTTAAAGAATCTCATGTCCTATACAAAATATCTGTCTTTTCCATGTCTTATACATGTCTATTATAATTATATATTTCAAAGATGCAAGTGTAATTATCTGTGCATTACGAATCTCGTTAGCCCCGTCGCTTCTGGCGGGAACAGCTCTTCCTCGCTCGTCGCTTCGCTCCTCCTCGGAAGACTGTGTCCCGCCCAAGCGACGGGAATTAGCAAGTATGATATTATTACACCATCATGGCTCGACCAAAAGATTTGGGAATAAAACAAAAGATAAAATTCTGGGACGAAATGCGTCCCGAAACTTTACAGGCAATATTCGCGATACTTTCATTCCTACTCGCCATCCTCTCCCTCATGTCGGCCTTCGGAAAAGTCGGTAGGGTTGGAGATTATTCCTTCATCTGGCTCACAAGATTATTCGGTATCGGCTACTACCTCATCCCCGCGATATTCATAATGCTAACCTTCACATTCTTAAAGGGTCTAAAGAAGAAATTTGAAGTATCAAAAGCAATCGGAGCAATAGTCTTTTTTATTTCGGGATTAGGGCTGATACATATCGCAAGTAATAATGCCGCGGGTACCGTAGGTGCCGGCGGTACTGCGGGACGCATCATTGCCTCACCACTAATAAAATTGATAGACATTTGGGCTTCGGCGGTACTACTCACGGCATTAGTCGTCATATCTCTATTCATTATCTTTGAGGCAAAAATAACACTCGAGCAACTCGCATTCTGGAGATGGTTCAAAAAAGAGAAACTGGAAGGGATAGGAAAAAATGAAAAGAATAAAGAAATAGACGAAGATGAGGAGGCGAGAATAGATAAAGCGGTTAGCGACATGAATGATAAGTCGTTTGTCATTCCCGCGAAAGCGGGAATCCAGAATCCTAATGGAGCTGGAAATAAAAACAAAAAACAAAAAATAGAAGATGACGAGGAAGAGGGATTCGCTTCCGCCGTGGTAACTCCCGACCTCCGCCCATTTACGCCACCGCCGCTTTCACTGCTCGAAAAAGACCGTGGCAAACCGGAAACAGGAGATATAAAAGCTAATGCCAATATTATCAAGAGGACGCTTCAGAATTTCGGTATCACCGTTGAGATGGACGAGATTTCAATCGGGCCTTCCGTTACCCGTTACGCGCTCAAACCAGCCGAGGGAGTAAAACTGTCGAAAATAGTCGCGCTTAATGACAATCTGGCTTTGGCATTAGCCGCGCACCCTATCCGTATTGAAGCGCCAATTCCCGGAAAATCTTTGGTTGGTATAGAAGTGCCCAATACCGCCAAGACTACAGTCGGCCTTGCCACCATTCTTTCTTCCTCAACTTTCCAAGAATCAGAGAAAGCCTTGCTTACTTCACTCGGCAAAGATATCGCGGGGCACGCTCATTTTTGCAATCTCGGCAAAGCTCCGCATATGCTCATCGCCGGCGCCACCGGTTCCGGCAAATCAGTAATGATTCACGCGCTCATAACTTCCCTTTTGTATCGTAATTCTCCCGAAAGTTTGAAATTTATCATGATCGACCCCAAGCGCGTCGAGCTCACCATGTACAATAAGATTCCGCATCTCTTGACCCCCGTAATTACCGATTCCAAGAAAGCCATTCTCGCCTTGAAGTGGACCGCGAAAGAAATGAGTCGCCGTTACGATATTCTCGAGAAGAATTCCGCCAGGGATATTGATTCGTATCATCGCAATACTTTGATGCCGGCGATTGAGAAGATGCGGAGTCGGAAACAGTCTCGAGACGAAGCCGACACCTTTCCACGAGACTTAGCAGCGCGGGGCGATTCGTCTCGTGGAAAGGTGGTCGGCGAAGTAGGCGAGACTGTTTCCGTGAAGAATATGTCGGCGATTGGAGCAGTCCCAGAAACCATGCCATTTATCGTAGTCGTGATCGACGAACTCGCCGATATCATGACAACAT
>ERZ1292632.583-Hain-H43-01um-R2-583-length-40361-cov-10_pt1 | contig 40361 bp, 47 predicted proteins | sample MGYA00564407_ERZ1292632 | MGnify/ENA primary metagenome ERZ1292632 (study PRJEB36523, sample SAMEA6512637) | groundwater metagenome | collected 2019-01-08 | study: AquaDiva: Metagenomics assemblies of 32 groundwater samples | reverse complement strand
CTTCTGGAAAATTAATGGGAAGTGTAAAAATTGTAAAAAATTAGTGGGAAGTGTATTGTTATATATAGGGCCCCCCTGGGGCGGCCATTACCTTCCCCCCATCGCAGAATCCTTTGCAAAACAAAGTTCTTCCTCATACAAAGCCCGTGGATATTTATTGTTCAATCACGTTGCACTAGTTCTTGTATTGACATGTTGTTGTGGTATTATGTTCTTGTATAGAAATGTTGGCAATGGGGTTATTGGCCTTGCATGTTGTGGGAATAAAGTGTTGCAACATGTGGTGACAATAAACTTTGAGTGAAGAATGCATGGGGATTGTGGTTGACGGATAGGCCTCTACCTGGTACTCTCTCCTCAGTTCTTTCCATTTGAAGGATAGTTTGGCGGATGCTACTAGACTTATCTAGCTAGTGTTGTATCACAACACACCGCAAGTCTTGCTCAAATACTGAGCAAGCATAGAAAGGATACCAAACTATGAAGTTTGATATCTATATAGTGACCGGCAAGGTAACGAAAGATGAAGACGGGAAGGAAAAGAAACCCGCATCTTTCAAGGGCGTGCTGGCAACGGAATTGTGCAAGTCTCTTGCCAAAGTTAATGAGGCAGAGATTGAGAGCATGATTCAGCGTATGCCCAAGGCGATCGCGCTGAAGCACGTTTCGCAAGCGGAAGCCGCGCATATCGTCGATTGCCTCAAGTGGTGTATGCGCGAAGAAGCCCCTCCAACGAACGGGAACCTTCTCAAGGCACACTCCGCAGTTCTGGGTCTGAAACCCACCAGCAAAGCGGCCAAGTCAAGTCTGGGATCAATCGATTGATTCCAGCAAGCTGGGAGAAGGACAACAACTTCTCCCAGTTTTTTTACTTTTCAGCAACAAACTTTTACAAGTTTTTTTGTTTTTCACAACAAACTTTTTCTAGTTTTTTTTCACTCTTATATAAATCACCTTATGAAAAGCTGTAAAGAATAACAAACAAGAAAGGATAAAGTTATGTGTAAACATTGTGCCGAAACCATACCAGTATACCCCAAAAATCATCCTGCTTTGTTTGACATAGTCCCATATGTAAACAAAGAAAAGTACTTTCTTATACAAAACGATGGAAAGAGATTTGCGGTTTTGGACAATGCCTATTCCCCCAGCACTATTTGTTCCTGCCTTTACGATGTAGGATTGAATCCTATGGATTTTCAATTCATGCATTCTGAGCATATAAAGAAAGAAGAACTTGTTTTGCAGCACTACGTTATAATTATCCCTGTTGCGAATCAACTTCCCGACAAATCTCATACAGACACTTCCGCTTGCAAACGTCCTTCACGTTATATCGGGCGTATCTATTAATATGATCTATAATCCCCTCGCGGATGGCTTCCTTGATTCTTTACCGGCACTACGAGAAGTCCGATGGTTCAGAGGGGGTATCCCTGGCGAGTGCTAAATTCTTTTGGGGTCGCCGCCGGATTTGTACTTGTTGTATCAGTGATAAATATATATTTCATAATATAATTTACCCGATGAAGAGTTTACCCAACGGGGAAGGAAGGCAGCCAAGCCGCGAGACCCGACAAATCAATATGTTTGATGATAATAGTATAGGTAAAACTACCGCTGGCATACCGGATAATGTATGCTACAATTTTCAACATGTTCGCAACCGCAAAAGTAAAAGAGGAAAGGGAGAAGTATGATACAAGATGAAGTTCAATGTTGTCATGCTGGAAAAGGATGCAATAAGATAGAGTGTTGTCACTATAGATTACATGAGGCAATAATTGTAAATGAAGAAGAACAATTAACTTGCACACAACAAGATGGTTGTTCTGAGTTTGCGGATGCGTATTGTTTGAAGGCAATTCAAGAAGAGAATAAAATGAAAGATGTTATTTGTGTCCAAGCGGATAATGATGTTTGTTGTCAAACGAAATGCTTGCATTGCAAGCCGCACAAACCAAACGAAATTTGCACTACACTGCATTCAAATGACAATGAACACTACAGGTGCTATTTATACCCTACTACTAGTTGTGTTCCTATTACAGAAGAAGATGAAAACGTAAAGGGTAAAGTGAAAAAAGTTATTTGCATTCGTGCGGACGCTGGTCTTTGTGGGAAAGTAGATTGCCCGCATTATAAATTACATGTACCAAGAAAAGCTTTTTTTGCTAAGCATTTGAATTGTGATCAATATCATGGATGTAATTTATATCGTACTGCTATTTGTATACATGTTGAAGAAGATGAAAAACGAGAAGAGTAAAATGAAAAACGTTATTTGCACTTATTCAAACTCGGGTATTTGTAAACTCATAAAATGTCCACACTATAAAGAACATCAATCAATTGAAATATTTTATCCACACCATGCGATTTGCAATCAATATCATTGTGGATGTTATCTGTACCAACGTGACATTTGCTCTAGGTTAAAAGAAAAAGTTCCACAACCACAGTGATGAAACAAAAAAGGAAAAAGTTATGACAACATGTGAAGTAAAAACCGTTATTTGCATTCATGCAGAATCAAATCTATGTGATAACTTAGAATGTATACATTATAAATTGCATGAACCGCGAGAAGTTTTTACTGCTGAACATTTGAATTGTAATCAATTTCGAGGGTGTACTATATACTCCAGTGCTTATTGTATCAATGTTAAGGAAGAAAATAAAAATGAAAGGAGCTAGATGATGGCACAATTCATACAGAACGAATCATTTGATGTTTGGGTTACTAATAATAGAAATCAAACAACCGATACGAAATCAAGATATACTGTAGAAGTATTGAATGTAAATAAAGGAGAACTTATAGAAAGGTTTACTGATATGCCAGAAGAGAAAGCGCTTAGTATTGCTTTCGCTATGGTAGTAAAGTATAATCTTGAATCATATACGCATACAGAAACTATAAAAATCAGGAGTAAAGTAATATGAATATGTCGACACATGAAACTGCCGCAAATCTTTTGAAAGAGATATATTATTACAAGAAACAAAAAGAATACTGTGATACCATATTGCAATTGCTTAAACCAGAACTTAATAATGATGAGGGTCATAAAAAGTATTGCACTATGCAATATTATAATAGTCCCGCACTTCAGATTCCTTTTGAACGTGCGATTGATATATTAACTTCATTTTCTTTGGTTCTTGAAAAACAAATCTATGATAAAGTTTTATTATTTAATGCACTATAAAGGTATTATAATGTATACTCTGCCACCTAGAATAATTATTTTAATGACAATAATTACCACAGTGTTTATTGTGTTATGGATGATAAATAATCGTAAAATGTAAAGGTGTTAAATGGACTTCTTGAAAGATTCTAATGATAAAGATATTCACATTGAAGATATTGTATCGGTATTAGGGGATAACAATTCTGTTCCTAACGATACAGAATGCGAAGTGATAACAATATTTGACAACACTATTCAATGTAATCCAATAAATGCTGGCGTAGCATTTATGATATTACCCAGTCTTGTCACAGTAAAGTATAGTTTTATTTCAGACCTTAAATATCTAGCAAAAAATAGAAAGCTTAAGGAGGTTCTAGTAAATGCTGAACAAAGGCAAGTGGTTAAGGTTAAAGGTGTAAAGAAATCAACAACTGAAGTTCTGCAACAAGTAATTGGGAGTATTGAATAATGCTAACTCAAAAAGAAAAAGATATAACATTAGTCATTATGGCCGTAAAACAAACAATGAAGGAATGCAAAGCAAATAGAATCGCCTTTACTTCTTCATCACCCGAGATTAGTATAAATGAAACACTAATATCAGAAACTCTTACTAGTTGTTTTTTGATATTTTTGAAAATTATACGACTAGTAGATGCTGCAAAAGATAGTGAATATGATACTTGTATGGAATATATTCGTGGCATTCTTGCTCATTGTGAGAAAAATATAGACTTGAAGGAGTATAATGTTTAACCCTAATGAAGCATCACCACTAGAGAGAAAGTTTACACCAACATCATTAGAAGAACTTATATGTCCAAGGTATTATTATTATCGTAAACTTCTACCATATATTAATTCTTCTAACCCCACCGCAAAACTTTCTCAAACTTCAAATATTTCTGCACTCTTTGGACAAAGTATTCATGCAGGGGTCGCAGAATATTATAAGTTAAAACAATTAAAACTAACCAAGGAATTAATGGATGAAATTAAATGCAAAGTTATATTTGCATTTCTTAATGTATGGGAAACAAGTAATATTTCTACTTCTACTTATAATTCCAGTGCTGGTATTCGTATATTGTCAAGTTATTGTGAAAACTATAACGTAGACATAATGGTTTTCAAACCAGAATTAATTGAATGCCAACAATGGATTGAGATGCCGAATAATACCATGCTTGGGGTTATTATGGATAGAATAACCGCATCGGGATATACTGCATTAATAGATACAAAAACATCATCTAGACCATTGACTGATTATTTTTTCAAAAAGTTTGAATCTAGTTTTCAATTTTCTGCATACTATTATGTCATGCAAGAAATGTTCGGACATTGTGATCTTATAACTTGTGATGCAATTCACATTCCAAAACCTGGGGTAAAAAGTACAGAAGCCTTTGTAAGAAAGGCTTTTTTCAGAACAACAAAACAAATGAAGGAGTGGCTTAATACATATATCAACCGCACGAACTTTGTGAATAAAGGTGTAGAACTTTCAAATGAAGATGATAGAGAAAAGTATTTCTATCAAGAAACACAAAAATGTATGGAATTTGGAGTTTGTAGATATTGGAAAATATGCTCGCAAAGTGAAGAGATATGATTTGAAGGTTATGAAACAAGAAGAAAGGTGAAATATGAAAATATGTGATGATGGTCATAATGAGATTTGCCATGATGATTCTGAATGTGTAGTATGTAAAACTATAGCAGACTTGGATGACGCTAATACTCAGATTGAAGATCTTAAAACTGATATTGCAAATTTGAAAACTGCTGCTGAAGATTTTGAATTTGCTATTAGAGAGTTCACAATTCAGAATGAAGATTTGAAATCTGAGGTTGGGGTTTTGAAAAGCATGTTGTTAAAACAATAAAATAAAAAGGAAGGGATAGAATAATGGCAAAGCCTATAAAGAGACCTAACAATAAAGGTCGCATAAAAAAGTATGTTTATATGGACAAAACAACCCCTATTGGTGAGACTGTAAGAATGGCAAATGATTGTAAGTATGTAAGATTTGAAACTGGTTGGAGAAAAATATGACAAACGAACAAAAAGATAGACTTCAAATGACCTTTGGAAAGTACAAAGGTTTTCTTGTAAAAGAATTACCAAAGAGTTATCTTTTGTGGTTAAAGAAACAATCATGGATAGAAGATTGGAAACTTTTTATAGAGTATTTATTTGAACATGTAAATACTCATGAAAATATTAATGATCCGCTTAGGGATCAACATTCCCCACCAAGTTCAAAAGAAGGTACTTCTAATATGCCATTCTAAATAAGAGAATATGAAAATGGGTAAAGAATTAATACGAACAAATAGACAATTGTTTATGTGGGTTATACAAGGTGGGAAGTATTAGATAATACTATTAAAGGCGTAAAAAATGGACATAATTAAAATGGTTGATCAAGCCTTCGATAAGGATTCTACTCTTAGAGTTCTTGTATATGGCGCAGCTGGGACTGGAAAGACTACACTATATGGAAGTTTTCCAAAGCCAATGTTAGTTTTTGATTTTGATGATAAACTTAAACCAATATATGGAGTAGAAGGGATTGATGTATTGAAGTATTCTGTTGAAGATGCAGGAGAATGTACTAAGGTCTTTACCCGCTTTAACCGCGAGTGGAAAGAAGCAAAGAATCTTCCATATAAAACTATTGTTGTTGATAGTCTTACATCTTTTGATACTTTGAACCTTAGACACTTTGTCATGCAAGGCGGGGCAGCCCCTGATGCTGCTGCAACATTGCCAGTATATGGTGGTCAATCAGGGTATTATTCTACATTCTTATCTATGGCAACAAAAAATATGGCAGTAACATACGGAAAGAATGTTATCATTGTAGCGCATGAATGTTATTTCATAGATAAGGAATCAGGTGTACATAGAATTATGCCATTAATTACTGGAAGTTCTATTATGGAAAAGCTTCCAAGTATGTTTGAAGAAGTGTGGTACTTAACTCGTGGTGAAGATGCAGATAAAAGATTTCTTCACTATAATCCATATAAGAAAGCAATTGCAACATCCTGTTTATTGAAAGGAGGGAATGGAGAAATAGAATTACCTGATATTAATGCTGATCCTAGTGCATATGATGTAATAATGAAGAAAGCAGTAAAGAAATAAAGGAGATTTAGTATGAGTATGTTTAAGATTGCTGGATTAAAAGATGCTACTCCGAGTAGTTATCCTACTGTTCCTGCGGGAAGATATACTGTTAGGGTTATAGAAGTAAAAACTGGAGAAACTGGTGCGCAAAGTAAATACCCTGGGACTCCAAAGTTGCAATTAAAGGCTGTAATTATTGATGGGGAACATAAGGAACATAAGCTTACATTTGGTATAGTAATACCATCTGGTGTGGGTGTAGAAAATGATCCTGAGTATCTTGCGAATAGACTTGGACAACTTGCAAAGTTCCTTGTTGCTTGTGGAATTGATTATACAAAAGGTGGGTTTGACCCTGAAGATTTGAATGGGGTTGAACTTATTGTTGCGGTTGATCTTAAGACTGATGCTAATGGAGAAAAGCAGAATAATGTTAAGAACTGGATTTGCATTAGCAAGTAAACATTAGTTTTTCTAGGTAGTAGATAGTTAAGTTGGGTATTTCTATTCCCATTATTTCTATTCTACTACCTAGATTTTTCTGCCCGCATGATGGAATGGCAGACATAAGAGACTTAAAATCTCTTGACATTTATATTGTCATATAGGTTCAAGTCCTATTGCGGGCATTTAATTTATGGGGAACTTTAATGCCAGAGCCAACAAAGATTAATCATGATCTTATTGATATAAGATTAATTGATGAAGGTGATAGACAGCGTGAGGGGTATGGTGATACTGAAGGTCTGGCTTTTTCCATAGACCAAAAAGGATTACTTAGTCCTATTATCGTTGAATCTTTACCTTCAGGTAGATATAAACTTATTGCAGGATGTTGCAGATTAAAAGCTTGTGTGTCTCTTGGGTGGTTAAAGATTCCTGCAATCCTTAAAATAAATCTTGATGAAATTGGGAGAAAAGAATTAGAACTTGAGGAGAATGTTAGACGATCCGATTTAACTTGGTATGAAATTGCAAAAGCAAATGCTGCATTACATAAGTTAAAGATGGAAAGATATAAAAATGGTTTACCCAGTAAGTTCGGTAGAAGTTGGGGACAAAAAGATACCGCATCTGAACTTAAAATTTCTGAAGCAAAACTTTCACAAGACATAGCACTAGCAGAAGCATCTGAAAAAGATCCATCAATACTTAAAGCACAAACAAGACGAGATGCGTTAAGACAACTTAATCGTATTAGTCTTGGTGCACCACAAGAAGAATCTATTATTCTTAAGAAGTTAAAAGAATCATATATTAATGAAACATATATTGGGGGGATGAAAACTGTTGCACATGGGAGTGTTAATCTTATTATCACAGATATAACAGAACTACAACCTTCTATTATGCCGGATGTACTAAATAAACTTCTCCCTACTGGGCATGCTTTTATTTTCTTTGACCTAGTGCAGTATAGTGATTTAATAAAATTATTATCTGAAGCAAAAGTCCCGCATACTACAGCACCATATATCTGGCATATTGTTGGAGAGGATAATTATAGAATGTTTATGTGGTGTTCAAAGTATATTGTTGAACCGCCTAATACACTTAAAAGTCACCATAGCCATAGACAAGACCCAGATAGTTTACATAAATTACACAAACCATATAGATTGTTATTAACATTAATCGAATGTGCAACCGCAAGGGGTCAATTTGTATATGACCCATGTACTTATGGAAGTAGTTTAATTAAAGCATGTATTGATAGTAATAGAAATTGTCGAGCGGTTTGTATAAATGCTACATTGTATGAGCAGAGTATTATTAACTATAATAAAATAACAAAGGAAATATAAGATGTTCTTAGAATTGATTATCATAACTGCTATTGAATGTGACTTTGCTCGTGAAAAAAAGGATTAATTATGTCTAAACATATTTGTTTATGTTGTGATAATATTTGTGATATAGACTTTTCTTCTGTAATTTGCCCTAATTGTCATTCAGAAGATAGAGATATGTTTGAATTAGTAGAAGAAGATGGTATCTGTTCAGCATGTAATGGAACAGGGGAAGGAAAAAGATCCACATACTGTCATGTTTGTGGTGGTTCTGGAAGAAAGGAATAAAGATGAATATAAATATAACTTCGCAACTTGAGGAGTATCAGACATGACATTATCACAAGCTGTACATACAATAAACAAAGAGTATATAAGTACAAAACAAAAGTATGAGGATATCGCATTTGATCCGCGTCGCAAATTAGATGAGCCTAATGAAAAATTACATTACTGGGATGGCAAACGCAATGGGTTACAATTCGCAGTTGAAGTATTAAAAAAGATACAGTTTATAACTTCAGGTGGTATATGATTATTGATGTTTATTGTCTTAGATGCCACAAACCTTTAGGCCCAAATGTGATGATTGTAGAACCTGATACGAAAACAGCCAATCGTGTTATTTGGGTTATGCCATGTAAAGAATGTATGTCAAAGCAAAGAGAACATTTATGTTTAATTTATCAAGGGGATTCTAATGCCAAAACAATTACTTGGCAAGGGTAAGTTAGATTCACCAATATGGTTTATAGAAGAAACTCCATCGAATCAGGATATAATGTCGGGGGATATATTTACCGGATCACAGGGTCAATTATTATATGATTGTATCCGAAACTGTGGAGAAGATGCAAGTCAGTTTAGATATGAATATATATACTATGATAATTTTATTAAAGACTTCAGTTTAATTAAGAATGATCTTAACTTAATTGAATCTGTAAAGAATCTTAAACAAAGGATCATAGATTGTAAACCAAAATTACTTGTTATCTTTGGTGCGAATACTCTTAATCTTTTAACTGGACAATATGATATTAATAAATGGAGAGGTCATATAACTTATGAAGAGCAATTCAATTGTCATTGTCTTGCTACTTATCGGGCTATTAGTTGCATCCGTCAAAGGTTTGTTGATAAGGCAGAAAAACCTGGACAGTACGAAGGATTATTCTCAATTGATATCAACAGAAGCTTTAAGTTTCTTCATCATCCTCATACTGTGCCTGATTATAAGTTAATAACTAAACCATCATTCTCTGAAATAGAAAGTTATGTCCATGATGTTGTACTTAAATCAAATCTGGTTGCATTTGATATTGAAACTGTACCTTTTAATGTTATGGATTGCATTTCATTTGCTCCATCTAACATGGAAGCAATATCTATTCCTATTCTCATTCCGCAATATGCTACTAAAGCGGTACCTTACTTTACTGAAATTGAAACAGAAGAGATATTAAGATTGATAGGTATGGTATTATATTCTGAGATTCCTAAAGTTGTGCAAAACTCACAATTTGATACAACAATTCTAGAATATTATTATGGCTTGCCTGTCCGCAATCTTGTCTGGGATACTATGGTAGCTGCTCATAATTTATATTGTGATCTACCAAAAGACTTAGGTACACTTATCTCTCTCTATAGTGATATGCCTTATCATAAACATAGGAATAGAACTAATGATATACAAGATCATTGGGAATATAATGCCCTAGATTCTTTGGTTGCGGTTCATATTATGGCCGGACAGATTAAAGAGATGAAAGAACTGGGGATATATAATCATTATAGAAATATTACTCATCCGATTCTTGAACCGCTTAGACAAATCCAAATCATTGGTGTTAATGTTGATGAATCTCTTAGAGATAAATCTTTACAAAGAGAACATAGAAGAATGGAAGAAATCTTATGTACTCTTGATGAGATATTTCCAGAAGAAAAATATCCAATAACTAAAAACTTCCAACATAGATTCAATCCTAACTCCCCACTACAAAAGAAAAGTTTATTTTATGATATCTTTGGTTGTAAGAAAAAATATAACAAAGGTAAACTTACAGTAGATAAAGAAGCGATGGAATACTTTGAACAGGATAGTAGAAATTATGTTTCTCTTATTGCAAAAGCTTGTGCAAAATATAAAGCCGCTTCTAGTATGTCAGGCAAACTTGAAACACCATTACTTAATGGTAGAATGCATACGGTATATGATGTTTCTGGCACAGATACTGGAAGATTATCCAGTAGTGAATCTATTCTTGGCAGTGGAACAAACTTACAGAATTTATCCGCTGGGATACAAAGACAGATGTTAATACCAGATACTGGTGAAGGCTTCTGTATTGTAGATTTATGGAGTGCTGAAAGTTTTGCTACTGCACTTGAAGGTAATGAAATAGAATTACTTAAGATGTTAAATGCTGGAGAAAAAATTCATAATTGGTTAATGGATGTTACTGTCGAGAAGTTTCCAGAAGAAGTAAAAGCTATGACATATAAGTTATTCAAACAAGAAACTCATAGTATGAATTATGGTGCAGAAGCTATGGAACTTGCAAGGAATAGTGGTTTACCACCATATGTTACTGAATGGCAATATGCACTATATCATGAAAAGTTTCCAGGAATTAAAAGAAGGAGAGCAGAGATAAAGAATACACTATTCAAAACTAGAACATTAACATCATTACTTGGTCGCAAGAGATTGTTTCTTGCACCGTATTCTAATCAGTTATTAAATCAAGCTGCGGCTTGGGGTCCACAAAGTTTCATAGGAGAACTTACGTGTATTGCATTAACAAAGATATATCATATGGGAAAACTCTCATCTAGATTCCCAGATAAATATCCTTGGATGTTTCCATGTTTGAATACTCATGATGGATTAGCAATTCGTTATAAACTTGGGGAGGAAGAAAGAGTTACAGATATGATATCAAAAGCATTTGATATTGCAGTAACAAAGGAGGGATTAACTATTAATGTCCCGGTAGAAATTGGTTGGGGCAAGAACTTTAATGATGTAGAAAACAAGAAAGTTGTTAGGAGAGATTAACATGGAATGTAAAATTAACGCAAGTGGAAGTCTTGAAAAACTTGTTTATGGAAAATACAGGGAGCTAGAATGTCGTAAACATGGGCCAGATATTGATGATAGTTTTTATTGCTGTAGTGTTGATTGTGCATATTGTATACTAGGAGAACTTGGAACTCTTACACTAGGTTGTTGTGCATATACTGATGTTACTTACACTATTATTGAAAATGAATTAGATCCGATGCCAAAAGATCAAAGAGATGATGTAAATCAAACAACAATGGGAACTTCTACTTCAGACCCTAATGGATCTCTTGGGAGTGTGGAATAATATGACACATGTAAATATAACTGCTGAAGGTTTCTTGGAAAGAATACTTGGTAATCCTTATTGTACTAACCCTATGGTGAGACCTTTACCTTGTATTAAAGACATAGTAAATCGACAGAATGGTATAAGTTGTACCACTACTTGCCCAGAATGCAACGCTTCTGGTCCTGTTGATGGATGTATTACATTTATACAATTAAATTGTTTGAACCGCATTGCATGTTTTATGGTAGTAGATAACAATCTACCTAATGCGGTTAAAAGACCTGCTGCTGCAACTGATACTGTATATGAAAGTAAAGAAGTTTTAGGTACTATAGAATAGGAGAATATCATGAATGAAAATATTAATCATCCCCTACATTATACATCACACAAGTCTGGAATAGAATGTATCCGTATTACTGAACATATGAACTTTTGTTTGGGCAATGCGATAAAATATATCTGGCGTTATAATATCAAAGACTCAAATGGCGCTGATCTTGAAAAAGCGATTTGGTATATTAAGAGAGAAATCAAGCGGAGGAAGAAATAATGTGGTGCAATCTCTGTCATTATGGTTCAGAGTTTATGAAACCTAATAAAGATTATAAATGCCCTAATTGTAAATGGGGAAAAATTGTTGTGGAAAAATCTCCATTTCCTGAAACTCCTAAAAAGACTATTGGAAAGAAAAAGAATAAAAGGGTAAACGATGAAAGTACAATACTGCATTAAGTGTGATAGAATTACTCCATTAGATTCTGTTATTGAATGTTGTAGTTCAAAAAAGATGCTCATAGATTCTACTGTGCGGGAGAACTTTACTGAACTTCATACATGTAGAGAAAGAATAAAAGAATTGGAGATTATAAATGTCAATCTTACCCAATGGGCAAACTCCAAATAGAGTATGTCCAGATGGATTTTTACCTGAGTATTTGAACTATACAAAACATTCTGAAAGTCCTGAAGATTTTCACTTTTGGACAGGGGTAAGTTTAATTGCATCAACATTAGGGAGAAGAATATGGAAAGATCACGGATATCAGAAGATATATCCAAATCTTTATATCGTCTTAGTTGCCGGGTCCGCAATGCTGAGAAAGTCTACAGCTATTCGGATTGCGGGCGGGTTACTAAGAGAAGCCTTGAAGGAGAACTTAAACTTTTTCTCCCAAAAGATAACAACAGAAGCATTGATACAAAGGTTAAATGAATTAAATACAAAGATAAAAAGATCTGAGGCAATCATAGAGTCAGACGAGTTTGCTACGTTTTTAGGAAAATCTCATTTAGACCCTTCATTATTGCAGATTCTTACTGATTATTATGATTGTCCAGATTATAGAGAATATACAACCCGCTCACGGGGAACAGAAAAAATGTCAGATATCTGTATCAACATGAGAGCTGGCACAACACCAGAATGGTTGCATAGTTCTCTGCCAGAAGAAGCAATCGGTGGAGGATTTTGGTCTAGAATTATACCAATATATAGAAAAGAAGGAGCAAGAAGAATTGCAACACCAGAGGATTATTTCAATGACCCAATTATAACATCTTCTAGACTTAAATGTATAGAAGATTTGAAGAAAATGTATGAATTGAGCGGTGAGTGTAAATGGTCTATAGATGGAAAGAGAACATTTACAGATTGGTATATGTCAGAAGATTTTAATAATCCATCTAAATATCCCGGACCACTTCAAGGATATTATGGGAGAAAAGGAACAACAATACTGAAACTTGCGATGATATTATCCGTGTCCCGTGGGGATAGTTTAATGTTAACACAAGATGATGTAATGCAATCTGTTGCGTTATTAAAAGATAATGAGATATTTATCAAAGAAGTCACAGATGGGTTATTCAAAACTGATGAAGGAAAGAAACTTGATAGAGTTCTTGAATTAATAAAACGTTGGCAGCCTCAAGGAGTACCACATTCCTATGCTTTGAATCAATCTGGAATGAATGCTCAGGAATTCAAATTAATTATGGATACCCTTGAAGCAAGCCAAGAAGTTTTTGTTCAGATTAATTTCTCTTCAAAGAAGATGGCGAAGATATATTACTATCTTCCGCCTGAGAGGAGAACTAATACTAAACCTGTGCCTTTTGAGAGTAATAAGGATTAGTCTTAAAGACTTCGTATTTATCTTTTGATAATACAAAAGCGGCTTTCATACCATAATCTGTCCTGAATTGAATATCAGGATCATATGTAATCATATTATCTATAGTTCTCTGAATCCGCTTTTGTGCTTCTCTAAGATATGATCCATGTGTTGTTATTAATACAGGTTCAACATAACCAAGACTCATTCTCCAAAGGTGTTTTTCTGCGGATTTTGGTGCTGAGATTCTTGGTGATGTGGTTGTCATTATCATACATGGAAAAGGTTGTTTACTAACAAGATTAGCAACACAACAAGTATCATGAATATTACAACTATCGTTATCCCCAAGAATGTATTTAATAAGTTCAGTCGTGCCTGCCTCACACATTTCAGAATACATTGCAAAATGCCCATAAAAATGCTGGCAAGAAAATCCTGTAATACAATAACTATCATCAAGTCCTATGGAGATTTCTCCAATGTAATGTATTTCTTGTAGGAACTTGATAAGGCTCTTAAATTGTGGAACCGCTTCCTCAAGCGGGACACTAATTTTAATACCAACCCCACAAACAAAACCAATAATTGGTCCAATGTTATAAGTCATGAATCTACGAGTGTATCCTACTTCAATAAAATCAGAGAATCTCTCACCATTAAATAATGCAAATATCTCTGATGTTGGTTTGTTATCTGAAACCTTGAGGATATTATGCAAAACAACATCTTGCATCTTTTCATTCAACATAAGGTTTTTAATTCCAGTGCAACTATTAATAACTGGAAGTCTATCTGGTGTATTGGCTAGATTGTTCTCTACCATACAAGCAGTAGCACCTTCAAGTTTTTCAGTAACATTATCACAATGATCAAACAATGCATTAATTGTACCAGTAGATTTAATAATTAAGACTTTCATTCTAGCTCCTGTTTTGTTTCATTAGTCATATCTATATTTGGATCAAAACCAGATGCCCAAGATTCTAATATCTGATCATGTTTCATCAGTAACATAGCATTATCATAACCTACCTCCTTTATAAACTCGTCTTGATATAATTCTACTATCTCTTTTGTAATTTTCTTATGACTTCTAATACTACTAGCAACCCCAGTCCACGAATTGTCTGATGCTCCTTGAACCGCTAATGCTTTTTCAATTTCTGACACAATCTTATCACTTCTACTACCCCCTGGTAACCAATTACCTTCTGGTGTTTTCATTAATTCATATGCTTTTTTCATATGATATGTAAAATATTTTTCCTTACGATAATCTAACCAAGCATTTGGCTCTGCAAATATCAATGGTCCAGACTTTGCTCCTTTTGTTGAAGAACCAATATGGCTTTTTACAAAGGCATAATATTTTCTCTCCGCAACTACCATATCAGGGTTATATTTTCCAATTCCCCAAACGCCAAGAATTGTCTTTGCGAATCTGGCACTAGAGGATAATCTTGACATAGCGGTTTCTATCCCTTCAAGTTCAGTCATACTGCTATATGGTCCAATACCAGTAATAGGATTAAGAACAAGTTGTAATGTATCAAGTAAAGACCCTGGAAGTGTTGTTTGAAATAATGCTGGCATTACATCATAGTTCTTCTGTTGGAGTTTATAATAGAAGTTAACACCATAGCCACTAAGCAGACTAGTGAGTAATGAATCTCCAATAAGTGTAGTTGCATGTTTTGTACCTTCTACCATATCTACAGCGCCATCATCATCGTCATCCCAGTCTGTCATAAGTTTATTAGTATTAGTCACACCAGTGTTATAAAGATTTCTAATCAGTAAACCCATGAAACCCGCAGCTGTTGAACCACCAATAAATGATCCAATTTGTGCCCATCTTGCAAATCTTTCTTTCGGTGGTAAACCTTTCTCCGTTGCTTGATGGAAAAGCCACCAATTATATGCTGTAATAGTTCTAGCATAAGTATCAAATATCAACGTATTAGAATACCCAGGGTAATTCGCCCATCTGGATTTCTGAGCCGCGGATAAATCAGAACCTTGACCTTGCTGGGGAATTCTGGAATAGATAGCATTATACAAATTCTCAGCACCTTTCCCACCAGTCATCATCACTGCAATTTCTGCATCTGTGAACTTCAATGCTTGAAGTTTTGATCTATCCATTACACCACCATTTCCATCTCTTAAATCTTTAATAAAAAGATCCGCAGCAATTGTTGATAAGAAGTCATTCCATTTATTAATTGGAGTAACTCCTTGATACCACATCATAGTATCAGAAATCCTTCTTGTAATATCTGAGTATTTAGACTCTGGGCGAATCATAAAATCAGGAGTATGTTCCGCATACCCAGATATTGTTCTATGGATTTTTAACATAGATTCAATATAATTAGGATTACGAATTCTTTCCTTATTTAGGGCATCCATGACTTTATCAAAGAAGTATTCTGGGACATGCATTCCAGCCTTTACCATAGCTTCTCCAAAACGCTTCCAACCAACTTGTGCCGGAAGTACAGTTAAAGGTTGTGGAATGTTTAATAACGTAGTTGGGATTCCAAGAAATCCAGCCTTTGCTAAAGCGAAAACATTTCTAGCATGGTTCATCATTGCCCATGCCATTGTGTTAGGTTCTAGTTTAATTGGTGGTGAGTCAATAGGAATACCTTGAAATGATTGATACATTCTTTCAAGGTCTTTACTATTCCCACCAACACCAGGCAAACCAAAATTATCAATATTTGCCTTGTAAACTTTAGGATCTTGACCAAAGTGTTTTATAAATCCAAGTCTTGAAGTAGTTGCTACAATCTCTTTTGCAGTATAACGTAAAGAATCAGATTCAATTAGTCGAACCGCTTTTCCATTTTTATCTATAAAATGTGTACCATAGACTCGGATTTTTCTTTCATGCTCAAGTCCAATAGTGCTAGAGATTCTACGTTCTTTGTATTGATTTATAAGGTCAAACGTATGCTTTGCGTCAAGTTCTGGATTAGCTTTCGCCCAAAGTGATGCCATTAATTTTCTACCCATACTTGCAGCAGGGTGTGAGGAATTAAAAAGCCAATATCCTTCAGCAGTTTGATGACGATTTAATCTATCAATTTGTGGTTCAAATGGAAGAGAGCTAGTAGTCCATTTTCCATCCGCATCTTTATCTCTGAAAAAGATTTGAACTTGTATAGGCACGCCATCATCATCTTTCAATTCCTTTGCAAGTCTACCAGTTTCAGCATTAAGGTCTTTTATTGCATTTACAATTTCTTGTTCTCTCGGGGATAATCTAAGATTTCTGGCATATTTTCCATTCGTAGCTTCATCTATTGCTAATGATAATCTATCTGTTGCAAGCCAACCTTTAACTCCATCAACTTCCGCTTCTTCTATTCTTATAAGCTCCATCAAAGAATGAAATGCTTTCTTTCCTTCTTTATCCTTATGTACAAGACGAGATATATTAGACCTAATAGGCTCTAAAGTCTCACGAAGTAAACGACTTGCTGTTATAGTTCTTTGACCCCTTATGGCTTGCAATGTCTGAACATCACCACCACCACCAGAAAATTGTACTCTTGTAACAAGATCAGTCATCCACGGGGATAATATATCTCCAATTTTATCTACAATTCGCCGACTTAATGGAATGTCTGTTGGTTGTTTGGATACACTTGGGATTAGATAGGATTCTTCTCGCCTGTCAGGGGATGTTCTATCATTCAAGTTTTGACGTTCGCTGGTAAGACGACTTTCAAGCGTTGCTATGAGTAATTTGTGACTTTCCTCCTTGCTGCCTCCTATAACCCTGGCAGAAACCCCGAGCCGCTTTGCCAGCTTTGCCAATTCTTTATCCGATAAATTATGCAAGTCCCGAATTTGCACTTCAATGTCCAAAGGCAGCTTTGGCTGACGGTATATTGGTTTTTCGACAAGTTCAAATGGAGAGCGCCAGATTGCATCAGTGCCTAAAAAGTCTTTTTGGGTTTGATTAAGCGTCCCAGTAAACTCTTCTTCTACCATGTCTGTAGTTTTAGAATAAACTCTCTCCCCGCGGATCATATTATCAACATACATTCTGATTCTTTTATCTTTTGGGAATGTTCCATCAGAGTTTTGCACAAACTCTACCCCTACAGCATCTGATCTAACACTATCCGCATCGATATAAATTACAGCATTATTCCCAAATCTTTCCACAGGATAAGATATTGGTCTACCATTCTTATCCTTTCCTGTAGTCATAATTTTTCCACCGAATCTCTCAGACTCTGTTACAAGAAGATCATCAAAGACTTTACGCATGGATAATGGAAGTGTTGGAAGTTCTCCCTTAATTGAAACATATATCCTCCGCATCGCCTCTTTCATATGTTCAAAAACTGGACGCAATGTACTAAGTGGTGCTTTACCTTCCCAGATATATCTTTCAAAATGCTGTGCAAAGTTTTCCATTGCAACTTTAACCTCTCTCCATTCTGCAATAGTAAAACTTTTTGCTGTTGGATCAGCCATGTACTTTTCTAGAAGAATCTTTTTAATCTTATAAGCATTTGAAAGCGCATCAAGATGTTTATTTCCTAACTGGAAAAACAAAGGGTGACCAAAAACTTCATGAATGAATGTAGAGAAGTTTGGAGCTTTGAAAGCGGTTATAATTGCTTTTGCTTCTTTAGTAAACTCTACAGCACCACGAACTACACGATCAGAAGATTGACCATGCTGAAACAATTCACCTTGTTTTAATTCACCAGGTTTTACATCTTTCGGTTTCCCCTTGTATGGTTCAACTTCTTGCAAAGTAATTTTTTCCAACCCATATCTTGCAGGGTAAGTTCCTTTTTCCAATGTTATCTTTGCATCCAAACGATTTTTTGCTGTAATATACCCAACAGTCAACATCTTACTAGGATCTTTAGGATCTATGATATTGACAGCAAAAACCTTACGTTCTGGATGCGGGTTATTTAACACTTCCATTGCAGCAATAGCGCCAAAAACTTTATCATCTGTAAGTTGACGATCAGTTAAAAGAACATCATTTATAGATTGGTTTTCTTTTAACAGACCTTCAGCAGTCAACATGTCTTTTGCGTGTTCTCTAATAGTTTTAGATTTTAATTCTTCCGGTGTCCTTTGTACAAGGTATTCATTAAGCCTTGCTTCTACTTCGGCGGCACCTTTAATATAACGATTAAGTCTGTTTGGTGTTTTTTCTCTTTCAAGATCAGCCGATATGATCACACGTTCTCTAAGTATATCATTTTCTGCCTGAATTGCCTCTTCCATTCTAGTTTTTTTATTAAGTGTTGGTTCATCTGCTGTTTCATAACGATAAATTTCTAATCTTGCTTTTGCTTGTGCATCTTCAAGTTTCTTGGTATTTTCAGAATACAATTTTTCTAAAGCTTCAACTTTACCTCCTTTAATATCTTTACCAATAACTACACCAGGACTAACACCTTTTTCCCAATTAAGCTCCATAAGTGAAATATTATGAGCTAACTCATGTCTAATTGTACTTATCACACCCTGCTTAGGTACCTTTTCTATATTTACTTCTATTACAGTTTTACCCCCTAATTCTTTTGGGAATCCAAAAAGTACTGCAGTTGCACTGTCCTTAAGAAAAGCAAACGTACCAAGATAATTTTTAATTACTTTTCTAAAAAGAACAAACGTATTACTCAACATTGGATAAGCAGCAAATAATTTTGGTGCGGATATAACATCTTTAAGCGGATATGGATGATCAGGATTATTAAGATCCATAATTAAATTAGGATTCAATTTTATTTCTTTTGGGTCAAGGTATATTACCCATTGATTAGATAACCCTCTTTCCCAACCAGTTGCATCACGAATTTCTATTGGAGATTTTCCTTCTTTCTCCATAGATTTTGCAAGCTTTAATTTATCATTAGGAACAAGAATACCACTTGCGGATTCACCAACAATCTGATCAGGGGGACCTTTATACCCAGCAATATTGCTAGAAACCCTGTCATCTGTAAGTTGACTATCTGTTAAAAGAATCTCATCTACAGATTGGTTTTCTTTTAATAGACCTTCTTTAACTAACATATCTTTTGTATGTTCTCTAATGGTTTTAGCTTTTAACTCTTCTGGTGTTCTTTGTGAAAGATATACATTAAGCCTTGCTTCTGTTTCAGCAATACCTTTAAGATAACGGGCATGCACTGTTGGGTTTTTTGCCGACTCAAGATCAGCAGATACCTGCATACGTTCTCTAAATATAGCCTTCTCTGCACGAGTAGCATCTTCTACTCTAGTTTTTTGTGCGGTTGTTGGTTCAGTTGTTTCATAACGATAAATCTCTAATTTAGTTTTTGCTTGTGCATCGTCAAGTCTATTACTATATTCAGAATATAATTTTTCTAAAGCTTCAATTTTACCTTCTTTAACATCTTTACCAACAATCATATCTTTACCAACACCTTTTTCCCAATTCTTTTCATAAATTGAGATAGTATGTGATAACTCATGTTGAATGGTTTCTAATATTTTTTCTGTAGGTAAGGTATCCTTTATAGCAATAATACTTTTACCAAGTAAAGAAAGGGGTAAATTGGCTTCGCGTAAAAATTTAATATTCTCTGTTAGTTTATTTGATATAAATACACCTCTGGATTTACTTCCCCACAAAGAATTAAAAGCTATTGCAATATCTCTTAATGCTGGATATGCAGCAAATAATTCAGGTGCCACAAGAAAATCTTCAAGTCTATAATTACCCTCCCTGGATGTAAATGTTTTTGAATTAATCTTTATTTTCTTTGGATCAAGATATAACACCCATTGATTAGATAATCCTCTCTCCCATCCAGTTTTTTCACGAATTTCTAATGGAGATACTCCTTCAGATTCTAATTGTTCTGCAAATTGTATTTTCTGATTTGATACAAAAAGTTCATTTGCGGATTGCCCAACAATTTGATTAAGAATACCTTTACGATCAATATCCCCACGACTATCAATGATATCACCAATAACGTCTAATTCTTTCTCAGCCTTTAACTTTTCTTCTGTTCCATCTTTTGCATAATTATATTTTCTCTGTAGTTCATTATATAAAGTCTCTGCTTCATTCTTAGTCAGTCCCTTAATCATCTTAACAAGTGCACCAAGATTTGGTGTTGCTTCATCTGGAGCAAAGTAAACTGGACCATAATATTTTTCCACATACTCATCTGTAGTCATTCCTTTACGGCGTGCTAATTGTTCAAACAGTTTCTCAGCCGCATAAATATCATTTGCCTCAAGTTCTCCACCTTGCTGTCTCCATAGTTTTTTAATTTTAGATAAAAATATTGTAGCAGGTCCAATCTTCTCTGCTGGAGTACCTTCCGCAAGGTTAGCATATTCTATTTTCTGTTCAGGAGTTAAGGGATTAATTTTAGCTAATTCATCTAATCTCTCCATTTTTTCCCTGGCAGAGATATTCATAACATTAATTGCATCATTAGCTTGACGTTCAAGCTTTTCGTATGCTCTAAGACTCATACCCATAGGACCGGGATGCGGTTGTATAAGTTTAGATGCACCAGTAATTCCATGTGTTGCAAACATTACTGGGAATAAATCAATTGCTTCATGAACTGCTCTCTTTCCAATTTCACCAAGTTCTGGTATAATTTCCTCTTCTATTATCTTATCTTCAATAACTTTTGCTGCAAGTATTTCAGATTCTTTCAATATGGTAGCTGCTGTCATCGTAGCAGTACCAGTAACACCACCTTTGAGTGTTTCTTTTCCAAATACTATTGCACGATTCTTAATTTCCTTTATTAAAACATCATTTATTTTTTTCTTAAAAGCTCCACCTAAAGGAATAGAATATAACGCTGCTGGGATAACTGCGGCAGTGTTGCCATACATAATTGCAGAAGTTCTATCAATACCCTCTTTTTGCAAAGCATCTGATATTTCACCAGAAGTTGCAGTATACCACAAAGTATAGGATCCAGCTTGCTGACCCCTAGCGACAGCTCCAGGGGCTGCAACACCACCTGTTATAACTGTAGGAATAGCTGCAATAGTACCACCAATCATTCTTGCTTGTAAATCCCTTCCTATCATTCCCCCCATTCTTGCTATACTTCCAAAAAGCCTAGAAATCATATTATCTCTAATAACTGGATCAAGTGTTTCAAATTGCATTAAAACTTTTTCTTGTGCTTTTACTTCATCATCACTAATAAGACGTTGATCCCGTGCGGCTCTTTTAAGATTCAAATCAAACTCAGCTAAACCCCTTAAAAACTCTTCATTAGTATTTCCCCAAAAACCGCGTTCTTCAAAAAGATCATCTGGAATTTCTGGAGGAATTTCTGCGGATGTAAACTTCGGCATATTTGCATAAAGATCATCATCCGGGTTTTGACTTTTATCTATAATATCAAAACTTTTATTCGTACCATAAAGATCATCAAGACTTGCGGATGGTTTCTTTGGTGCATCAAAGGTAATACCTTCAGATTTATCTAAGTTAATTGGATTCCATTGACTTATAATCTCTTCTCTTGTAGGCATTGTTATTCCTTAATATAAAGGCCAGTATCTAACTTTTTGCTTTCCCCCAAAACTGATGAGGAAGTACCTTATTTTTTTTGGGAATTGTCATCCCATTTATTATATATAACATATTAATTCTAAAATCCGGAGTGCCATAACCAGCACGTTCATTAATAGGGTCAAGTAAACGAATATATTCAAGATAATATGGGGACATTCTTGGAGGACCAAGTTTAAGTTCTCCAGTCTCTTTGTCAAAAGATCTTTTTCTATTATGCTTACTGTATAATAATATATTTACTAATCGAGAACGTAAAGCCTCATCTTCCTTGATGTAAGGTTGCAAAATAGTGGGGGCTATTTTATGTGCAAATGCATTTTTACTTTTAGCCTTTTCAAACCTTTCCAAACCATCTGGTGTTAAAACTAATCCACCAGTGATTCTAATACTATTTGCTACATCTTCCATATACCGAGATTCATTTTCTCTGCCCTCAAGTTCTTCATCATTAAATGCAGTTTCACGATATAGAGTAAATAATCTCGCTTTATCTGTATTTGATATCCTATCCGTAGAATCCTTATTCTTAACAGCAGAAACTACACTAAGTGCTAATGCACCTTGTTTGTTTCTAATATCTGTTGCAAGACCTAGAGAAATCGAATCAAATAGACCACCAAACTCTGCTGTATTCTTTATCTTTTCATCAATCTTCTTAATCTGATATTCCATTTCATCTTTACGTTGAGCTTCTCGCATTTTTTGTTTCTGGATAAAATATCTATCTTCACGAGTATTATCACGATAAGTATTAAGAAAGTTAATATATGGCTCAATATCAGGATTCTGTTCCATAAGTTTTGCACGAACTTCTGGATTATCCTCTGCGGCTCTTATCAAAGTAATAAACTCTTGCGATTTCTTTTCCCCACGAGATTTATCAACATATGCATCCGCATCAAAAGAAAGCAGACCAAGTTTCTTTGCAATAACATTGGCTTTTTCTGGATTTCTAGTAAAATACTCTTCCCAAGCTTTAGAATCGGTGCTGGTATAAGGTTCATATTCATCAATAAAAGGTTTAGGGTCTTCTGATTTATCTATACTATATAATCTATTATATACATTCTTCGCAGCTGCTTCTGCTACTTTTGCCCTACTTTCCCTTGTTGGCATACTGACCGCATCTTGCATCATAATTTGCTGATTTACTACACCAATTGCGTTTTGATTATCCAATGCTTCTTTTGCGGAAACAAAGTTTTTTCCAATAGTTCTCCAGTCCCTGCGAATATGTTTTATCCCAAGCTCTGAACTAAGTGGTAGAAGGTCATCTTCAAACATAGATGCGGTTTCATAATCACCTTTAGATGCTGCATCGTCTATAAACTTACTTATCTGATTATACGCAAACTTTACTGGAGCCAATTCTTCTTGATGCAATTTCAAAGAAGTAATTTGATTATCTAATTCTACACTTTTAAGCTGAATCTTCGCTGCTTCAAGTTTAAGATCTTCGCCTTGCTCTCGACGATTATGTCCAACTTGATCTACTGCTGGAAGTTTAGACGGATCAATTTCTTTGAATGTAGGTACGATAGGGAAAGGCATTAGGATTCTCCTTTAATGGGCATTATATAAAGCAGGTTGACTACTTCTAGTAAAATCATTATACCATTGCCCAGCATTATTATATATCGTATTCGCTATATCCCCCGCTTGCTCAGTTAATGCATTAGCTGCATTCTGATTACCTAATGTTGAATTATATACATTAGCACCAAATTGTCCAAGCTCTGGTTGACCAACAAGAGATCCAAATGTTTGTATTACTGCTCCGCCATACTCCTCATACCAAGGTGTGTGTTTTGCTGCTTCTTGATTATTTGCATCTGCATAAGCTCTAGAAAGATATTCTGGGCTTATACCTAGCCTGGCACCACCACCACCACCACCACGATTTCTTCTAGCATTTGCAATCTGTAATGCAAGTTGGGTCGCTTGCATATTAGATTGAAACTCTTGACCAGTTAATCCTTGGTTTCTAAAGAAAGTTTCAATCGCACGTTCTTTATTCAGTACATCATTCTTCAAACCAAGTTCTTCTGTTCTTGCGGATTCCCCAGCACGAGCTTGCATTGAGTTCATGCCATAATCATTTAATGTACTTCGTAGCATTCTTTGTCCTGTACCAGAATCTCTACCACTACCATAAGCACCACCGGATAAGTTCTCCATTGCCATAGGAAGAACTTGATCTGTTAATTGCCGTCTTGCAGGGTCAAGAACACCAGCATTAAATCTTTCCCAATCTGGAGTTCTAGAAAAATCAACATTTGTAGGATCAGTCCAACGATCAAATTTTACTCTAGGTCCACTATTATAAATATTTGCATATGGATCAACTGCTTTTTTACCACCACCACCACCAGCTGCACTGGCAGCTGCCATATTACCGTATATTAATGACAATTCTCTCTTTCTCATTTCATCCATTGTCATTCTAGTAGCACCTTCTGCAGCATCTTCAGCTTTGTAATAAGCTATGTTTGCTCTCGATCTTGCTACATTACCAGTACTTCGGTAATTATCTATCCATGCCTCCTTGTCTACTAAAACTTCTCTTGCTCTTCGTTTTGCCTCATTAGGTTCATCCCATAAAGCACTTTCTAAACCGGGACTATACCCTGGCAGCTGAGTTCTCCAAGCATTCCATTCATCCTGAGTAAAACTTTGAGCTCCCATTTTACACCTACTGATTTAAGAGTTTCTTAACAATAGCGTATGGTATAATCCATCTAATAGCCAATGGACTGGTTGATGTTAAACAAAAACGAATGTGATAAGATAAAATATCAGGGTTATAATGTGTCTTGGTAAAGGGTGTAGTAAGAGTGAGTGTTTGAGCTTGAGTGAAACCCGCTTCTAATGTTTCAAACGATCCGCTTGATTTTGCAGTAAGACTTGTGCCGGAAGCTTCTATATCAACCCTTATGCAACGATCTTCTCGTGCTATGTCAGACCATGCAAAGTCTTTTGTGATTAAGCGGGTAGAAATATCTGTCCCGTCAACATAAGTTCCCGTTGCATTTATAAATGCTTTATCACAATTTTCAGTTTCATCTATAAGATATGTGTCACCCGCTTGGAAGCACAATACCAAAGCATCAGATGTACCAGTTAAAGAACCCGCATCCCATGTTGATGCTTGTTTATTCCATTTACCAATCATAGCATTCCAAGAATTAGTTGGATTTCTATGAAAGTTTCCAGTACAACTTGTTGCTTCAAACTCAAAATAATACCATATATCTCTTTGTATGTTATAAACATAACAAGATGATGGCCAAGTTTCTTTTGCCTTAACAATCCAAAGCCAGTATTCATTGTACTTTGGGTATAAACAACCAAAACAATTCTGAAGTTCATCAATATTAAGTTGAGAAAATATAGTATCCCTAACACGATGTTGACCTGCGTTTTTCTCTGTCATTGTTGTAAGTGGTACACCAGTTTGTGTTATACTCCTAAGTGCTGAACCATCCCAACAATAAACATCTGTTCTTCCAAGAAAGTATTGACGATGTTGGAAAGTTTGAATTGTTTTACCCGCATATGTTCCATCTTTCCAAACGGTGTCAAAAAGAAATATCAAACTCTCCCCAACATATGAACCTTTTACTATTGATTCTTCTTTGTAAATGTTTAGATAAAATCCCTGATAATCCCCACCAACAATTGGTGAAAGATCATTGTTAATTAAATCCTGATAATCTGTATCTAGAACTAGATTTCTTTTCCCTGCAATCCCCCAACGTACTCGCCAAGGGTAATATAAAGCGCTAGCAGATTCATAAGTGCTTGCACAAAGTAGATGATTATGAAAGTTCCACACAAATCTTGGTTTATATCCTGAAATTGTAAGACGTTTGAACAATGCGTACAGTTTTAACCCGCTAAAGGTATCACCTAAAAACTTAATACTAAAATCCCCATCAGTATCAACATAAGATGATGCACCTTCTTCAATATGTGTTGGGTCACTTGGGATTAATGAATACTGTGATGCACCTGCCGAGTTTGCAATAGCAGAACTTGTTGCAAGAATCCCACGTTCAGCGGTATAAATTGTCCAAGTTCCTGCAACAATAGTATCCCCAGCGGATTTTTGTGCAGCACTAAATGTTGATCCTGTTACAATTGCAGCAAGTGCGGGTCCAGTTTGTGATGTATCATAATCTACAGTTGTAACTCTTTCATTTAGTGTTTGAGAATCAAAAACACTGGTAGAAGGATTATAATGATACATAACCCTACTCCCACCATCACTTTCTGTAGCATTTGACTTTGGCGGAATTGATCCCGCAGCTAGTACAGTTGCACCTATAGTATCATCATTAAAATCTGTCGTATGCCAAAAAGTTAAATCAGTTGTTGGTTGTTTTAATGCATAGATATGATCTATGAAAACATAATCAGGTTGAGTAGAACCAACATTTGGTGGTTCCCAAGATATTAATATTGCATTTACAGTAGACCAATTGGCTGGTGTTGCAAAATTACAAACAAAAGAACTATAAACATTATTCATCCCACCAGTAAATGTCGCAGATATAGTTTGTGTATAATTTCCCCCTATTTGCGCAGTCATTGCATTATCTGAATAAAACTTAACCGTAAATGGAACTGCAATTGTATTAGTTCCAAATGCACTTACAGTTATTGCAATCATAAATGCAACACTATTATATGCAGATAAATCTAATGCAAGATTAATTCTTTTAATAGATGATGTAACTGAAGCTAAAGGAAAAGATGTTACTATACTTTTTGTGCCTGTATATGGCATAGTAGTTGCAACACCAATCCATGTAAGATTTGCAACAATTGACCAATTAGTTACAACTTCACACGCATCCATTAATAAGTTAGTAGTTGCATAATCCCATTTTTGTGTTGTTTCTACATAACCCCATATATTTCTTTTGGTAAATGCAAATAATGTTTCTTGTCCATTTGGAGCCTTATATGTATGTGTATGTAGTATAGGATCAACACTAGGAACATTAGAAGCTAATCTTCTAGTCCCATCTCTAGTCTTTAATTCCTTTGGTGTAATTCTAAGATTTACTGCATCAACTGCTTCCGTTGGTTCTAGAGTTAATCCATTAGAATCTGGATTAATTCCCCCAACCGGAAGATATGGATTTTCTGGTATTAATGCCTTCATTAAGTCCTCGATATAATACGACCTTCAAAGAATGTATTAGCAGTAGTTCCACTTACGGGTCTAGTAGCAGCAACATTTGAATAACCATAAACATAAACTTTATCCGCTGCGGTTAACAATGCTGTTGTTGATAAATGAAAACATTCACCAGAACTTGTCAATGCACCATAGGTTCCATATGCAATAATTGTACTTCCATTATATAAACCCACCGAACCTATACCAGCAGTAGAAGTTGCTTTCAAATATATCGTAGTGCTAAATGCATACAATCCAGTTATTGGTGCAGTAAAATATCCAGTTGCAGCACCAGATGTAAAAGCGGTTCCATAATCATATGTTTCATTTGCAAAGAATAATGCAGTCCATGTAGATGCTACTGTTTGAGCGGTTCCATCAACATATGCTCTAAATGCCAATAACCCAATGTTTGTATCATTCCCAATTCTATATGTTGTCCAATTAGTTCCATTATATATCTTCAAACAATTCTCAGTCGCAGTGGTATCAAACCATAAACTCCCACTTACTATCCCAGTTGGAGCTGAACTTGATATCAAAACCGCAGCAACTTTACCTGCTTGGTGTCTACCAAAAGCATCAGCTGCAGTATCACTTCCCCCAGCAGCACTAGGAAAACTTGCTGATGGAAAATTATGTTCCAAAGCTAATCTTTCAGCCCATGCAACTTTATCCGCTCGCATTTGATCATCACCAAGTGCAATACTATCCCCACCAGCAGGTGCAGTTAATGACAATACTGTAGAAAACGTTCCCATATTATCTCCTTACCGTAGGATTTAACCAAGGTTGTGTAACGCCAGCGCCTTCTAATGTTGCTACAGAAGGTTTCCAATCTGGGTTATGCCTAACAGATTTAATAGCTTCTCTAAGAGAAAGTTTATACTCATTATTCCAAAACGCTGCATCATCAATTTGTTGTAATTTCTTATACAAAACCATTGTGGCAAAGTTTTCAATTACATCATCAAACTCTGTTCCCAGTGCTTGAGCGGTTCCCATATTATTATCATCAAAATCTGTATGCCATACACAAAGTCTAAAATATGCAGTATAAGCACCATCTGGATAGGGGAAAAATTCTAATTTATTATTATAGTACGTATAGTACCTTGGTGTTCCGGTACTACTACTAGAACTAATATACCCAAATGCATGATCTTGTTTAGAAACTGATATTCTAATCAATGGTGTACTTGTAGTCTCTCCACTTTTTACAAGATATGTAACTAAAATGTTCCTAACTGTAATCGCATTTGCATTAGTATCTGTTGTTGGAAAAGAATACTGGTACGCAACACTCGTTAATGCTAAAGTTGCATTCCGAAGAAGGTTCGGTAGTTGATATTTCCGAGAAATGTTAAGCTGTGCTAAATTAATTGCTTTAACAGTCACGGTATCTATGGCCTGATTGCCAATATATCCATCCGAGCGATTCCCCAGATTTCCCTTAACATCATTAAGAAGTTGCGTACCAGTTCTTGACATATATCACCCTTATTTTACGGACCAACAATACATGAACGAATTAAACCATTCGTTATATATAAGTATGCATTAGTCCCTAGACCATAACCGTTCGTAATCGTTATAAATGCCGATGCGGTTGGTGTAGCACTAGAGTTTATTAAGTTTGATGTAGTATTATAACTTGTAAATCCAGTAACAACCGTATTAGACGTAGTATTATAACTTACAAACCCAGTCGTAACCTTATTAGATGTAGTATTATAACTAGCGCCCAACGTATCAATCACATTAGATGACGTTGCGTATCTAGTATTTAATACATCAACTTGATTAGACCTAGTAACTTGCCTAAGTTCCAACACATTTACCCTATTAGTATCTGATATTACCTGAGATTCTAATAAAACATTATTAGAATTAATAATAACCTTAGCGGCAGGCCATGCACTTTCATTAGGCATATCCGCAAGATCAATAGCTGCTACAGGTAAACTTACAGACAACAGGAGATATATACAACCAATTATCTTTTTCATTTTTTCTCCTTAAATAGGATGATAGGGATAAACCTATCATCCTACTTGTTGTCCTTATATTCCTAAGTTAAGCCATACAACAACATAACCATTAGCTGTAGTGCTAATCCCAGTTCCTACAATCGTATCATAGGCGCCAGAACCAGCTTCAACAGAATCTGCAACTGCGCCAGCAGCAGCAGAAGCAATAGGTACACCAACAGTTCCCGAACCTAGACAGATTGCGGGACCTTTGCACTGTACCCAGAAATACTGAACTACACCATCAGTACTTGCAGTTGTCGGAACCATTGCAGAGCCAATGATATTACTCGTTGCTGTTCCTTCTTTCACAAGAGCAAAAGGATTAACAACAAAGCATACATCAACATTAACTCCAACAGCAACTTTAATCGGATCATACAAAGTAAATATAATCTGTATAGCCGCAGTACCAGCAATATGTGACTTAATCTTATACAGATAACCTTCACCCGTATCATCTGTTAATGCAATAAAACCACCCGCTAACTTATTGGCTGCAAGAATACCAGCACCACCACCGAAATTGACACCAGTAGTATCAAGTTGCAGTGTACTAGAACCAGCAGAAGTTACAACACCAATATTAGCGCTTTCTGTTGCAATTAACTGATTAATAGCTACCATTTCTCCTGCGACAAAATCCGCCTCAGTAGAACAAAAAACAAACTCCCTGCCATCACGATAACGCATACGCTGTCCTAAATGAGGAACTCTTCCCTCTAAGAACTTTGTACCAGTTTCCGCAATCGCAGCATCATACTCTGAACCACTAGCGAATATTTCTCTTAAGTTTTCCATCGTTAATCTCCTCTACAACTTCCTCTAGATTAAGCAGTGGTAGGTGTAATACTAAATATAACACCATTCCTCTGCGGCGAAGTACAAATGAATTGACAGCGACTAACAATCTGGCAATATCTATCCAGACTATTCGGCTCTGTCTTCCATTCGGTCATCTCCATCCAATTACTAGGATCATAATCTAGCTCTAATGTTTCACTATTAAGCATATACATATTACCACTTGGACATTGTGGTGCCCAGAACATTTCCACGTTCTTGAACATCAAATCCCCAAAACCAAGACTAGCTCTCTCAGTCTTATTAGTTGAAATCTGTTGAAGTGCACGACAAATACGTTCATAATCCTGATACACTCTACGTTCAGTTATGATAATATCTGGCGTCCTTTGCTTATTAGCTTTCCACTGGCTACAGAGATTATACATACGAGTCATTTCATCAAGAAGATTATTAGCGGTTGAAAGACCACTAAAATCCTTAATCTGATTCTGTAAGTATGTATCCGTAGACCTGGACTTAGTTCCAACAGTTCCCGTAGTAGGAGTAGTACTAATTAACGTTGCTAATGCAGTAATAGAAAGCGGATCAACATTTTGTGCAAGCAGATCATCTTCCAGTGCATCAGTCATTGTTAACTTTGCAGTCTCAATTAGATCAACAACATAATCAAACAACTTAGCCTTACCCCTATTCTTCTGATCATCTTCCCATGTACGAACTAAACTCACACCAAGATTTCGTACATAAAACAACATCCTAGTAAGATATTCCTTTTCAGAAGTACCAAACTTATCCCCTCTACCAAACCATTTTCTATTCTGACTCTGATCCCCATAACGTACCGGAACTTCAAAATGAGTACCGTCCGGTATACGTTCTTTAATCTTACCTTTCTCCCATAACCTATCAAAGAAAGGTGTAATCTTAAACGCCTGATCAATAATCTCATTACGCATACTATAAAAAGTAGACGTAGCTAAATTATCAATCAATTCTGTTTTGCTAGTGCTAGTACCACTTATACTTACTGCCATGATTAATCTCCACCAATTAATGACTTTCCGCCATCTTCAAGTTCTGCTGTCAGAGCTTCGAAGTTCTTAGCAACTGCATCTTTAATAGATACAGGTTTATCATCTAACTTTTCAAGTTTTGGAGAATTATTCGAACTAGTCTTTACTTGAGGAATCGCCTTAGATTCATTTGCTGTAGCACTAGAAACACTAGGTCTCTTTTTAGCACTAGTATCAAATGGATTCTCAAGTCCCATACTCTTAGCTGCTATCGTATATGATTCCTCTAATGTATGTTTCCCTGAATCATACAAAGGAACCATAATCTTCATAGCTTTTGCAAAATTATCCACACCAACTTTAGCTTTGAACTCTTCTATCACACGTTGAAACTTTGAGGCTTCACTATCCCTAACCTTAGTTTCAACAGAATCCACACGCTCACCAACTACATCTTCATTATACGCAACAACTTTAGGTAAAAACTCATTCAATGCCTTAATAATCCCAGGAAGATCTGCATCTTCAGGGATATTAATTGTGGGTTTCTCTAAAGACTTCTTTGCCGGTTTTGTAGCATCTTGCGGTTTAGATGTTCCTATTCCCTTAGCAGCCATCACCATCCTAAGAGTCTCAGGATCATTTAATTTTGCAAGAATCTGTTCAATCGTTACATCATTATTAGCATTTTCTTCTGACATTTTATTATACCTTCCCTTCAACATTTATATTTTCAAACTTCATCTTAGCTTCTTCAAAAGTTAAACCTTCTTCTATTGCCAACTTTTCAATACTTTTTGTTTTAATCAATATCTGTTCATTAGCATCAGACTCTTCTGTCATTACTTGCAAATCTTCCCTTGAAGATTTAGCTATTTTCTTATTCTTAGATCGTCTCTGTTGTTCAAGTTGTTTATTTTCTTTTAAGATCTGTTGTCTATGTCTTTCTAATTCTTCTTCTCTTTCTTTCTTTTTCTGTTCATTCTTTTCCTTTAAGCTCTTTGCTTCTTCTTCTTTTTCCTTTGCTTCTTTTTCTTCTTTTTCTTTCTTCATTCTTTCAAATTCTTCGGGATGTTCCACTATTGCTTTAATTTCTTCATCCCTACGAGCAGGTATATATTCTAACATATACTTTGTGCGAATTTGAAATACAGAATTCTGTAAATCCAGCAAATCTATATTCCCCTCAAAAGAAACAATAGGATCTTGTTTATCTTCAAACATTATAACTATTCTACCTTTAGCCATTGTTCTGACCTCCCATAGCCGGATATTTACTTAACAACTGAGCCATACCACCAAGGTTTTGTTGAACTTGTTGACCAAGATTAGGATTTTGCATCATCTGTTGTTGTTGCTGTTGAAATTGTTCCATTGGCATTGCTGAGTTTTGTTCATTCATTTGAGGTAAAACTTTCTTAACTTCTATCCAATCAAACGAACTTAATAAAGCGGATACAATTGGAACAATGTTTATATTCGGCATTTTTGCAACAATCTGCAACACCGCAATCATATCTTCTTTTCGCTGTTCTCTTGACACTGGAATCATAGATTCAACATTAACCTTAGTTGTTAACTGTGCAGTAACTTCTGCAAACTCTTTAGGATTAGCTGATACCCAATACATTCCTGCATCTACACCAAGAACTAGAGAAACAACATCAGACTTCCAATTACCAGAAACTAATTGATTACATTTACTCATAACATTTCCAATAGTCTCTGCAAGTTGCTCTCTTCGTTCTCCTGTTCTTAACAGATTTCTTTCCTCTACAATTTTTGCCTCATACTTAGTCCTTCTACCAGATGCAAACATTCCTGCCTGATTAGGTCCAACACCAACTAATAACTGTGCATCTTGTAATAATTCTTTCTGGTAAGTAAAATACTCAGCATTAATATGCGGTTGAAATGTTTGAATAACATTTCCAATCGGTTGATCATTTTCTAAATCAACACCAACAGCAACAGTAGGATCACCAGATATGAGAGCTTCGACTTCATCATCTGTTAACAAGTCTCTTTTGTATAAAAATTTTACCAAAGCAGCTTTACGCTGTAATCTTCCCATTTGTCTACATTCATTCCCTTCAAGCATTTGTGTTTCAACATAAATACTATCCGGAGTTCCCCAGATAGAATTAAGATCACTATTAAACTGTACAAGTTCTAATGGTAATCCATCAACTTGTAAAATATCCGGCGCCTCATCCGCAATAATAGTCCCGGTAGTATCTAAACAAAAAGTTGTCTTAGTCTCAGCATTATGAATCTGCCAGAAACAAGTATAAGGTTCTAATCCTTTAGTATCTTCAACATACTTTGAACCAGATGCAAATTGCACAGCATCTGGTTGTGAAGTTGCTTTAACATCTTTATTAAACCCCTCAATCCCTTTCACAATTCTTGTTGGTATTGCAACATATTTTGCATACCATAAACAACTTTTCATCTTCTTAGTCCCAGGAGCAACAAGTAAATGCTCTGGTGCAATGATATCTATAAATGGTTGATTAGTTTTCCTAGACCTATCAACAACACCCGGAACTGGAGCAAACACTAACCCTTCTTGATCCTCTAAACCTTTATCATACCCTGTTTCAATTCCAACAGTATTAAAAAGGAAAGCCTGCAACACAACTTCCTTCATACTATTCTTAATCTCCATCTCATCCACAAGCCAATTATCTATTCCATCATAAAACTTTGCCCAAGAAACAAACTCAGGTCTTCTCGCAGTATTTACAACACTAGGAGAATGAAACATAATTGCCGGGATAAGAGAACTTGCAAACATATAAATTAAATTAAAATTCGGTTCAAGAGTATTATCAAATCTATGTAAATAATACCTATTCAAATCCTGCCAACGATGTTCCCAGGAATAATTCTTGCGGTTTGACAACCCTAATTGTATCTGTTGACTCCACCATTGAGAAGAATTATATCCTGGCGCAGATGGACTACTTTTACTAGAAGTAATTGTTACTGGAGTAGGTTTCCAGGCCATACCTTTTAATTTATTTATAATCCCAAGTTTCATTAAATACTCCTAGTATTCGCATTTACTTTTTTCCAGACAGCCCATCCGCCAAGATTTACTGCATTATAAATAAACTTAGCACAAAGTAATGTACCACCTTCAGCTAACACCATCCAGTAAAGTAGCCAATCTGCTTCTATACGAGTCAATTTACGAAATATCCATAATGGCCAAGTAGGTAACTGCATCCATAATCCATTCATTATATAAGCTCCATCATGGTGTAAAAAAGAAGCTGAAAATGAATCTTTAGCAATAAAAGGTTGAAGTCCAACTGGAATACTTCCACCATCTGATTCCATAACTTTACCTATTTGAAGTTTCGTACCATGTAAAAGACCTATCTTTGCAAACTCTATTCCACACACAAATTGAAGCGGATGCTCCATGTTTAATTTAGCAAGATAAATCGCTTTATCAGTCTGAAAAGGATATCTTGTAAATGGCCAAATCGGTATGAAACCTAAAATAAAACGTGATGTTTTTTCAAACCTAATTGGCAAACCAATATCAACACCTGGCAATTGTCCATCTTTGCCTGTATTTTCAAAATACCCGTATTTATGTATGGTATCTGGTGTTATCATTTACTAAACCACATAGTTACAATAGACACAATTATCGCACCTATCAACATACTTCCTACAGATAATATCAAATTAACTTTAATAGTTAATCCATAAACTTTAGCCATAAGAGATGGTTGCCCATTACCTTCAAATAATTGTTTATGTATAGCATCAAGTTTATTAGATAATATCATAAACTCAGGTTTACAAACTTTATCATATTGTTCTATTTCAGATGTTATCATTGTGTTTGTTTCCTTTCATATTTTTATCAAAATAACAAACCATTTATCACTGAAGACAATAAGAATATAAACATAAAACCCCAAAAAATAATTACCAGTGCAGATTCTATATACTCTAAAATGTTGTGTTTCATATTCATTATACTTTTATCTCAAGACCATGTTGTTCGTCGGGTGTGTGTACGTGTACACGTTCGAGATTTGTGATGCACTCATCACGCCGTCATATATCCTGATTTCATCTAGGATGCTATTCGCAGATAGATAGGCTGGGTCGAAAGTATCATATCCAAATAACAATGGACCGGAATCATAAATATCTTGCGGATTCCCTGTTAAGACATTAGTAGATGCCGTACCAAATAATCCATCTTTATAAATCTGAATCTGACATGCGGTGCCAAGCGTTGAATCTCGGGTTAAGGCAAAATGATACCATTGTCCAGTTATTAGTGTTGCGGCAGACCTTACCTGATTCCCATCAACAAGATTGCCCATTTGGTAATACAGTGTTGTCCCTAATACCGTACCTGATTGTACTTGTAATTTCGATGCTGAATTCTTATTGACCATTCTCAGCCCAACTGAATCGCCAAAATAAACCCAAAACAGCGTAGTATAATTTGTCAAATTAGTCACCACACCATTATTCCCCTGATTAACAATCACTTGGCTAGAACCATTAAACCTTATACCATGTTCAACCCTTCCTTCAGAATTAGTTCCAGTAATAACAGTAACACAACTTGAATTAGTACCAGTAAGTCCATTCGTGGATGTATCAAGATAATTACCAGACGCATTAGTAGTCTCAAAATCCCAACGTCCTACATAAGTATAATCAGTCCAATAAGGACTTACAGAACCACCCCACAATGCTGTTCTATTATTACCCGAACCAGCCCAAGTAAGTTGTGATAATCTCCCAAGATAAACATCAACAGCAAATCCTGTTGTTGCTAGTAAACAAAACATAAGTATGTAAAATCGTTTCATGGGAATGTAATAATATAATTCGTACCAAGACTTGTCCAATATACCCCATTACTCCCAAGAAAGTTAGTTGCCTTTGAAACATATGGTGTACCACTAGCAGGCCATGTTGGAGAATTGGTAATATTTGCAACACTACGATAATATGCTGGAAGCTGACCAGAAAATAATGTTGAATCTGCTGCTGTGCCGCCTATACCTAGATAAGCAGATGCATTACTCCATACAATAGTACCATAAGCATTTGTACTAATCCAATTCGTGGCTGAATATGCGGCTTGTGCTACAGTGCTACCATTAGTTAATGCAGTACCTAATATATTTGTTGCTGCTATATATCCATTTACAAAACTAATATAAACTTCATTAGTCCCATAAAGCCGACGCCTGCTTGCACTAGATTGAAATGCTGCTGATACTAAGTCATCATATATTGTGAACGTATTACCAGCACCAAGAATAATACTTGAAATAGTCTGGTTATCTCCAAAATAAATATTACCTGAATTAGTCTGATTTTGATACGCCCAGCTATTATTGTTAGATGCAACTTGTGCAAGATTTTGATTTATACTAACAGAATCAACATATGCTTTTGTTGCTGGTTGTTGCCCAGTTGCAGGATTTGATACTATCACAGTAACATTACTTAAGTTTAAGGTTTCACCATAAAGTGTTAAACAAGAAATAAGATATAAAGCAATGATAATTTTCTTCAAGGTAAACTCCTCATTATAATCTCCCCAATACTATTCGTAGTCCACCAGGTATCATACCAAACATTTGTTGACAACACAACTTCTCCATTCGTATTCATTTTCCAATACCCGGCAGTAGACTCTAAAATTAATGGCAATAAACCAAGACGTTTTTGATAATCCATTCCCCATATCCCAGCTCTTGGTCTAGTATCAGTATATATCATTGCTATTATAGTATTAGTTAAATGTGACAATGAAGATTCTGTTACAAGTCTATTTGTTCTATTCAAACCTATATTTGTAGTAACCCCATCAACCATTGGACCATTTGTTAATCTTAAATAATTAACAAACAAAGATCCCCAAAATCTATTCGTGCTTCCAATATTATCCGCTTTGTTTGTATGGGATAATATAACTTTCCCAGTATCATTTGTTGACCAAACAAAAATCTCAGGTGCTGCAAATACAAAAATGGGTGTAGTAAGAACTACAGTAAGAAAGAGTGTGAGTAGCTTCGAAGGATGAGTGCAACCCGCTTGAGTCGGATTTGAGTATTCAGCCGGAGTATTATGGCGCAACAATCTTAACATTTTCAAGTTTCCCATTCTTTACACTAACTTCTGTAGTATTACCATCAGTATCAACCGCATAAATAGGTCCAGTGTATCCTGTGAAAGTTTCAATAGTAGACAAGCGGGTGTTCATTGATTCTATAGATGAGATTAATTGTCTTGCAACATCATAGATTTGTGTAACATTCATATCCATTCGTCTGGTGAGTTCTATTACATCATGCGGGTCGGATTTGAAAATACCTTTATCTATGATATTTCTAATCATAAAATTTTTTATCTCTGTTCAGCAGCATAGAACTCTAATGTAAAAACATTAAACGAATTCGTTGGAGCCTCCACAGAGAACTTAAAAATATCCAATGGTCCAATTAGAAAAACATCAGGAACCCAGGAGTTCGTAGTTGTAGTAGAAACAAAAGCATAACTACTTGTAACAGAAGTAGTTTTATAACCATCACCAATATTATAATTATAATTCCTAACCCTAGAAACAGTCTGTGTTGTCACAGCATTAGAAGTCTTACTCCAGACCTTTGTACAATAATACGCAGAACCATTATCAGAATTGGTAACACTGTAAACAAGATTACTCGTAGTAGAACTATTAAGTGACAGCCTTATTGCTGGTACATGGGTAAATTGCCCATACAAACCCGCAGCAAACATAACACTAGCAAGAAAAACACTTATCTTTATAAACCCCTTTTTCATTTTAATTCCTTCCAGCTAATAATTGTAAATCTCTTTTCTTCCCTAAACCTGTAGCTAGACCATAAATGATATTATTACTTCTCGTCAATCCTGTTCGCAATCCATTTAATCTTCCATAATCCCTCTGTCTCTTTTCCATATCTTCCAATAAAGTATCACAACTTAAAAATGATTTTTCTTCTTTTACCAATTCCTTTTCCGGAGTCTTTTCCCTCTTATGCAACTTCAAGTGCATTGAGAAACTATCAATAATATCCACAAGATTCCCATTAGGGAATTGTTTTAATTGACTTTCAACTTGTGCACTTAAACCTTTTACAAAAAAAATCTGTCCACTTTCAAAATGCGGTTGCATTGCGGTAATATGTTCAACCTTAGACCTTCTTCTATTAATCCCCCAGAAAGGAAAGTTCACACCTAAATGTGCCATAGATTCAAAAAACGGAACTTTCATTACTAATTGAAAAGCATTAATCTCAACAAGTATTCCCTTCAATGGAGCATCTTCCAACATTGATGCCATTTTCAAAGTTCTACTTATTGTCTCATGCATCTGCCATCTACCATGTTCTGCCTTAATCCAGTATTGTAAATGTCTTAAAGGACTTTCATGATAATGTTTTACTAAACTAATACAAGTCTCACAAGCTTGTTCTTTTTCTGAAATTGCTGGATCAACCGCAATGCTATAATATCCACCTTCAGGAATCTCAGAAATCCCAACATACTTTATACACTCATCCCTGAAAACTCTTTGTGATGCAGAAAGCGGTTCATTCAAATACAACATTGAAAACATAAATGAACCAACCTGACTCTTTATCTCATCTAATCTTGTATAATCATAAAGATCTGGAAAATTAGGAAATCCAGTTTCTTTAGAAATTGCTGCAACATCAAAAATCTTATACCCTTCTTTCTCCTTAATATGCCTGATCAAATCAAACTCAGACCATCTGGTACTTACAACAAGTCTTACTCTTAAACCTTTAGGAACAAGTAAAGATGTCCCAGCTTGATGCCATGCAATTGCTTTTGAAATTGTATCTAGACTTGGTAGTGTGATATCTACTTGTATATCACTTTCATCAGGTGCTGTCGTATCATCTTCACAAATAATATTATAATGTGTTCCAATCTTCTTACTCCCAAGACCGCAGGCTTCAAAAGTGCCTTCGTCAAAATTAAGAGTTCTGGTAATCTCCGCACATTCATCTGTCCATCTATTAGATTTCTTAGGCAATACTTCTTGCCATAAGGATCTAAAAATTTTATGTGCATCTACAATCCCCCTAATACCTTCAAGTTTCTTCCTTGCATTAGTATGAGTATTCGTACTAATCAAACTTCTAAGATTGCAACTTTTCCAAGGAACATCTTCACTCTCTAACACGGACCATAGAGGAAAATACTTTGTCACCATTGTACTTTTCAAAGTTCCTCTTGGCATTATTATACCAAGTTTACAATCTATATTCTGTTCAAAAGCCTTCGTTACATGGTATTGTATCCAATTACAAAGTCTCTTATGCGTATCATCAAACCATCCATCTTCTTGCATTACTTGGCAAAATGTGGCATAGCTTCTAGCACAAGCTTTCTTTGTTTCTATTGGGTCCATTACATACCTTGAATCATTTTCATCTTACACTTTTATACAATCCATATCTTCTGTCGGCACTTTTGCCTCATCAATAACCTTTGCTTTTTCTCCAGAAATCTCAATCTTAATACTCGCAGCATTAATTGGCAAATCGGTTTTATAGTAACCAATTCTGGAAAGTATCCCTTCTGCGGCTTTCAACCTTGTCCCCGCATTTGCCCCTTGATCTTCCGCAAAATTATCAATCTCTTCCACAATTCTATCCACTGCTTTCTTCCCTGCCATCTTCATCTTAATAAAAACTGGATCTTCCGAAATCACTTCACCTAATCTTTCATCCATGTTCTCTTCTGTCTGTCTTAAAATATCCTTAAATACACTCTCTCCTACAATCTGTCTCCATCTATCCAAAGACAATCCAAGATTCCCACAAATAACTTCAAGCGGTATTCCCGTTGCCATATATCTTGCTACCGCTTTATACTTTGTCTCTGTAGTAATTCTCATAAACTTCCTCAAACCTTATCCTGCCATCGCCATGTATTATAAGGAAAGCAAAACCCTTTGTCAAACCCCTCATTTTATCAAACCCTGCCCTTCACCCTTACACCCCCCATAGGCAGCTAAGTGCTTCTGGAAAATTAATGGGAAGTGTAAAAATTGTAAAAAATTAGTGGGAAGTGTA